>Ga0137418_10005907_pt1 | contig 11252 bp, 9 predicted proteins | sample CZODoug3_1_2_16f_FD_122242 | JGI IMG/M metagenome (GOLD analysis project Ga0137418, IMG submission 122242) | Vadose zone soil fungal communities from Angelo Coast Range Reserve, California, USA - CZODoug3_1_2_16fungal (Hybrid Assembly) | ecosystem: Environmental > Terrestrial > Soil > Vadose... | reverse complement strand
GGTCGAGGACCTGCGCGCGCTCGGGCTGTCCAACGGCAAGCCGGCCATCCTGCTCGTCGTCTTCCGCCAGCCCGGCGTCAATATCATCGACACCGTGGACCGCATCCGCGCCGAGATGCCGATCCTGGCGGCCAGCGTGCCCGGCGACGTGAACCTCAACGTCGCGCTGGATCAGACGGTCACCATCCGTGCCTCCGTCCACGACGTCGAGGTCGCGCTCACCATCGCCGTGGGCCTCGTGGTGCTGGTCGTCTTCCTCTTCCTGCGCGACTGGCGGGCGACGCTGATTCCCGGTGTGGTGGTGCCGGTCTCGCTCGTCGGCACCTTCGGCGTGATGTGGTTCATCGGCTACTCGATCGACAACCTCTCGCTGATGGCGCTCACCATCGCCACCGGCTTCGTGGTGGACGACGCCATCGTCGTGGTCGAGAACGTCATCCGCCACCTCGAGGCGGGGATGCCGGTGGCGCAGGCGGCCCTGGTGGGCGCGCAGGAGATCGGCTTCACCGTGCTGTCCATCAGCGTCTCGCTCATCGCCGTGTTCATCCCGATCTTCCTGATGGGCGGGCTTGTCGGCCGGCTCTTCCGCGAGTTCGCGGCCGTGATGTCGATCGCCATCGTGATCTCCCTCCTCGTGTCCCTGACGACGACGCCGATGATGTGCGCGCTTCTCCTGCGCGGCCGCCGCACACCCAAGGACGAGCGACGCGGACGGATCGTCCGCTTCTACGACACGACGCTGTCCTGGACGCTGCGGCATCCCGCCACCGTGATGCTCATCGCGGTGATCACGTTCGCCGTCAACGTCTACCTCTTCGTGGTGATCCCCAAGGGGTTCTTCCCGCAGCAGGACAACGGGCGCATCGCCGGCGTCCTGGTGGCCGCGCAGGACGTCTCGTTCCAGGCGATCCGCGAGAAGATGCGGCGGTTCGTCGACATCGTGAAGTCCGACCCCGGCGTCGAGACGGCCACCGCCTTCACGGGTGGCGGCGGCGGCCGCGGCACGACCAGCAACACCGGACGCATGTTCATCGCGCTCAAGCCACGTGCGGAGCGGAAGCTGAGCGCCGACGAGGTGATCGCGCGGCTGCGGCCCAAGCTGGCGCAGGTCCCCGGCGCCACGCTCTTTCTCCAGGCGATGCAGGACGTGCGCCTGGGCGGCCGCGTGAGCCAGGCGCAGTATCAGTACACGCTGGTGAGCGACAACCTCGAGGAGCTCAACGCGTGGGCGCCGCGCCTGCTCGCCTCCATGCGCAACATGAAAGAACTGCGCGACCTCTCGAGCGATCAGCAGGACCGGGGCCTCGAGGTGCCGCTGACGATCGACCGCGCCACCGCCGCGCGGCTCGGTGTGACGACGAAGATGATCGACGACACGCTCTACGACGCCTTCGGCCAGCGGCAGGTCTCGACGATCTACACGACGCTGAACCAGTACCACGTCGTGATGGAGGTGGCGCCGGAGTACTGGCAGAGCCCGGAGGCGCTGTCGCAGATCTACGTGCGCGGGGCGTCGGGCAACATGGTGCCGCTCACCGCGGTCACGAGGTTCGGCACGAGCCGGGCGCCGCTCCAGGTGAATCACCAGGGCCTCTTCCCGGCCATCACCGTCTTCTTCAACCTGGCGCCCGACGTCGCGCTGGGCGAGGCGGTGACGGCGATCCTCGGCGAAGCCAATCGCATGGGGCTGCCCGGCGGCATCCGCGGCAGCTTCACCGGCACCGCGCAGGCCTTCCAGGCCGCTCTCGCCAACCAGCCGCTGCTGATCCTGGCCGCGCTGGTGGCCGTCTACATCGTGCTCGGCATCCTCTACGAGAGCCTCGTCCACCCCTTCACGATTCTCTCCACGCTGCCTTCGGCGGGCGTGGGCGCGCTGCTGGCGCTGCTCGCCACCGGCATCGAGCTGAGCATCATCGCGGTGATCGGCATCATCTTGTTGATCGGCATCGTCAAGAAGAACGCCATCATGGTCATCGACGTCGCTCTGGAGCTGGAGCGCCGGGAGGGGAAGTCGCCGCGCGAGGCCGTCCACGAGGCGTGCCTCCGCCGCTTCCGGCCCATCGTGATGACAACACTGGCCGCCCTGCTGGGCGCCATGCCGCTCGCCGTCGGCATCGGGACGGGCTCGGAGCTGCGCCGGCCGCTCGGCATCACGATCGTCGGCGGGCTCCTGCTGAGCCAGCTGCTCACGCTCTACACGACGCCGGTCGTCTACCTCTATATGGAGCGCTGGCGCGCGGCCGCCGGCCGCGCGCGCGTCCGGGTGGCGGAAGCGCTCGGGCTCAAGCCGCGGCGGCCGGTGCCGCAGGGCGGCGAGTAGGCGCTACCGTCCTCGTGCGACCGTGTTGAACTGTCCGAACGGCATGTTCGTGTAGGTGATCGTGCCGTCGGACCCCACGATCCGCTGGATGTCGCCGCCGACCTGGGACTGCCCCCACTCGATCGTCGCGTCGTAGAAGCGCAGCACCCGCGTCACGTAGTCCCGCGTCTCCGGATAGGGCGGAATCCCGCGAAACGCCACCACGGCCTTCTCACCGGCGTTGTATGCCGCAACGGCGAGGCGCAGGTCGTACCGGAACCGCTCCATGAGAGCGCGGAGGTGCCGGGTGCCGCCCTGAATATTCTCTTGTGGGTCGAAGGCGTTCCGGACACCGAGCAGCGCGGCGGTCTCCGGCATCAGCTGCATGAGGCCACGCGCGCCTTTTCGGGAGACGGCGCGGTGGTCGAATCCCGATTCCACCCGGATGACGGCCCGGATGAGACGCTCCGGCACGTCGTATCGCGCCGAGGCTTCGGCGATCTCCCGCGAATACGCCCGGTGATCGCCGGGCGAGAGGCGGAGCGAGACACCGGGCGTGCTCGGCGGCGTGAACGTCGTCCGCCGGTAAGCGACCCCGTCACGGGTCGCTCGCTTGGCCACGTCGGCGTCCGCGGACGTGGCGGCGGCGATTGCGGCCGTGACGGCGAGACCGATCAGCCAGCGGGGGCCTGAGCTTTCCATGGCAGGAGTACAGGGCAAATCCGATACCGGACCCGAAACTCAGGCATATCAGCACGTTCTGTGACACTGGCCAGAAATGAGCCGTGGTGGGTCTCTGACCGGCCGATCATTCCCGAGCCAGCCGCCCGTGATCGATGTTCAGGTACGTGAACTCGGCGACGAAGCCGGCGCCCTTCGGGCTGCAGGCGTAGAGCCCGGCGCCGACCGGGGCGCGCGGCCGGTCCTCGGCCAGATGCGCCATGCGAAGCTGCTCCCAGCGCCGGCCTTCCCGTGACGCGTCGACGATGTAGTCCTGGCCTTCGCGACGAACGCGCAGCCACATTTCACGCGTCTCGGCGGGAACCGACTGCGTCGACCAGTCCGAATAACCATGGTTGGTGACCACGGCGCCGAGCCGGCTCGCCCCGGTCAGCTCGTATTCGACCGAGGTCTTCAGCCAGCATGCGGCGGAGACGCGGACCATGAGACCCGCCTGATCGTACTGGTGGACCGGCTGGAATCGAACCCGCGTCGACAGCACGAAATCACCGGTGACCTCCGCGAACAGGAAGTGGCCGTTGTCCGCCTCGAGGCCATAGTGCGTCTTCTGCCAGAAGTCCGTCGCGGCCGCGGGCTCGACACGGAGGCAGCGCTCGGCCAGCCGGACGGTCCAGCGCGGCGGCTCGCGGTGCCAGCGCAGCGCGGGGTGAAGCGTGGGCCGGGCGAACGACTCGTGAATGTCCACCGCTCAGACCATCCGCACGAGCATCGCGAGCGCGCGATCGACCACCGGCCCGAATCCCTGGGCGGCGCCGGCGGCCCAGAGCGCGGTGACGATCGCCGCGAATACGTCCGCCGTGTAATGCGCGCGCAGCACCAGCACGGCCCCCGCCTCGAAGAGCACGATGGCCACGCCGAGCAGCACGCACCACGGCCCGCCGAGCCGCGCCAGCTCGAGCGCGCCGTAGACGGCGAGGGCGGTGTGGCCCGAGAAGAAGAGATCGGTGGCGGTGCCGTACGTCACGAGGAGCGACGGAAACGGCGGCGCGCGCCAGATCATGCCCTCGGGCGGCGCGAACGCGCAGAGCCCCTGGCAGAGCTGGCGCAGCGCGTAGAGCAAGAGCAGGCCGACGAACGGCCGGAAGGTCGGGCCGAAGATCGCGGCGCCGAGCAGGAAGAGGCCGAGCAGGTCGATCGCCGCGGAGGAGGCGATCAGCAACGCGTCGGCGGCACGCGGGTGGACGTGCAGCGCGCGGTTCCACGACGCCGTCCAGTCGTGCACGGCGTCGCCGATCCCGCGCGACGGGAACGGGCGCTGCCCGATCAGCCGTTGCGTCCAGAACCAGAGGCCCAGGCCGACGGCCACCAGCGCCGCGCGCGCAACCCAGAGCGCCACCTCAGCCATGCCGCCCTGCCGCGGCGGGCGCGCCGCCGCTCGCTGCCACGGCGCCCATGTCGCGCACGAGCGAGGCGCGGCCCAGCAACAGGACGACGCCGGCCACGACGAGCAGCGCGCCGGTGACCAGCACCGGCAGCGTGAGGCCGACGGCGTCGGAGGCGACACCGATCAGCCACGGCGAGGCGGCGTCGCCCAGCAGGTGCATCACGCCCGTCGTCACCGCGAACCCGCGCGCGCGCAGGTCGGCGGGCAGCACGTTGGCCATCGCCGCGTTGAGCGGCCCGATGTTCATGAAGAGCAGCAGCAGGGTCAGGAACGTCGCGGGCCAGAAGACCGCGGGCGACGGCGCCAGCACCGCCGGCAGCGTGAAGGCGAGCGAGGCGACCAGCGACCAGCCGGACAGCACGAAGTGCGCGCCGGGGATCCGCCGGGCGAGCGCGTCGCTGAGCCGGCCGCCGGCCAGCGTGCCGATGAAGCCGGCGGCGACGAGGATCAGGCCGAACGTCGAGGCGGCGCCGGCCAGCGTCAGGCCGCGCTCGCGCACGAAGTAGGTCGGCATCCACGTGGCCAGCCCGCCCATGGCGAACGTGTAGATCACCTGCGCGACCGTGTTGGAGATCCACGAGCGCCGCGCGACGAGGGCCCTCAGCGAGGCCTCGAGCGAGAGCGGCGTGACGCCCGCGCCGCCCGCGTCGTGCGCGCCGCGGCGCGGCTCGGCGAGCAACAGCAGCACGAACGCCAGGGCCATCCCCGGCGCACCGGCCACGAAGAACGCCGCGCGCCAGCCGAAGTGCTCGCCCACCAGCCCACCGACGACGTAGCCGAGCGCGCTGCCGACGGGGATGGCCGCGTAGAAGATCCCGAGCACGCGGGCGCGCCGCTCGGGCGGGTAGCAATCGGACAGCAGCGACGGCGTCACCACCGCGTAGGAGGCCTCGCCGACGCCGACGACGGCGCGCGCGAGCAGGAGCATCGCGTAGGTCGGCGCGAGTCCCGACGCGACGGTCGCGACGCTCCAGAGGAACACGCCGGCCGCGGCCAGGCGCATGCGCGGGCCGCGGTCGCCCGCCCAGCCGATGAACGGGCAGACGATCGCGTAGGTGAGGATGAACGCCGACTGGAGCAGGCCGCCGGCGGCGTCGGAGAGCGAGAGCGAGGCGAGGATCAACGGCAGCGTGGCGGCGCCGACGTAGCGGTCGAGATAGTTCAGCCCGTTGAGTCCGGTGAGGACGGCCAGGATCGCGCGCGGCGAGTTACGGCCGCTCATGTGCGCGCCAGCTCTGCGAGCGTCATCGCCTCGCTCACGAGGGCGCGGCGCTCGGCGATGAGATCGGCGTGCAGCCGGCGGTCGAGGACGAACCGGCCGAAGGCCCGCACCTGCCGCGCGACGCGTGCCAGCCGCTCGCGCCACGCCAGCGCGATCAGCGCCGAGGGTACCAGCAGCAGCAGGAAGGCGACGAGCACCCGGGTGCCGGCGACGCGCTTCACCAGCCAGGCCTCGAGCGCCCAGCAGAGCGGGTAGAGCACGAGGCCGGCCGCCATCTTGTCGGTGGCCTCTTCTTCTTCCGTGCGGCGCATGGCGGCGACGGCGACCCGCGTCAGCGCGTACGGCAGCGCGTGCGAGGCGATGCCCCAGAGCGCCAGCGGCAGCGTGACCCCGAGCTTCGCGGTGTTGCCGACGATCCAGCGCGCGACGACGGACGCCGTGTACGGGCGGCCGAGCTGGGCGTCCGAGAGCCCGCTCTCGCTCAGCCGGGCGCGATAGGCCTCGAGCCGCCGGCGGAACTGCGCGACGCGATCGGGCGCGCGCTCGGCGAGCGCGCGCGCCGCGCGCATGACCTCGCGCCGCCACGCCAGCGATGCCGCCGCGTCGGCGGCGCCGCCGCGCTCCTCGCGCCACGCGCGCTCCAGCGCGCCGGCCAGCTCGAGCGTGTGCTGGTCCTCGGCCTCGACGATCTGCGCGCGGATCGCCCACGCCAGTCGCTCGGTGAGCCGCCGCACGGTGGCCTCGGGCTCGGCGCCATACGCGGCGACGCAGTCGTCGACGTCTATCGGCGGGCCCACGGCAACGAGGGCCGAGGCCACGCGGAACGTGCCGGGCCTCTGGTACACGAGGCCGACCGGCAGCAGCGTCACGCCGTGGCCGCCGCCGTCGGCCTCGGCGCCCAGCAGCAGCCGCGCGGCTCCGGTGCGCAGCGGCAGCAGCGTGGGCACGGGCTGCGTGCGGCCCTCGGGGAAGATCAGCACGGCGCCGCCCGCGCGCAGGTGCGCGATGGCGGTGGCGAACAGCGCCTCGTTCTTGCGCGGATCGTCACCCGCCTCCTCGCGCCGGTGCACGGGCAGGGCGCCGACGGCGCGCAGGAACGGGCCGATGAGCGGATGGCGGAAGAGCGGCGCCTTGGCGACCACCGTGATGCGGCGCGGGAACTCGCCCATGATCAGCATGGGGTCCACCAGCGAGTTGTGGTGGTTGGCCACGATGATCAGCGGACCGCGCGACGGGATGCGCTCGGCGCCGACGACGTCCACGCGCCGGTAGAAGAGCCAGAGCAACAGCCGGACAAAGCCTCGCACGAGGCGATAGCCCATGGCGGTCGCCAGCATCGTAGCGTAGGCTCGGCTCCGGACGCCAAGAATGCCGACGCGAGACCAGCTCGTCGAGCAGGACGCCCGCGATCTCGCCCGGCTCGGCTATGCGCAGCAGCTGTTCCGCGAGATGGGCGGCTTCTCGAACTTCGCCATCTCGTTCTCGATCATCTCGGTCCTCACCGGCGCCGTGCTGCTCTATGGCTACGGCCTCAAGCTGGCGGGGCCGGTGATCAACACGCTCGGCTGGCCGGTGGCCAGCCTCTTCACGCTCTGCGTGGCCGCCTCGATGGCCGAGCTGGCCTCCGCGTACCCGACGGCCGGCGGTCTCTACTTCTGGGCGTTCCGTCTCGGCGGGCGCGGCTGGGCGTGGCTCACGGCGTGGCTCAACATGATCGGGCAGGTCACGATCACCGCCGGCATCAACGTCGCCGCCGCCACCTATCTGATCGGCGCCGCCACGCGCATCGCCGGGCTGCCCGCCGACGTCGCCGTCCCCGTGTTCGGCTCGGCCACCGGCTGGTATTTCCAGCTCGTGGTCATGGTCGCGATCATGATTCCTCAAGTATTGATCAACGTGTACGGCATCCGCCTCACCGCGCGCCTGAGCGACTTCAGCGTCTGGTGGCACGTCGGCGGCGTGCTGGTGATCGTGCTCGCGCTGGCGTTGCTCGGCGCCCATCACAACGACGCACGCTTCCTCATGCGACACGTGACGACGGCCAGCCCGCTGGAGGCGTCGTCCGCAGACCTCGGCGGCGGCCGCACCGCGCCCGCGCTCGTCGTCGCGGACTACAAGGTCCCCTCGCCGCTCTTTGCGCTGGCGCCGGGGCTGCTCGCCCTCTACGGCGCCGGGCCGGTGGCGCTCGTGTTCGTGCTCGGTCTGCTCCAGGCGCAGTGGACCTACACCGGCTACGACGCGTCGGCGCACGTCGCGGAGGAGACGGTGATGGCGCGGCTCAACTCGGCGTGGGGCGTGTTTCTCTCGGTGGCCGTCTCCGCCGTCGTCGGCTACGCGCTGCTGCTGGTGCTGACGTGGTCGATCCCGAAGGGCGACGTGGCGGCCACCGCCAACGACGCGTACCCCGTGCTGCAGATCGCCTACGGCAACCTGCCGCCGGCGCTGGGCCACGTGATCGCCGTCATCATCGGCGTCGCGATGTGGCTGTGCGGCCTGGCCTCGATCACCTCGATGGGGCGCATGTGGTACGCGTTCGCGCGCGACGACGGCATGCCCGGCGCCCGCTACCTCAAGCGCGTGCATCCCAGGCTGCGCACCCCGGTGTGGTCGATCGTCGTCACCAGCATCCTCGCCGTGCTCATCACCGTCTATGCCGCCGCGTATTCCGTGGTGACCTCGATCAGCACGATCACGCTGTACCTCGCGTACGTGATCCCGATCTGGCTGAACTGGCGCAACCGCCGGCGCCGCACGGGCGAGTACGCGACGCGCGCGACGGCACCGTGGAGCCTCGGCCGCTTCGGACCCGCCATCAACGCCGTCGCCATCCTCTGGGTGATCGTCATCAGCGTGGTCTTCGCGCTGCCGCCCAACGAGCTGGTGCTGTGGACGATGCTGCTGCTCGGTGGGCTGATCGCGCTCTACTGGACGCTGTCGGCGCGGCGGCGCTTCAGCGGACCGGCCGGGCGTCAAGGTCCATGATGCCCTCTCCCGTGCCCGGGATGGCCGCGCGGCACGTTCATCATCCGCAGCATCTGCGGCCCGCCCGTCCGGACGAACCGCGCGATCAGCACGGCCGCGAGCGCGAGGAAGATGAGATTCAGGACCGTCGTGTAGTTGAACGTCACGCGCGGCTCCATCACGATGGCCTGCCGCTCGGACGGGACGAGACCCAGCGCGAGAAAGAGCACCTCGACGGCCAGGCCGGCGAGGGCCATCGAGACGTACGAGGTCCACAGCAGGAACCACGTCATCCGTGGCCCGTAGTACTTGCGGTAGATGTTCAGGATCGGCAGCACGATGAGGTCGGCGAAGATGAACGAGATCGCGCCGCCGAAGCTGATGCCTCCGTTCCACAGGACGGCGGCCAGCGGGACGTTGCCGATTGAGCAGACGAACGAGAGGATGGCGACGAACGGCCCGACCAGCGGCCCCCAGAGCATCGCGACCACCGGATGCTCCACGAGGAAGAAGGCCTGCCAGAACTGCCCGGGGACCCACGCCGCCAGCGCCCCGGCCAGGAGCAGCCCGCCGGCGACGTCCCGCCACACCGCGACCCAGTCCATGACGAAGTAGTGGCTGATCGCCGTGAATCCTTGCGGCGACGTGATGCGCTGCCACAGCGTCCCGTTCGTGACCGACATATCCATCTCGGCGTGGCCTTCCATCGACCCGACGAGTCCCCGGTCGGCCTGACGGCGAGCCTCTTCGACCAGCTCACGCCGCAGGAACGCGCGGAACAACACGGCCAGGATCACGACCATCAATGGGCCGCCGAGGAACTCGGCGGCCGCGAACGGCCAGCCGAGGACGAGGATCATGATGATGCTGAGCTCGGCGACCAGGTTCGTGGACGCGAACTGGAAGGCCATGGCCGCCGTGAAGTTCGCGCCCTTCCGGACGAGCGACCGCGCGAGGGCGACGGCGGCATAGGAGCACGACGACGACGCGGCGCCGAGGGCGCCGGCGATCGCCAGCGTGCGTGGAGAATCGTCGGGCAGCAGACGGCTCATCTCGCGTTTGGACACGACCGCCTGCACGACGCCGGAGAGCGCGAAGCCGAGGATCAGCGCCCACAGGATCTCCCAGGACATCGCGAACGCGAAGCCGAGCGCGTGTCCGATCGCGCCGAGCCCCGCCGTCGCTGCCTCAGACATCGCGCTCGAAACGATACTCCCGCGAGGCGTTGATGTCGTCCGGGACCGTGCGCTCGCCGAGCCGCGCGAACCCCATCCGGTCGTAGAGCCGGTGCGAGTGCTCGAAGCGCGTGTCCGACCACAGCACGAGCCGGCTGACGCCTTCGGCCCGGCACCAGGCCAGCGTCTCCTCCACCAGGGCCTTGCCCAGGCCGCGGCCGCGCAGGTGCGCGTCGAGGTAGAGGCGATGGATCTCGGCCGTCCGGTCATCCACGCGCTCGATGCCGATCGAGCCGACGAGGCGGCCGCCCTCATCGCGCACGACCCAGAACGCGCCGCGCGGCGGCGTGTAGTGGGCGTCGAAGCGGAAGAGATCCGGAAACTCCGTCTCCGGCTCCCAGATGAAGCCGTATTCCTGCCAGATCCGGGCGAGGAGCTCGAGGACCTCCGGCGCGACAGCGGCCGTCGCGGGCCGCGGGCCCGTCACGCGGCCGCCGCGCGCGGCCACGGCAGCACGATCACCGCCAGGCCGAGCAGCACCAGCCCCATGCCGCCGAGCCGCAGCGGCCCGAAGCGCTCGCCGAAGACGAGCGCCGAGCCGGCGGCGGCGACGAACGGCACGAGCAGCGCGAACGGCGTGACGGCGACGGCGGGATAGCGCCGCAGCAGGTCGCCCCAGATGGCGTACGCCAGCACGGTGGCGACGGCGCCGAGATAGAGGACGGCGGCGAGGCCGCGCCACGTCACGCCGGTCACCGCGTGCGCGATGCCCCCCGGCCCGTCGAGGGCGAGCGCCAGAAGCAACGCGGGCGCCGGCGGCACCAGGCTCAGCCACACCATGAGGTCCAGTGTCGGCACGGGCGGCAGGCGCTTCAACAGGAGGTTGCCGACGGCCCACGAGATCGCCGAGCCCAGCGTGAGCACGAAGCCCACGCGCGTGAGGTCGGCGCCGACAGTGAGCGCGATGGCGCCGAGACCGGCGAGGCCGAGGATCAGCCCCCACATCTGGCGCGCCGTCGGCCGCTCGTGCAGGAGCAGCGCCGCGAAGAGGATCGTGAAGAGCGCCTGCGTCTGCACGACGATCGACGCCAGCCCCGGCGGCATCCCGCCGGCGATCCCGAAGAACTGAAGGATGAATTGCCCGGCGAAGAGCGTGAGGCCGACCGCGATCAGCGCGGGCCACGCCACGCGGGGCCGCGCCAGCACGACGACGGGCAGCGCCCGGCCGAGGTCGCGCGGGCTCAGCGCGGGCGCGCGCCTCCTCCACCCCGCTCGCGGCGCACCTCGTCGGTGTGCTGACCCGGCGCGGGTGGCGCGCGGTGGATGGGCGGGCGCGCGCCGTCGAAGGACAGCGGCAGGCCGATCAGCGTGTAGTCGTCGCCGCCCGGCGGCCTCTGCACGATGCCGAGCGCCTCCGCCTGCCTGGTGCTCGCCGCCTCGGGCAGCGTGTTGATCACCGCGCACGGCACG
>Ga0137418_10005906_pt1 | contig 11252 bp, 4 predicted proteins | sample CZODoug3_1_2_16f_FD_122242 | JGI IMG/M metagenome (GOLD analysis project Ga0137418, IMG submission 122242) | Vadose zone soil fungal communities from Angelo Coast Range Reserve, California, USA - CZODoug3_1_2_16fungal (Hybrid Assembly) | ecosystem: Environmental > Terrestrial > Soil > Vadose... | reverse complement strand
GCCCTGGCCAGTCTCTACATCGAGCGCGATGATTTCGATGCCGCGCATGATCGTCTGCTGGAAGCCAAGCAACTCGATTCTCGCATCTCGATCGGCAGCGGGTTGGAAGCGATCCGGCGCGCCCGTCATCCGGAGTTGCACACCAAGCCGGCGCCGAAAACCGAGCCGCAAAGCATGAAGCCGGGCATCAGTTTTGCCGGCGACCTTTCAGTCATCAGCGTGTTCGACGCCATCCAGGCAATCGAGAACTCGCGGTTGACCGGTGTCCTGATGCTCACAAATAATGCGCAAGCAGGGCGCGTGCTATTTAATGACGGCCAAATCGTCGGCGCTGAAAGCGGGCAGCTCATCGCCCAGGAGGCGTTTCGACAAATCGTCGAAATTACCGGCGGCACGTTTGATTTTCAGAAGTCGGCACAGACACATCCCATCACCATCGAGGCGGCGAGTAATACGAATCTGATCCTGGATAGCCTCAGGCAGGTTGATGAGGAGGCAGTGAGCGGTGAGCAGTAAGCAGTAAGCAGTAAGCAGTGAGCAGTGAGCAGTAAGCGGTGAGCAGTGAGCAGCATAATCGAGACAGATGGTTATCGCTGGGCAGACTTAAATCCGAAATCCGATTTCTGCTCACTGCTTACTGCTTACCGCTCACTAATTGATGCATGACCTTCACAACCATCTCCATCATCGCCGGCATTATTCTGCTGGCGATTTTCTTTCTGATTGCCAGACTCGCCATTCGTTGGGCGGTGCGCCTGACAATCGTTGGCGTAATCCTGATGGCGTTGATTGGCGTGGGAATCTTCTGGTGGTGGGGCAACCGTCTCGCTGCGCCGGCGCCAGGGTCAAATCATCAACGTGCCGCCCCAGCTAAACGAACCCCTTCTCGCTGAGCTTAAATGGGAAAAACAGACACCGATGACGAGGCTGACGTTTTTGTCGCGGAAGTGGCCCCGCTCGAGTCAGGCGGAATCATTGGGCTGTGGTCTCGTTATCGACTGCTGCCGCGCAATGTCTTTGCCATCAGCCTGGTCAGTCTGCTAAACGACGCCTCCAGCGAGATCATTTATCCACTGCTGCCAATCTTTTTGTCGTTAACTCTCGGCGCTTCACCCGGAGTTGTTGGACTGATTGAAGGAGCAGCGGAATCAATTTCGAGTTTGCTAAAGCTCTTTGCTGGTTATTTCAGCGATCGCCAGGGCAAGCGGAAAAGCTTTGTCGTTTTCGGATATGTCTTATCGAGCTTCGTGCGACCGGTGCTGGCATTTGCCGTGAACTGGTACGAAGTGCTGGCAATTCGCTTGAGCGATCGCGTAGGCAAGGGAATTCGCAGCGCGCCGCGCGACGCAATGATCGCGGACACAGTGCGTGTTGAAGAGCGCGGCCTGGCATTCGGATTTCACCGTGCCATGGACCACACCGGCGCCGTCGCCGGACCGCTGCTTGGTTACTTGCTCGTCTTGCTGTTCGCCGTCGATCGCAACTTGCCGACTGCCGGGGAGTTTAAGAAGATCTTTCTCGCGGCTTCAATTCCCGCCATGGCAGCGGTGGCCGTGGCGGCGTTTTACGTTCGTGAAGTCAAACACAAGCGCCGGACAGATGATGTGGTCGTGCCGGCTCCAGTAAAGCTTTCACTGCAAGGCTTCGACTCCAATTTCAAACGCTTTCTATTTATAGTTGCGCTCTTTACGCTGTCCAATTCGTCCGATGCTTTTCTGTTGTTGCGCGCGCGCATGGCCGGCGTTTCGGTAGTTGCCATTCCACTGCTGTGGGCCACGCTGCATGTAAGCAAAGTCATTAGCTCGCTTTTCGGCGGCGACCTGTCCGACCGGCTTGGCCGGCGCCGCTTAATAGTTTCGGGATGGATTCTTTACGCGGCGGTCTACGCAGGATTTGCTTTCGTGTCCAACGCATGGTCTGTATGGATACTGTTTATCATCTATGGCATTTATTTTGGTTTTGCGGAAGGCGCCGAGAAAGCCCTGGTCGCGGATCTGGTAGCACCGGAAAAGCGGGGCACGGCTTTCGGCCTCTACAATCTCGCGTTTGGCGTCACTGTATTGCCGGCGTCGCTGTTGATGGGCGCTTTGTGGGATTGGCGTGGGCCGCAGACCGCTTTCATAGTAAGCGCGCTGCTGGGTTCGACGGCGGCGGTTTTGCTTCTGCTATTAGTGAGAACGCGAACCTCAACTCAAGTGGCTTAGAACAAAATGTCCGATAAACTTTAAGTTTGTCGCGGCGTTACGACAAGCTAGAGCTTATCTGACATCAAACTAGATGGGTTGCCGACGAATGCACATCAAACAGTTTTGGGTTAACATAGAGGCGAGCTTTTGCCGTGAAAACCGATGATTTAGGGGCCTTTTCCCTGGCTTGCCAGCGCCTGGCTCGGCAAGAATTCCAAACACTGAAACCGCAAATCTTTATGCAGTTTTCTTCCATCGAAGACGCCGTTGCTGAAATACGCGAAGGGCGCATGGTGATCATCGTTGACGATGAGGATCGCGAAAACGAAGGCGACCTCGTTTGCGCCGCCGAAAAAGCGACGCCGGAGATCGTCAACTTCATGGCACGACACGCGCGTGGCCTGATCTGCCTGCCGCTAACCGAAGAGCGCTGTGATGAGTTGCACTTGACGACGCAGGTCGCGGACAACACGTCATACCTCGGCACTGCGTTCACCGTTTCCATCGACGCGCGCAAAGGTGTAACTACCGGAATCTCCGCTGCGGATAGGGCCACCACCATTCAGGCCGCTGTCGATCCGCAAACTCGACCCCAGGATTTGGCGCGACCGGGCCATGTGTTTCCCTTACGCGCGAAAAAAGGTGGCGTGCTTGTTCGTCCCGGCCAGACTGAAGCCAGCGTTGACATCGCGCGCCTGGCCGGACTCTACCCCGCCGGCGTCATCTGCGAAATCATGAATGAGGATGGTACCATGTCGCGGCTGCCGGAGCTTGCAGAGTTTGCAACACGTCATCATCTGAAAATGATCACTGTTGCCGACCTGGTGCGTTATCGCATTAGTAAAGAGACGTTAGTCAAACGAGCGGTGGAAACTGATCTACCAACGGTATATGGCCGGTTCCAGGCGATCGCGTTCGAAAATGTCATTAATGGCGACGTGCATCTGGCGATGGTGATGGGAAACGTAAGGACCGAGGAGCCTGTCCTGGTGCGAGTGCACACTGAGAACGTTACCTGCGACATGTTTGGTTCACTGATCGACGATACTGGTTTTCAGTTGCACACCGCGCTGGAAAAGATTGCCGCCGCCAGGCGAGGAGTAGTCCTTTATCTCCGCCAGCGTGAACACAGCCTTGATCTGGTAAATCAATTGCGCACCTACGCGGTTATGCAGCAACGCGAGGTCGGCAAGCGTGAGGCAAGTCTGGAAACGGGTTATGGCGCGGACCGAGACTACGGCGTGGGTGCGCAAATACTTCATGACCTGGGCCTGCGTCGTATACTATTGCTGACGAATCATCCCCCAAAAGTAGCAGCTCTGGAAGGTTTTGCGCTCGAAGTGGTTGGCAACATCCCCCTGGGTCAACCGGCGCATCTCAAGGACGCGGAGAACAAAGAGCAACTCATCTGAGTCTGCTCGTCATCTGTGACAGCGGGAACCCAGGTCATCGGGGCACTTTCTTTGCTGCGGACAGCTTCTTTTTAGCTTTTCGGGATTCCCTCTCCCATTATTATTACTTTCAGTCCACAATAGCGGCTGCCTATGAGTGTAGACGATCGCGATAAGAAATCTGACGGAGATTCGTCTCGGTCTCCGAGCGAAGAAGAGTCGATTAAAGAGGCGCTCCAGTCAAAGACTGACGAGCCGTTGCCGCCTGTCGCGGAAGCGATTGCCAATCGCGATGCGCAGCGTCGCCATCCAGTCACGCCGCAAGGCCGCCGCCGCCGTTTTCTCAATCAGCGCAATCTCGTGATTGCCACGATCGCCGCAGCCGCGGGCATTGTTGCGCTCATTCTATTGATCCTAATTGTTTACCGGCTCGGATATGTTGACCGTTATGTTGCGGGGGAAATCAAAGACACTTTTGCAAAGTACGGTATCCGCGCGGAGATCAAGGATTTTCATACCACCTTCCCGCCGCAAACTGTCGAGATGTTGGGCGTTGAACTCTACGACAGCCAAACCGGAGAAAAGCTCGGGAAAATTGATCGCATGCTCGCGACTATTCGCATTGAAGATCTTTATGCATTGAATCTTCAGCGCAATATAAACCTGAAGGAGCTAAAAATTGAAGGACTCGAGGCCTGGGTCACTTTCGATGAACAGGGCCGCTCAAATTTTCGCAACATCCATATTCCACCGCCCGAGGCAAACCGGCGCATCCTGTTTGCGTATACTGCCGCGAATATCGAAATCAAAAGCGGAGTCATTCACTACGGAGATGCGCGACATGAAATCTCCGGCGAAGCGCGAAATCTGCAATCGGTAATTCTGCCGAAAGATCCCAACCTGCCTCCCGAAATCGGGCTGCATCCGGTTACGGTGTCCTTTTCGAATTCGACATTTACCTACGACGGCCGTCCCGTAAACAACATCGACATCGAGGCGCGACTTAAAGCAAACGAAACCCGAGTTGAGATTCAGGATTTGGTGCTGCGCTCGCCGGTTGCCGAGGCGCACCTGAGCGGAACGATGGACGACTGGCGCGCGCTGAGTTACCAACTGAATATCACTTCGAATGTAGATCTCACTCAGCTTTCGGACGTGCTTCAGTCTGGTGCCACACTGCGCGGCACGGGCAATTTTGCCGGCGTGGTTTCCGGCCGCGGCGATCAATACAAAGTTGACGGCAGCATCAAGTCAGACTCGTTGGCAGCAGATGGCGTGCGCTTGCAGGGATTGAACGTTAATGCCAACGGCACCGGCCAGGGCAAGAGTTACAACCTCAACGGTCGAGCCGTCGCATCGCTTCTCAGTGCCGGCGATTTTCAACTGAACAACGTGCAACTGGTGGGCGGCGTGATGGGAACGGGCTCGGACTTTCGCTGGCTTGGCGAATTGCGTGCGGCTGCTGAACGCAGCTACGGCACCACCATCACCGGCCTAATAATGCAGGATGCGCGCGCGGAGATGAACGATGGCGTGCTGACCGCATCGTCGCGACAGTTTATTGCCAACAATCTTACCTCATCGAGCGCGCGGGCCAATGGAATCACCGCGTCCGACCTGCGTCTGCGAAGTGAAAACAAAGTCACTACGGCAAGCGTCGCCAAAGTAAAAGCAGGAACAATCACTGCGTCTGGCGCAAAAGTCAACGGAGTGACGGCGAACAATTTGGACATCGTTAGCCGCGATGGTGTGACCAGCGTGGTTGTCAAAGATGTGCAGGTGGGAAGCACAAGCGCGGCTGGCGCAGAAATAGGAAGCATCAACATCGCGGGCGCACGGCTTTCGATTCGCGGCGGCCGAATGGAAGGCTCAACGGCCGACATCAACGCCGGCACGGTGAAACTCGCGGACGGGCAGATGGAAAATGTGAAGCTGGCGAAACCCGTTTTCGTAGTTGAACCATCTGGCCGTTATCGAGCCAGCGCAGACTTGAGCATTGGTGGCGGAGTGTTGGGCCAGATGAACATGGGCCAGGCGACGGCGAAACTGGTTGCAACCAGTAGTGAGATTCAACTCAACAACTTCACCGCCGACATTTTTCAGGGCAAGGCAAATGGAAACGCGCGCATAGCGATTGTGAAAGGGGCAGCATCTCATATTGCCGCCACGTTTACTGACGTTGAAGTCTCTGGTCCATTCACCGCTTTTGCCGGCGCCGCTGTTCCGCTGGCGGGGAAGGCTACGGGAGAGGTTGATCTGACTTTTCCAGGCACTGACTTCAAACAAGCGACTGGGACCCTGACGACCAGATTCACTGCGGAGAGCGTTACAGCCGACAGCGGGCGCGTGCCTCTTTCCGGCGTCGTAGCACTGCGCGCCAATCGCGGCTTGTTTCAAATCGATCAAGTCGACTTGCAAACAACTGCCACCAAGCTAAAGGCGACCGGACAGTTTTCATTTAGCGGCGATTCAAATCTTAATGTCGATCTGAATTCATCCGATGCGGCAGAATTACAGGCAGTCTTGATTTCGTCAGGCTTGCTGCCGGAGGTTGAAGAGCAGATGCGCAGTTATGGCATTGACCTTCGCGGGCAGTTGGCTTTCAACGGCAAGGTCACCGGCCGGCTGAGCAACCCTGATCTCGATGGCCAGATTTCGTTGGGCTCATTGCTGATCAATGGCAACGATTTAGGTTCGTTATCAGCAGCGCTGCGAATGACCGCTGCGGAACTGCGAATAGACAACGGCCGCCTCATCGAGCGCGATGGTGGCGGCATGCAGTTCACTCTTAATGCGCCGCGCAACGGCGAAAACAACACTACGTTTGAAGCGACGCTCGATCGGGTTAACGCCGGCAACTTGATCGCCGCGCTGCCGCTTAGCAAAGCAACGCGCGCGCAGTTTGGCGACACGCAGGCTGATGCTTCGGGCCAGATCAAGATCACGGGCATACCAAACGCGATGAGCGGCAGCGCGGATTTGCGGTTTGGTCCTGGCCGTCTTGCCGGCGAACCGCTCGAGGCACTAGTGGCGCGGGCTACGTTCAGCGGCTCGAAAGTCAGTATCGAAAACGTCGATGCGCGCTTGACTGCCGGACACATTGTTGCCAATGGCAGCTATGACACGATTACTAAAGCTTTCGATCTTCAAGGTCGTGCCGAAGGTGTCCAGTTAAACCGGCTGCTGGCATTAACAAATCGGCCCGGCCTGGAAAATGTTACCGGCACGGCAGACTTTAGCGCCCACGTCATTGGCAACCTTGCGGAGTCGGATTTCTCTGCTTACCAAATTACTTTCGATGGGGTTGGCAAAGACGTCGTCATCAATGGCCGTCCGGCAGGTACCCTCGCGCTGGTGGGCAGAACGGAGAACAAGCAACTTAACATCACGCTCACCACCGGACTGTTTGGTCCATCACAGGTGATTGCGGCGCAAGTCAATCTGGGCAGCGAAAAACTCGCCGCCAATATCGAGACCACACTGAATAATGCTGACCTCACCGGCTTGCTGAAGATAGTGTTGCCGCAAACGGACGTCAAACTCACCGGCCGTGCCAGCGGCACGCTCAAGGCAAGCGGCAACCTGCTGGATGAAGATGGATATTTCTCGAAGAATGGATTGCACGGCACTCTCAATCTTTCCGAGTTGAGTTTCCGCGTGGAAGATGTGCAGCTCAATGCGACCTCGCCTTTGATTGTACAGTTTTCTCCCAGCGAAGTTACTTTTGAGAAGACGCAGTTCACTGGACCAGGCACGAATGTGACACTCGGCGGCATCCTGGCGGTCGGACCCGGCGGCAGACAGAGCATGACCGTTGACGGCCAACTCAACTTGAGAGCGCTGAACGGTCTCTCACCCGATTTCTTTTCTTCAGGCTCGGCGGATGTGGCGGTACGCGTTACGGGAAGTTACGAGAGCCCGCGATTAAACGGCACTGCTTCCGTCAGTGGCGGTGCTATTTCTTTGCTGCTTGGAAACGAGCGCTGGACCATCTCCAATCTAAAATCGCTGGTAAGGTTTACGTCCAATCAGGCGCAGATTGATTCGCTGACAGGCACACTGGGTGGCGGTCGCGTCAGCATCACCGGTGGCGCGCTGCTCGAGGGACTAACGGTTTCTCGTTTCCTATTTAATATTCACGGCGACGAAGTGACCGTTCCGTTTCCTGAAAACTTCCGCACTACCGCTGATCTCGATCTCGAAATTAGGGGATCCGCGCGCGAACAACTTATTGGCGGCATAGTTAACGTCCGGCGCACTGAATACACGCAGGACATCGAACTCGCAGACTTAATAAATTTCCGTCGTGAAGAGTCGATCGAAGAAGGAGGCGAGCTTGAGCTAACGCGCGCGGCTTTGTTCAGTGACCTGCGCGTTGAAGGTCGCAACGCGTTGGTAGTGCGAAATAATCTGGCGGATCTAACCGGTTCAGTTTCGTTGCAGGTCAATGGGCCGGTTAAGGATCCGGTAATTTCCGGCCGAATCACCGCCACCAGCGGCACTTTGAATTTCCGCAACGATCGTTACGATATCACGCGCGCGTTGATGGACCTGCCGTCGCAGCGTGGCGCCGATCCCATTATCAACATTCAGGGCGAGTCGCAGATTCGCGGCTATCGCGTAACCGTTGGTCTTAACGGGCCGCTTTCCCAACCGCAGGCCATCGTTAGTTCCGAACCGGCGTTACCACAGGCGGATGTCGTTTCGCTGATTACGACGGGACAGCTTTCGAGCGGCGACACCAGCACGTCCATACTTTCGCAATCGGGACTGGGAACCGCGACCAGCTTGTTGACTGACGCGCTGATCAATGCGCCCGCGCAACGCGCAACCAGTCGCATTTTTGGCTTGAGCCGTTTCGAGATCAATCCCGTGATCGGCAACAGCGGCTCGACTCCAGCTGCCCGCTTAACGGTAGGAAAGAGAATCAACAAAGACCTGTCGGTGACCTATTCGACGAACGTTACTTCCGATCCCAATCAGATATTGGCCGTCGAATATCGCGTCTCGGACCGTCTGTTTTTCATTGCGCAGTATGAACAAGCATCTACGCGAAAGCTGACTGCGCGCAACAACAACTTTAGTTTCGAGATTAGATTCAGGCGGCGGTTCTAGGGATGGGCCTGTCAAAGAAGCCGATTCAGGTGGGGAAACTTCGGGGTTGGGAAGGGCGGCTTTGGCACCCCAGCGCTGCTGCCGCGCTGGGGATCCCGCTTGCCCCCGCCAACATTGAGCGGCATTCAACGAGCGGGGGTAAACCACCGTTCCTAACCTGCAAAGGTGGGACTGTTGGAAGCTGCAGACAAGACACTCCACGACCAAACGGGATTAGTTTCGTGGTCCTGTTGCTAATCGCGTTATTGCTTGCCACCTTTGTCAATGCAAATGCAGATTCTCTTCTGCAGGAATACGAAGGACGCGCGATCACCTCGATTGAGATCGCCTTTGAAGGCTCGCCTTCCGACCCGGCGGCTGAATCTGAATTCCTTTCAATCATCAAAATCCTTCCGAACACGCAGTTTTCAGCCGTCGCTGTGCGCGATTCGCTGCAGGCTTTGTTCGATTCGGAAAGAGTGGCAAACGCGCGCGTGGAAGTGCTCGACGCGGCGGTAAACAACAATGGACCGATACGCGTGCGTTTCGTGATACAGCGTCAGGTGCAGATTGGCGATGTCAAATTTGAAATTGCAACGGCGCTGGGCGTGCCAATCACACAGGATGAATTGCGCGCACGCCTGAATCTCAGTCAACCAGGTACGCGTCTTTCGAAACAAATTGTCAGCCGCAACGCCGATGAACTCCAGGTCTATCTGCGCGATCGTGGCTATTTCAACGCCACAGTCGACGCGGCAGAACAATTGGATACTTCGGGAACGCGCGCGACAATTACCTATCGCATTGTCCCGGGCGAGCAGGCTAAGGTCGCTACTTTCAACATCGATATCAAAGGCTTTGATGCGACGGCGGTTAAGCCAACACTGGTCCTGCAACCCGGCGCTGCTTTCACGCGCGAAGCACTGGGACAGGATGTAACGAAAATTCGCCAGGCGATAATCAATCAGGAGTATTTGGCGCCATTGCTCGACGATGCGCGCGTCGAACGCGACGCTGATAAGAACCAGATCACGATCAGCCTTAAGGGCGCGGTTGGTCCAAAGGTCACAGTCCTGGTGCCGGATTATCCGATGAGCGAGAAAGCGGCGCGCGATCTGCTGCCGGTGAAACGCGAAGGCAACATCGATCAGTCGGCGATTGTCGAAGGCGCGCGCCGCATCAGAAACAAACTTCAGGAACAGGGGTATTTCTTTACCGAAGTAACTCCAGTTTGCACTGTCGCACCGACCGTTCCAGAGTTAGGGATTAATGGCACTGCTGAAACTTGCGAGACGCTGAATCCCGAGACACTCAGCGGCCACCATCTGGAGATACGTTACGACATCGAGCGCGGACGCCGCTTCAAGCTCACGGACATTCGCATCACCGGCACCAACAAACTCACTTACCAGGACATCGCGGCCGATCTCAAAACGCAGAAAGCGAGCGCGCTGGGCTTGATTCCATTTGTGGGATACGGTCGGGGCAACACCAGTCTTACGCTCTTAGAGCAGGACCGTCGCACCGTCGAAGCTTACATGCGCGACCTTGGCTATCGTCACGCTCATGCGGACGTGCTGCAGGGCGTTTCTCTTAACGGCGACAATCTGATCATTACGTTTCAGGTAACTGAAGGAGCGCTGACGCGCATCGCGGGCGTGGAAGTTCGCGGCAACAAGATTTATACCGATCAGCGACTGCGGGATGAATTGAGAATCGTCACCGGCTCTCCTTACTCGCGCACCCAGGCCAGGGCAGATGGCGATCGCTTGTTGGCGCTTTATGCGCGTGAAGGTTATGTCAACGCGCTGATGGAATTCTCCATTGTCGAGTTGCCGGTGAAGGCTGGCGACGAGCAGGTGCGGCTGGTTTATTCAATCACAAACGAGGGCGACAAAGTTTACATCAATCGAATTATTGTTAACGGCGTCACTGGTGACGCCAGTACACAACGCACCAAGCGCGACGCCATTGCGCGCGTGATCCCACTTGTCGAAGGCGACGTGTTGCGCGCCGATCTGATCGCCGAAAGTGAACGGGAATTGTATCTGACGGACGCTTACCGGCAGGTGATCATTCGCACTGAGCCAGCCGGCGAAACTGTGGCCGGATTCAAACGCCGCGACTTGATCATCGACGTGGAAGAAAAGAAGCCGCGCGTGCTGGACTATGGCGGCGGCTTCTCCAGCGACACCGGCGCCCTGGGCCTGTTGGAAATCAGCAACGTGAATCTGATGAACAAGCTACGCGCCTTGCCTGGCGTGGAGTCAGTGACCATCATGGAGGAGCGCCTTGGCTCGGGCTGGTCCGACAACAGCGACATGATGGTCGACGGGAAACTGCCGGATGTAGCGAATGGGGCTTCGAGAACGGTTCGCAGCAATGTGGCTGGGCCAGACTTCTTTCGCACGCTCGGCGTACCAGTGCTCTCGGGACGCGACTTTGCCGACTCAGATACCGCGACGTCGCCCCATGCCGGCATCATCAACGAACAGTTTGCTGAACGCTTTTTCCCCAATCAGAATCCGCTGGGGCACATTATTGGACCCGACAATGGACGTTATCAGATGACCATCGTGGG
>Ga0137418_10005905_pt1 | contig 11253 bp, 12 predicted proteins | sample CZODoug3_1_2_16f_FD_122242 | JGI IMG/M metagenome (GOLD analysis project Ga0137418, IMG submission 122242) | Vadose zone soil fungal communities from Angelo Coast Range Reserve, California, USA - CZODoug3_1_2_16fungal (Hybrid Assembly) | ecosystem: Environmental > Terrestrial > Soil > Vadose... | reverse complement strand
CCGCACCAAGACAGCGCAAGTTGCCCTGATGGCCTACCACGCTTGTTATTGAACTGCACTGCACTACCGACCGGGCTGTGTAGAGGTCTGGGCTTACCCCGTCCAGCCGTCGCCATTGACTCCAAGATCTCCCCGGCAATATCTCTGGATCATCTGCCCATATTCGGCAAGAGATCTTTGGGAGTGGCGCGCGCGCTCACGCTCGGGCCACTCGCGCGGGTGAAGGCCCAGCTTAGCCTTCTTTAACTGGACCCAAGTAGACCATACGCTGAACTCCCGTATCCCTGGGGGGCGCTTCTCTCGGGAAACCGGCCAGCCCATCATCCCGCGATCCTGCGTGTGGAGACATAAGCGGCTCGCGTTCTGAGATATCTAAGGAACTAGCTGCTGTAGATCGTTTTTTGGCGAGCGACTTCGGTGTCTGGAAGCGAGGAACGGCTGGTAACGGCTGGTGAAGAGCAGCGGACGACTGGAGCAGCAACTGCGGGAGGCAAAAACGTGGCGAGAGGATAGTGATTTCGGAAATCAGCTGCTTGTCTTTCAGCGACTTAAAAGTACTAAGATTGCCAACTGTGCTCTATTAAGTTCTTTGTTTGTTGTTTTAAGGCGGGTTCGAATCCCACTCTACCGCGTGGAACGATCGCCTGTGAAAAAGGGCACAATAGCGCCTCGGCGAGGGCACGTTAAGGACGCAATAACCGTGACTTCCGTAGCCACCAGGGCCTTTGGTAGCGACCAGGGCCTTGTAGGTTCAATGGATTACTTCAGAGAGGCGGATTGACACGGTTCCTTCCATCTCTAAAGGAAGGCATCAGCATTCGTTCGTTTCAGTAACTTCGCGTGTGCCTGGGTGTCTTCGAATGGAGCGGCTGAGCGAATCAGGCAGCAGAGCGCGGACCACTTTCGGGACCATGACGGACGGCAGGTACCACGAACTTCCAAGGATTTAGCGACCTTCCGACGCCTTGTAAGTCCTTCTGTTTCTTAATACGGGCAAAGTGTCAAGGTAGCGCTCTAACCAACTGAGCTACGCGCCTACGTTGCAACACACTCAATAATAATACTTTACCCGTATGAATGTCACCCTTCAGGGTGTCGCCGGTGCCCCAAACGGTGCCTTGCGCGGGGTCCAGCCTGGTTTCAGTTCATCGTCGACGTCGGCGCTTCAGGCTGCTCGAATACGGCTTTCTCCAACGTCCGTGCAGTCTCTCGCTGTGTGTCTTTCATCAGGTGCGTGTACGTATCGAGCGTGATCCGCGAGCTGCTGTGTCCCAGCCATTCTTGCGTGGCCTTCACATCGCCGCCTGTATGTTTGTACGCCACGCTGCCGCTGGTGTGCCGGAGCAGGTGCATCCCGTAGGCGTGCTTCTGATCCATTTGCACGCCCAGCTTGCCAAGCGCACCACGCAGCGCCTCGCGCAGTTGATCAGGGTTAAACGGGCGTCCAGTGCTGGATGCGAACACGTAGTCTGCTTGCGTCGTGTACGCGCTCATCGCTCTGTGATTGAGCAGTGCTCGATAAAGCTTCTCCACCATTGGCCGTGATCGTTTGCTGTTGGCAGTTTTAGGCGTGGTTTCCTTGCCGCGATAGATCGCACGACGAACGTGGATCTCGCGATCAGCAAAGTTGACGTCGGCCCACTTCAGGCCTAGCGCCTCGCCGGTTCTGATCCCGGTCATAGCCAGCGTCATGAAAAACGCTCTGTAGTGGATTGGCAGCAGGCCGAACAAGGCGTTCAGTTGAGTCTCGGTCAAGATTGGCTTCTCCGTCTTCTCGAGCTTCGGAGCTGTTCCCCTTTTTATGGGATTGCTGGGGATCAACTCCAAGTCGAGTGCGTAGGAGAACATCTTGGTCAAGATCGCATGCAGATTGCGACGGGTTTTCTTGCTCAGACCTTTCTTTTCCGTCGCCATGTGGAACTCCACGATGTTCGTTGGCTTGATCCGCGGCAGCAGCATCTCGCCAAAGAACGGCACAATGTGGACTCGCACGAAACTCCCCTGGACAATCTGAGTGCTCTCCTTCCAGTTGTCCCTGGTGTACTGCGCCCATTCTTTCTCGACGTAGCTGTTGAACGTGCGCTCGATAGGCTTGGCGTGGTTAGCGGCTACGTCTGGTCGCAGCATCTTTGATAGTTCTGACTGCGCTTCGACGTAATCGCCTTTGACGATTTTGTTGTGTCGTTTGTTTTCGCCGGTCAGTGTGTCCAGGATGGTTGTTGTTGAAATCCCCCTATCGCAAGTGCGCCGGCGTGATGCTCTTCCGCTCACCCCGACTGTTTCGCGCCGGCGCACTTGTCGATAGGGCGCTAAGATTTTTCACCAGCCAGCCGCCGAACATGCGGCGCCGGGCGACCAAATCCCTCAGCGCCCGCTCGGGCCAGCTGGGCTCAAGTTGACCGCCATATCTGCCCAGGCGCAGAAGGCGTCGATGTCCTTTTGGGAAAGTCGCGCTTCGGGGTGCAGGAGTCGATACGACCGCGGTGGCATGGCTCTATCGGAAACCGCATCGCAGACCTCCTGTATCTGGTTCGGGGTGGGCTGGTGCGGCTGACTTACGCCCCAGGTCGAGAAATTCACGTGTTCCCGACCCTTCTGCACGTCGTGCTCGATTAGCGAAGATACTATCGGGACGCGACTATACCAGGGCCATTGTGTCTGGTAGCTATGGCAGTCCCGGCAAGCTCGACTGATGATGGGCCGGAGCTGATCAGGTACGCCCAGGTCTCCGGTTAGGGTTGTCCTCACTTGCGTGCCCGATCGTGGGAGCGTCAGAGCCAGCGCCGCGCCCACTGCGGGTATGCTAAGGGCAGCCACGGTCGCCTTCCAGTTCACCTCGCACCGCCTATCTTCCGACGATCAATTTCATACGCATGTCGTCGTGTCCGCGCCCGCACTTTACCGTGCACTCCACCAGGTATTCAGCCGGAATCTCTGGCGCCTTTACGTCGTAGTCGTGCGTGCCGTCGTACAATCGCAGGTCCCAACCCTGATCGCGCAGGATGCGAATGACCAGGCTGTGACTCGCGCCGTCCCGCGCCTGTTCCGTGCCACGCTGAGATGTGATCCGGAGACGCAAAAGCTCCCCAGGCTTTGCCCGGATGACCGGTGACCTCTCATGCAGGACACGGAACGTGTTGTCGCTGGCCGCGATGACTTCAATCACGCGAGGTTCTGGGATACCAGCTGCCGCCGTCGTCCTTACGACCACGACCAGCAGCAGGGCCCCCCGAAAAAAGGCTTTCATCTAGTTACTCCGCGCGCTCTCCACCAGGTAGTGCATGACTGCGTTGGCATCGCTGGCGGTGAGATTCGCCCGCACCCGCATGTGGGAAACCACGACGCGTGCCTGACGCTGGTTGAGGGCCGGTGGCGTGTTATGACAACGCGTGCAGTTGGCTTTGTAGACCTCTTCTCCATCGGGTGCTTTGTCGGGTTGCGGAGCTCCAGCCAAGCTTCCCGCCCACATGAGGCTGAGCAACAAAACGGACAACAGGAAGTACAGGGATGCTTTCATTTCGTCACCTCACGAACCGGTAAGAGATACCGAGAGTCCAGATGTTGTGGTTGTCTTCTGCGCCGAACTGACGGCCATAGGCCACGCCAGCACGCACCGAATCGGTGAGCCAGTAGTTCCATCCGGTGAAGATGCGGTTGGCATCTCCCTCAGGCATTTCCAGGCCGGTGTCCATCGCGACACGGGGACCGAAATACTGTTCCCCGCGCACTACGGCTTGTGAGCGACGGAGCCACTTTGAAAACCGGCTGCTGGACAGACGGTATGCGGCCTCGACCCAATAGCCATATCCGGCGGCTTCCGAGATCAGAGTTTCGGAGCGGATATCGAGGGGAACGCTTCGAGCGTTCCACGTGAAATCGACCCCATAGTTGTTAAACCGTTCCGCACCGAGCCGACGGTTGAACGAAAAGGCGGCTTCAAATCGCGGTCCTGGGAAGAACAGGCCTGTACGGAGCCCGGTTTGGCGCTCGGAACCTGCAAACTGGTTGTTGGCCAGCGCCGAGAAGTATCCCGAGTAAGTCAGCTGGGCCCCTGAACTCAGAGGCAAGGCTCCCCGCAGCATGCCGCCATTGCTGGAGTTGTCCCCCACGCCAAAGATCAGTGGCTCGGCGGGGAGATTGCGTATCCAGCGGGCGTCCAATCTCTCTTTGTAAATGGCGAAGGGAGTTGCGTAACGACCCGCGACCAGGGTCAGATATTTGCCGAGGAAGAGGTCGAGTTGCGCGTACTCCACGCCCTTCTCCAGCGTGACAGGCTCGAAGCTGCCACCAGTGTGTACAACCTCCGACTTGGCCTCGAATTCGCTCTCGATTAATGCATGTCGACCAAGAGGCACCAGGATGATTGGCGCCACCACAGGACCGATTACCGTTTCGTTTGGGTCAAAGCTGGTATTTAGAGCTATGCCACCGGTGATGATCGGGATGGGAGGCACGCCCTTCTCGAGGTTGGGTGATGTTTGATTCGCTGGCCCAGACCCGCCGGATTGGCCTTGCGCCAACATCGACGCGGTTGCCACAAATATGGTCAAAAGCAGATGGAACGCGCTTTGCAGATTCATCGCCAAACGCACCTTCTTTCTATCGCCCTTCACGGCTGACTCCTGGGCGTAGCGGGTCCTCTACCGTTTGGAGACGACAACATTGTCAGGCATTTCGGGGCAGTCCACTTTTTGCGGGGAGGGTCAGGACGGGATGTGCCAACGTGCGAAGCCGGGCTCTACGAGTTGGACTTCCTACCCTGGGACGCTACAAATCTTGGGGGACTTCGGGGGAAAACAACTCAAACCAGAGTGAAAATCTGGTCGAATGTTAGCGGAAGCATAGGCTCCAACGTGCAAGCTGTCATCCCGCAGACATATGAGACCCTGTAAAAAGTTATGAGAAATTGGGCTCTCGCGCCGGGTTGCTCCCATGGATGGTTTCTCTTTGAGCTGCGCATTTGTAGTTGACGCACCTTGACCGCACAAACGGTTGATTCAGAAGCCGCGAATCGAGCGCGGGCTTGATGGCCGATGGAAGCAGGCGTCGGCGCTGAGAACCGGCATCGTGAGTGTAAACGCATTGTTAACAATGCGTGGGGTTTGTTGCGAGGCCGACTCCCGATGCGAACACCCCAGTCAAGCCGCTGACTTTCTTGCGGGCGCCGTTAAATTCAAAATCGATGTTGGGCTAGCCAGACGCGATCTTGATGCGATACCGAAGTACGTCGAGAAAGCAACTGCGAAGTGTACAAAGCGTGGTTAGAAGGTCGGGCTGGGGATACCTGTTGTAACCAGGCCTTTGCGCTCATTGACCGGCTAATGTGCGCCCATTTTCCGGCGCGATAAGGTACTCGAGTTCTTGGTTAATTTTTCGGAGGCGTTGAGCACTCAATCCAGTCGTGACTCTCGTCATGAGCTTGTTTCCGCCGTCGGCCATGGCCGATGATCGTATCGCACAAACACTTCGGACAGAAGCGAATGATCTGTTCGCCACCAGCCATCGCCCAGTCAAAGTCTGGGTTGCAATAGTTCCCAGAAAGTGGGATAAACAGAATCGTATTGCTTGGAGGCTCTCTCACGGCGCGGAACCTTGCCAGGATAAGCGCCCGCAAGAGAGCCTTCTTCCTCCCTTCCTGCAAAATCTCAACCGAGGAAGAATAACCCGATTCTCATCTTTCTATTTGATTGGTCTCCATGGATTGGCCGGTCAAGCGCTCAGAACCAAGATCGTGAGCAAGAAGTGATTTTTTCAACACCTGGTGCGCCACTGTACCTTCTTCCCCCATCGTTCTCGGATGTGTCACAATCGCCTATGGAAGCCAAGCCGTGGCTGAAATTCTGAACATGTCCGCTCCGGAATCGTCCCCAGCGGATTCGAGGAAATGGATCGGCCGGATCGTGATAGCCGTCGTCTTGGGCGAAGCGATCTGGGGATTCCTCGTCTCGATCACCAACAACCTCGCTCTGCCCGCCCTGGCGAGGGTCATGGGCGGAGATGCCCAGTCTCCCCTGTATCTAGGCAAAGGCGACTTCAACGCGCAGGCCCTGTTCACCTCGGTTCTGGAGCTTTGCTTCGCCGGGATCATGGCCGTTCTTGTGAATTCCTGGTCACAGAAGCCTGGGCATGTTCGATCTAAGCCCGTGCGCTTCACACCGGTTGGGGCACCACCCGCTCCGGTCGTTGCGCCTACTGCCGCTTCACCAGCAACCCCAGCGGCGGACACCACAATCCAAGCCAAGGCACCTGTGACGACTGGGCTATCGCCATCCCAACCGGAGCCGCCATCATCGCAGATGGCTAAACCGGCAAAGCCGAAGCCGCCCAAAGAGGTCTACTACAACATTGTCGGAGAACCTGTGGACCCCGACGACGAGTAGCCAACTAGGCTCCGTCTTCTGACTCGATGGTGCTCGCGTACTCCAAACCATAAGAACTAAAGCCTCCCGCCAAAGGGCTATCCGGCCCGTACGTCGTGAATGCAAGCGGTCAACACTCGGTGTTGTCGTAACCAGGCCTCACCAGCTATCCCGAACGGCGACAGCGATCCTACGCACGCGCCGCGCACGCCGCGCTCCTCTTCTTCGCCGTCACAACGCCCAGCCTACCCACCCAGGGGAGAGGCAGTAGGCTCGCCCTGTCGAAAATAGTCGTGAACGTTTCTGTGGAGAGATGGGAGAATTCGCCTCGTAGGTAGGGCGGGCGCAGCGGCAGGGGGGGCGGGCAGCTGAGACCCGGAGTGTTGTTGGTGAAATGGCGATATCAACAGCTAGGGTCTGGCGGGCGTCGGATGCTCCTCTTCTCCCAGCAGAGTCATGAAGGGGCGTTCCTTACCGCACCCAAGAGCACATAGCGTGAAATCAAGATTTCCGACGTACGCCACGGGCAGGGTGTTTTCTTTGACTGGCCCAAATCTCCATTGCCGCACTGCTTGCACATTTCATAATGTGGGTGGCAGGTGTCGCAGCACAGGAGGTTCAGGTGCCGGAAGTGCTCGCAGGTTTTGATGTCTACGCCTTCTGGCAACCTGCGCTGAGGCTCGGCGAATCACGATCTCATCGTAATCTGACTCTTCGCTGGACGGCTCCTGCTCAGGCGAAACCCGCTTCATCGCCGCCAGCGTCTGTGCAATGATTTCAGCCCTTCTCATGAGCCTACAGTCGATGGCTGCGAGGGCTGGCATGGGACATCGGCATGTTGCCGCGATGCCCTGCGAGTGAATAACTGTTCACAGACGAGGCACTGGCGCGTGTCTGCATTAAGCGTGGCGAATATCTTGCCCGTCTGGTCTGTTGGTGTGGAGCGTCCGCCACGACTCCGGTGGTCGTTGGTCGCGATCATATTGCCAGCCCGGCTTGCGCCACGAGGCTCTCCCAGACAGGTGAGGCCGCGGGAGCCAAATTCCCAGCGGCCTCTTTCATCAATCGGCACACCGTAGCGCGGCTGACCACGTGTTTGCGAGCGACGACTGTTAGTGACAGACCACCGCACCGATCCATAACAATCTGCTCCCGATTGATGTCCAGCCCCGCACGCCCGATCTGCCGACCCTCAAGCTTTGCCCTTCTCATCCCCATTTTTAGCGCTCCCGAATCAAATCGGATTTGAGTTCGGCGATTGATGAAATGAGCGTCAAGAAAAGCCTCCCCATCGGCCCGCTGGTATGGATGTTTTCTCTTTGCGAGATGAACTCAATCCCCTGACTGTCCACCTCGTCGATTATCTGACATAAATCGCAGTTTGCTTCATTTTTCTGAAGTTCTCCTTTGCTATCTGAGGAACAACCTTCTCTTGGCGTGCTCGCAGATGGCGACCTCGGTGCACAAATGCCAAGCCTCTCTTGAACGAAGCTCATCCAGTTCGCCACTTTCGCGGTCGGTGCAACACGCTAGTCGGTCGTCCAGCATGGCAGCGAACAGAGTATGCGAAACCGATTAGAAAGCTCGGTCGGGCTTGCGAGGTCGCTTTGCTTGTCGACTAGGTCAAGCGCCGCAATGCGTCGGTCTAACATAGCGATTCCGACGCTCTCTCCGCTTTAAATATACAAAGCGCCTGCGAACATCGACTAGAAGATCGGGACAAATTGCCAAATATTCAAATATTCGACTACAAACATAGCGGGCTTATTCCGCTGCTGCGTATATTCCGACTGAGGAGCAAAGAGCTACGAACATGAGAACACAACTCAGATAACCCATGGCTGCCTCCGATGACAAAGAGAGTTTACCTTGTATCTGTTTTCCGTCTCGAGGCCACGTCCGTCTCCTAAGTTTTCTTACGTGAAAGATTCTCCTTCTCTCCTTCTCCTCTCTCCTTCTCCTCTCGGTTGCAATTAGACTGAAGTGGGCGTAGGCTGACTGCGCCTCAAAAGAGCAGTTTCCCGCCCCGTCTCGACGGCCTACTCCCCCTGTTGAGGCCAGGCCGATCTCCAACAGACGTTCAAAAGTTCAATTCTCTCCCATTTGACTGTGTGAAGGACATCCCATGACAATTCGAACGAAACCATCAGGACAACTTGTCTTGAGTCTCGTTGCTGTATTTCTCCTCCTGGCGATCACGGGTGCAGCGCAGACCGCCCTAAATGCCGCGTCCCTAAAGCCGAAGTTCTCGAAAGCCGCCGCGTTCGACGTCTCACTCCCCCTGCACGCATTAGCACCGGCTGCGCGGCTTCGAGTGGCGCCACTCGCTCCCTCGCAGGAGCCGGTCGAGATCCGGCCGGAGCGCGGGCCGGTTGTTAAGGACCGGGGGTACTCTGGCGACGAAGCCCTCCAGGGAGGCAGCGGACTAGGGCTGCAAGCCGCGGCTCCGACGATCACTGCTGCGACGATCCCTGCTCCGTTGCTGACTTTCGAAGGGTTGTCCAACCAGGACAATTTCAACCTGTTTGGGTTCCGCGTGAACCCGCCCGATCCTGTTGGCGCTGTCGGCCCGAACCATTACGTCGAAATGGTCAACCTCGCCTTCGCCGTCTACGACAAGCAGGGCAACCTGCTGCTAGGACCGATTGACACCGGCACATTGTGGCAAGGCTTTGCGGTTCCCGACTGCACCGACCAGTCAGGCGACCCGATCGTGTTGTATGACAAGCTCAAGGACCGCTGGCTTTTGAGCCAGCTCACCTCCCGCGGTCCCACCTACTACAACTGCGTCGCGATCTCGCAGACTGGCGACCCCACCGGCGTCTACTTCCGCTACGCGTTCACCTCGGGCTTGTTCTTCCCCGACTACCCCAAGTACGGAGTGTGGACGAACTCGTATCTGCTGACCTCGCGTGATTTCGGGCCCACGGTTGAGTACGGCATCAGCGTCTACGCGCTGGAAAAACAGAAGATGATCGAGGGCAATCCCAATGCTCGCGCAGTGAAGTTCTTCCTTGACTCGGCGGTAGTGCCAATCTACCTAATCGGTGACGGCCTGCTCCCGGCGGACATCGACGGCACTGGCGAAGTGGAGGATGGCGCCCCTGCTCCGATCGTCGGAACGATGGACAACGACGGCCCATACGGCGCGCCGTTTGACGCTCTGAACGTGTACGAGTTGTCGGTCGGCTGGAAGCAAACCCCGACCGCGTCGCTGAACCTGGTTACACAGCTCCCGGTGGCCGGCTTCGACTCGGCCTTCCCCTGCGGCGTCGTGCCCGGTCCACCGCCGCCAGCTATCCAGCCGGACGGCCGTGACTGTCTGCCCCAGCCGGGGGTCACTGATGGGAGTCGGTTCCTCGACATCCTGTCTTATCGGCAGCGTCCAACCTGGAGACTCGCCTATCGCAGCTTTGACGACTACGATGCGATGGTGACCAACCAGTCGGTGGAGGCGCGCCCCGGTGTGGCAGGGGTACGTTGGTACGAGATTCGGCGAAAGAAAGGTAAGTTCTCGCTCTTTCAGCAGGGCACCTACGCTCCGAATGATGGTGTGCACCGTTGGATGGGCAGCGTCGCCATGGATTGGCGAGGCAATATGGCTCTGGGCTACAGCGTGGTCAATGGGAAAGATGTCTTTCCAGGTATCCGCTACACCGGCCGCCTGCGAGGCGACACGCGGGGCCAGATGACTCTGGGTGAGGCTACTATTATCGATGGAACCGGCGTGCAGGTGACGACCAACTCCCGCTGGGGTGATTACACGTCGATGAACGTTGATCCCACCGATGATTGTACTTTCTGGTATGTAAACGAGTATTACCAGGTCAGCGGGATCATAGGCGTCAACACCGCGCCGTGGCAGACCCGCATCGGCAGCTTCAAGCTGCCGGGCTGCTCGAGGAAAAAGTAGGTACAACCCATACCAGACGCGCAGAGATTCAAGACGATTGCCCTGCCCGAATAGTCGGGTCGCCGTGGCTCGGCAAACGCAGCGTCAAGCTCGTCACGGCCGCTGAGCTCTGACCAGTTCGAGGCAGAATGCGGCCGCTTGAAAGTCTCCACGCAGGGCGAGGTTGAATCCGTGTTGCATCCAGTAGCGCCCGCTGGCTGACTGGGGTGTTCCCTCCTGGACCTTGCCTGCAATGGCGGTGAAGACATAAGTTGAGTCGGGATCGAGTCCTCTGAGATAAAGGGTGGGGAACGGGTAGCCCATTTGACTGGAGTGGAGGAATGCAAATAGGACGGGTTGAGAGCGGTCGAGGGCCACCGATTCGGTGGCAGAGTATTCCCTTCCATCACGCGGCGACATTAGCCGGTATAGCGACCCATGCTGAACGGTCTCGCGCACACGCTTGTATTCTTCAATCAGTCGACCGGCTGTGCGGTTCTGCAGATCGGTTACGAGCAGATGGGACGGGAATCGCGATTGTGGCGGAGTCTCGCAGGATCTGGCAAGAACTTCACCGAAATAGGCAAACTCCAAAGTGTAAGCAGACTATATTTTCTATTCTTGAGGCTAGCCGAAATTTCGCAGCTTCATCGGCCTGTCAAGTCGGCACGGGAATTGACGCTGTCGTTCGTATCCTCGCCGGAAAATTCCCGCGTTCGGTGCTTCCGATACGCGCGGGTTCCTTCCTGCAGAAGTTCGCGTAAACGCTTCGCAACTACCATATCTTCCCCGGGCTGCAACATCCAAACACCGACGACGATCGTGTTGGGTCCGCCCCGTAATCCCGCGCTCGCAGGGGCACTTCCGGTGGATGGATTCAGCTCAATCCGCGGCTTGCCTTCCCGCATCTTTTGCATGACTTCCGCGCCGGTGATCTTGATCCGGTTCTGGTCGTAAGTGATGAGCAGGTGCGGAACATGATTGGCGACTTCAGGAATAAAG
>Ga0137418_10005903_pt1 | contig 11254 bp, 9 predicted proteins | sample CZODoug3_1_2_16f_FD_122242 | JGI IMG/M metagenome (GOLD analysis project Ga0137418, IMG submission 122242) | Vadose zone soil fungal communities from Angelo Coast Range Reserve, California, USA - CZODoug3_1_2_16fungal (Hybrid Assembly) | ecosystem: Environmental > Terrestrial > Soil > Vadose... | reverse complement strand
CTCAGCTGGGAGAGCGCCTCGTTCGCAACGAGGAGGCCGGGGGTTCGAATCCCCTCTCGTCCACCAGATTTCAAAGGACTTACACTATTTTTGAAAACCGGGTGGTGCTCGTCTTGCCAGCTAACGCGCGCGCCAGGAATTCTCATTTCCTCCACTCAGCCTAATTTCCAAATTCGTCATGCTAGCATGGAAAACGGCGACGTCAAGAGGAGGGATAGAGGAGAGATAATCAACTGAACCCCGCAAAGCTTCATTTGAATTCACGGCTTCGGTTCATTGAAACTTGGACTCCTGGCATTAGGGAACCGGAGTCTCCTCCGGCGATTCCAGTTATGTTGCCTCCAGCGAATTGCGCTTGAGTGACCGTCGGTGCCGCACAAATAATGACTGCGTACAGCAAAGCCAGCACTGCCGTTCTTCCAATCAACCCGTCGCCGGTTATCATCATTCTTGTAAAGTCACAATCGCCGAGGACAGCATCGCACCTGGCGCCAGATCGTTTCGCACAACCACGCCGCCCTTCATCACAAATTTTATTCGTTGGATTTCCGTGATGTCTTGGAGCGGATCTCCGGAGACTGCGATGATGTCGGCGAACTTGCCCTTTTCGATGGTGCCCAGGCTGTCCTGCATGTGGATAATCTGGGCATTGACCGTCGTTGCCATGCGCAGGGTGTACACAGGAGTCGCTCCCCATTTGACGTATAGGGGAAACATCTCGGCTTGCACGCCATGCGAACAGTTGCACTCCGAGTTAAACACCCTTCCTGGTGGCGGGGCGGCGCCACTTCCAAAACCGAGTCTCATACCGGCGGCAAACATTTTCTTCCACGTCTGCTCCATCAGGCGAAAACGGCTGTAAGGAGCAAAGCGCTTCAGGTCCCCCGGCTCGTCTTGGCGCATGTCCAGGGTAGTTGGGGTCAGCGGCAGGTCCTTCTTGAGGAACATTTTTATGTCCGCATCGTCGGAGGCGACTGCGTGCTGGATATTGTCGACCCCCGCTTCAATGGCCCATTTTAGACCGTCACCCCCATAAGAATGTGTGGCCACCCATAGACCCAGCTTGTGCGCCTCATCCACGGCTGCTTTGAGTTCTTCCCGAGTGAGGAGCGCTGTGTTCGCCATTTCCCCGTCGGGCTTGAAGTAGAACCGGCCCGTGGTGGTTATCTTGATGTGGTCGACACCGTTGTGAGCCAGTTCGCGAACAGCCGCGCGCATCCCCTCCACCCCATTTGCGATCAACGAAGGTTCGAACGGCTTGAATCCCAAAGGGAAAGGGCCATTTGCGGGGGCAGTGATCTCGAGGACTGGACCGGCGGTGAGCAGGCGCGGACCCTGGACGAGGCCGCTCTCGATGGCATTTTTCAACTCCACGTCGGCGTAACCCCCACCATGCGTCCCCATGACCACCAGCGTTGTGAAACCGGCCTTCAAGCTCTGGTTGGCGCTGTACAGCGCCACCATCATCTGGTGTTGCAGCCCTCCGGCCGCGTCCGTGAGATGAACGTGACCGTCAATCAATCCCGGGAGCACGGTCGCCTGGCTAAGGTCGATCACCCTAGCGCCAGCCGGAACCTTCACGCCGTCGGCCGGGCCTACGTCCGTAATCCGGTCGCCACTGATGAGCACCACCTGATTTGTCAAATTTGTGCCCGACTTGGGGTCGAACATCCGGCCGGCACGCACGGCCACGACCTGCGGAGCTTGCGCCGACAGCACGGCCGAAGCCGCTAGAATCAAGAGGACTGCGCTCAACACGCATTTCGATCGGATCATATCGCCTCCGTTGATATCCAAGATTTAGCGTCAAGCCTATTGCTTTCAATTTGGGCCTGCGCTCTGTTTTCATTCCTGCGGAGAATACGCCGCGAATTGAAAACACCACGCGGCGAAGCCGTTTTCCCTGCTGGATTCAGCTCCCGCCTCGGCGCCCATAAATCAGAAAAGCAGAAGGTGAAACGTTCCCGGGTCGCGACTGGCTGCGGGTTGGGCTGTCGCGCTGTGGGGGCCGGTGCGGGCCAAAATCCGATGTGGTGAGGTAGAGGTTGTGGGTCTTTGGATCGAGCGCCATCGTCTTGGCCCCAAACTCGGTCTTCACGGTCTCGACAACCCCGTATTTGTCTAGCGAGTCTTCGTGGATGATCTGGAGAGTGCCCTCCCGTGTCGCGGCTGCGCCATATCCCCATGCGGGCTGCACAAACCAATTTACCGAAGCACGGCAATGCGCAATGAAGGTTGCAGTTGTGTTCTGGGGTTACCAGATTACCTTCAGGCTAAGCTGAATCTGCCGCGCCTCGGTTGACGTAGCGTTCAAGCCCCCCCTTCTGGCGCGCCCTTCTCGGTGAAAATGGTTTGGCAGGAGCCGCAGAGCGGAGACTGGAAGTTTGCGTGGTTCAACACGTTGAACATCTCTGCCCGGAACTGCACGTTGAAGCTCTCCGAAATCCGCCGAATGTAGTTGTTCTTGAAAACCGAGAAGTCCAGGTTCACAATCTTCGGCCCGACCAACTGATTACGGCCGGCATTGCCGAAAAGATTCGCGCAATAGACCATCCCGCTCGGCGCAATCTTCGTCACAGCGCTATAGAACGCGGTATCGCATTGCGCGGTCATCGAAGCTGGTGCCACCGGAGGCGTGAAGCAGCTTAGGTTGACGTACTGTAGAGTTGTTTTCCAGTTCGGGTTGATGGGGTTGCATCCCGGCAACCGGCTCGGGTAAGTGAGCGAATCACCGTTATTAATGCGAATCGGGTCGCCGTCCATGGCTACTATGAACGGTGTTCCCGTGCTGCCTGTTAGGATCGCGCCCAATTCCCACCCGCCTGCGAGGTGCGACAATATCGCCGAGCTGGATTTGGGGGACGGAACATCCCAGATGAAGTTGCCAACGAAATTTTGTCCGACGTTGAAGTCACATAGGCCGTTCCGGCTACCTGGTGCGAAGAAGATTAGGGAAGAGGGCGAGTTTTGATAGGGGTCGCCAATGTCGCCGTTCGAGCCCGAGTCAATGCACTTTCCCCATGTATAACTGGCTTGTGCCTGCACACCGTGCCCCATCCTCTTACTGAGCTGTGCCTCCAGAGCGCTGTAATGAGAGCTGGTGCTAAAAAATGACGGTCGAATCTGGCCGACGAAGGGGTTAAACACGGTGCTCGGTTGGCCATTGGGTAAAAAGCCCGTGGCGCATGGGTTGAATATACCGGTGGAGTCCGTATGAGGCCCACAAGGCCATAGCGTCCCTGCGGCCGTCTGGATAACCTGGGGTGGACCGACCGAATTGCTGGTATCCGTGGTGAACGGCGAATGCACCGTGTGCGAGCCCACGTAGCCGATCGTTGCCGTCAAGCTTTGGCCGATTTGGCGCTGGATGGTCAAGTTCCAGTTCATGGCGTAGTTTCTGTGTGGGTGCTGTTCGGGGAAATAGCCCAGGGCACTACTGGCGCCTGGACGGCCCGTGATTGAAAGGGAAGGAAAGTCTCCTGGCTGCAAGCTACTCGCGGCTAGGCTCAACGCGAAGGGAGGGGCCTGGGACTCGGATTGGTTGATTACCCAGCTACCGGGGAGCGCGTCGAAGATCCCAAAACCGCCGCGGACCGACGTCTTGCCATCCCGAAAGGGATCCCAAGCAAAACCGACGCGCGGCTCGAAGTTGTGAAGCGTGGGGTTGGTCAGCCAGGGGTGCGGCAGGTCCACCGGGGCAGTGGTAATGCTCTGCAATATATGGAACGGAAGGTGCGCTTGCGTGGGGTTGGTCTCAATCTCATAACGCAAACCAAGGTTTAGCGTCAGGTTCCGGCGGAACCGCCAATTGTCCTGGACGTAGCCCGCGAGGATGCTGAGTCGGGTTGAAATCACGGCCTGGATAATCGGATCTCCGATCGTGAAACTTAAGGGCTGATTTGTAAGGAACGAGTCTAACCCCTTGAAATTGAAAGTTCCGTTTGGCCTTGTGACGGCCAATGTGTTGTTTTGTAGGCGCTCGGCGGCAAATCCAAATTTCAAAGCGTGGTTGCCGCGGGTTAAGAACACGTCATCATAAAACTGGTAAGAATTTTGGACATGGTGAAAAGTGGACTGGTTGCCGAGAGGCTGCAGATCGGCGGAGAGGCCTGCCCCGTGGATGAGCGGTGCCGCTCGGTTGGGGACCACGAGCGTGCCTAACTTTGGATCCCCTGCAAGCGGATTGAGCGCGACACCGGCCTTCCCCACAAAACCTTCCGTACGGTTGAATCCTACCCGGGCAGTATTCAGAAGAGACGCGCTGAAAGTGTGTGTCTCTTCCAGACCACCCATCCACCTTTCACTGACCGCCTGGTGGGTTGCAAGCAAATAGGGGTCAGGCGTGGATTGAGGGGACTTGTCATAAAACCAGGCGGCGTTGAGATCGTCTTTCTCCGAGAAATACTGATCTACCCTAGCGGTGGCATAGTTCTCGGTGTATACCTGCGGGAGTGCGGCCAGATAGGTCGCCGTGTCGCCGTTATTCCCGATTCCAGTTTGCGACCGAGGAAACAAGGGGAGATATAGCTTAACTGCATTGTCGATGTGCGTTACCGGATCGGGATTCGGGGCAGCGCCTGGACCGCTGGCCGGCAGCGGCGAATTCGGCGTGCAGGGAGTATTCGGAACCAGAACAAGACACAATCGAGCGACCGTCGGATTTCCGTTTGCATCGATCCCGCGGGCCGCATCCGACGGAACGGTCGCATTCCCCGTTAAGCCCTTGGTCTGGCGGACGCCTTCGTAGTCTCCAAAGACAAACGTTTTGCCTTTTCGAATGGGGCCGCCTCCCGATCCCCCAAACTGGTTGCGATGGAAAGGAGCGATTTTCGGTGGGTCAAAGAAATTTCGCGCGTCCAACCCTTCATCGCGGAGAAACCAGTAGGCGTCCCCGTGAAAATCATTGGTGCCCGATTTCATGACGGCGTTGACGACGCCGCCTGAGGTCCGCCCGTACTCCGCCGTATAGTTGGCCGTCACGACGGAAAACTCTTGGATCGCATCGACACCCAATTGTGCCCCCAACACGCTGCCCGGTGATCCATTTGAATAGTCGTTTACGGTAATCCCGTCGACGCGATAATTATTCTCGGTGGGACGATGGCCGACTACTGACAACTGATTTCCGAAGCCGCGATTGCCCCGGTTTACCGTGCCGGTAGTAGTTTGCTGAGTCCGAATGCCGATCACTCCCGGCTGCAGAACCGCCAGGGAAGTCCAGTCGCGGCCATTCAAGGGCAGCTCGCGAATCGTCGTTGAATTAACCTCGTTGTTAATTGCCGACGAGGTCAAATCAACCTGCGGAGCCTCGCTAGTCACCACTACCTGTTGAGAAACTTGGCCGATTGTGAGGGCGGAATTCAGGGTTTGCTGAGCTCCGACAGTCAGCGTAACGCCTGTCTGTACCTTCGTGGAAAACCCCTGAGCCGAGAAGGTGACTTCATAAACCCCTGGTGGGAGGTTTGGCGCACTGTAGAAGCCGTCTGCGTCGGTAGCGAGTTCCCTGCCGATTCCCGTCGCCGTGTTCTTAATGGAGACGGTTACGTTGGGAACCCCTGAACCGGACGCATCCGCCACCGTGCCAGAGAGAGTCGCTCCTGCCACTTGCGCACGCGTCGGGATTGAAACAAGCAAGGAGAGTAAAACAAGTGTTACAACCGCATTGAATTTCGCGAACATGATGACACCCCCTCCTGCTTCTTCACCGGCAACCGGTCAGTTACAGATGTTGGCTGCATCGACTGCTTCGACGGGAATTAAGATACCAAGTTGTAAGATAGCCGTATGTCATTGAAAAATCAGATTGTCAAGAACAATTATTACGATTCTCAAGTTCCATTGGACCTCATCCTGATACGATTCTCCAGGTGCCGTTCACGTTCAGGGAGGGTTCTCAGGAAAAATGACGATTAAATCCGGAAAGGAGAGGCGATGACAAACGTCGCCGGACAGAAAAAGACAGGCCGGCTGGCCGGCCTGAAGGTGATCGATCTGTCGCACGTGATGGCAGGTCCCACCTGCGCAATGTTGCTGGCCGACATGGGGGCCGACGTAATCAAGGTGGAAAAAATACCGGGCGGCGACGACGCGCGCCGCATGGCACCACCGACCATCGCTGGCGAGTCCGCCGCGTTCCTGGTGATGAGACGCGCCGCCATGCTGAGCGGGTCGAGCAGTGCCTGCGTGAGCTCGGCACGTCACCATCGACGGTCAAGTCGACGCTCTCCTCACTCATCGGCACCGTGCAGAGCGTGAGCACCGGCATCTTCCGAGACGAGCCGGTCAAGAACATACTGTCGGACTACAGCGCCGAAGAGTTCGAAGTCGCCAGCTACCGTGCCCTTGCGGCTGCCGCCACCGAGCTGGGCCACGCCAGAATTGCCGAAACATGCGAAGAGAACATGCGTGAAGACGAACAGATGGCGCGCTGGCTCGATCAGCAGATTCCGATTGTCGTGAAGCACATGCTGTCCAAGAAAGCAGCAGGCGCGTCGAGGTAATCCCATTCATTGAGCGGCTGACATCAATCGAGACCACCACACGGTCAGCGATGCTGATCCGTCGCTGGTGGTGTACCTGCCGGCTCTTCGCTGGAACGCTCACCCTGCGCGTCAAGGATGAACGGCGGCGGCTCGAAGTCGAGGAGATATGTGAACTGGTCGCGGAATTCATCCGCGCTGATACCCGCCGTTGCGGCGAGTTTCGCGATCTCGTGCGGATCGGTGAAATCGTCGCGCCTGAGGCGGATCATGTACCGCCGCGCGATCGCATACCGTGTTGACGTGATGTCGACGAGCCGTACGCGTGTGCGTCCGGTTTCGGTATCCATCATCTGCTCGAATGGAATCGGAACGAAGTGGCCGCCTTGAATCGAGATCATCGCGGCATTGCCACCCGCAAGCAGGTATTTGGCCGCGCAATAGCCGAGATCCCGGGTGTATTCCATGTCGAACGGGATCGGGTCTGCGCACCGGAGCTCGTACCCGATGTTCTTGGCGGCAATCGTTGTCTTGATGCCGTAGGCACGCAGCCGCGCCACCACCTGCGCTTTGAGGATTTCGCCCAGATTCACTTCGGCGATCCGCAGATGGCCATGATCGTCGCGTTCGACCTCGGGCAGTCCGTCCAGATCCTCTGAGGCGATGCAGAGCACCAGCCCTTCTGCGAGGATCGCCACGCCGTCGCGCCGCCCATAGCTCAGGCGCTTCACGATTGCACCGACCAGCGTGTCGACGACGGTGCGGAGGCGAATCGGCGGCGGAAACTCCTCCGAGATCAGCGTGAGCGTGGCACCCGCCGCTTTGCCAATCCCGAGCGCCAGATGGCCTGCCTTCCTGCCCATCGCCACGACGAAGTACCAGCGCGACGTGGTCTTGGCATCGACCATGAGATTTTTCACGATCTCGCAGCCGTGGTGCCGCGCGGTCTGATATCCGAATGTATCGATGTGCGCCGGCAGATCGAGATCGTTGTCGATGGTCTTCGGGACGTGCACGACGCGAATACGTCCCTGCGCGTGCTGCTCGAGCCGCATCGCGGAAAACGCCGTATCGTCACCGCCGATGGTGATGAGCTGTGTCACGTCGAGACGCAGCAGCGACGTGATGGTGGTGTCGAGCCGCTCCGGATCCACGGTCGGGTTCGCTCGTGATATGCCGAGGTGCGAACCGCCCCGGAAATGAATCCGGCTCACCGCATCAATCGTCAGCGCGACGACGTGCTCGATATCGCCGCGCATCAGCCATTCGAATCCGTCACGGATGCCCACGACGTCGAGGCCGTCGAGGCGGGCCCGAATCGTGGCCGCACTGATGACGCTGTTGATTCCTGGAGCGGGACCGCCACCGACGAGAATGGCGAGTCGCCTATGGCGTTCCATACTCAGTCTCGCAACAAAGGCATGCCAGTTCAGCGAATGCCGACTTGTCCCTTGACTGCGGCGACGAGCTTCGCCGGGTCGTAGCCGACGCCGTCCTTGAACACCGTCGTCATCTTGCGAATGTCTGCCGGCTGCGCGATCGGGTTGCCGCGAATGACGACGAGATCCGCCACCTTGCCCGGGGCAATGGACCCGAGCTGCCGATCGACGCCGAGAATCTTCGCGCCGTTGAGCGTCATGATCTGAATCGTCTCGAGTGGCGAGAAGCCCGCTTCGAGCAGCAGCTCGTAGTTGCGCTGATCGCCGAAGCCTGGGAGTGCGCCGCCCAGCCCGGTGGGATCCACTCCCGCACCGAGAAGGCCACCCGCCTTCACGAAGGCGCGTTCGAACGCCTGCGCGCGGCGAAACAGCTCGGGCATCGTCGATTGCGCGGCGCGTGTCGAGGTCTCGCGTCGCGCGCTCAAATACTCCTCACGCGTCTCAGGCGCCAGCGCCTCGAGCACACGATCCTCGAGCGGCGGACGGTCCGGGTACGACAGCTCGTAGACCGCGAGGGTCGAGTTCATCGCGACTTTGTTCGTGACCATCGCTTGAATCGTTCGCTGCACCTCCGGACCGTCCATCGCCACATTCAGCAGGCTCGTTCTCATCTCCGGCGAACAGTGGTCCCGCTGCCGGTTCGGCACGTAGTCGCTGTTGGTGAAGAAGCCGTGCTCGAGGCTGTCGATTCCGAGCTCGACCGCCTCGCGAAACGAAACCGAGCAGAGATGTCCAGTGAACTTGAGGCCGCGCTTGTGGGCCTGTTGGATCGCGGCGCCGAGCGCCTCGCGGCTGATGTCGGTGTAGGCCTTGAACCACGTGACGCCTTCGTCGGCCCAGTAGTTCACGATGCGCCGCGCTTCTTCAGGCGTCCCAACCTGCGCCATCGTCGCCGAGCCGCCGGGCCCGGTCAGGTACGGGCCCGTGAGATGGATGCGCGGCCCGGGAATCTCGCCGCGATCGATCGCGCGCTTCATGTTCACTTCGTGGTACGGCGAGGTGCCGCCGGTGGTGCGGATGGTCGTGACGCCGGAACCAAGATAGAGCCGCGGCGCAGAGAACTGGAGCTGCACGCTGCGTCCGCGCGTCGTGTAGAACGTGTGGTCGTGCATGCCGACGAGGCCCGGGATCACCGTGTGGTCGGTCAGATCGAGCGTGCGCGCACCGGCCGGCACGCGAGCGTCGCGGGCGGCGCCGACCGCGGCGATCTTGCCGTTCTCGATCACGATCGTCTGGTCCTCGCGCGCCGGCGCGCCGGTGCCATCGACGACGCGAACGTGCGTGAGCGCGACCGATGTTTCGGGCACGCTCACGAACTGCCGCACCGGTTCGGAAAGCGATGTGAAGGTCTGCGCGGCAAGCGCGATCGGCGCGATCCCCGCCGTCAACGCCGCCATCGTGAACGTGGCTCTGGACATAATGTTTCCTTCTCGAAAAACGATCACGGCGTCACTTCGAACACCATTCGCATGCCCGTCTCGACATGCTCCGCGATGTGACAATGCAACATCCATTTCCCGGGATTCGACATGTCGACCAGGATGTCAACCACGAAGCCGGTCGGCACCAGGACCGTATCCTTCCACACCAGGTTCTCGTTCGGCACGCCATTCACCGAGACGACCAGAAAACGCTGGCCGTGGATGTGGATGGGATGCTGCATCGCATGCAGCGCGCTTCGGTCGTTGACGAGCCGCAGCTTCATGACGTCGCCGACGCGGAAGCGCCAGTCGATGTCCATGTTCTCGCGGCCGGTCGCCGTGTCGCGCAGCACGATGGCGATCGCGTTGTCCTGCCCGGTGTTGGTCATCGCGACGGTGTACTGCAGCACGTCGCCGGGAGCCACGTTCGCGCAACTCAACGTTGACGCAGTTGCCGCCGTCTGAAGGAACGCCGCTTTCGCTGTCGATCCGTAAAGTTGATAGAGGTTGGCAATCGGAAACTCGTTACATTGCAACGTGAACACAGGTTTAACCGTTGTCACCACGCTTTTGGCGGGCTGCAAAAACCCGTTAATCGACCATTCCGCCTCCTTCTTGGTAATCCCGAGATTTCCGGTTACATCGACTAAATTACCAAAATCGATGTACCGATCCGTCACGCCGGCAATCTGAAAGATTACAATTGCCGAAACATTAATAATGTTGTTTGAGTCACCAAAATTCGCACTCATATCGTTTTAACTATTATTTCTGTCGTAAACACCAGGCTGTAACTGATCGGTCGGCGAACGTCTGGCACAGGCTCGAGTCGTGCATTTGCCCAATAAAGCAATTGCAAATTCGGATCAATCCCAGGAGGCACACCGTGCGGCTTGTAATTAAGGAGTTCAAGAATCCGAGCACACAGCGTCAACGCATCAAGACATGTACCGGTCAATGATTGGTTGATGGCTACAAACTCGGATACCTGGATCTGAATATTTACTTCGCCGACGAGTGGTAAAATCTTCGGCTTTTTCGGTTTCCAACCGGTAACGAAGATGATCACAGCTACACCCATCTTTGCGATCATCTCTTGAGTGTAACTGATGATATCACCGACCTTCTGAGTGATCACAGGAACAGCTTTACCATTCGCGGATTGCGCCCCGCTAAATACTGGGTCAGCAATCAATATTGCTGCAATCGCAGTCTGCAACTGGATTAAACTATTAGTGACACTCATCGCCAGAAACCTAGATCACCGAGGCAATTATCTTTTGACCCGAATGCTGACGCATTCTGATCAAACACCATACTTGCCGGCGGCTCGATCACGAGTTTTCCGGCCGCCGCGTCATCGAGATGCTTAACCGCGTCTTTGTAGAGCGCGGTGCGTGAATCGTCCAAAAACGCTTTTCCCCCAGGGAACGACGACAAAAACTTGTATCGCGCAATCTCAACTGCATCGCCGTAGAGCTCTTCTGGGATCGTGTCGCCTTCACCCATCCTCGACCGATTCTGTGACCACGCGGCCACCTTGCCGCGCACTAAACTTACCACCCAATCAAGAATACGCTGCAACCGATCCGGCTGATTTTCTTCCAAGCTCCCTTCCCCGAACAAATCACGTTCTGGTTGACTAAGAGCGCTCAGCATATCGTCCGGATCAAATTGCGTCCACATAGCCTAATGTTCTTTGACAGTGTGACTTTAGGAAGTTTGAATCCTGGTTGCGATTCCTGCCCCGGTAATGGCGAACATCTGTTGCCAATCCAGATAGTACACATCAGAGCGAATCTTTTCTTCGCGATACTGACGCATCGCCGTAAACCGATTGGACGCGCGCACAAACACCTTCATAAACGATGGATCTTGAATCCCTGGACTATCCTGGCCGTAGAACACAAACACG
>Ga0137418_10005902_pt1 | contig 11254 bp, 20 predicted proteins | sample CZODoug3_1_2_16f_FD_122242 | JGI IMG/M metagenome (GOLD analysis project Ga0137418, IMG submission 122242) | Vadose zone soil fungal communities from Angelo Coast Range Reserve, California, USA - CZODoug3_1_2_16fungal (Hybrid Assembly) | ecosystem: Environmental > Terrestrial > Soil > Vadose... | reverse complement strand
TATCTGGACGAAGCCTGATGAATATGGCGATTATCCAGTAGCAGAGTGGGAGCCGATTAGTGAGCATATGGAAGTCAAGCCGCTCGTCGTGGGGAATTATCATGAGGCTGCAATCTATTCTGAGGACGATTATGAGGAGTAGCAATGCATTTTGTGGGTATAAAGTGTGAAGTTTGCAGTAAGCTGGCGAATACTAACGATCCTATAGACAATTTGCCACAAGGATGGATAGCGCTTGTGCAGAGAGCGTTCTTCATTTTCAGCTCGAAGTACCATAAGGACTTGCACTTTTGCTCGTTTGAGTGCCTATATTCCTGGACAGATAAGCAGCGAGAGCAAGCGATACCTGAGAATGAGGACATGGGCGATGAATGAAGAATTGAAAAGCACTCCAATGGAGCAACCTTCCAGAGGAGAACCAAGCAAGTGTAACCAGCGATGCCGTGAAAGGCGCAAGAGCCGACGCGCTGAGAATCGAGCACGATTTAACGCGGAAAAGAAAGAGCGCAAGAATGACTGAGCTGATTATCCGTCTCTGCTGTGTAGTCGCTGGCATGATTGGGGGATATGTGCTGTGCCTGTTTCTGATGGCGAGAAGGATGCCATGGTGAGCTATGAGTAAGCAAGTTGATTGGTCTCAGGTCAGAGCGGATTATGAAGCGGGGCTCATGTCCCTGCGCCAACTTGCCCAAACGTACGACATAAGCAAGACCACCCTGATTGAACGCAGAAACAAAGAAAATTGGTCCCGACCAGTCATAAATTCTATCCGACCGGACAAAACTCAGTCCGAACAGAAGGTCCCGAATAGGGATGTAAATGCTGGTATGCGTGCTGCAATGGCAGTAAAGCTAAGAACCAAGAAATTAACCTATGATGAGATAGCAAAACAATGCGGGTATACCAGCGAAAGCTCTGCACGGAAAGCCGTGAAGCGTGAAATGCAGCGCATAGTTGTAGAAAACGTGGAAGAGTTACGGCAAGAAGAATGCTTGATCCTTGATACGCTGCACGCTACTCTATGGCCCCTAGCTGTCCCTGATAAATTAGACGATCCCCCAAATCTCTGGGCTGTAGATAGACTACTCAAAATCATTGAGGCGAGACGAGAGCTAATGGGGCTAGATAAGCCGACTGATGAAGCCGTAGGTCCTCAGCTCATCATTCGCGAGGTGCCTGCTGGCTTCTTGCCCTCTCCTACCGTGGAGGCTGGTCAATGATTACTCCTGTCGAACAAGTCATTATACCGGCTCCTGAGCTACGCGGTGCTGTCTTGGAACTGGCCCAATGCGATGATACTGAGGTAGGCCTCGATGGCCCGGCAGGTACAGGCAAAACCTTCGGCATCCTCTACTATATTCACATGCTGCTTTGGAAGTATCAACATGCAAAGTTTCTCGTAGCCAGAAAGCACAATACTGATTTAGCTGGCTCTGCCATGGCTACCTATCGAGAAATGGTGCTAGACGAGCGTGAAGGCGTCCGCTACTTTGGAGGAAACAAGGTAGAACCTGCCTCATTTCGCTATCCAAACGGCTCTAGGCTGGTCGTCAATGGCCTCGACAAACCCGGCAAGGTCCGATCAATGGAGTTCGATGGGATCTACATCAACGAGGCTACAGAGTGCGCACTCGATGATATAGAGTTCTGTCGAATGCGCTTAGGTCGCAGGCGTAAAAGTATGTTGCCTCGTAAGCAGCTCATCATGGACTTCAACCCCGATGCTCCTACGCACTTTCTTAACCAGCGCATGATCGAAGGTGTGACGACCCGAATCCTCTCACGCCACGAAGACAACCCATACCTCTGGGATGCAAGAACTCAAGATTGGACAGAGGCAGGCCGTGAGTATATCTTTGGCATCCTGGGTGGACTCACTGGCGTACGACTTGCTCGCTACAGATATGGCATCTGGGCAGCTGCCGAGGGCACTATATATGAAGATAGTTGGGACGCAAAGCGCAACGTCATTGATCCGTTCCCAATTCCAAAGGAATGGCCCCGGTACTTGGCTATCGACTTTGGGTATGTCAATCCTTTCTGCTGTCTTTGGGTTGCTCAAGATCCTGATGGCAGACTCTATATCTACAGGCAAATCTACATGACTAAGCGGCTGGTAGAAGATCATGCCAAGGATATCAAGAAGGTGTCCAGATGGGGAGAAAAAGACGGTGATCCGCTACCTCGTGAGATCATCACCGACCATGATGCGGAGGATAGAGCGACATTAGAGCGGCATTTGGGCATGTATACAACGCCTGCTCACAAGGATGTATCACCGGGTATCCAGGCCACGGCTGCTCGTTGGCGTCCTGCTGGTGATGGCAAGCCTCGTTTAGCAATCTTCCGTAATTGCCGTGTAGAACTTGACAAAGAACTGGCAAAGGCAAAGAAACCAACGTGTGTGGAAGAGGAACCTGATAGCTATGTTTGGGATACACGTCAAGGGCTCAAGCGTGGTGAGCAGCCAGTAAAAGAGAATGACCATGGGCTTGATCCGACGCGCTATTTAGTTGCATACCATGATCTTGTACCGAATCAAGTAGGGTACGTGAAAGGCTTCTGGAGATGAGAAAGATAAAATACAGAGCGTGGAACAAGATAAATCATGTGATGCATGCCGTTACAAATATCAACTTTAGCTATGAGACTGGAGAGGTAAGCTACATCTACCTGATGGATTATCCATACCCCTCGCCTGTCAAGTATATGGAATTGTTGCAGTATACGGGACTGAAAGACTCTAAAGGCAATGAGATTTATGAAGGGGATATCGTTCGATATGAAGGCAGTCAAGGTGTTGTTACATGGTCTGAGACCGCTCCTCAGTTTATCCCATTGCCAAGTGTGCGTATGCTGGATAATCACTGGGAAGTCATTGGCAATATCTATGAGCATCCGCACCTGCTAGAGGAGAAACATGAGCATTGACTACCAAGTACAGCAAAATCAGCAAAAGACGCTTGCACAGGCTCCCGTTCCACCTGAAGACATCAAGCGCAAGAGATGTATGACTGAGGCGTGGAAAAGATATAGAGGTGAGTTCGAGCCTCCTCTCAAAGTAGAAAAAGGTGAGGAAGACCCCAATGTCATCTCTAATCGATGTGCGCCTATTGTCGATAAAGGTGTCTCTTTCCTGTTTGGTGACGCTATCAAGATAGAGCCAGGTGAGAAGGAAGGGAGCGAAACAGACACACCAGACGAGGCTAATCAGGAATTCCTCGATGCCGTTTGGGGCGACGATGACGACAAAATGACGCTGCTCTCTGAAGTTGGCATGAACGGCGGCGTCTGTGGGCAAGTATTTGCCAAGCTTGTACCTGCACAAGGCACTCAAAAGTATCCGCGTATTGTGGAGCTTGATCCATCAAATGTGCGCATTGTGACCGATCCTGAAGATTGTAAGATGCATTGGGCTTTTATCATTGAATATCCCATCTATAGCGATACACAGAAAAGGCAGATTATAGCACGTGTTGATCCTAATGCAGATACTACGAAGTTGGGAGAGACGCTAGACGACTACTGGACTATCACAAATTATGAGAAGAAGATCACATCCCAAACGTGGGTACAAGTAGGGACACAAGAAGACTGGCGTTACCCATTCGCTCCTATCTTCACCAATAAGAACCTGCCCAATCCAAACGAGCCCTGGGGGATACCCGACCTTACAGAGGATCTGATAGGGCAAAACGAGTCTCTCAACTTCAATGACAGCAACACAGCATCTATCATCTTTTTTCATGGCCATCCCAAGACAATCGCCACGGGCGCAAATATACAAGAGCTCAAGACCAGCCCGGGCGATATAACACTTCTGCCATCCCCAGATAGCAAGGTCTACAATCTGGAGATGAACAGCGATCTCAGCAGCTCTCGCAACTTCTCTGCTGATATCCGCATGACAATGGATGAGCGATGCCGCATTCCTCTCTCGGCACTAAGCCGTCTTGAGAGCCTACCGGGCGGAGGAGACATACCAGCCACCACTATGAAACTGATGTTTCAACCACTAATCGAGAAGACAACTCAGAAGCGTAGGCTGTACGGGAAGATGATACGACAGATATCAAGAGCAGCACTGGTATTAGGTAAAAAGATAACCATTGAAGAGTATGAGAACTATCCAATAGATATACATTGGCCCAATCTCTTGCCCATAGACAAGCAAAAGGATGCAACAGCAGCTACAGCACTTCAGGATGCTGGTGTGAGCCGTGATACATCGCTTCAGGAAATTGGATATAATCCTGACGTAGAAGCAAAAAAGAGGGAAGAGGAGACAAAACAGAAGATAAAGACTCAGCAGGATATGGGTATGGTTCCACCTCCGCAACCCGGACAGCAACCACCCGGACAGCAACAGGACAATAGCAATCTGCCAAATCAACAGCAGAATGGAAAGCAGCTTGCAGGACAGAAAGGATAGTCATGTCAAGAGAGCTTAAATTTAGGGCTTGGCAGACAAGAGATAGAGAAAAGGGTTTTATGAATTATGATCCTTCTCTTGGCAATGGCTTTGATGGTCCTGGTACGTTAAGCGGCGCTGATAGTAGCGATATCCTCATGCAGTACACAGGCATCCAAGACAAGATAGGTAAAGACATCTATGAAGATGATATCGTGAGATTAATAGATAAGAGAATGCCAAAGGACTATAGAGAGCAGATAGTAACAGTGGATTTTGAGAATGGGTGCTTTATGTTTGGTGGCTTTTTCCCGCACGGATTGGAAGGGCAAGAGGTTGAAGTCATCGGTAATATCTACCAAAATCCAGAACTGCTAGGACAGAAAGGATAGAGCATGACCTGTATCGTCGGTCTGGTAGCAGATGAAACGGTGTACATCGGCAGTGACAGTCTAGGCACTGATGAGAACGGAAAAACGCTTATTAGCACCTATGGGAAGATCATACGCATTGGAGACTTTCTCATAGGTAAAGCAGGTTCTATCCGCATGGGTCAAATCTTGCAGTACTCTTTCAAACCTCCTGAATATAATAGTGATGAGTATGATCCTAGAAAAGATACTATTTCTTGCTATATGGCAACTCTATTTGTTGAGGAGATGAAAGCGTGTTTTGAGAAGTACGCACTAAAGGACGACGATAGAGGCGTGATACTCGTAGGCTTCAAAGGCAGGCTGTTCTACATCAGTGCGCACAATTATCAGATTGAGGAGGACGTGTGTGGGTATAACGCGATAGGATGCGCTACTGACATCGCTCTCGGCTCACTCTACACAACGGAAGGTGTGGCGGATTGGCTTCCTGGAAGTCGTGTAAAGATGGCGTTAGAAGCATCTGAAAAGCATAATGCGCATGTTAGAGGGCCTTTCATCATAGAAGAGGTGTAGTATGAGTGAAGAAGAATTTGATATGAGCAAGGCAGTTGATGGCATACGTGAAGGCACAGAAGAGCAGCTAAAGTACTTGATGCAGCACAGAGGTGAGCCCGACGACGAGATTGATCAGACTTTTGTGCATACTGTCCTTCAAACCTATCTCTTAACCAAGATACTTGATATGCTTGATAACATCAATGAAAAGCTTGCCATGGCAAATATCAATATCCAGGATGTTGAGCAAGAGGTATCGAAGCTGAATCCAGAGTATAAGTGAGGAAACGATGCTCTACACCACTGTAACCGTAGGCCTCGTAGTAGGTCATGAGGCAGAAGGCATCAACACTGCTATAGCACAAGGCTGCAATAATCTTCTTGAGGAGGTAGGCGGTCCTGTGGAACTGGTGAATGTGTCTCTCATGCCTATCTCGGGAGGCGCTTGCGTGACCGTACTTGCAAAGCCTTACCAAGCTCCAGTCTTCTACCCTAGCGGCACTTGTATAGAAGATGCTTTATGGGATATTTTGAGAAGAAAGGGATAGTATGATAAAAGAGAAAGCTTCGATACACAGGGAACGGCGTATATGGTGGCACTGGCAAAACCTGAAAAAAGAGGACGGATCTAGAGGATGGGTGAATGGACGCGGCTGGTTGCACATCGGAAACGCTGTATTTGGGTGCCAGTGGGTTATTCCTTCAAATAATTTCGGTATAAGCTTTAGTATAGGTGAAGGTGAATACCAGCTATTAGGCAGTATGGGATGTGGGTTATTTGCTTTTTATTGGCATTTAGAGGGTGTGCGTTGGTTGTATAAGTATCTTGGGGATACACGCGAAATTAGTCTTCGCTTCTTTGGCGGTGCGATGTGGTGGCATATCTGGCAAGATCCAGATGAATGGAGAAGTGACGATCCTAAGTGGCGACGTGGCACGTTCCGACCGATCGACTTCATCCTTGGCAGAGATAAGTATAGCTTCCAGGATAAGGCATCAGAAGAGAGGACTATTGCTTTTCCAGAGGGCACATACGCAGCTAAGATCAGGCTGTTTACGTCCACCTGGAAACGCCCACGGTGGCACTGGGCAAGGACTATAGAGCGTGCTGAGGTAGATGTGAAAGGCGGCGTGCCCATTCCAGGCAAGGGCGAGAACAGTTGGGACCTAGACGACGATGCAATCTATTCCCTTACCACACCTGCTACATCAGTTGACGAGGCTATAGAGAAATTTGTAAAGACTGTCAACAACAGACGCTTGAAATATGGCGGTGAGAACTGGATACCTGAGAAAGAGAGTAAGCCATGAAAAAGACAAAGAAGCAGCCAAAGCCGATGAAAGGGAAAGATGGGTATTGATGATTAATTCATATGCAACGTCACTACTGATATGGGGAGTAGCAGTACACTTCTTTTGCGATTGGATCATGCAAAACGATTGGATGGCTAGAAATAAAGTATCGCTACGTCATCCGGCGTCATGGGTACATTCTGGTATCCATCTAATCGGGTTGTTGCTTCTAAGGCTACTGTTACCTTTTCCTTGGTGGGTGGCTGCTGCTATTGCCATTACTCATCTCTTGATTGATACCCGCGTGCCGCTTGTCTGGTGGCGCAAGTTCTACAGGCAAACAACTGAGGGGCCTGTAGCCATAGATGTGGCAATTTGGGGCGATCAAGTGGCGCATATCACCGTGCTAGCAGTGGCAGCATTGCTAGTAGCTGGATTGAAATAGAAAGGTGGATATGGAAGAAGGACTGCAAAGCAAGGAATTTACCTCGCTTATTTGCGGAGACAAGCTACCTGACTCAGCAAATGAATTGGTAGATAGGTTTTTCAATAGCATAGAACAGGGAATGCAAATCATAGGATTAAATAGTGTAAAGGTGACTTATCATCCACGGAAAAGACTTCCACTTGTTACAATCCTCTATCTTGTTGCTCAAAAGTCTGATCAGCATTTTTTGATAATTGCAGGACATGACAAGATTAGAAAGGAGCTTCCTGAGATGATCATAGATCTTGTGAGGGGTAGTATGCAATGACAGAACAAGAACCATTAACGAAGCTCACTGATATTATCCCGATTGAATGCGAGGTGACATCAACTACGCTTACCGCTCGTCTTGCTTGGGATAAGAGCAAAAATGTCACGATACAACTCATTGACGTTCCAAGCTTCCCTGATGAGATCTGCATAGGGCTGCTCTGGCAAAACTACGCTAAAGAGATCATAGAGTATCTTCAGGGCAAGCCCCGCAATGCTACTCCGCTTGAAGCTATCGATCTGAGGCTTCACAGGATAGAGCATAAATTAGCTCTATGGCAAGCATATGCTGAAGGCGCTCTGCAAGTGATTAAAGAAACAACACTTTCATGAACATTCTGTCATAATCTTGACAATAGATAGAAAGGTCAGGTATCCTATGGGTGAAGAAACCACAACATCCACTTCGACTAGCGAGACGCGAAACGAAGCGGACCCCACGACCGCGACGGTCACTACGCAGAATGACGCGACGTCAGGAAGCACCACAACAGAACCATCCATTGATGATCTAAAAGCACAAGTTCAGCGAATGGAGACTGCTCTTAGCAAAGCCAACAAAGACGGCAAAGAGCATAGGCTATCAGCTACTGAACTCGCCACCAAGCTCAAAGATCTGGAAGCATTCAAGGCAAAAGTTGATGCTGAGAAGCTATCAGACGATGAGAAGCGACAACTCGAACGCCAGACACTGGAAAAGCAACTCGCAGAAATTCAGAAGGAAAAAGAGGCTGCTACACGCCAGACTCAAGAACTGAGAGTCACTAATGAAGTATTCAAGCACGGCCAAAGGCTCAATATTATTGACCTGGACGCCGCTACGAAGCTTCTAGATTCATCTCAGATTGAGTACGACGATAGCGGACAGCCTTCAAACATTGAAGCTTTGCTCAAGACGCTGGTGAAAGAACGCACTTGGCTGGTAAGTAAGCAACAAGCTCAAACGAGCGGAGGCGCTACCAATCCGAGCAGGTCAGCAACAAGCGGCTCTGGTGAGATAACACCAGAATACGCGAAGAAGTTGCTAGGAGACCCTAAGGAGTTCCGAAGCCTTAGCCCAGAACGCCAGCAGCAAGTCAGTCAGTGGATAGCGGATAACACAAACAAGATTTAATATCGCAAATTCTTTTGTATCTCTTACTTAGCACCTTTAGAGAGATGTTAGGTAAGGGGTGATGGGAGACATATATGTCCCTTAACTCGTTTATAGCCGAGATTTGGGCTGCTTCTATGATCGTCGCATTGCGTAAAAACCAAGTATTCGGGGCTTTATTCAATTCCGACTTTGAAGGTGAAATTAGCGCATACGGCGATACAGTTAGAATTAGCTCCATAAGCCAAGTAACCATCAGCAACTATGTCAAAGATACCGACATAACATCACCACAAGCCCTAACTGATGCACAAACGGTGCTCACGATCAGTCAGGCAAAATCGTACAACTTCCTCATTGACGATGTGGACAAGGCACAGAGCAAGCCAAAGGTCATGATGCAGGCTATGTCTGACGCTGGCTACCAGATGGCAGATACCCAAGATCAGTACTATGCTGGCTTTTACACCGATGCTCAAGCTGCTAATCTCATTGGTTCTTCAGGCACTCCTACGGTTGTCACTGTCCCCACGGCTGCCAACATCGGTGCTGGTACAACGCTTTATGACAACCTTGTTACCCTCGCTCAGAAACTTACAGAAGCCAAGATACCCAAGCAAGGCCGATGGTGTGTGATACCTCCCTGGGGTAAATCACACCTTACTCAGGATGCTCGTTTTACAGGCTTCAACACGCCTGAAGCACGCCTGACTATCCTTTCTGGAAAGCTTGATGCTAGTGCAGGGCAGGCAGGCGATGCGTACCTTGGCAAGATCGAGAACATGGATGTCTATGAGAGCCTGAATGCTCCCCACATAGGCGGTACAGTCGGGGCCTCCGGTTCGCAAGATGTCTTCTTCGCGGGTCACAGCATGGGGCTCACAAAAGCTGAGGGGCTGCGTGAAGTCGTGGCGTACAGGCCTGAGCGCAGGTTTGGAGACGCTGTCAAGGGCTTGATGTTGTATGGAGCGAAGACAATTCGCCCGGACGCTATAGCCGTCGCTTACCTACAGAAGCCATAAGGAGGAAAGAAAGACATGGCTAGAACAAATTTACCTCTGACCAACCTTGTGGCAAATGGCGGGCTTACAGATCCGGCTGGTACAACTGCTGATCAGGCCAATGGCATGAACGTAGCAATTCCTACCACCGCTATCCCATCAGGGCCACATCTTGACAAATTGATGCTCCGAGTGGCGAACACAGCGGGCTCAGCCAAGAATGTCATCGTCAGAGCCGGGGCCAGCCCTCTTGCTTTTAGAGCAGGCATAGGTGATTTGACCGTCCAGGTACCAGCCACTACCGGAGTCAAATGGGTCGGGCCGTTCGATATATCGCGGTTTGCGCAAAGCGACGGATCTTTAAACCTGGACTTCGAATCGGGCTTCACCGGGACCATAACCGCATTTATTGCGCCTGGGAGTGTGTAGCATGTGGATGAGATTATCAAACGGGCGTGAAGAACTCATAGTGAACGAGGATCATGTTAAGCGGCTTCTTGGTGAAGGAGCCATTGAGATAGCAGACCCTCGCGTGCCACAAGCGCCTGAAACGCCACAAGAACCGGAGCAACCGCAAGTGCCAAGCGGTGAAACCGGTAGCGAGCAGACACAAGCGCCTGAAAGTGAGCAGCCTGATGGCAGTACGAACGTCGATGGCGAGCCTGATAGCACTGGTCAGGGAGATGATCAACGATCCGAACCCGGTACCGGGCACGACGGTGACACAGTTCAGCGACCAGCAGATACAGGACAGACTAGACGCAAGTCGAGATGACATCCGCTATGAGCTGCTAAAAGAAGCACCAGCTATTGTGAATGCTGCAAGCACGAATAATCAGGCTCAGTGGGTATATGCGGATTATCACTCGCGCTATCAATGGTGGGAATCAGACGTTACGCTGCAAGGTGACCTGAGCGGTAATTTCTGGAAGGTGATAACACCAGCAGCCTCTGACTACATCACTGGCTACTTTCAATTTCAGCTCACGCCTTTTGTGAATGGCACATCACCTGGGCAATTGCCTCCGGTGTACGCTACTGGCAAAATCTTTGACCCGTATTGTGCAGCTGCTGACCTGCTAGAGTTCTGGGCTGCAAAAGTGGTACTCGAATATGACGTGATTGTAGGCGGACAAAAGTTTATGCGAGCGCAAGCTGTTGATGCTTTGCAGAAGCTTGCCAGGACATACAGGATGCAAGCCAAACCGAAGATAGCCAAGATGAGACGTGACGATGTGGCGGTTCCGACTCGGGCACTTGCAGACTTGTCTCCCTACTATCAGCAGTTCTAAACGAGGTAGTCCATGCCGATATTCACAGATGCCCAGATGCAAGTATTCGCAGACCTACTTGAGAATCTAGGCATGGTAGATGTGGCTACCACTATTGAGAGGCCGAGTGTGATCAATGGACAAAGCACATTAACGGTGGTTGGAACGAATGTGAATTGCCTAGTACAGCCGCCAGCACAAAACATGCTAGGTCGGTCGGTATATGAGGACTTTCAAGGCAATTTAATGACGTGGCCTATCCTCTTTCCTCTCAATTCGAACATACAGGAAGGCGACATTATCACTATCAAAGGACAAAAGATGGAAGTGCAACTCAAGAAAGCACCGCGTTCTTTTGCGGTTTATGATGAAATCGTTGCAAGCGGGGTGAGGGGATGATCTTCAGAAGCGACACATCGGGCATAGACAAGCTCTTGGCTCGTGTCCGCAAGGCACAAACTGAGCTGCCACGTGTGACCGTGAACGCTGCTCAAAGGGC
>Ga0137418_10005900_pt1 | contig 11257 bp, 9 predicted proteins | sample CZODoug3_1_2_16f_FD_122242 | JGI IMG/M metagenome (GOLD analysis project Ga0137418, IMG submission 122242) | Vadose zone soil fungal communities from Angelo Coast Range Reserve, California, USA - CZODoug3_1_2_16fungal (Hybrid Assembly) | ecosystem: Environmental > Terrestrial > Soil > Vadose... | reverse complement strand
CGCATCTACGTCAACAGCCCCGGGCGATTGCGGAACCTCGTCTTGATCGCGTCCGCCGTCCAGTAGGCGAGCGCGCCGACCGGACCGGTCGGGTTGTACGCCGAGTTGTGCGGGAACGCGTTCGCGCCGACGACGAAGACGTTCGGTACGTCCCACGACTGCAGGTAGCGGTTCACCGCGCTGTCCTTCGGCGAGGCGCCCATGATCGCGCCGCCGGTGTTGTGCGTGGACTGGTAGGGCACGATGTTGTAGTCGCCGAGCGTCCCGGGATTGGTCATGCTCGTCGGCTTCATGCTGCGCGCGATCTCCGCGGCCTTCTGGCCGATGTAGCCGACGACCTTCCTGTCGTTTTCCAGGAAGTTGTAGGTGAGCCGCAGCAGCGGCTGCCCGAACACGTTCTTGTAGGTCGGGTCGAGGTCGTACGCGTTGTACCGGTTCGGCATGTTGCTCGCGGTGACGCCGACGTTCATCGCGCGCAGGTACCACTTCGCGGTGGCCTTCTTCCACTCCGCGCCCCATCGCGGCGTTCCCGCCGGCACGGGCCGGTAGCCGATCGGACGCCCGTTGCTCTGGCCGACCGCGATCGTCGCGCCGCCGATGGCGCCCATCGCCGTCCGATCGAACTGATCGCTGGCGTGAAAGTCGTCGAGCGCGACGCCGAACGCACCGCTCGCCATGAACGGGTTGAAGATCTTGTCCTCGAAGAACAGCGTCACCCCTCCGCCGCCCGGCTGGTAGCAGTAGTTCCGGCCGACGATTCCCTTCTGCGCGACCGGATCGTACGGCGTGCCGATGCCCGACAGCAGCATCAGGTGAACGTTGTTGATCGCGTACGCGCAGAGCGCGACGATCGACGCGGGCTGCTCGTATTCCTGCCCCGTCGAGACATCGGTGTAGGCGACGCCGATCGCCTTCTTCTTCGTCGAGTCGAGGAGGACCTTCGTCACCCACGAGTGCGTGCGAAGCTCGAAGGTGGGCTGCGCCATCGCCTTCGGAATGACCGTGATGTGGGGGCTCCCCTTCGCGTTGGCTTCGCAGCCGAAGCGCTCGCAGTGCCCGCAATAGACGCAGGCGCCGAGCCGCGAGCCGTCGGGATTCGTGTACGCGCGCGAGGCGTTCGCGCAGGGCCGCGGGAACGGGTGATAGCCCGCCTGCAACGCGGCGTCCCTGAAGAGCATCTGTGAATAGCTGTTTTCGAGCGCGGGTAACGGATACTCGCGATCGCGCGGCTGCTCGAAGAAGTTGCCGCCATCCTGCTTCTCCCCGCGGACGTTACCGGCCTTGCCGCTCACGCCCGCCGTCCGCTCGAACCTGTCGTAGTAGGGCTCGAGCTCGGCGTACGTCATGGGCCAGTCCTGCACGGGCATGTCGGAGGGAATGAACGCCTTGCCGTACCGGTGCTCGTAGTGCGAGCGCAGCGCGTGATCGATGCCGGTCCACCGCCACGTCACGCCGTTCCAGTGCACGCCGGCGCCGCCGAGCCCTTCACCGGGCAGGAACGAGCCGAGCTGCCGCATCGGGAGCGCGCGCTCCGCCTGGCTGTGACGGAACGTCAGCGTGTCGCGCGCCGGGTTCTGCATCAGCGCGTTGCGGACCGCGTATTTCAGCTCGTCGCGAATGAGCGGGATGGCGAAGTCGGGATTGGTCGCGCGCATGCCGCCGCGCTCGAGCGCGACGACGCGCATCCCCGCCTCGCTCAGCTCCTTGGCGAGGATCCCGCCGGTCCATCCGAGGCCGACGATGACGATGTCAACTTCCTTCAGACGTGTGGGCATATGCGTAGGTACTAGGAAAGATCGAGAATGCTCTTCGGCTCGACGTCGTACTTCTTGTTGCGGTACGTCTTGATGTGTTCGGAATAGATCGCGATGACACCCGGGAAGCCAATCATCTTCCACGCCACCTTGTCGCGGTTGCCGCCGTACACGGGATCGGCGAAGAACCCCTGCATCGCGGTCTGAAGCAGCAGGTTGAAGAACTCCTGCGCCGGGACGCCGTCGAGCGCGGCGCGGCCCTGCTCCATGTCCTGGAGCACCTTGACCTGCTGATCGGCCGCGAGCCGATCGAACTCCTTCTGGAGCGTCTTGCGGCAGTACGCGTTGGTCGCCGCGATGCCGGCGCGGAAGAACTCGGCCGGCGTCATCGGCGACTGGTAGCCCTGCGTCGGCACGCCCTTGTCCCACGGGCCCTGCATGTACATGCGATCGCCGCTGCCCCACGCGCCCGCGAGCTGGCGATCGATGAAGGTCGCGACGCCGCAGTCGGTGCCGCCGGGCGTGAGGTCGTCGGCGGGAATCAGGCGATCGACGGCGGCCTCGATGAACGCCGCTTCGGGCGCGGTGAGAAACGTGTAGGCGTGCGAGACCGCCGCGGCCGGCGCCGCCTTCGCAGCCGTCTGCGCCTGGGCGTCGGCCGGCGATTCCGCGCCGACCGCTGCCGCGATGCCTGTCGCACCGACCGTGCCGACGGTCCTCAGAAAGTCGCGTCGATTCGGATGATCGCTCATGAGAACTCCACCGCTAATCAATGTGGCGGGTCCGAAAGGACCCGCCCTACACGGTCTGGCGGGTCCGAAAGGACCCGCTCTACGCAGTTACTGCCGCCACGATGTGGCGTGACGAGATGCCGTAGCGATCGACGAGCTGCTCCGGCGTGCCGCTGCGCGGGATCTCGCGCACGCACAGCCGCTCGACGACGAAGCCGCTGCCGGCCACGCAGCCCGCCACCGCGTCGCCGATGCCGCCGGTGGCGTAGTGATCCTCGACCGTGATGATGCGCTTGGTCTCGCGCGCGCACCGCAACAGCGAACGCGAATCGATCGGCTGCAGCGAATACAGATCGATGACGCGGACGCTGATGCCGATCTTCTGCAGCTGGTCGTAGGCCTTGAGCGCCTCGAAGACGGTGATGCCGCCGCCGATGACGGTGGCCGCGTCCTTCGTGCTTTCACGCAGGATCTTGAGGCCGCCGATCGCGAACTTCTCGTCCGGGCCGTAGATGACGGGCGTCTTCGGCCGCGAGGTCCGCATGTACGCGGGCCCTGGATGATAGGCCATCAGCTCGAGGAGCCGCTCGGTGCTCATCGCGTCGCACGGGTAGAGCACCGTCATGTTCGGCTGCGCGCGCATCATCGCGAGGTCCTCGAGCGCCATCTGCGACGGGCCGTCCTCGCCGATGGAGACGCCCGCGTGCGAGCCGGCCATCTTGATGTTCACGTTGCTGATGCACGCCATGCGGATGAAGTCGTACGCGCGCGTCAGGAAGGCCGCGAATGTCGAGGGGAACGGAATCGAGCCGCGCGCGGCGAGCCCCATTGCCGACCCGATCATCACCTGCTCGGCGATGAAATTCTGGACGAAGCGGTCGCGGTGCTTCTCCTCGAACTTCTCGCTGAAGGTGGAGTTCTTGACGTCGCCGTCGAGCGCGACGATCCGATCGTCGCCGTCGCCCAGCTTCGCGAGCGCGGCGCCGTAGGCCTCGCGGGTCGCAACGCTGTCACCGAGCGTGTAGGCCGGCGTGCCGACCGTCCCCTTTTTCGGCGGAGCCGCGGGCCGGCTGCGGTCGCGCTGCGTCCGCGGCCCGTCCGGCAGCTGCGCCGGCTCCTCTTCGGGCAGGAGCTGCGACTGCAGTTCCTTCAGCACACCGTCGAGCTCCGGCCCTTTCTTGAACGCCTTGCCGTGCCAGCCGCTCTTCCCCTCGGCAATCGAAATGCCCTTGCCCTTCAGCGTGCGCGCCAGGACCATCGTCGGCTGGCCCTTCGTGCGGCGCGCCTGCTCGAAGGCATCGAGGATGGCGGTGACGTCGTGGCCGTCGATGACGACCGCGTGCCACCCGAACGCGCGCCACTTCGAGGCGTACGCGTCCATGTCGTGGTTCCAGATCGACGGGCCGCTCTGCCCCAGCCCGTTCACGTCCGTGATGCCGCAGAGCGACTCGAGGCCTTCGTGGACCGCGGCTTCCGCGGCCTCCCACACCGACCCCTCGGCGGACTCGCCGTCGCCGAGCAGGACATAGGTGCGGTAATCCGACTTGATGCGTCTCGCGTTGAGCGCGGAGCCGAGCGCGGCGCAGATGCCCTGGCCGAGCGAACCGGTTGCGACGTCGACGAACGAGAGCCGCGGGGTGGGATGCCCCTCGAGGTCGGAATCGATACGGCGCAGCGTCAGCAGATCGTCGCGCGTGAGCAGGCCGACCTCGGCCCATGCCGAGTAGAGGATGGGCGCCGCGTGCCCCTTCGACAGCACGAACCGGTCGTTGTCGGGGTTCTGCGGGTTCCTCGGGTCGTACCGCATCTCGGAAAAGAAGAGCGCCGCCACGATTTCTGCGGCCGAGGCACACGAGGTCGGGTGGCCGCTTCCCGCTTCGCTGGTCGAAAGAACGGAATCGATGCGCAGGCGCGTCGCGACGTTCCTGAGCGCCGCCACGCGCGATGAACTCTGGACGGGCATACGGCTCGCATAGTAGCAGAATGAATTCGTGGTATGTCCTTCCCAAGGCACCGCGTGGTAGAGCATCAGTTGAAACAGGCCACTAGATGACCGACGTACCGCCGCTGCTGCTGGCGATCGACGACGAGCCGGCGATCTTGACGATCGTCGAACGTTTCGGGCGGCAGATGGGGTTCGAGGTCGAGACGCGCACGAACCCCGCCGCGGCGCTCGCGGAATTCTCGAAGCTCGATCCGGACGTGGCCCTCGTCGACCTGCAGATGCCGGAGCTCGGCGGACTCGACGTGCTGAAGGCGATTCGCGAGGCGAACCCCGACTGCCACGTCATCCTGCTGACCGGCAATCCGACGATCGACACGGCGATCGCGGCGGTCAAGCTCGGCGCGCGCGATTACCTGCAGAAGCCGATCGACTTCGGACGCCTCGGCCGGCTCCTCTCGGAGGTCGTCGACGGGATGCGCCGCCGCGAGCGGCTCCTGCGCGTCGAGGCCGACGTCGCGGGCGACTTCGAATGCGAGGGGATGATCGGCCGCAGCACCGTGATGCAGGAGCTGTTCGACTCGCTGCGCCGGTACGCGCCGCACATGCGCTCGGTGCTCGTGACCGGAGAAACGGGCACCGGCAAGGAGCTGGTGGCCAGGGGGCTGCATCGGCTCGGCCCGCGCCGCGCGAAGCGGTTCATCACGGTGAACTGCTCCGCCGTCGTCGAAACCCTGTTCGAGAGCGAGTTGTTCGGACACGTCCGGGGCGCGTTCACCGGCGCCACCGAGAACAAGGTGGGTCTGTTCGAGCACGCCGACGGCGGCACGCTGTTCCTCGACGAGGCCGGCGAGCTGCCGTTGTCGGTCCAGGCCAAGCTGCTGCGGGCGGTCGAGTACGGCGATCTGCAGCGCGTCGGCTCGCTCGACACGCGCCGCGTCGATGTCAACGTCATCGCGGCGACCAACCGGAACCTTCGCGCCGAAGCGGCCGCAGGACGGTTTCGCACCGATCTGTTCTATCGCCTGAGCACGATCGAGATCGCGCTTCCCCCGCTGCGGGACCGGCGCGAGGACATCCCGTACCTGGCCGCGCGGTTCATCCGCGAATGCGGCGCGCGCGTCAACCGGCCCATCACGGGGATCACGCAATCGGCGGAGCGGCTCCTCTTCAACGCGCCCTGGCCGGGCAACATCCGGGAGCTGCGCAACGTGCTCGAGCGCGCCTGCATCCTGAGCGAAGCAGGGATGATCACCGAGCGCGACCTGGCGAGCGCGTTGACGAGCAGGTCACCCGTCCGCGCCACCGACGCGGACGATGCGGCCGACGACCGTCTCTCGACGCTGCAGCGCCGGCAGGTTGAACGTGTGCTCGAGGAGACCGGCGGCAACAAGTCGGAGGCCGCACGGCGGCTCGGCATCAGCCGCCGGGCACTCTATCGCCGGATCGACGAGATGAACATCACCGAGTAGCCGGCCTTCACCGGCGCGACGCGCGCATCGAGCGGAGAACCGACGCGTTGTGAAGGGCGACGGCCGTCATCGTGCCGTTCGTGATGGCCAGCAGGGCGATGGCGGCCTTGCGATGATGCTGCTTCCACAGCTGCGTGCTGGCGACGATCGACGAGGTCGCCACGCCGGCCTTGACGGCGACGAGCGCGGCCGGGTGGCGCGCGAGCGCGTGCATCGTGGGATTGGCCTCCACGGCGCCAAGCCGCATCGCGGAGAGCGTCGAGTAGACGTCGTACGCCTGCAGTGACGCCGAGGCGGCGGCCAGCGTGAGCAGAGCCGTGCGTGCGGCCCCGTCCTGTGCATCGTCCCGCTGCTGTGCGTACGCCGGGACCGAACAGAGACCATACACGAACAGCGCGATTACGATGCTTCGCGGCATAGGCAGGCGTGGACAGCCAACGCCATGCCATGCTACGCGCAGATCCGCGCTGCCGCAGCAGGCGCCGCGATCTTCCCGCGTGCGATGCCATGGTTTGCCGCCCGAGTTCGGGTGCGCGGCGACGCGGCACACTATAATCACGCGATGCTCGCGCTGAGGTACGTCTATGTACTCGCGCTGGTCGTGTGGCTCGGCGGCATGCTCATCCTCGGCGCGGTCGTGGCGCCGACGGTCTTCGAGGTCCTGCAGGAGCACGGGGGTTCGCAGGGTCGCGAGCTCGCCGGCGCGGTGTTCGGTGCGGCGCTGGCCCGCTTCCACTACATCGCGTACGCGGCCGGCGGCATCCTGCTGCTGACGCTCGGCGCCATGCGCGTGCTCGGTCCGCGTCCCGCCCGCAGCGGTCTGCGCGCGGTCATCGTCGCCTCCATGCTCGGCGTCGCGCTCTACTCCGGCCTCGTCGTCCTGCGCCAGATCGACGCCGTCCAGGAGGCGGCGGGCGGCCTGCCGTCGCGGCTGCCCGCCGGCGACGAGCGGCGCGCCCGGTTCGACGCGCTGCACGTGCTGTCCACGCGGCTGATGATGCTCAACATCGCGGGCGCGCTCGTGCTCCTCTACTGGGAGGCACGCGAGTGAACCGGTCTGCCATTTTGTGCGTGCGACCTGCTGCCGCCTGCCCCCTGCCCACTGCCCACTGATATGGCCAAGCACCGCATCACGCTGATTCCGGGCGACGGCGTCGGCCCCGAAATCACCAGCGCGGTCGTCAAGATCCTCGAGACGGCCGGCCTCGACGTCGAGTGGGAGCCGCACCTGGCCGGCGCCTCGGCCGTCGAGAAGCACGGGTCGACGCTGCCGCAGGCGCTGCTCGACGCAATCGCCCGGAACAAGGTCGCGTTGAAGGGTCCGCTGACGACGCCGGTGGGCGGCGGGTTCACGAGCGTGAACGTCGGGCTGCGGAAGGCGCTGGAACTGTTTGCGAACCTGCGGCCGGTCTGGAACATCCCGTCGGTCCCCTCGCGCTACCAGGGCGTGGATCTCGTCATCGTGCGGGAAAACACCGAGGATCTCTATTCGGGCCTCGAACACGAAGTCGTACCGGGGGTCGTCGAGAGCCTGAAGATCATCACGCTCGAGGCCTCGACGCGCATCTCGCAGTTTGCGTTCGACTACGCGCGGCGCCACGGCCGCAAGCGCGTGACCGCGGTGCACAAGGCCAACATCATGAAGATGGGGGACGGCCTGTTCCTCAAGTGCGTGCAGGACGTCGCGGCAAGCTATCCCGACATCAAGCAGGACGATCTGATCGTCGACGCCGCGTGCATGCACCTGGTGATGAAGCCGGAGCAGTTCGACGTCCTGCTCATGCCCAACCTGTACGGCGACATCGTGTCGGACCTCTGCGCGGGGCTCGTCGGCGGCCTCGGCGTGGTCCCGGGGGCGAACCTTGGCACGGAGGTCGGCGTGTTCGAGGCGGTCCACGGCAGCGCGCCCGACATCGCGGGCCGCAACATCGCCAACCCGATGGCGCTGCTGCTGTCGGCGCTGCTGATGCTGCAGCACATCGGCGAGACGCCGATGTCCGATCGCATCATGAAGGCGCTCGGCACCGTGCTGTCGGAGGACCAGGTGCGGACGCGCGACCTGGGCGGCACCGCGAGCACGACCGAATTCGCCGCGGCGATCTGCAGACGTCTCGCCGCCTGAAACATATTTTTTCTCCGTGTCTTCGTGTCTCCGTGGCTCGTCTCAGCGATGGTATAGTCGCCGGTGGCACGATGGTCGACGAGATCACCCAGGCTGTTCTCTCGCGCGACGAGATCGCCCGCTACCTGCAGGATGAGGCCACCGGCGGCGACACGCGCGAGCGTATCCACGGGTACCTGGACGAGCTCAGGACCACACAGCGGTACTCGATCTACCGCGCCCTCAAGCATCCGCTCTACCCGATTCTCCGCAAGATCGAACGGATTGGCGAGAACGTCGAGGTCGTGAAGGCCGCGACGCGCGCCGGACGCGTCGTCTACGCGTCCAATCACAAGAGCCATACCGATTACCTTGTCGAGCCGCTGGTGCTCGACGACAACGGCATCCGCCCGCCGATCATCGCCGCCGGCATCAACCTGTTCGGCGGGCCGCTGGGACTGCTGCATCGGCACGTCACGGGCGCGATGCCGGTGCGCCGCAATACCAAGGACCCGGTGTACCTCGTGACGCTGAAGGCGTACGTCGCGGAGCTGCTGCGCCGCCACGACCTCTTCTTCTACCCGGAGGGCGGGCGCAGCTACAGCGGCGACATCAAGAGTCCCAAGACCGGGTTGCTCCATGCGGCGCTCCACGCCGACGTCGCGCGGATGGCGATCATCCCGACGGCGGTGGCCTACGACCTGGTGCTCGAGGATCACGTGCTCGCGCGCCAGGGCGTGAAGCGGACGCAGAAGGCGTTCAGCCGCGAGCTGGCGGAGATGGTCCGGTACGCCGTCGGCTACCGGTCGCGCGCCGTCGTCACCTTCGGCAAGCCGCTGTCGATCGAGGGGATCGATCCGACGTCGCGGCGCGAGGTGCTCGACCTCGCGCATACCATCATGGCGGCCGTCGGCCGGCTCCACAAGGTGCTGCCGACGGCGGTCGTCGCCAACGCGATGCGCCCGTCGATCACCCGCCGCGAGCTGGAATCACGAGCGGATGCGGTTCTCGACACGCTGCGGTCGGCCGGCGCGAACCTCGGCGTCCACTCCGGTGCGGAGGCGGTCGCCAAGGGGGTCGAGCCCCTCGAGGGGCGCGGCATCATCGTTGCTGAACGGGGACGCATCCGTGTCCGCGACCGCAACGTCCTGCGCTACTACGCCCGCACGCTTGATCACCTGCTCGCGTCACCCTCGCGCAGAACGCATTGACCTTGCCGGGTCTGAAAAGACCCGGCCTACCCCGACGGTAGGGCGGGTCCTTTTGGACCCGCCACGTTAGATGGACGCCGGCGCCAAAGCGTTCTTCTACGCGCTGTCGCGCAGCGGCACGCTCAAACGCCTCGCATCCAGGTACGGGATGCGCTCGCGCGAGAGCTTCGCCCGCCGCTTCATCGCCGGCGAGACCATCGACGAAGCCATCGAGGCGTCGCGCAGCATCCAGACGCAGGGACTCCACCTGACGCTCGACTACCTCGGCGAGAGCGTGCGCACCGTGGAGGAGGCCGACGCCGCGACACGCGAATACGTCCGGCTCCTCGACGTCATCGTCAAGGCGGGGATCGAGCGGAACATTTCGCTCAAGCTGACACAGCTCGGCGCCGGCATCGACCGCGCGACGTGCGTCGACAACCTGCGCCGCATCCTCGAGCCCGCCGGGCGCCACGATTTCTTCGTGCGCATCGACATGGAGGACTCGGCGTGGACGCAGATGACGCTCGATGTTTTCGAGACCCTCTGGCAGCAGGACTACCGCAACGTCGGCATCGCCCTGCAGGCGGCGTTGCACCGTACCGAGCAGGACGTGCGCCGGATGAACGAGCTCGGCGCGCGGGTGCGCCTCGTCAAGGGCGCGTACAAGGAGCGGCAGGACGTGGCGTACCAGCGAAAGTCCGACGTGGACGCGGCGTTCGTCCGGCTGATGCAGCTGCTGCTCGATTCCGGCATTTACCCGGCGATTGCGACCCACGACCCGCCGATGATCGAGGCGACCAGGTCACACGCGCGGCGAAATGGCATCGGCAAGGACCGCTTCGAGTTCCAGATGCTGTATGGAATCCGACGTGACCTGCAGGGGACACTTGTCGCCGACGGATATCGGGTACGGCTGTACATCCCCTTCGGCCGCGAATGGTTCCCCTATTTCATGAGGAGGCTGGGCGAACGTCCGGCCAACCTCGGCTTTGTCGTGCGCGGAATCCTTCGGGAACAGTAGCGCTTTGCTCACACTGGGCCATGCGTTACCCAGCCATAAGCTCAGCCGTGTCGCACGATTGGAAGCGCCGTTCACACTTCAGACAGCCTGAAGCGCGATCCCATCACTTCGCCGGCTTGTTTGATGGACAAATACTGACGAGCGGCCGTTACGCCGGACGACGTGGATCGTTAATCCATTGAGAGCCAGACGCTTACGAATTACACCCCAGGCGTGGCACTTCTCTTGAAATGTCGGGCTCACAGTCGGGGTGCCCGGCAACGAGGCCAGGTCAACAGACGTCATATCGGTTGGGGTACTTGGAAAGGGGTTTCGGCGCAATGGTTACCGACAAGGTTCGGCAGTTCCTGTGCGGGCTCCACGGACACGACGCGCTTTTGCACTTCGAGCACGGCCGCATGTCGCTGCAGTGCACCTCATGCGGGTACGAGACGCCGGGCTGGGATTTGAAGGCGAACGACGAGCCTGCGCGGAGGACTGCTGGATTCGAATCGCCGCGGTTGGAGCGGATATCGCTGGTCCGTCAGAGACGCGTCGCGTAGAACGACGACCGACCCAGCGAACCACGACCCACCAGAGAGGGCCCGGCGCGTGCCGTGGCCCTCTTTTCACGTACGCGCGAAGGATAATTTGCGCGTGCCGGATCACGATGCCTCGCTCGACGCCGCGCGTCGCGTCGCGGCGGCGGCCGCGGCCGCCGGCGGACGCGCGCTGATCGTCGGCGGCTGGGTCCGCGACCGCCTCCGCGGCAAGCCATCCAAGGACATCGACGTCGAAGTCTTCGGCATCGCGCAGGATCGGCTGCCGGCGCTGCTCGAGCCGCTCGGGCGCGTCGAGCCGGTCGGACAGAGCTTTCCCGTCTACAAGCTCGTGCCGCCGGGCGGCAGCGCCGGAGAGATCGACGTCGCGTTGCCGCGGCGCGAATCGAAGCGCGGCCGCGGGCACAAGGGGTTCGAGGTCCAGGGCGATCCGTCGATGTCGATTGCGGAGGCTGCCCGTCGACGCGACTTCACCGTCAACGCCATCGCGTGGGATCCGCTGAC
>Ga0137418_10005898_pt1 | contig 11259 bp, 10 predicted proteins | sample CZODoug3_1_2_16f_FD_122242 | JGI IMG/M metagenome (GOLD analysis project Ga0137418, IMG submission 122242) | Vadose zone soil fungal communities from Angelo Coast Range Reserve, California, USA - CZODoug3_1_2_16fungal (Hybrid Assembly) | ecosystem: Environmental > Terrestrial > Soil > Vadose... | reverse complement strand
CCAGCACCTCGACGCCCGGGGGCCCTGGACGTTCGGCGTTCGTCCGCATCGCTCGCGCCAGGTCCTCGACCCGTATCTGGTGATAGCGCTTCGGCAGCAGCGGCGCCACGAGCGGAAACAGCGCCTGCGTCATGCGGTCCTGCAGTCCGTACCGGATCTCGCGCGTGACGAGCAGGCTGGGCCGAAAGAGGCTGACGCGCGTGATGCCGCTGCGCTCCATCATCTGCTCCGCCGAGCCCTTGACGCGGAGATACGGATTGCGCGAGCCGGCGTTCGCACCGACCGACGACAGCAGCGAGATGTGCCGCACGCCGGCGGCGGCGGCGCCGCGCGCGAACGCGCCGGCATACTCGACGTCCACCCGCCAGAACTCTTCGAACGTCGTCTTCCGCGGCTGGCCGAGGCCCAGCGTACAGAACGCGACCGCGCATCCGGCAGCGAGCTCGCGGGTGGCGCGTTCGAGCGAGTCGAAATCGACGACGCGGACGCGGAGCTTCTGGGTGAGTCCGAAGCTCTCGGCCGGCCGCCGCGTCAACGCGACCACCTGATCGCACGCAGTCGAGGCGAGCAGCTCGCGAACCAGCGCGCTGCCGACGGCGCCGGTCGCTCCGATGACCACGGCGCGGTACGCCGAGTCGCTCACCGCGGCGCGGCCAGCCTCAGAATCCATAGAGCCGCGCGGGATTGTCGACCAGGATGGTCCTGCGCACGGCAGCGTCCGGCGCCCAGACGGCGAGCTGGTTGAACAGGCGGCCGTCATCGATCTGGAGGAGCGGCGCGATGTCGGTGGCTTTGCGGCCGGCGACCTGCGCCGAGTCCGGGTGCGGCCAGTCGGTCCCCCACAGAATGCGCTGCGCGTTCGCGGCGACGAGCGCTCTGGCCAGCGGCGCCGCGTCGGGATAGTCCGGGGCTTGTGTCGAGCTGCGGTACGCCCCGGAAATCTTGACGTACGCTTTCCCGGCTCGCACCAGATCCAGCAAGACGTCGAAGCCAGGCTGCTTCGTGCCGAGCGTCGCCTGCGCGCCGCCGAAGTGATCGAACACGACGGGGACCGGAGACGCCATCAAGTGGCTCTTCATCGCGTCGATCATCGACAGCTGCGTATAGATTTGGATGTGCCACGAACGGCCCTTGATCCGGCCGGCCGCCGCGTCGAATCGCCGGCGGCCCACCGCCGGGTCCGTTTCGCCGGCGGTCGCGAGGTTGAGCCTGACGCCGCGAATGCCGCCGCGATCCATCTCGTCGAGCGCCGCATCGGGCGTGCGCTCGTCGATCACGCCGACGCCTCTCGCGCGCGGGCCGAGCTGCTTGATGCTGTCGAGCGTGCAGGCGTTGTCCGTGCCGTACACGCTGGGTTGCACGATCACGACCCGGTCGGCGTGAAGCGCTCGATGCAGGGCGCGCATCTCGTCGACCGACGCCGTCTCCGGCGTGTAAGCACGCGCGGCGGAGAACGGGAAGCGGCGCGGATCGCCGAAGACATGCGTGTGACAATCGCACGCGCCTGGCGGCACCGCAAAGCTCACCGGCGTCGCCGGCTGCGAGGCGGCCGCAAGGAGCCTGGCGCCGCGGCGCGCGAGCGCAGCGGCTCCAGCAAGCGCACCGATGAGAGCGTCCCGTCTCGACAGCATCCAGTCCTCGATTCGTCAGGTCAACACGCCCCACTGGGCCGCATGTTCATCAAGGTCAACACGCTGCAGTCGCGCCGGATGCAGCTTCCGGGGGTCGTTGGTGGTTCATCACCTGTTTCTCGAGAGACCCCCGGATGCAGGGTGAACCCTTTCAGGGTTGCCGTGAGGTGACGGGCTCCAGACCACTTTTCTTGATCGCGCGAGCGGCCGCCGGCGACGCAAGGAACGCGATGAGCGCTCTGGCTGCATCCGGGGCCTTCGCGCGTGCGCCGACGCCGGCCGAGAACACCGTCACCCGCTGCGCGCCGGGCGGCAGCGGCCCGACATAGTCGATGCCGGGCACGGGAAGCAGCTCGCTGATCTGCTGAAAGCCGATCTCGGCCTCTCCACGCGCCACCACGGCGCCGACCGGCCCGCTGTCGATCCGTTTGCTCTTCGCCCTGATCTGGTCGGCGATCCCGAGGCGCTGAAAGAGCTCCGTGGAGAGATAGACGCCGCTTGCGCTGGACGAGTACGCGATCGATTTCGCGTCAAGGAGCGTGCGCTTAAGGGCGTCAACCGAGCTGATGTCCGGCTTCGGCGCGCCTGCGCGCACGGCCATGCCGATGCTGGAGCGCACGAGGTCGACGCGGCTTCCAGCGGCCACCTGGCCCAGCGCGATCAGATCGTCGAGCGCCTGGCCGGCGAGGATCACGACATCGACTGCTTCTCCGCGCTGGAGCCGGCTCGGAATCGAGTCGGGTGTGTTCCCCATCGACGCGCCGTACGTCGTCTCAACTTTGTTCTTCGTCGCCCGCTCGAACTGCGCGGTGAGCTCACGAAGCGCCGCCGTGAAGGCGCCCGAGGTCATGACCCTGATCTCGTCGGCATCCGCCCTGACCGCAACGAGCAGAATGCTGAGGACGAGCAGATATTTTCGAGCGGGCCTCATACGTGTCGACCTCAACAGGAGTCAGACGGGGGTCGGAGTAGGGCCAGACTGAGGTCGGCGCGCCGCCAGCCTTCGCCTGACGACAACCGTGTTTACAACGCCAGGAGAACGACGCAGACGCGATCGAGCGACGTCATGTGTTACGGCTGGGGCCGCGCGCCGGTCGAAGGCGGCTTCGATCCGTCAATCACGTGGTTACGCGTCAGGAACTCGCGGATCTTCGCGTAGGCGTTCGTGCGCTGCGTCAGCGTGCAACAGTTGATGCCGTGCTTGCCGCCGGGAATCGTCATCAGCTCGTTCGGCACACCGTTGTCGGTGAGGGCTTTGTGGAGGCGCACCGACTGCGTGTACGGCACTGTTGGGTCCGCGTCGCCGTGGATCGTCAGCACCGGCGGCAGCCCGGCGCGCACGTACGTCAGCGGCGACACGCGCCTGGCAATCTGCTCGCGATCCGCGGCGCTCCCGAGCCAGGCGACCGCGTACGCCTTCATGTTGGGACCGTCGAGCAGTTCGTTGACATCCGAAATGCCGTACCAGTTGACGATCGCCGCGACCTTCATGTTGTCCGGCCCGGGACACTGACGGTCGAGGCCCGCGGACGCGGGGAGCATACCGGTCGTCAGCGCGAGATGACCGCCCGCCGACTCGCCGGCCACGGCAATGCGGTTCACGTCGACGCCGTATTCCTTCGCGTGCTGAAGCACCCAGCGCAGCGCGCAGCGGCAGTCCTCGACGGCAGCCGGCGCCTGCGCGACGCGCGCCAGCCGGTACTCGACGTTGATGACGTTCATCCCCATGTCGAGGTACGGAAGGATCCCGAGATCCCGCCCTTCTTTGGAGCCGCCGGTCCATCCGCCGCCATGAATGAACAGCAGCGTCGGCAGCGGCGTCTCCGGTGTCCGCGTGACGTACAGGTCAAGCTTCGCGTCCCAATTGCTGGCGGTGAGATACGTGATGTTCGGCAGGATCCGGAAGTCGCCTTCCAGCCGCGCCGCCCAGGCGAGTGCCGAGTCCTGCGCGCGAACGGATGCAGACGCCGCCGCGAGCAATACCGCGATGAGCAGCTTCTTCTTCATCGATCCTCCTCGAGAGAAGTTTTCACGCAGAGGAACCGGACGATTCGGCGGGCCCCGGCAGCGTGGACGGCATGTAGTCTTCGGGCGGGACCACCAGCAGCACGCGCGCACCTTCCTCCGTCCACAACTCGCCGTGATCGGTGCCTGCGTCGGCGTGCACGAAATCCCCCGGGCCCAGGCGGCGGCCCAACGTGAACACCGACCCGGATATGACGTAGCACTCCTCGTCACCATCGTGATGGTGTGCGGGGAACCGCGTCCCGGGCTTCACGTCGAGCAGGAGTGTGGCATACCGGTTGTGTCGGTTCACCGAAAGGACCTTCATCCGAATCCCCGGCACGGGGTGCGGCAGCCAGTCGTCATCGAGGTCGAACCGGAATGCAAAGCCCGGAACCGCCGCCGCACGCTCGAACGCGCGAGCCATGACGCGAGCTCTGACGATCGGTCGCGGCGCGGGCCCCACCACCAGCTCCGCGAGCGCGAGCGCGACCACTTCATCGAATTCCACAACGTCGTCAGAGTTTCCGGTCATTGCTCCATCCATCTGCCTTCAAGATGACCCCGCAGCGCCAGCAAGCCGCTTCGGATCCGCGTCTTCACGGTTCCGAGCGGCAGGCTGTAGCGCGCCGCCAACTCTGAGTGCGTGAATCCCAGAAAGTAGGCCTGCTCGATCAAATCGCGTTGCACCGATGGGAGCGCGTCGAGCGCGCGCTGGATGTCAAGCTGTTGCTCATCGAGCGACGCCCGCCACTCCGGCGCTTCCACCCGCGGCGGCATCGACGCCGTTACCGGCGGACCGACCCGGACAGCGTTGGCGCGCAGCCGATCAATCGCCCGGTTCCGTGCAATGCCCACGAGCCATCCGGCTGGAGATCCGAGCGCAGGATGGTACGTGCTCGCTCGTGTCCATGTCTGGACGAAGACCTCCTGCAGGACTTCCTCGGCCTCGTCACGGTTTTTCAAGATTCGGAGAATCAGACTGAACAGCAGACGGCTGTATGTGTCATACAGCTCGCCCAGCGCGTTCGGGTCGCGGGCGATGACCCGGTCGAGGAGGGCGACATCACCACGTACGTCGTCAGCGGTTCGCGGGCGGAAAGACAAGAACGGGATTTTAACGTACCCGGTCGCCCAATCCGCATCCAGTGTGCGCACGTAGATACATACGTCTCATTCTTCAAGCGAGATGTGCTCATGCCCTCAACCCCCTCAACCCCTCAATCCGTTCGTGATCCTCTGCCGTAGTACAGCCGGCAGGCGAGATATCTGGCCGGTCCACAAGGAGGAGAGTGCTATGAAGAAAGCAGTCAGTGTGAGTGTCGTGGCCGCCGTCGTGACATTGGCGGTGGTCGCCACCACGCAACGCACGGGGGCTTCGAGCCACCGGGAAGCCCTCGCGATCCTGAACGAGCCGTGCGCCGACAATACCGACACCTATGCCTGGGTGTCGAACGGCTCGCACGACAAGCTTTACCTGATCATGGACTTCAACCCGCTCCACGAACCGGGTCAGGGCAACCAGGGCTTACGTGCATGCAACGGCTACCGTTACGAGTTCCACATTGCGAAGGGCAGGAGCCTCGCGGACGAAGTGGTGTATCGCGTCGAGTTCACGAACAGGCTCAGACCCGAAGCACCTCCGAGCCCGACGGATCCTCTCGGCGGTGGCAACGAGCTGCTGTGGCAGCTCACGGGCGGCACCGAGACCATGAACGTCACCCGCATCTCGGGCGACCGGCGCCGCGGTGAGTCCGGCCCGGCCGAACCTCGAGATGACGATGACAACGCGATGGCCCTCGGGCGGGATCTCACGGTGCTCCCCAATAATCACGGCCCGCAGACCGATCGGCTGATCTACGGTCTGGCGCCCTTCAAGGGCTACGACTCAGGGGATCCGACGAGCCGTGAAGTCGGCCTCTACGATCAGCCGTTCGTCGACACCTTCATCCATGACCTGGCCAACGGCGGGCGGATCATCGCCGGGCAGTTCGACGATCCCTATCAGCTGGACGAGAAGGGAATCTTCGATCTCGTCAACCTGGCCTCCACCGATCTCGGCGGCATCCCGGGCGCGCGCCGCCCGCCCGCGAAAGACGTGTTCACCGGCTTCAACCTCTTCTCGATCGCGCTCGAGGTCCCGATCAGCGACGTCTTCCCGGGCGGCATTCCGCACAACGGGCAGCTCAAGTCCGATTCGACCGACAGCCTGCTCCGGGTGTGGGCCAGCATCAGCCGCCAGAAAAAGCAGATCGTCGATGCCAGCAACATCATCACGGGCCTCAGGGGGGCAGGCGAGTTCGTGCAGGTTGGCCGGAATGCCCTGCCGCTCTTCAACGCGGGGCTCGTGGGCACGCAGCGCCAAACCCTCTACCTGCGGAGCAACCCGATGCACGACGTCACCAACTTTGGCGCCGACGTTCTGTTTCCGGTGCTCGTGCGGGACGCCGAGGCGCTCGGCATCTACAAGGCGCTCGGCGTGCCTGACGCCGCCGTGGCCACGCTCAAGGGCCCGCGCTTCGACATCATCAACGCGATCAACCTGGGTCGCCCGATTCCGGTCGCCGACGGTTTCACGGGCGACGTCATCACGCTCGATGCGGCCATCGATTCGATGTTCCCCAACGGCAGACGCGTTGGCGGTGGGACTGCTCCAAACCGCAATCAGGTGAACGTGAACAGTGTGCTGATCAGCCTGATCGTCGCGGGCAACCCCGCTGCCGGCCTCGCCAAAGGCGTTGAAGTCAACGACAAGGACTATCTCGATCGGTTCCCGTTCCTGGCTCCGGCTCACCAGGGTCTATTCCAGGGACACGGTGGCGTCAACGTTCCGACGGTACCGAACATCCCGCCGCCGGGCGGCACGCCCTAGGAGCGTTTGCGCCACGCCGTAGCGCGAAGGTGCAAAACGCATTACCCGCTGCAGTACCACGGTCCGGGATTGGGGATCGCGGCATCCCCAATCCCGATGTTCTTTGATCGCAACGAGGACCTCCATGATGTTGCAGTCCTTTCGTTCATCGATCTTTCGTCGCCATGCGTTGCTGGTAGTGGTGGCCATCGTCTCGAGTCGTGCGTCGCTCCTCGGCCACGACATGTGGATCGATCCGACAGCGTTCTCACCGGATTCGGGCCAGATCGTCGGTGTGCGGCTGCGTGTCGGGCAGGACCTCCTGGGCGATCCACTGCCGCGCGATCCCGCGCTCATCAATCAGTTCATCTTCGAGGATGCGGCCGGCCGCAAGTCCCTCGTCGGCCGGGATGGCGCCGATCCGGCCGGCTTCCTGCGCGTGGCCATGCCCGGCCTGCTCGTCATCGGCTATCGCAGCAACCCGAGCGCAGTGGAGCTGACGGCCGAAAAGTTCAATCAGTACTTGAAGGAAGAGGGGCTCGACGCGGTCGCCGCGCTGAGAGCCCGCCGGAACGACACGGGCGCGAAGGCCCGCGAGATATTCTCACGCTGCGCGAAGAGCCTCGTGTTGTCGGGATCAGCGAAGGAGGGACAGGGCGACCGGCCCCTTGGCTTCACGCTCGAGCTCGTGGCGGAACAGAATCCGTACGCCCTTCGCGCCGGCCAGGATCTTCCCGTTCGCCTGACTTACGAGAACCGTCCGCTCGCGGGCGCGCTCGTCGTTGCGATGAACCGTCAGCACCCTTCCGAAAAGCTCACGGCGCGCACCGACAGCGATGGCCGTGTGCGGTTCCGTCTGCGGGCAGGCGGGATGTGGCTGGTCAAAGCCGTACATATGGTTCCGGCCCCGGCGGGCAGCAATGCCGACTGGGCGAGCTTCTGGGCATCGCTCACCTTCGAGCTGCGGACCACGAATGTCTAACCGAGCGGTCGTCAGCGCGCTGTGTACGGCTCTCGTGGCGCTCCTCTGCGGCGCAGCGGTTCGCGCGCATGAGATCGGCACGTCGCGTGTATCGATCCTCTTTGCGGACGGCGGGACGTACGACGTCGAAATCGTGACCGACGCCGCCGCACTCGTCGAGAAGCTCGAGGCCTCAGCCGGCTCGCCGTCGCCTTCCGGGATCCATCCGATCCGTCTTCAATCTCTGCTCGCACATCTCGACGAGAGGTTTCGACAGCGGGTGAAGATTGTGTTCGACGGATCGGACGTTCGCCCCGCGATCACATATTCTGTCGCGCCCGGAATTGACGCCGTATCGGCCCCCATGGCAACCATCCGATTGACGGGGCAGATCCCTCCCGACGCGCGACACTTTACCTGGACTTACGCCTGGACGTTCGCGTCCTACGCCATGACGATCCGTCGTGGTCCGCGCGAGAACCCCGCAACCGAGTGGCTGGAAGGCGGCCAGACGAGCGCGCCGTTTGCGTTGATGGTGCCGTCTCCAGGCGTCGATCGCCTCCGCACCGCGTGGCGCTATCTGACGCTGGGCTTCACCCACATCGTGCCCAAGGGTCTGGATCACATGCTGTTCGTGCTCGGGATTTACCTGCTGAGCGGTCGCGCGCGCTCCGTCCTGTGGCAGGTCAGCGCATTCACGGTCGCTCATTCGATCACGCTGGGGCTGAGCATGTACGGCGTCCTCGCCGTGTCGCCGAGGATCGTCGAGCCTCTGATTGCTCTCTCGATTGCGTACGTCGCCATTGAGAACATCTTTCTGTCAGAGCTGAGGTCGTGGCGGATCGCGCTCGTCTTTTCGTTCGGGCTTCTGCACGGCATGGGTTTCGCGGGAGCGCTCAAGGAGCTCGGGCTGCCGCGCTCGGAGTTCGTGACGGCGCTGTTGACCTTCAACGTGGGCGTCGAGGCGGGCCAGTTGGCGGTGATCGGCGCGGCGTTCATGCTCGTCGGATGGCATTGGGCCAATCGCGCGTGGTACCGCAGCCGCATCGTCGTTCCCGCGTCGATGGTGATCGCCTGCACGGCGGTCTACTGGACGATCGCGCGGTTGTCCTAGGGCGACGCTTCAGGATCGCCGCTGCAGGAACTGAAGGAGCAGCCTGCTCACTTGCTCCGGCTGCTCTTGCTGCACCCAGTGTCCGGCCCCGTCCACCAGATGCGTGCCCAGCATTTGTGTACACGCCGTCTTCTGCATTCGCTCGAGAGCGCCGGGGTTCTGATGCACGCCCCAGTCGCTCTTGCCGCCGATGAAGAGTGACGGCACATCGATCGTGCGGCCGGAAAAAATTTGCTGCTCCGCAATGAACCGGCCGCTCGATCCGGTCCGGTACCCCTCGAGGCCGCCCTGGAACCCTGTTCTTCCGTACTCGGCGCTGTAGACGCGCAGCTCTTCGTCGGGAAGCCACCTGCACCGAGCGACCTCGGCCGCCGACGGCATCTCGGATGCGACGGTCTCCGCCATTCCTTTGTCCAGATCCATCACGTAATAGCGAGGCAGCTTGGCCCACTCGGTGGCGGTTCTCGACTCGAGCCGGAACGGCTGGTTCTGTTTCCAGTCGGCGCTCTTCATGTGGTAGTACGCGCGCAGAAAAGCGTGGACGCCCTGCGGAGCGTTCCGCATGTTGTCGTTGGCTTCGCGTGTCGTGTAATAGCGTTGGTAGTGCTTGCGCGGGGGCTTCAGCGCCGCCAGCTCGTCATAGATCCTGTCAGCCGGCGCGCTTGCTGCAGCGCTGGACTGCGCCTCGTCCGCGGTGTTGAACGGCAGCGCCGGCGGGCCTCCAAACGGCGCGCTCATCATCACCACGGATCGGAAGGCATCGGGCCGCACGACGGAGCACCACGCCGCGAGAGGCGAGCCCTGGTCGTGCCCGATTACCGCCGCGACGAGGCGGTACCCGAACGCGGAGACCAGTCCCAATACGTCGCGGACCTGGTTGAGCGTGCGGAAGGGAGCGAGGTCATCGTCGTAGCGAACGTCCCAGCCCGACGTGCGCCCGTAACCTCTCACGTCCGGAGCGATCACGTGAAACCCGGCCGAGGCGACCGGCACCATCACCTTTCTCCAGCTGTACGCGAGCTCCGGGAATCCGTGGAGGAGCACAACGCAGGGCCGGCCCCTGACCTCGAAGCCCGCCTCCAGCACGTGCATCCGAAGGCCGTTGATGTTGTCGACGAAGCGGGAGCGGATGCCGGGAGGGAGAACCGCAGGATTGTAGGGCACAGCGTCGGTCGCCCTCGCTGGCGGCGCCTGTCCGACGTGATTTCCCTTCGCGGTCAACGCGCCAGGCGCAAGAACGGCCGCGCCGAGACCTTGCAGCAGCCGACGACGGGTGAACTCCGAGGAAAGGAACTTCATTGAACTACCTCCGGCCGGCGATGCCATTCTGCTGCATCCATCTTCGGCTTGAGCTGGGCCAGATTCGCTTTGGCGAACGCGATATTGGCGGCAGGCGCCGTAATGTTGGGGCTGTTGGCGAGCCCCTGCGCCGCCATAGCGCCTTGCGTTGTCCGACCGACGGGATGCGCTCGACCGCTCCGGCAAATTGCTGAATCAACGACACTGGCGCCGGTCGCCATTTCGGCGTGCTCTTCGGTCGTGATTTGACGGCCATTGCCTGACCTCGCTCATGTCGCCGGTTCGACGTCGGCATCCTCCTCGAGCCTGAACTCGCCGGCGTCCGCGGAGGCGAGCAGGTCGCGGACGGGCTGTTCATCGGCTTCGCCAACCAGGATCTCGACCCTTCCCAACCCATCGAGTGTCAGCCCATGAGTCTTGCTCAACGACTCGCCGCGAAGCGCTGTCCGGAACCCCCGTGCCTCCAGGAACGTCCGAACCTGCTCCGCCTGAATCTGGCCATTGGCCACGAAGACGCATTTCGCCTGCTCGTTCATGTGTCACCTGCTATTTTGCCAGCGCCTTGCGCTTCCAAAGCTCCCAAGGCCTCTCGTACGAACCATTCTCTCCGGCGTCCATCACCTTCTGCGCTTCCGCAGGATCGAGGTAAGTCACCGGCCCCCCCAAGGCTATGGCCTGGAGTTGGACTCTTGCATTCAATTCCAGGTAGATGCTTCGGCCCACTGCAAAAGGCAGCGATCGCCCCACGACCGTCACGCCGTGGCCGCGCATCAACACGGCTGGCTTGCTCGCCAGCGCCTGGGCCAGGGCACGACCGCGAGCCGAATCGATGACCAGCATGTTGGTCATTCCGGCGGTCTTGCGGATGTCGAAGATTGGCACGCTGTCGCCGATGAACGCGGCCATGTGAAAAACCGGACGGAGCGGCACCGTGCTCACGCCGAACGGCACGATGGATGCCGCGTGGGCGTGGACCACGGCACGCACGTCGGGCCGCGCCCTGTAGACTTCTCCGTGGATGAAGCGCTCCAAGTACTGGGAGCGTCCGTTCGCATTGACGGCGTTGCCGTCCAGATCGTACTCGAGGAGATCGTCGCGCGTGACGAGCGCCGGCGCCAGCGAGCGCGACAGGAAAAATCGGTTCGGGTCCCGATCGTGCCGGGCGCTGACATGTCCGAAAGCATCAACGACGCCTTCCTGGGCCAGAATCCGGTTGGCGGCGACGAGATCGTCGACGAGCTCCGGTGCGCCCGGGCCAGCCGAGACCGGCGGCGGCTGACCCATGATCGGCCAGGCCGCGCCCAGCGCGGTCCAGGACGCAGCGACAAGAGATCCCGCCAGAAACTCTCGCCGGGTGACTCCAGTGAGCACCGAGCTGTCCCTTCTCATGTCGCGCGTC
>Ga0137418_10005897_pt1 | contig 11259 bp, 10 predicted proteins | sample CZODoug3_1_2_16f_FD_122242 | JGI IMG/M metagenome (GOLD analysis project Ga0137418, IMG submission 122242) | Vadose zone soil fungal communities from Angelo Coast Range Reserve, California, USA - CZODoug3_1_2_16fungal (Hybrid Assembly) | ecosystem: Environmental > Terrestrial > Soil > Vadose... | reverse complement strand
TGGAAGTGGCGCAGCAGTTCGGCGTTGGCCGCCGTCCAGTCGACCGCCGCAGCCGTCGGGGTGCCGGGCGCCGTGACCTGCGCGGCGGTTGCGCCGAGGAGGACCACCGATGTTGCAGCCACGGCGACCGCGGCCAGGATCTGGTTGCGTTTCATAGCGGCGATCCTATCGTGGGTCGCGGCTCAGCGCTGCAGCGTCACGAACATGTAGGGCCGCGGCGATTCCCGGTAGCCAAGCGACTCGTACAGCGTGCGTCCTTCGTCGCTGGCGGCCAGTCCCACGGTTCCGTACCCGGCCTCGAGACACCATGCATGAATCGCCTGCATGATGGCGCGCGCCAGCCCGTGCCGCCGATGCGCCGGCTCGGTGTAGATGTTGTAGACGATCGGCAGGCGGCCGGAGAGGTCGCGCGGCCCCGGCGGCCAGGTCAGGGCGATGATGCCACCGCCGGCGACGACGTGTCCCCGATGCTCGACGAGCCACGCGCGGTAGGTGCCGTCCGGCAGGTGAATGCCGAGCCACGCCGCGAATGCCGCGCTCACCGCTTCTGTGTCGATGGCCACACCCATGTCGGCGAACATGCGCAGTCGATGCCGGACGATCGGTGCGATGTCGTCGGCGGTGGCGTCGCGGATGGTGTAATCGGGATGAATCGGCAGCGGCATGACGCTGTGCCGCAGTGTAGTGCGGCGCCCCGTGCGGGTACCCGTAGGACATTGGGGGCCGTCGGCCGGGAGCGGGATCCGGGATCCGGGATCCGCTTGTGATGAAATCAAAGTATTGGGAGAAATAGGCCGATACGCGAAGCATGCCTCCGAAACCCGCTCCCCGCCGCCCCGCTGCCTCTCGCAAGAAGAGCGACGCCATCGAAATCGTCGTCCGCCGCGGGTCGTTGCGGCGTTTCGACGCGCTGAAGACGCGGACGGCGGAGCTGCCCGTCGTCGTCACGTGGGACCGGCGTCTCAAAGACCCGCGCGGGGAAGCGCCCCCGGCGAAGAAAAGCGACCTCCGCTACGCCGAACGCCGCCGGACCCCACCGTTCACGTGGGATCTGGCCGATTTCGTCGTGAAGGAGCCGGCCAAGCGACGAAAATCGTCATCCGCGCCCAGGACCCCGGCCGCCGCCCGGAAGCGCCAGAAAACATCGAAAAAGTCGTAAACCGCCTAGGGCTGCAGCCTTAGCGGCGTCGGGCCGAAAATACGTGTGTCTGTAACCGCGCATGATTAACTGGGAACTGCCACACGAGAAGCCGGCGTGCCCGCACTGCGGTTCCACCGACACGCAACTGACCCTGCAGCTGCTCGGGCTCATTCGCTACTCGTGCGACAGCTGCCGCAAGTCGTTCGCGACGCACGGTGACGGCAAGACGCCGCGCGGCGAGGCCAAGCCCGTTTCGCCCGACCCGACGCCCCGCCAGGCCTGACCGGCCCGCGCCCTTCCGCGTCAATCTGATAATCTCGATTTCTGGTGGTCATCCGCCTCGACTACGCGCTTGCGCTCGTGTCGGGCGCGCTGCTCGCGCTGAGCTTTCCCCGTTACGGACATCCGGCGTTTGCGTGGATCGCGCTCGTTCCGCTGCTCGTCGCGCTGACGGGATTCCAGGGGCTTGCCCCGAGCGTAGTCGAGGGGCGCGCTGGACGGCTGCCTGGCAAGCCGCCACGCCGGGCGTTCCTGCTTGGGCTCACGACGGGGTTCGTCTACTTCGCGGGGACGCTCTACTGGACCGGCACGGTCATTCGTACGTTCGGCGGAATTCCTCTGCCCGCCGCAGTGCTGGGCGTCTGCCTGCTCGCGCTCTACCAGGGATTCTTCCCTGCGCTGTTCGCGCTGATCTCGAGCCGTTTGATCGCGCGCGGCGGGCTCGGCGCGATCCTGCTGTCAGCGGCGGCCTGGGTGGCCACCGAGTTTTTTCGCGGCGTCGTGTTCGGCGGATTTCCGTGGGTGCTGCTCGGCGACAGCCAGGTGACCGTTCTTCCCGTCGCGCAGCTGGCGAGCGTGCTCGGCGTGTACGGCGTCACTGCGCTCGTGGCGTTCATCAACGCGTCGATCGCCTATGCGGTGCTCGCCACGGGGCGCGCCCGCGTCGCGGTGCTGGCGACGGCCGCGGCCGTGCTCGTCGCGACCGGCGCGTGGGGCGCCATGCGCGTCGCCGACGGCGCGCTCATGCGGGCCGGCACGCCGATTCGCGTGGGATTGATCCAGGCGAACATCCCGCAGGAAGACAAGTGGAAGTCCGGCGAAGCGCACCGCATCTTCACGACCTACATCGCGATGACGCGCGACGCGGTCAGGCGCGGCGCCGAGTACGTCATCTGGCCGGAGTCGGCGACGCCGTTCATGTTCGAGCAGGACCCGGGCGGACAGGAGACGCTGCGGTCGCTGGCGCGCGAGCTGCGCGTGTCGATCCTGTTCGGCAGCGATCAGGAAGTGACGCGCCCGGAGCCCGCGCTCTATAACGCCGCGTTTCTCGTCGCTCCCGACGGGAAGACGGCGGCCGTCTACCGCAAGATCCACCTCGTGCCATGGGGCGAGTTCATTCCGCTGAAGCGGCTGCTGTTCTTCGTCTCGCCGCTCGTGGACAGCTTCACCGACTTTTCCCCGGGCACGTCGATGGTGATGCTGCCCGTCAACTCGCACCTGACGAGCACGGCCATCTGCTACGAGGTCGTCTACCCGTCGCTCATCCGCGAGGCGGTCATCGGCGGCAGCGAGCTGCTGACGACGATCACCAACGACGCGTGGTACGGGTATTCGTCGGCGCCGTACCAGCATTTCGCGCTGGCGTCGATGCGCGCCATCGAGCAGGGCCGCTACCTGGCCCGCGCCGCGAACACGGGCATCAGCGGCGTGGTCGATCCGTACGGACGCATCGTGCGGCAGTCGGGTATCTTTGAGCAGGACGCGCTCGTCGAGCAGGTCCGGTTCCTGACCGTCAGGACGATTTATTCTCGAATTGGCGACGTGATCGCCTACGTCGCCATTGCGCTGGTCGCGTTAGGGCTGATCGTTCTCAGGCGGACCTGAAGGTCCGCCTCTACGGCGGATCATTGGACCTTCAGGTCCGCCTACTGGGAGGTAACCGTTGGCTCTTGCCATTGAAGATCTCACACGCCGCTACGAAGACCTGAACAAACGCTCGCTCGAGCTCCGGAGGCATCTTTGAAGGCGCCCGACTCGACGAGCAGCTCGCCGAAGTAGAGTCAAGCACCGCGGCCCCCGACTTCTGGAGCAACCAGGACAGGGCGCAGAAGGTGATGCAGCGCCGGCGGCGGCTCGAAGAAGATCGCACCCTTCTCCAATCGCTCAAGCGGCGCGGCGACGACATCAGCGTGCTGATCGAATGGGCCGGGGCGGGCGAGGAGGTCACCGGCGATCTCGCACGCGCGCTCGACGAGCTCCAGCAGGAAGTCGACGGCGCGGAAACGCGCAAGATGCTCGGCGGCGAGCACGACCTCGCCAACGCGATCGTGACCATTCATCCCGGCGCGGGCGGCACCGAGTCCCAGGACTGGGCGGAGATGCTGCTGCGCATGTACATGAAGTGGTCCGAGCGCCGCGGCCTGCGGCGCGAAGTCATCGACTACCAGCCCGGTGAAGAAGCGGGGCTCAAGAGCGTCACCTTCATGCTCACGGGCGAATATGCGTTCGGCCTGATGTCGGCGGAAGCCGGCGTGCATCGGCTCGTGCGGATTTCGCCGTTCGACCAGGCCGCGCGCCGCCATACGTCGTTCGCGTCCGTCTTCGTCTGGCCCGAGCTGCCGGAAGACGTCGACGTCGGCATCGACGAGAAGGACCTGCGCATCGACACGTACCGGTCGAGCGGCGCCGGCGGCCAGCACGTCAACGTCACCGACTCCGCGGTCCGCATCACGCACCTGCCGACCGGCATCGTCGTGTCGTGCCAGAACGAGCGGTCGCAGCACAAGAACAAATCGCAGGCGATGAAGGTGCTGAGGGCGCGGCTGTACGACGTGAAGATGAAGGCGCAGGCGTCGAAGCTGGAACAGATCGCAGGGGCGAAGAAGGAAATCGGCTTCGGCAGTCAGATTCGCAGCTACGTGCTGCAGCCGTACCAGATGATCAAGGATCACCGCACGAAGATGGAGGTCGGCGACGTCAACCGCGTGCTTGACGGCGACCTCGATCCGTTCATCAAGACCTATTTGCTGAAGAAGGCGAGTGGCACGCTCGGCGCGGCAGCGCCTGCAGACGAGGACTAATCCGATACCGGCACGCGGTAGATGTTGCGGTGCGTGGTCTGCCTGGTGAACGTATAGATCGAAGGATCGGGACCGGGAAACGCACTGGCGTCGTCCGTGACGAGCTGCGCTCCAGGAAGCGCCGCCACAGCCTCCTTCGAAGCAAATCCCTCGGCAGGTATCGGCGGCAACATCTGGCCCGGCTTCAGTGGGACTGCATACACGCTGCCGGAAAACTTCACATACACGAATTTCCCGTCCCGTGTCCAACTGAGACGAGGCGGAACGATCAGGTAGCCCTGCGGAGGAGAGCAGCCCTTGCAGACAAGACGCGGTGAACCGCCGGCAACCGGGATCAGCACTGTGGTACCGAACTGCGGCGGTATCTCGGCGGATAACCACGCCCCGTCCGGCGAGATGCCGTACAGGATGGTATTCGGCGACGAGACGATCTTCTGCAGTTCCGAGCCGTCCTCCTTGACACGATAAATGAAACCCAAACCGTTGGTCATGCCGAAAAAGACGAGGGTGCGGTTCGCGCCGAACAGCGCCGTCCAGCTGTCCATATCCGAAATCCGCCGCGGTGCGGCGTCGCCGTTGAGCGGCGCGAGCCACACCGGCGTGCGGCCTTCCGAGTCGGAAGCTACGAACACCACCGATCGGCCGTCCGCCGAGATCGAGTACTGCCGCATCTGAAAATTGGGAAGCAGCCGGCGGCGCTGTCCGGATCCGATCTCCTGTTCCCACAGCCCTCCCGTCATGAAATTGCGTGCAGCGCCGCCACGATCGAGGTAGTACAGCTTCGTGCCGTCCGGAGAGATTGACGGCAGATAGGCGTAGCCCTCAGAAGTCATCTGGCGATCGCCGCGTGCATCATGGATCCACACGGTGCTCAGCGTGTTGCCGATCGAGGTGACGAATGAACGGCCGTCCGGATCGAACTGGAGGCCTTCTTCTTCGGTGACGCCGAACGTCACCTGCTCCGGCGTGCCATCGGGGAACCGCTGCCGCCACGTGTGGACGCCATTGCCGGCATCGGCGGAGAAATACATCCACTTTCCGTCGGCCGACCATCCCGCATCCGTACATTGCGACGGGACCGGACCGACGGCGTGGCCGGGAGAGCTGCCGTCAAACGGTACCAGCCGGCACGGCAGCCACGATTGCTGGCTCATTTCAATGACGAGCACCTGTGTGCGATCCGGCGAGAGATACGAACGGTGGGCCATGCCGCTGCCGGGCGGCACATAGACATTCCGTACGGCGGTGCGGCTCTCGGTCGAGGAGACAATCGACATCTGACCGCTCTTGTCGGGCACGAGCTCCGAGAACAGCACGAGTTGCGGATTGGCAGCGCTCACGCTCTTATCCGGGACCCACGTGAGTCCTTCCGCATTCGTGAGGATCCGCCGCGGCTGCCCACCGAGTACCGGCACGACCCAGGTATCCAGACTCGCTCCGTCAGCCGCCACGACCGAGTAGGAAATGCGCGTTCCATCGGGCGAAAACTTGGGACCCATCTTGCTCAGGTTGTCGTGCGTGAGCTGCACCGGCTCGCCATCGGGCAGCAGCTTCACGTAGATCTGACCCGGCACGAACGCCATCATGCCTTCGCCCCCTCTGATGAAGGCCAGCATGCGACCGTCAGGCGAGAAGGCCGGCTGAACCGCGGAATCCGCAAAGTTCGTGATTTGCGCAAACTGCTGCAGCGAAGGCGCAGGTTGCGACGATCGGGAACCGAACCACGCGGCCAGCGCCCCAAGCATCAGGACCAGCGCTGCCACTCCCGCCTGCCAATACCGTGTGTGTCGAGGACTCACCGGCGCGATTCGGTCCGACGCTTCCCCGCTCTGACGCACCACGCGGCGGAGATCGACGACCAGGTCGCGCATCGACTGGAAGCGATCCGCTGGATCCTTCTCGAGCGCCTTCTCGACCACCATTCGCAGCGCAAGCGGCAGCTCCTCCGGCAGCGGATCCGGCGCGCGGTGTGCGATCGCGTGGACGACGTCGAGATCGGACGCGCCGGTAAACGGACGCCGCCGCGCCAAGGCTTCATACAGCACCACGCCGAACGAGAAGATGTCGCTCCGCGCGTCGAGCGCCTGGCCCAGCGCCTGTTCCGGCGACATGTAGGCCGCCGTCCCGACGATCACCCCAGGACCGGTGCGCAGATCGGTCACCGTCGGTGCGTCATCCGATGCGGCGCCTTCATAGAGCTTGGCCAGCCCGAAGTCCGCCAGCTTCGCGTAGCCGCTCTTCGTGATCAGGATGTTCTCGGGCTTGATGTCGCGGTGCAGGATGCCGGCCTGGTGGGCGGTCGCGAGCGCATCAGCGACGCCCGTCAGCAATTCGATCGTCTGGCGCCACCCGCGCTTCGCTTCGCGCATCCAGTCGCGAAGCGTGCCGCCGTCGACGAGCTCGGTGACGAGGTACTGTCGCCCTTCGAACTCGCCGGCGTCATGCACGGTCAGGATGTGCGGGTGATTGAGCGAGGACGCGGTTTGTGCCTCGCGCTGGAAGCGACGGCGGGCCGCCGGGTTCGCGATCGCATCGGAGAGAAACTTGATCGCGACGGGGCGATGGAGCTTGGTATCGAGGGCGCGATAGACCACGCCCATGCCGCCGGCGCCGAGCGGCGTCTCGACGAGGTAGACTCCCAGCCGCATGCCGGTCAGGACGGGGACGGCGGCGTGACTCACCAGATCCGCGGCGATGGCGGCAGCCGGCGCCTCCATGAAATTCGCGGCAGTGGAGGCGCGACTGAGCAGCGACTGCACCTCGCGTCGCAGACCCTCATCGCCCCCGCATTCGCGCACAAGGAACGCCTCGCGTTCGTGCGAGGACCGCTCCAGCGCCGAGTGGTAGAGCCGCTCGATGTGGCGCCAGCGTTCAGGATCCACGGGTTTGCCGTCGGCGACGTATTCTATCGCCGCGGGCCGAAAGCGGCCGTTGTGGTCTATTCTTCGTGCACGTCGTGGTCTTCGTGGTGAAAAACGTCCTCTTACCGCTGGCCGTGCTGGCCGTGGTTGCAAGCGTATTGCTCGCCCAGCAGCGCTTCACCGTCGTCGACGCTTCTATCACCGACATGCAGCGCGCGCTGCAGCAGCATCGCGTCACCTCGCGCGAGCTGGTGCAACAGTCACTGACGCGGATCGCGCTCTACGAGGATCGGCTCAACGCCATCATCTACGTGAACCCGCACGCGCTCGAAGAGGCCGACGCGCGCGATCGGGAGCGCACGGCCGGCCGGGTCCGCGGGCCGCTGCACGGCATCCCGATTGCCCTCAAGGACAACATCCAGACGCGCGACATGCCGACCACGGGCGGCGCGCTGGCGTTCGCGGGGCTCGTCCCTCCCTACGACGCGACCGTCACGAAGAACCTGCGCGATGCCGGCGCCATCATCATGGCGAAGACGCAGCTGACCGAGCTGGCGAACTGGGTCACCGTCGGCATGCCCGCGAACTACAACAGCCTCAACGGCTACGGCATGAACCCGTACGATCCGCGGCGCGACCCGCGCGACGGCCTCGCGGATGGCCGTCCGGTCCTGACGACCGGCGGGTCGAGCTCCGGCGTCGGCACCGCGGTCAGCTTCTGGGCCGCGAACGTCGGCACCGAGACATCGGGGTCGATCCTCAGCCCGGCCAACCAGAACATGCTCGCCGGCATCAAGCCGACGGTCGGCCGCGTGAGCCGCTACGGGATCATCCCCATCACCGCGGATCAGGACACCGCGGGCCCGATGGCGCGCTCGGTGACCGATGCCGCCATCATGCTCGGCGTGCTCGAAAGCGCGGCGCCCGATCCGAACGATCCCGCGACATCGGCGTGTACGCCGCCGCCGGCGCACGACTACACGCGCGTCCTCGATCGCAACGCGCTCAGGGGCGCGCGCATCGGCGTGCCGCGCGCATTCTTCTACGACGCCGTCACGTCGGGCGGCTCGCTCGTCGCGCGCGGCGGCCTGACGATGGAGCAGCAGCAGGTGATGCGGGATGCGATCGCCGGGCTGACGCGCCAGGGCGCGGTCGTCGTCGACCCGGCGGACATCCCGAGCATCGTCGATTGGGACCCGGCGCGGAACGTCCTCGACTGGCCCGTCTGTTCGGGACCGGACAACGCGAAAGGGAAGGACGCGAACTGCAGCACGACCTACAAGTACGGGATGAAGCGCGACTTCGGCAAATGGCTCGCGCTGCTTGCCGACGCGGCGCCGGTCAAGTCCCTCACCGAGCTTCGTGGCTGGAACGAGGCGCACAAGGCCGCGGGCACGCTGAAATACGGACAGTCGAATCTCGACAATGCCGACGAGACGGATCTGGTCGCGGACCGCGCGCGGTACGAAGCGGATCGGCGCAAGGACCTGCTGCTCACCGCGAAGCACGGGATCGACGAGGTCATGAAGGCAAAGCGCCTCGATGCGCTGCTGTTTCCCGCGCAGAACGGCAACGGCATTGCCGCGCGCGCGGGCTACCCGTCGGTCATCGTGCCGTTCGGCGCCGTGCCGAACAACGCGCCGCCGGCATTTCCGGCCGGCTTCGATCCCAGGCCGGCGCCGTTCGGCGTCACCTTCACCGGGATGCCCTGCAGCGAGCCCAGGCTGATCGCGTTCGCCTACGCCTTCGAACAAGCAACGAAGAAGCGCGTCCCTCCGCCCCTTTTTCCGTGACGGCGGGGCGGTCACGCCCCATCAGACATCGATTGATTCACTGAACCAAACGCCGCGTCGCGGCGTCTTGTCTACGAACGCGAGCTCCGATGCATGAGTGGACGAGCCGGCTGGCCGGCGACTTCGTGAGCGCGAACGAGGAGCTCGAACGGGAATTCGACGCCCGGCTCGTCGAATCGGCCCGGCTGGCGTTCCGCGTGGCGTTTTCGGTGCTCCGCCACCGTGAAGACGCCGAGGACGTGGCGCAGGATGCGTTCGCGAAGGCGCATCGACACTTTCGCCAGCTGCGCGACCCGGAGCGGTTCGAGCGGTGGCTGGTGCGAATGGTCTGGCGCATGGCGCTCGACCGCCGGCGCGGCGATCATCGCCGATCGATTCGGGAGGCCGAGCACGAGCGGACGCGGCCGCCGTCTTCGACCGACAACGCCGCCGACGAACGCGCGCGGATGCTGTGGGAGGCGATAGACGCGTTGCCCGACAAGCTCCGGCACGTCGTCCGCCGCCGCCGCAGAAGATCGGACCGTTCACCTACCGGGACGTCGGCACGAACATCGACTGCCTCGCAAGGGACCTCGACAACGGCCGATTCGGGGTGACGGTGACGATCGAGGATTCGTCCCTCTACGAGGATAGCCAGCGCACGGGAGATGGAGCGAAGGTTCAGAAGGTCGAAGGCGTGTCGTCGGTGCGCACGTTCCGCACGACGAATCAGCTGGTGCTGCGCGATGGCCAGTCTTCGGAGTTCACCGCGGCAACAGACAAAGTCACCGGCGAGGTGATCAAGGCCGCCGTCACGTTGACCGTCGTCAAGTAGGGCGGCCCTTTACGGGCCGCCAGATCCCGCCAGCTTCAATTCGACGCGGGTGCCACGGCGGGGACGACGTTTGCGCCCTGTGGCTGGGTGCCGTTGATGAACGCTTCGCGGTTACCGTTGTCGAGCGTGACGAAGATGATGTTCCCCGGCGCCTCGAAGTCGGGCGGATTCTTCCGGTCGGCGCGCGTGTCGATAAACGCCTTCATGAAGTCCATCCAGATCGGCAGCGCCGCGACCGCGCCCGTTTCATTGCGGCCGAGCGGCTTCTTCTCGTCGTAGCCGACCCACACGCCCACCGTGATGTTCGGATCGAAGCCGATGAACCACGCGTCGGTGTATTCGTCCATCGTGCCCGTCTTGCCCGCGACCGGCCAGTCGAGGCTCTTTGCGGCCGCGGCCGTGCCGCGCAGCACGACCCCGCGCAGCAGGTTCGTCATGACGTAGGCGGTATCCGCGCGGACCGCTTCGTGCGGCTCCGGGCGGTTTTCCTCGATGATGTTCCCCTCGCGGTCCGCGATGCTGACGATCGAGTACGGCCGCATGCGGACGCCCTGGTTCGGGAACGCCGTGTAGGCGCTCGTCATGTCCCACAGCGTCTCTTCGATCGAGCCGAGCGCGAGCGAGAGATACGGCGGCATGTTCGGCGGCAGGCCGAACCGGGCGGCGACCTTGATCACGTTGGCCGGACCGAGCTCGGCGAGCGCCTTCACCGCGGGGACGTTGCGCGAGTCTTCCAGCGCCCATCGCAGCGTGACCGGCCCCTCGTACTTGCGGTCGTAATTGAGCGGTTCGTACGGCGGCTGGTTCGGCCCCGGCTCGTACGAGACCGGCTCGTCGACGAAGATCGACACCGGCGTGTAGCCGCGATCGATCGCGGTCGTGTAGATGAACGGCTTGAACGACGAGCCGACCTGCCGCTTCGCCTGCGTCGCGCGGTTGAACTTGCTGCGCGCGAAGTCGTAGCCGCCCACCATCGCGCGCACCTGCCCGGTGCGGTTGTCGATTGCCAGCAGCGCGCCTTCGACGACGGGATCCTGTTCGAGCGCGAGGGTCTGCGGCACGCCGCCCTGGATGGCGCGCACCTCCACCTGCACGAGATCGCCGACCTTGAGGAAATCGACGGCGGCGGTCTTGCGCGTCCAGGCGAACGCCGCCTTCGGCAGGTCCGCTTCGTGCGTCCCGATGCGGACGCGCGCGCTGCCGTTGCCGCCTTTCGGAGCGACCGACGTGACGACCGCGGGCACGATGTCGCCCTTGAGCAAGTTCCATTGGCTCTGGACGACTTTCGAGAGCACCTCCAAGAGGACTACTTCTCCTACTACGGCACTTGGCTGGCTGAGCTGTTGAACAACGTTCGCTGGAGTTTGCAAGAATATCTTTTGCCCACGTTTAATGCCACATTGAAGCGGGTGCCTGACGACGACGTTCGTTACACGTACGAATACCCCGCAGCAATCGCGAACCCAGTTCCGCGCGCCTCGTTCTGGCGTCTCATGAACAATGTACGTTCCGGACCCTATCTAAAGCGTTTTGAGGGCGCCCACTATTTGAAGAGGCAGGCGCGTGGGTA
>Ga0137418_10005896_pt1 | contig 11260 bp, 13 predicted proteins | sample CZODoug3_1_2_16f_FD_122242 | JGI IMG/M metagenome (GOLD analysis project Ga0137418, IMG submission 122242) | Vadose zone soil fungal communities from Angelo Coast Range Reserve, California, USA - CZODoug3_1_2_16fungal (Hybrid Assembly) | ecosystem: Environmental > Terrestrial > Soil > Vadose... | reverse complement strand
GACGCCTATCTGAGCGCGGCCGCGCGCCTCGGCCATCTGAGGTGTGTGATAGATGCAATGCACCTTGGCGTCGGTGCCCTCCAGCATCATGAAGCTGCGACCACTCCCTTCATCTTCGCCGTGCACCAGTATCCGGCCCTCGATGGTTGTGCATTTGCGAAGATCGAACATGGCCAGCGGCAGCCGCGTGTCCGATACAGGCACGCCGTGAGCGGCAAGGATCTTGTGCCGGTCCCCAAGGCGTTGCATCGCCCGAAGTGCAGTCTCCAAATCCTGACGCACCCGCCACTGGTCCGCCCCGACCGCTATGGCCAGTCCTATGCTCTCCAACGTTCTCAGCCGGGCGATGACGTACTGGTTTTTCGGCTGAGCGGGATCCCGGCTGACCGGGAAGTGCGAGGACTGGCCATCTATCGGCTTGTCCCGCGCAATTGCCCGGTCAAGCGACGTGAACCGTTGCTGCGATACTTCGCGGCGCTGCGCTTGGGCGACATCCACTTGTGTGCGATACCCGAGCCGCCGGGTACAGAGATCCTCAGCGATGCTCCGAATGCCATGCTTGATGTAGTCACGTTCGAGACGGAGCGGTTTTCCATCCGCACGAACGCCGCGCAGAGCGATGTGAACGTGAGGGTTATCGGTATTGAAGTGCGATACGGCAACCCATTCGAGGCCAGTATCGAGATCCCGTGCCATGCGCTTCGTCAAGTCGCGAGTCAGCCGGATCAAGTCAATCTTGTCTCCAAACTCCGGCGATAGGATGAGCTTCCACAGGCGTGCATCGCCGGCGGACTGCCACTGGTCGAGACGAGCGGCGATATTGATACCTCGCTCGGTCGCATCAAACCCGGCTTCAGTGCCGCGCCCTTGGCTGGCACTCTCCCGGGCGATGTAGCGCCCATGTGCCTTCCATTGCCCGCGTGTGGCATTCTTCGCGTACATCACCCTCACCGCACATCGCTGATTGTACGGGCGAGATGGAGCCCGGCGTTGGGCTCGGGCCTTGTGCCGACAGGCACCCAGGAGCCGGGCATAGCGAAGAAGAAGGAGATAGGTGGAGCACCAGGCTCGGGGCGAACGGGCTTGCCGACCGCGCGGTCTCCGGGGATAGAGCCGGAACTCCTTCGGCCTTTTATCTCCCACGACTTGGCTCCAGGAGGCAGGCACCGGCCTTGCGAATCGTGCGTTCGACATAATCCTGTTGACGATGCTCTGCACCTTTTTTGGAGAGGTCACGTGTGCGGATGGCAGCCGCAACTTCTTCTTCTGTGGCTCCGTAGGAAAGAGCGTAGACCGCATATGCTAAGTCAATTCTGTTTCCGTCGCCCGCATAGCGGGGATCGGACCGGAAGGAGTCGATGGTCTTCCGTTGCCGTCCAATCGGAGGTGTAATAGTTCGAAGACGTAAGCGTTCGCGCGCCTGGAGACGTTCTTCGACGCTGCGCCGTACGCTGGCGAGAAAATAATGGGCTCGTGGATAGACCTTTCCTTCGGCTTCGATGAGCCGTACCAACGGATATGAACCCGTTGTGACATCTTGGTACCTAGATTTTCTGTTGGTGAACCCGCTGAGGCGCCCGAAGTGCCTCCAATCAGCCGCGCCGACATCGCCACCGAATCTTTCCGCAAGAGCTCTTGCGGTCGCCGTGCTGAGCTGCTTATCGAGCGGCTCGGGGTGTTTAAGCCACGCCTGAAAGTTGAATGGAGACGTTTCTACAACAAGTGCCGGATGGAATCCATCGCGATCCATCGCGGTAACTGCTTCAGCAGTCAGATCGTCGACAAGGCTCAGGCTGTGCTCGCCCTTTGGGCGAATATAAATATGCCTGCCAGCGTGATTCTGCAGCTGCAACCAGGGCACGGCACGCAGTAAGGTGTCCGGATTCCACACCCGGAGCAGCATGCTCGCGTCAGCTCCTGCTGTCTCCGGCCGGAAGACTCCGACTTCGAACAGTTCGCAGCCCATAGCAGCGACCTGCTGGCGCACCGCACTGGTGGTTGCGCCGGATGTCATGGCTCCACCCCGTGCCGCAACAACGGATGCGAGCCGTTGAGCATGGTGGCCGCTGCGCTATTCAAGAAGCGTTCATAACGCTCTTTTCCCCTGGCCACCGAATGAGACGACTGCTCGGGTAAACCGGTCAGCAATGCCTTGGCGAGGGTATCGACGAATGCGAACAGAGTTTGCTGTGCCCGTTGCATTCGTGACAAATCGCCCTGAATCCGGTCGAGCGTGGCGGCGATACGTTGCTCGACGGCGTCGCCACTGCTCAGTTCCTGATCGACCGCATGTCGGATCATTGCTGCGGTCGAGGCAAAACCCTTTTGCCTAGTGGCCTGTTGAATCTGTTGTAGCGTTGTCTCCGAGAACCGGATCGTGCGTTGTGGCATGAAACACTCCCCTCACTTTCAAAGCCTTGGCAGAGGGTGTTTTCTGACATCCAAAAACAAAACAATTGCCTGCATCCCAAGCGGGATTCACGTGCGCGTCATTGCATCCCGGACCAAGTTTCTGATGAAGTGGAACTAGAACTGGAAAGAAGAGCCCAGTGAATCCCAAACCTTTATGTTCCACTCCGCGTTTTGAGGCGTTTGGTTAGTCATCATCACGGGTTCACGCTGGTTCAAGTCATTTACAAGTGGTGACACTTTGCTCCATACTACTTACAACTTGGTTCACTCTATGCAAACAAGCCGGTTAGCTCTGGAGCACTTCCGCGCACTGAAAACTGATAAACCGCGGTCGAAGATCGCCTTCTTCCGCGGGTTGTATCCGGAAATCTTAGGAACGCTGAGCGTAGGGCACACTCTACGAGACATCCATCAGCGGCTGGTTAAAGACGGCGTCGAGGTGTCGTATCCACTTTTACGGAACTACATCAGCCGCATTCGGCGGGAGCGAGCTCGTCCCGCATTCGTTCAGAACAAGCAGCCGGTTAGGTTACCAATCCCCGCAGCGCGGGCGCCGGCTGTAGCGGAAGATCCGCTGGCGAACGCCATGCGGGCCCTGAGTAAACCGCGATATGACATTCGCGAAGCTATGTGCGATGGAGACCCCACGAAAAAAAAGTTGATTTGAATGTCAGAAAACACCTCTCCCACGGCTTTGTAAGTGAGGGGGTAATTCGATGGCAACGGACAGTGTGAACGCCAATGAAGATGTAGCCGCCGGCAGCGACGGTACGATCCACCTGATTCTGCAAGGCAAAGGCGGCGTCGGCGACAGCGTGATCGCCAGCTGGCTGGCCGAGTTCCTGATCAGCAGTGGCCGCCAGGTACGATGCCTCGATGGCTACATACAATTTTTTTACAGACCATTTTTTTTGAAGGCATTTTGGCCATGGCAAACTCAGGACCGAACACCAACGGTCAGATTTCCCGGTAGTCTCCAAGTCTGTGTTTCTGATAACACAACAGGTTCTCAATTTTTCTTGACACTGGCACCAACGCCTTACCTGGATAATAAGCATACGATCTTTGGACGTGTAAGCTCTGGTATGCGAGTTGTCCAACGACTCGGCGCCGTCGCAGTTGATGCGCAGGACCGGTATGTCCCCTCGATAACCCATCATGCTGATTCATAATCTCACCACAAACCTACCATTCATGACCCTAAAGGCCTCGAGAAGATGTCAAAATACATAAAGCGAGAATTGCCTGAGTTATTCAAGTCTCACACGAACTCTTCTTTTTAAGGCCAAAATCACACTGTTCAATACAATGTTGGCCAGCCTTTTCCCTTTCGTCAAGCCATACCTCCGTGATTGACCACCGGTCCCCAGCAAAAGTAACGGCATCAAAAGCGAATTGTCATACCGTCTCATTCTCCAGGTATCATGCTAACTGATACACTATATACTAGTCCCATGGAAGCTATCGAATTACAACATACGAAAGACAACCAGACCCTGAATGAAGGCTTTGCTCACTTGTTCCACAATTGACGGAGATATTATGTACAACGAGAAGGACCCTAAGATAATAATGAAAGGTGAATCGTAGTGGAATGCTACGTAAGGGGAGTTTTTCAACGTCTACGATTACCGGCCGTTCGTATTCGTGGGCGTGTTGGTGTTTCGTCATTTAGTGGCAGTTGTCGTGCGCGGGGTGCCTCGGAAGAGCTTGCTCCGCCTCCTCTCTTTGGCGGTTCTCCAGCCAGTATGGCCTGATGCCTACTATGATGAGATATTGTTGAACGTGAAGTCGAAGGCGCCCATCGAGATGCTCCGACACCTTCGTCGCGGTCCATCGATTCAGTGTCCGAAAACCCGGCACGATCGCTGTGGCCATCTCCACGTTCCAACTCCTGTGAGTCAGCAGCTGTCTCAGATTCAGAAGGTAGGGCTTCCAGATCTTGATCCATAGCGTCCACATCAGCTTGGTCTATGTCATCCTCCTCTTCATCGTCTGTATCATCATCATATATTCCCCCCGGGGGTTCTCCTACCCAGTCCTCATCTTCATCGTTCCCAAAGTCCCAAACATCCAGCACCGTACTATCATTCCGGTTACTAGCGGCAACGCACCACCTTCCCTCAAACACTACTTGCCAAACGCCCGTTATCCCGGTCAAGAGATCTCTAACCACAGTTCCGTCCCGTACGTTCCACATTTTCAAAGTCCCATCCGAACCACTCAAGACCTTGAACTCATCATGCTGGAAACAAGTAATGGCTCCTGTGTGCGCAGCTAATGTATTTCGCAATTCGCCTGTATCCGGGTCCCATATGCGGAGTGTCGAGTCGGCAGCAGCGGAGACGAGGTAGGATGGGGAAAGGCCGAGGAGACCAACAAGGGAGGTGTGTCCGGTTAGTGTATATTGGCATTGGCCAGTTTGAAGGTTCCATACGCGGACAGTCGAGTCCATCGAGCCTGAACAAGCCTGATTTCGGCTAGGGTCAAGGACCACGCTGTAGACTGTACATTCGCAAGATATGAGTAAGGTATTTGTCATAGAAGTAAATAATATTTACCTTTCTGGGTGTGACCAACCAACACCCATTTGCACTCGCCTGTGATGATGTCCCAGATGCGAACCGTGCAATCATAGCTGCCGGACACGAGCATACGGCCTCTGGCTGCCAAGGCACGGACAGCATGGTCGTGTCCTTCCAGATGAAGTTTGTGGTAAGGGTTTTCATCAACATCCTCCTGCAAATGAAAAAGTGTGAACTTGAGCAAATATTCAGACTAAAATCCGAGAATTGCTTACATCGGCGGGATCAGCCTCTGTATCATCTGCACCACAACACCTATACTCTGCATCGCCCGGTCGAGGCAGAGCCCAAACCCTTAATGAATGGTCTCTACTCCCAGTAACGATCAAGGGTCGTTTCGGCCATTTCTCCCTTGAAATAATGCCCCCTTCACCCTCCATATCCATCCATTCCGGCTTCACAATCGCAAGACACCGCACGGTGCTGGTGTGCCCACCAAAGACATGTGTACATCTTCCAGTAGATAGGTCCCATATGCGAACTGTCCGATCCGTCGAGCCACTGACGAGCGTATCATTACTAGCAGCCAAAGCCCAGACTCCGCCTTCATGTCCATCCAGGGACATCAATTGTTCGCCAGTTATGGGTGAATAGACGTGTATCGAATGATCATCCGAAGCTGAGATGATGCGACCGTGAGAGAATATAAGGCAGGTGACGACAGAGTGACCGTGCGCAGCGAAGGAGAGGTGTTTTGGGTCTTCATTGTGCACCCATCGAGTGCGCGTGAGGTGTCGTGATTTGAATAGAATCTTGTAGGGGTGCGGAAGAGGCAAAGAATTTGGGACGGTCAACGATTCACGCTGGCGGCGAGCGAAGATAGAGTGAGCGAAGGCACGTTCCGAGTCCCCACCAAACCAGATCTTGGTATTCTTGAGCAAATCTCGCCAGAGGACAGGGTCAGAATCGATGATTGCACGCCAAGGTTTCGAGACTCGCGAGGCGCGGGCAAGGGTAGAATATGGAAGATAACTCAGCACGTGAGACACGAGTTCTGGGGGCAGAAGGGTTAGAAAATCGCGTGCTAGGGTGGGGGTTAAGACTGAATGAAGCGTTCGAAGGACTGGCAAAGGAGAATGACGTAGTAGTGTAAGGAGGAAGTGAGATTGTAAAGGGGGCGGGAGACTATTGAAATGGGACAAGAGAGATGGCAGAGTCAAAAGGGTGGTCAAAGCCAGATCCGGCTGAAGGGGTGGTTGGTGCTGGGGAGATGATGCACCACTGGGGGGCGCTGATGGCCAAATGGTCTCTGGCGGAGGCGAGCCGTGCGGCGAAGGCAGAGGGGAAGGAGGAGCCGCGGCATTGACAGTATTGATCGGCGGAATGGGCGCGGCCCTCGCTTTCTTGCGGGGAGGAAGGGTGTTGGCATCGAACTCGGTGGATTCGACGCCTTCCATCATATTCTCCCCACCGTGCGATCGTTTCCGTCCGTAGCGTTCAACAGCTTCCGCGAGGCCTATGACCTTGTCATCCTGTGGGTCTTCATCTCGTCTCAGCATATGCCAACCATTTCCACCGACAGTTTCCTCTTCCTCTTGCATTTGTTCCTCGCCGTCCTCGCCATCACGAAAAGTCGCTCTTGCGCCGCCGGGAAAGACAAGAGGGAAACGACGCAAGGACTGTGGAAGATTGGCATGAAGCAAAGGGTAATTCTTCGGATCCTTGGGAGATGAAGGCAGGGGAAGCGTGGGCAGCTGGATGGGCGCGTATGTTGTAGTCGTGGTCGTGGTCGTTACAACGCTACCATGCAGTGAGATCGCGGTCAAATTTGATGAACAAAAGAGGCTAAAATATGAATTGGACGTACGTTGTAGTATTTACAGAAGGCTGGAGGACCAGTGAGGGCCGTTGAGTTGGGCTCATGGCCGTTAACGTTGGCGAGACGTGGTACAACGCTGAGGAATTCGGAGAAACGCGTACAGACTAAGCAAAGTCAGCCACCCGTGATGACCGAATTGGGCCCCGTGGGAAACGGAACCACATCTGGAACGCTCATCTGCTCAGGATGCTCGATCTAATATGGGTTCTCAATATGCGGCGGCCTAATCACTATTTCGTCTCAGTCGCCGCTTTGACTTAGGTCGACCGCGGCTGACGAACTTCAGACGGACAGTTTTCAGTGGTAGGGTCTTTAACCTGTTCTACACCCACTGTGCTGCTGCAAAATTACACTGGTATATCTTGGGGCAGGACTACAACGTACTAGTACTATGATCGATACCTGCGAGGTGGTATCGGAATTATCACCCAGCCATCACAACTGAATCCCCCACTTTGCCCTTGGATAAATGTCCGGTAGAGAAGAAATCCCGACATCTACCTTTGACCCACTTCACGGATAACGAGCATGTACGAAAAGTTCTCCATCACATGAAATGGCTTACCGTCCCATTGGCATCAAGTGCAAACATTATCCGTATCACACTAAATCAACTCTACCATAATAAGACGTCTAATTTCTTCCTCATGATCTTCCCAAAGGGTCACCAAAAGGAACAAGAGACCAGATTGTTCGTCCCACGCTAAATCCAGAATGTCTCCTCCTTCATCGATTGGAATGCAAGAGATACGCGAGGGATCGGAAGATCGCGAACGTCCAAGACGCATGTATCCAACATGATTGTCATGCCGCGTGAAATGCGTGCAACTGAACAAATCGAGCCCACTCGTCCAGATATTGGCATTGCTCCAAATCACACGACTTGGGCCAAAGTCGCCGGCCCCCAACGCATGACGGTGAATTACACCCTCTCGTTGTCCTGCAGGAGGCAGAATGATAAGGTCAAACCCCTTTTCCGTTGCGCCTGCGGTAAACAGCCGATCTCCCATATGATGAGCGCAGAAAGAATCCCAGAGCACGTTCTGCTTTTGGGTTCCTGACTCTTCGTGGACGGCTAGAGGTGTGACGGTGACAACATGGGACGTGGCATCTTCATGCGCAGGACCTAATTCTGGGATTGCATAGAGAAGAATGCGTTCTACAAGAGAGATAATAATCATGTGGGGACACAAGACGGTAGTTGTGACGGATTGAAAAGTGTCCTGAACTGTGTTGAATATGCGTTATATCCATGGACTTGAAAAGAGTCTTACTGAAATGCCGGCAGGGCCAATATTTAGTGTCACTTCTTCGCATTCGTTTGGAGAGCAAGACACCCTATGAATGTTCACAAAATATGACCCATTAGCTTCCCACCCGATGGCAAGCAAACCATTCTTGAAGCTAAACTCCCTGCATGATGCAGGCCTGATGAAGGTATTCAACAATCGAAAGCGCGGAGTGTGGACATCCAGATGATAAATAATGTATCGTCCAAATTCTTCCCCACTGAGAAGTACATATTTACAAGACATTAAATGAGGTACAATTGCAGGCACTTACTAAGTAGAGATGAGGGTATCAGAGATAATAACCAGAGGCTCTCCTAAAGAGGTCACCCGGACATCCATTTTTGCCTGAGCTAGTTCGTCCCAGCTATGAGATGGTGAACATTCCGGACGGGGGATGCGGACAAGTGGTGCTCCAAAGTCTCGAGTTTGATGGAGGTTCAGAGAACCATCCTTATGCATGATCACTATCCATTGACCTCCGGGCGTAATCTGTATGGTTGCTGCAATCTTGCTGCATGAGATGCTTTCCAGTTTCACGGGATAGACGATGTCCTTCTCGAAGAGTGTGTCGATGCGAGTGGCGCGTACAGCTATATCTTTGAGTTCTCGAGAAGACATCGATATCACGGCTTGGCTGACAGTGCGTAAAGGTATAACGTCCAAGATATCGCTGAGCACAAGTCGCCATACCGAACGATCTTCCATCAATGCAGACAGAAATTTGCAGGTCTGGGAACTGTGTCAATACTTGGTGTGGGTGCCAGGAAGGGTCCCGAGAAAGTACATACACATCCCAAAGTCACAATGCTTCGCACGGGCAAATGTGAGGAGATGACAATCCATACATCAAAAGGCAAGTGTTCGATTATCACGGCGCTTCCGAAGCCAGGCTCCATGAACTTAGCTGCGGACATATATCGGTGGTCCCAAGGTTGAATGACTAAACCCTGACGTAAAGAGACGGAACCCGCTGATGAGATATCGATGAGCCTATTGTGCTGCTGATAGACGAAAGTTGAGATGGATCTCTTCCGTTTACGGTCTCATTGGTTCATGCTTTATGTATGACTTATTCCTTAGCCGGACAGCGATGGTGCCCTTCCCTCTCAAGCGTAGCCGTGATGGGCCACAGCTGGTTCACAAGCTCAAGTTATGTAGAATACCCAACTCGAAATCTCTGTTGCCCAAATGGAATCAGCCAAGAAATTATTTCGGATACAAAATATGCAATCTGCAGCTGCTTACACCTGCATCAGAATAGATCCTGCTCTCAGAATGCCAAACCCACCAAACAGTTCATTCCAAATATAATATCATCAGTTGCCTCGTATCCAATCCTTTATCCAGAGAGACAAAAAAGATACTAATACGGCCTGATTCTTCGTCCCAGGATAGATCCTTTATGTACCCATTGTGTCCGACCAGCGGAATCTGGACAGAAAGAACGCGCGAGGGATGGGGGGCCTTTGACCGCCGCAGTCGCATGTACCCCGCATCCTCATCAGATCGGGTGAAGTGTGTGCAAATATATAGGTCGATTGCGTCGGAGAAATCATAGTGCTTAACCCATATTGCACGACTCGGGTTCATGTCAAATTGCCACACCGCTGGATGCCAGACAAAGGTATCTTCCATTTGTCCGGCTGGAGGCCAAACAACAAGGGAAAAGTCATCACTGTCCAGCGTCATAGTAGGCATTGCTATGCGACCATTGGGGTGGCAACATAGGGTATTCCATATATCAGATTGGTCCTCTGGCCCACGAACTGACAGTTGAGTGGCTGGAATTGTACGAGACGATTGACCTGTATGAATGGGTTCTAATTCTGGGATAGAAAAGAGAAAGTATTGATTTTTCCTGGAAATCGCGACTAGATGCGAACAAACAACCTTGATCATCGGCGGACTATCCGACTGGCCGACGAACGAACGTCAACATCACTTGTCCCAACAGCAATGCTACCATCTTACCATGTCAAAGCCAAGGTCCATGATAACTTCTTCCTCGATGTCGTTTTGGGTGAGGGGTATTCGTCGTACACTCAGGAGATAACTTCCAACTTCAATCCACCCGGTCACGAGAAGACCTTCCTTGAAGCCAGAATCGCAATAAAGGTCTGGTCTGGTCACGGTTGTCAAAAGTCGAATGGCTGGGATGCCAAAATCAAGGTGATATACACGGAACTGTGCAAATTTAACTTTGCTGCTGAAATATCAGCAATATAGTCTCACTTGTTAACGAGGGATAACATACTCAGGGCCATTGAAACTTTCGGACACTATAATCACGTATTGTCCACACATCGAAGTTACGATAATATTGTTGTTCATGTCAGTAGCATTCCAATCGAGAGGTTGCGGGAAATCTGGCCGAGGAATAACTAGTAATGGTGGTTCCGTCAAGTCTCGCGTTAGGTGAAGATGGATAGAGCCGTCCTCGTATAACATCAACAACCATTTCCCGCCGGGAGCAATAGCAGCTTTAGCCACGTCCTGATACGTTTCGACATGAAATTTAGCAGGTTGAATCACATCGTGATCCAGCAAGTCATCGATTCGAGCAGCACGAATGGCCCTTCGCCTAAGTTCTTCGGCGGACATAAGGTGTGAGCTGTGCCGAACAACATGGAATGGCATAACTCCCATGAGATCTTGAAGGACGAGACTCCAAACAGCGCGCGCTCCCATAATGTCGTAAAAATCCTTACAACTCTACCAGGTCCATTCAATCATCTGGAAATTGCTTCGAGAGAGATGAGACACCTACAAGGCTCAAGCTCAAGATACATTCCACAGACAGATAGGCTGCAATGACCACCCATATGTCGAAAGGCAACCGCTCTTTCATGGCGGCACAAAGCGTAAGACCAACAACTTGAAGTCGTGCGCAACTTGCGATCTCGGATGCAATTACCGCCTGTACATAACAGGAATAATCGTGTTGGAAACTTGAACTCGAAAGTTGATCGAAAGTAACGAGGTTGCAAATGCTATATGACTATATAAGACAAAAATATCGTGTAAGTCACTTTCACTGGCATCCCTTGCCTCGATATTATCACCATTACGTCCAAAAACACTAAGTCATTTTGGACGATTTCTAGTATCTTGATTCTTGACTACTACCAATCAAGGTGGCTATGCCATGGATG
>Ga0137418_10005895_pt1 | contig 11260 bp, 10 predicted proteins | sample CZODoug3_1_2_16f_FD_122242 | JGI IMG/M metagenome (GOLD analysis project Ga0137418, IMG submission 122242) | Vadose zone soil fungal communities from Angelo Coast Range Reserve, California, USA - CZODoug3_1_2_16fungal (Hybrid Assembly) | ecosystem: Environmental > Terrestrial > Soil > Vadose... | reverse complement strand
CACCTCTCCCCGCGTGGGGGGAGAGGTCGGGGTCCGCGCGTCAGCGCGGACACCGGGTGAGGGGCTCTCCGCGAGTCCGAATCTGTGGCCGGCCCCTCACCCCGACCCTCTCCCCGACGCAAGTCGGGCCTGCCCGACTTGCGCATTATCAATGCCGAACTCGGGCAAGCCCGAGTTCGGGTGCGGGGAGAGGGAGCGCGCTGAATGCTCGGCGGGCGCCGTCATTGTGGGCGCCGGCTCACTTCACTATCCTGCGACGCACACGGGGCAATCGAAAACCATGACAACCACAACGGCGGATCGCGGCCTGCGGCTGTTCGGCCGGGAGCTCAAGCCCGAAGGCGTCTATGCGCTCGTCGGCCTCGCGACAGTCTGGCAGATCGCGTCGCTGTTCGTGCCGGATTATCTGTTTCCCTCGGTGCCGCAGATCGCGACGCGCTTCGTCGAGATATTCTCCTCCTGGCAGAGCGCCTACAACGCGGTCGCGACCGGCGCGCGCATCCTCGCCGGGCTCGCGGGCGCCTTCGTGTTCGGGGCCCTGCTCGCGATCGTCATGGCGCGCTCCGAGCGCGTCGAGCGCTATTGCTATCCGCTGCTCAACTTCAACCAGGGCATCCCGGCGCTGTCCTGGGTGGTGATCTCGATCATCTGGTTTCGCGGCACCGAGTTCCGCATCTTCTTCATCATGGTGATGACCACGCTGCCGGCCTTCGCGTTCCAGCTGCTCGACTCCTACCGCTCGATGTCCAAGGACCTGTTCGAGATGACGCTCGCCTTCCGGCCGTCGCGCTACGATCTTTTCCGCACCATGATCTGGCCGACCGTGCTGCCGGGGATCTTCACCGCCTGGAAGGTCAACCTCGGCAATGCGTCGCGCGTGGTCGTGGTGGCGGAGCTCGTCGGCGCGACCGGCGGCGTCGGTTATCAGCTGTTGCAGCAGCAGCAGGTCTTCGACATGGCGGGCGCGATCGCCTGGACCATCGTGCTGGTGGTGTTCGTGCTCGCCGTGCAGGGCGTCATCAGCGCGGTCGAGGGCCGCGCGCTTCGCTACCGGGCGGCGGCGGAGCGCACGCTGTGACCGAGGGGCCCGCGATCGTCTTCGACCGCGTCAGCAAGTCCTTCACGCGGCCCGACGGGGAGCCGTTCGAGGCGGTGCGCAACCTGAGCTTCTCGATCGCGCGCGGCGAGCTGGTCGCGATCCTCGGCAAGACCGGCTGCGGCAAGTCGACGACCTTCAACCTGATCGCCGGCCTGCTGCGCCCCTCGCAGGGCCGCGTGCTGGTCGACGGGCACGATCCCTTCGTCGAGTTCGACTGGTTCCGCGGCAAGGTCGGCATCGTGTTCCAGAACGACCGGCTGATGCCCTGGCGCAGCGCGCTCGAGAATGTCGCGCTCGGGCTCGAGCTCAACAAGGTCGCGCGCGACGAGCGGCTCGCCATCGCGGCGGCGTGGCTCGGCAGGCTCGGCCTCGCCGGCCACGAACATGATTTTCCCCATGCGCTCTCGGGCGGCATGCGCCAGCGCGTCTCGATCGCGCGCGCCTTCGCGGGCAAGCCGGACATTCTTTTGTGCGACGAGCCGTTCAGCGCGCTCGACGAGCACACCGGCAATGCGCTGCGCGACGAGTTCCGCGAATTATTGCGCGAGACCGGGGCGACCGGGATTTTCATCACCCATTCGATCGAGGAGGCGCTGCGCCTCGGCGGCCGGCTGATCGTGTTCGAGCGCCCGGCCCGCATCGCCTATGAGGCGCATTCGCTCGCCGGCCTGAGCGACGCCGAGCGCGAGGCCGTGCGCGCCGGCATCCGCCAGGTGCTCGCGGCCGACGCGGCGGCGTGACGATTCCGGATTGTTTTCAGACGAAGCGCGGGATCGGCCCGTCCTGCGGCGTGGCGCGGTCCGACAGGTCGAACATCACCTCGTCGACATAGCACCAGCCCCAGCCCTCGGGCGGATCATAGCCTTCGATGATCGGGTGGGTGGTGGCGTGGAAATGCTTGGTGGCGTGGCGGTTCGGCGAGTCGTCGCAGCAGCCGACATGCCCGCAGGTCCGGCACAGGCGCAAGTGAACCCAGGGCGATCCGATCTTGAGACATTCCTCGCAGCCGCGCGCGCTCGGCTTCACGGTGCGAATGGTTTTCAGGTGGCTGCAGGACGCGGCCATCGGTTGCCCGGCGTGGCCTCAGCCTTTGACGTCGGTCTCGGGCCGGTCGTTGCCGGCCGACACCTCCTCGTGCCAATGGCCATCCTTGTCCTCGTAGGAGATGCCGGTGGTCTCTCCCGGAACGCTCTGCTCCTTCATGGCGCGCTCCGCCGCCCTGCGGGCGTGATCGTGCGTCGGGAAGGTTTCGGAATACACCCCGTCGACCCGATAGGCCCAGCCGCCGTCATGCTCGACGATCTCGTAGGTGACTCTGGTCATGCTTCGCTCCTGCTGCGGTTGGCGGCTGTTGGGTCTGATGAGCGGTTTTGACCGCAGGCCGGCCGTCGCCTTGCGCATCCTATCTCATGTCGGGCTCGGGCGGCATCGGTCTCTTATTGTTTCGCAATGATGGCCGGTTTGGGGTCGAGGCCGGCCAAAAACCCATGCAGCGCCGCCACCACCTGGGCGCCTTCGCCGACCGCCGCCGCCACGCGCTTCACCGATCCCGACCGGATGTCGCCGATCGCGAAGACGCCGCGCCGGCTGGTCTCCAGCGGCGCCCGGCCGGCTTCTGCGCCGGTCGCCACAAAACCCTTGGGGTCGAGCGCGACGCCCGAGCCGGACAGCCAATCGGTATTCGGCTGCGCGCCGATGAACAGGAAAAGGTGCCGGATCGCGCGGCGTGTTTCCTCGCCCGATTTGCCCTGGCGCCAGCGGATCGCCTCCAGCATGCCGTTGTGGCCTTCGAGCGCGCTGACCTGGGCCTGCGTGATCACCTCGACATTGGGCAGGCTCGCGATGCGGTCGACCAGATAGCGGGACATGCTCGCCGCGAGGTCGCGCCCACGCACCAGCATCCACACCTTGGCGGCCTGACTCGCCAGATAGACCGCCGCCTGGCCAGCCGAATTGCCCGCGCCCACCAGCGCCACCTCCTGGGCGGCGCACAGCTTCGCTTCCAGGGGCGAGGCCCAATAATGCACGCTCGCCGCCTCGAAGGCTTCCAGGTTGGCGACGTCGAGCCGGCGATAGCGCGCCCCGCTCGCGATGACGACCGCGCGCGCGCCGACCTGCTCGTCCCTGGACAGCCGCAACACGAAGCGGCCACCGTCCGCTTCGCTCTCCGCCGCGAGGCCGATCACCTCGGCCGGGACCGCCATCTCGGCCCCGAACTTCTGCGCCTGGTTGTAGGCGCGGGCCATCAGGGCGATGCCGGTGATGCCGGTCGGAAAACCGAGGTAATTCTCGATGCGGGCCGAGGCGCCGGCCTGGCCGCCGAAGGCGCGGCAATCGAGCACCAGCACCGCGAGACCTTCCGACGCGGCATAGACCGCGGTGGCGAGGCCCGCCGGCCCGGCCCCCACGACCGCGACGTCATAGAGCCGCTCCGGATCGATCGTGCCGACCAGCCCGATGCAGCGCGCGAGCTCGACCTCGCCCGGATTGCGCAAGAGCTGCCCGCCCGGGCACAGCACGATCGGCAGTTCGCCGGCGTCGACATGGAAGCGCTCGATCAGCGCCTTCGCCTCCGGATCGATGTCCGGGTTGAGCCGCTGGTGCGGATGACCGTTGCGGCGGAGAAATCCTTCGAGCCGCAGCACGTCGCCATTCTCCGGGCGGCCGACGATCACCGGGCCGCCGGCGCCGGTCTCGAGCAGGCCGACGCGCCGCAGGATCAGGGCACACATGATCCGCTCGCCGAGCTCGGCCTCCGCGATCAGCAGAGCCCGCAGCCGGTCGGGCCGGATGATCAAGGCTTCCACCGGTCCGCGCGCATGGGCGTCCACCAGCGCCGGCCGGCCCGCGAGCTGCGCCAGCTCGCCCATGAAGGCGCCGGGCTCGTGCGTGACGATCAGATGGCCATGGCCGGAATCGTCGTGCTGCGTGACGTCGACCTCGCCGGCCAGGATGATGATCATGCCATGGCCGACCTCGCCGACCCTGGCGAGCGCGTCACCCGCCCGGAAAGAACGCGGCTCGCCGAACCGGCGCATGCGCTCGATCTCCGCGTCCGCGAGGATCGGGAACATCTGGGCGCGTCGCGTGTCGATGATCGATGGTTTCGGCTCGGACATGGTAATGAAGTCCCCGCGGCTTCCGGTCCGGCCAGCCTACGGCTTTGGCCTGACGATTTCATCAGGGCGACGGATCATGGCGTCGGTAAGATCCGACTGGATGGCGGTTTGCTCGTCACCTCGCATGATCCGTCCGGCCAAAGATGCCGCAGCCGGAGCGCAACATGGCGGGGAATGCGGGGTCCCGATGTGCCACAATGGCGGGATTGGACCGGCGACCCGGCGATGGGCATGAGAGGGTCTGAGGGTGTCCAAGACGGTTCTTATCACGAATATCGCCCTTTGCTACCGGACCGGTACCGAGGTCGTCGTCGAGCAGCTTGCAGACGGCTTGCGGCGACGGGGGCACAGGCCCATCCTGTTCGCGTCGCTCCTCGGGCCGCTCGCCGAGGCGATGCGCGGGCGCGGCCACCTGGTGAGCGACAAGCCCGATGGGCTGCGAATCCGGCCGGACATTATCCACGCCCACCATACCGGCCCGGCCATGGCGGCCCTGGCCGCCCACCCCGGCGTGCCCGCGCTGTTCGTCTGCCATGACGCGACGTCGGCCTTCGATGCGCTGCCCAAGCATCCGCGGGTCCGTCGGGTCTTTGCCGTCGACGAGAGATGTCGCGCGCGCCTGGTGGAGGAGGGGGCCGACCCAGCCTCGGTCGAGCTGCTGCCCAATGCGGTCGACCTGTCGCGGATTCCAAAGCGTTGCCCGCTGCCGGAGCGCCCCAAGCGCGCGGTGGCCGTCACGAAGCACAGCCTTCACCTCGACGCGCTGCGCGTCGCCTGTGCGGCCGCGGGTATCGAGTTCGAGGCCTATGGCTTCGGACCGGGCCGCATGGTCGAGCGGCCCGAAGCGCTGTTCGCGCAAGCCGATATCGTGTTCGCCGCCGCGCGGACCGCGCTGGAAGCGTCCGCGGCGGGAGCCGGGGTGGTGGTTTGCGATGCGCGGGGCTGCGCCGGCTTCCTGACACGCTCGAATGCGCAAGCCTGGCTACCGTACAACCTCGGAGCCGCTGTCCTGTCGCATCCCTGCGATACCGCGCATGTTAGCGCGGCGATCGCCGCCTGGTCGCGGGAGGAAGCGACGGCCGCATCGATGCTGGTGCAAGAGCGCCGCGCCTTGGAAGGCACGATCGACCGGCTGGAAACCATATACGCCGACATGCTGGCGACGTCGCCGCAGGACGATGTGGCGGCCGATGCGACCGCGGTCGGGGCTTTCATCGCGGACTGGGTGCCGCATTTGGATCAGCGCGCTGCCTGGCGGCGATTGGCCGAGCAGGTGGCCGACCCGCCGCTGAGCTCTCCGGCGAACGCGATGAAGAATACCGTCACGACGCTCGTTCGGCAGGTAGATATCCTTGCCGAGAAGGTGGACACGCTGGCCGGTAAAGTCGACACTTTGGCGTCGGCTCCCCGCAGCCTGGGCCTCCGCCTGGAAGCGGTGCTTCGTGGGCTGTGGCGGCGCGTCCTGCCAGTCCGGCTACGGGAGCCGCTCAACCGTTTCAGGCGCCGATTGCTCGCGGCGCTGTTGCGCTGAATGGACTTGGTGAATGTCTGTTTCCGATCAGGCTTGAATTCTCGCCGCCCGGATCGCGCGGCGTCAGTGGCGCCGAAGTCGACTCTCCACACGCATTGGAAGGCATGATCCGCTTGCCAGACATGAAATCGTCCCCGACATACGGATACAGCTCTCTCGTCGCGGACGATGCCGAGATCGGGCCGGGAACGAGAATCGGAAATTTTGTCTTCATTCGCGACCGCGTGATCATCGGCGCGGGATGCAGCATCGGCTCCTACGTGGACATCGAGGGAGACGTCCGCATCGGCAAGCTCGTCTCGTTGCAGAGCGGCTGCTATCTCACGCGCGGCGTCATCATCGAAGACGAAGTTTTCTGCGGCCCGCGGGTGGTGACGCTGAATGACAAGAGAATGTGCTACCGCCGGCCGGCTCTGGAATTCCAGCGTGAAGCTCCCCGGATCCTTCGCGCCGCCCGCATCGGCGGTGGCAGCGTGTTGTTGCCGGGGATCACGGTCGGTGAAAACTCCATGGTGGGAGCGGGCTCCGTCGTCACTCAGGACGTGCCGGATCGCATGATCGTTGCCGGGAATCCGGCCCGACCGATAGGGGCGGTGCCCGACGACCAGATCATCTGACAACGCTCGTCGAATTCGCGTCCGGCCAGATCGACAACGCGAACATTGCGCAGGCGCTGCCCGTTTTGCGATCCCGGCGTCAGGGCGTGACATCAGCGCGATCGCTGGACAGCCGGCCCCGTCCCATGAAAACATGTACTGACGCTTCGTAGCGGATTCCCATGCGTGTCGATCGGGTCGGGGCGGGCTTGGTGGTGGTCGCCGGCATGCTGGCGGTCTCGCCGGCATTCGCCCAGGAGCGCAGCGTGCCGTCTCCCGCCTGCCGCGAGCTCGCGCGCCGGGTCGACCTCATCGCGGCCGATGCCGGCTCGCTCGAATTGAATGCGGCGCTGTTGCGGGCCGCCGACGCAGGCTGCGTGCCGGTCGCGCGCCGCCTGATCGAGGCCGGCGCGTCGCTCGCGGCGCGCGACCGCCTCGGCGCCATGACGCTGGCGCACGCCGCGCGCGCCGGCCATTCGGCACTGGTCGGGCTGTTCCTTGCGCAAGGCGCGGCGATCGACGCCCGCAACCTGGTCGGCGGGCCCGCGCTCTTTGCCGCCGCCGAGAACGGCCAGCAGCCGGTCGTCGCGCTGCTGCTCGCCAAGGGCGCGGATCCCAATCTGCCGGGCCGCTCCGACGTCACCCCGCTCGCGGCGGCGGCGTACCGCTGCAACGACGGCGCCGCCGCCGAGCTCATCGCCCGCGGCGCCCGGCCGGATGCGATGGATGCGACCGGCAAGACGCCGATCGTCTATGCGGCCGCGCGCGGCTTCACAGCCGTGGTGCGCCGGCTGCTCGCCGCCGGGGTCGACCCGCGGCGCCCCTATGGCAATGACCTGACCGCCTTGATGTGGGCGGCGGGCTACGAGGAGGGCTTCGGCGAGCGCGACGCCCTCGACGTCATCGCGCTGCTGCTCGACGCCGGGGCGCCGATCGACGCCGCCGACAACCGCGGCCGCACGGCGCTGATGATCGCGGCCGAGCAGGGCCATGCGGCCGTGGTCGAAGCGCTGCTGAGGCGCGGCGCCGACCGCACTCTCGAGGACAAGGCCGGCAAGCGCGCGCTCGACCTGACGGCGCATGCCGGCGTGCGTGAATTGCTGTCGGCGAGGTGACTTTAGAGTCCGGCGAGATACGCCGCGCAGGCCGCGATGTCGTCTTCGGAGATCGAGAGCATCAGGTCCGACATGCCGGGATTGTTGGCGCGGCTGCGGTTGCGGAAATCGATCATCGACTGCTGGAGATAATCCTTGCCCTGGCCGGCGAGCCGCGGCTGGGTGCCGTCGCCCTGATATTGGCTTTGATGACAGGAGCTGCACACGACCGCGTTCATGGCCTGCAAGGCATGCGCCGCGACGTCGGCCGGCGCGCGCGGCTGCTGCAGATTGGGCCAGGGTTTCTGCGAAAAATATTGCGCCAGCGCCATCATGTCGTCGCGCTCGAGCGCCTGGGCGATCGGCCCCATGATGTCGTTCTTGCGCGTCCCGCTCTTGAAGTCGCGCAGCTGCAGATAGAGATAGCCCTGCTGCTGCCCCCAGATGACCGGCATGGTCTTCTGCTGCGGGACGCCGTTCTCGCCATGGCACCCCGCGCAGGCTTGCGCCTTCTCGTCGACGCCCTCGGCCGGCGCCGGCGTCGCTGCGAGGAGGGCGAGCATGGTCGCCAGGCATGCGGCCAGCCGAATACGCGCGTGCAACATCGGAGCGCTTTCCAATCGAGATTAACCGGTCAGCGCTCCGATCGGTTCCACGCGTTTCCAGCCGGCACGCTAATCCACCGTGAAGGCGATGATGGAGTTGCCGCGCTTGAAGTCGATCTGGACGTTGCCGCCGGCGCCGACCACGACGTATTGCTTGCCGCCCACCATGTAGGAGGAGGGCGGCGCGTTGACGCCCGCTCCGGCATTGAAGGTCCACAGCACCTTGCCGTCCTTGGCGTCATAGGCGCGGAAGCGGCCGTTGCCCTCGCCGGTGAAGACGAGGCCGCTGGCGGTGGCGAGAATGCCGCCGATCATCGGCTGCGGGGTCTTCACCTGCCACTTGATCTTGCCGGTGTTGTAGTCGACGGCCGTGATGTTGCCCCACTGCTCCTCGCCCGGGATCGCCTTGAAGGCGCCGCCGAGCCAGAGCTTGCCGCCCGGATAGGGCGAGCTCTGCACCTGGTAGGTCATCGGCTGGTGCAGGTTGATCGCGTAGGTCAGCCCGAGCTGCGGATTGACCGTCATCGGCGACCATTCCACCCCGCCATTGGCGCCGGGCAGCATGCGGGCGCCTTCGGCCGTCGGCAGCACCCACATGTTCTCCTGCGGCACCATGGCGTCGGAGAAGCGGATCAGGCTGCAGTCCTTGCGGTCGTGGACATAGACGTGCCCGGTCTTGCCGCCATGGATGACGCCGGGAATGACCTTGCCGCTCTTGTCGCGCACGTCGACCAGGATCGGCGGGCTGACGGCGTCGAGATCCCAGACGTCGTGGGCGATGTATTGCAGGTGGCAGACGTATTTCCCGCTGTCGAGATCGAGCGACACCAGCGAGTTGGTGTAGAGGTTGTCGCCCGGGCGCAGCGAGCCGTCGAGATCGGGCGAGGGGTTGCCGACGACGAAATAGATCCGGTTGGTGGCGAGGTCGACCGCGGGATTCTGCCACACGCCGCCGCCCAGGGTCTTGTAGGGATCGCCGGTCTTGGCCAGCTGATCCTTCTCGGCCTGGATGTTGCGGTGCATGTCGCGGCCGGTGGCGTCCTTGGTCGCCCATACGCCGACCGAATTCTCCGGTATCGTATAGAAGGTCCACAACAGCTTGCCGTCCTTGGCGTCGTAGGCTTTCACGAAGCCGCGGATGCCGTATTCGCCGCCGTTGGTGCCGATCAGGATTTTGCCCTTCACGGCGGTCGGCGCCATGGTTTCGCTGTAACCGAGCTCCGGGTCGCCGACGTCCGACTGCCAGACCTTGTTGCCGGTCTTGGCATCGAGCGCCACCAGCTTGGCGTCGAGGGTGGCGAGATAGACCTTGTCCTCGTAGACCGCGACGCCGCGATTGTTCGGCCCGCAGCAATAGGTCGTGATCGGGCCGAGCGAATGCTTGTAGTGCCACAGCTCCTCGCCGGTCTGCGCGTTGAGCGCATAGACATGGCTGAACGAGGTGGTGACATACATGACGCCGTTCACGATGATCGGCGACGTCTCCATGGATTCCTTCACGTCGGTCTGGAAAATCCAGGCCACGCGCAGCTTGCCCACGTTGGCGGGCGTGATCTGCGTATTGGGAGAGAAGCGCTTCTGGGTATAGTCGCCGTTGGTGTGGAGGAAGTTGTTGCGATCGCTCGCGGCACGATCGAGCATCTCCTGCGTCACGTTGCCGGGTGTGACGGACGGCTTCGCCGTCCTCGACGCCGGCGACTGCTGGACTTCCTGGGCTGACGCGGTGGCCGCGAGCACGAGCGCGCCCGCGATCGCCGACACCGTTCGGTTTGCGATCATGTGCGTTCCTCCCCCGATCATGTGGTGGGCGGTGACATTGAGATGCCACCTTGACGGGCAGCGTGAGCCTCACCCGGAGCGCTGTCAAGGTTGGCGAAGGCGGGTGCGGGCGGGAGGTAACGTGCGGCTGCGGCAGGCCTAATCCAGGCCGGCGCGGCGGAAGGCTTCCAGATAATGCGCGCGGTCGGCGTCCCGCTGGATCGGCATCTGATCGGCGATCCAGGCCAGTGAAACATTGGGCTGCACGCGGCGCAGCTCGCCGAGCGCGGCCGCCGCGGCCTCGGCCTGTCCCGCCATGGCGGCGGCGGCCGTGAACACCCGGTGGGCGCCGACGAAATCGCCGCGCTGCCGGATGCCGTCGCGCGCCAGACGCATCGCCTCGTCGTAATTGCGCCCGACGAACTGGGCGTAGGCGGCGATGCCGTAATAGATCGCCGAGAACGGATCGCGCGGACTCAGCCGCAGCGCGCGGCGCGCCGCCAGGTCGGCTTCTTCCCAGCGTCCGCCATAGGACAGCGCCAGGCCGTAATAGCCCTGGGCGAGCGAGAAGTTCGGATTGAGGCTCAGCGCGAGCTCGAACTCGGCAAGGGCGTCGTCGATCCGCCGGGAGAACAGATAGACGCAGCCGAAAGCGTAATGCGCCCACGGGTCCTCGCTGTCGGCGTGGATCGCCGCCAGCGCCGCACGCTCGGCGATCGGCGCAACGCCCGCCATGTCGGCCCAGCCCATATGGGCGCTGAAGGTGTGGCTGGCGGCGAGCACACCGAGCGCCTGGCCGTAATGCGGATCGATGGCGATCGCCTTCTCGAGCAGGGCCTGCGCCACCAAATTGTCCTGGCGCGTCACCCGCCAGTAGTGCGACAGCGCCCGCATGACGAGGTCCCATGCGTCCATGCTTTCCGGCGGCTTGCGCTTGGCGCGGAAATTCTCCGCCGCGTAGAGCTGCGGCTCGATGGCGGCGACGATGGCCTCGGTGATCTCGTCCTGCACCGCGAACACGTCGGCGAGGTCGCGGTCGTAGCGCTCCGCCCAGATGTGGCTGCCGGTGGCGACGTCGTTGAGCTGCACCGTGATGCGCACGCGCTCGCCGCCCTTGCGCACGCTGCCCTCCACCACATAGCCGACGCCGAGCTCCTCGGCGATCTGCTTCATGTGGACGGCCTTGCCCTTGTAGGTGAAAGAGGAATTGCGCGCGATCACGAAGAACCAGCGCAGCTTGGACAGCGCCGTGACGATGTCCTCGCTGATGCCGTCGGAAAAATATTCCTGTTCCGGATCGCCGCTCATGTTGACGAAAGGAAGCACGGCGATCGCCGGCCGGTCGGGCGGCGGCAGGGCCGGGCGCGGCTCGTGGGATTCGTCCGGCGGCGGATCGGCGGCGGGCAGGGGGTCGGCGCCGTTCGGCTGCATCTGCACGTCGCCGACGAAACGGAGCCC
>Ga0137418_10005892_pt1 | contig 11262 bp, 9 predicted proteins | sample CZODoug3_1_2_16f_FD_122242 | JGI IMG/M metagenome (GOLD analysis project Ga0137418, IMG submission 122242) | Vadose zone soil fungal communities from Angelo Coast Range Reserve, California, USA - CZODoug3_1_2_16fungal (Hybrid Assembly) | ecosystem: Environmental > Terrestrial > Soil > Vadose... | reverse complement strand
AAGTATGAATCGATGCTTGGCGGGAGGCCCCCGCCTGGCTGGTGAAGCCCGAACACGCTGGTACCCGTTGATTGGGCGACGGAGGTCCATCCGGAAAAGTATGCCCCCCCAGGAGCACTATTCTGTAGCCGTACCAGGGAAAAATCGTTCGAGCTTTGCGCCGCAAGGAGAATGGCGCCCGGTGGGGAATGGACCCAACTCCGCAAAATGCCGCTGTTACAACTGGTCGTCTGATAAAACCAATATACTTCCACGGTTTGAGCGACTGCCTGGGTGTTGACGCAATGATTGGCTGTCAAAAAATAGGGAGTCTGATCTTGCGCAACATCGTTCAGCAGAGTGCCCGTGCAGACGTACCACAATCCATTCTCCCTGAATCGAATTCTTCCAACGGCATTTTTCTCAAAATCGTTGTAACATGACGCGTCAACTTCGCAATTCAGAACGTCGGGTTCATTGGACCGGAGTTGCCGCAAATCTAGCTCGCTAAACATGTGCGATACCTCAAAAATCTCGAATCCTTTTCCGTTTTCATCAGTTCTCTTATAGAACTCGATAACGACCGTGTCCCCATCGATAGTGCCGGACCAAAATTCTCCGCTGTCCCAGGGTCCTTTGTTCGTGAACGGACCAAAAACGATGCTATCGGCCGCGGGGCCATACACGTACACCTCCTCGCCGTCAGCAAGCGCAAAGTTGCGGAAATGTACGCCTATGCCAGAAGCGCCGGAGCTCTTGATGATTAGCACAATTATCTGAGAGCCATCTGGATTAACGAATTTCTGTGCGCGCGTGTTGGGCGAGACTTCGACACTTCTGTTGACGCCTATTTGGTTCGGCTCAAGCGTAAGCGACCGCGCATCCAACTGTTCCAAGGTCACGCCAGGTTGGTTCAGATCTATATGCGATCCGTATCGTACACTAGGTAGATCAGCGTCAGCGCGAGTACGCATGCCTGCGTTGTCGCTGCTGTTCGAGACTATCCCCGGCAATGATACGTCAGGCTCAGTCTGAGGGTTACCGCTTGGCTGGGTGGTTGGTGACCCAAACAGCATCGTCAGCGATGCCGCCGAGAGCAGAACGAAGGTGACCAAATTCCTAATTTTCGTTTTCATGGAACACTACGACTTTTATAGATTTCTCCGGGGATCTCGGGGCGCGAACCGAGTGCACCACCGAGGAGAGGGGCATTTTTACACTCTTAGCTTAATTGTGCAAACGAGGCCTTGGCTCGCGATATCCCGCGGAAAGAGGCGAGGCAGTGGCTAACGATGCGGCGGACAACGTGATCGAGACGCGTGCGCACAAAGGGCGAGTTGTGCGCTTCGATGATTGTGAGATCGCGTCCAGTCGCGGGATCAGATACGAATTGAGTACAGCGGAAGCGGCGCGTTTCTGGCCTGCTCGACGTGGGCAGGAACAGACGGTTCGTCGCCGCCGCAACTAAATTACGGAGGAAGAAATCATGAAAAAAATGCTCTTGACCATCGCCCTGGCAGTAGTGGCGTCGTTTGCGTGGGGACAGACCTTACGGCAGCCGCTTATGAAAACCCAAGACGTGCCACAGCAGCCGCACCAAACCACAAGCACGACCACGACTACTACTGAAGACACGGGAACGATCACTCAGTACACTCCCGGCAGTGCAATCGTTCTTAAGGAGGCTAGCGGACCTGCGCACTATCGCTTCGGCAAAACGGTCACTTACGTGACCCGGAGCGGCAAGGCCCTCGACGCGAACACCGTGAAGACCAGAGTTAAAGTGGGCGTTCCCGTTCGCGTCCACTATGCCGGGACGGGCCAGAACAAGGTCGTTGACCGTGTAATCCTCGAACAGGATTAACATCTAGCCCGCCCCGTCTCTTTACTATCGTGCTTTTCCGTTGCGCCTCTTTTGGCGAACAGGAAAGAGGCGGGTACTTTTCGGCCGCAAAGGGTACTGCCTGCACGCAGGTTAAGATTCCCGAGGAACGCGGCCAAGATATTCGAGTGCGTCAGGGCTCAGACGCTGGGATGGAGTGCATGTGGGCCTATCTCAGCTCTTCCCAGTCGGACGTTTCGATGAATTCGGCGGAATTCCTGCTAGATGATCGGCGATTTCGGGCAAGCCTAATTTTTCTTTGACTCCCCGAAACGCTGTTGATAGACGAGCAGGGTGACTTTTCGCTTTCTCTCCTACATCCTGATCGTAGCTTTTCTTGTCGCGGGCTGTGCCGAAGTAAGCCATGCTTTGCTTCTCCCAGGCGAACTCGTCGTATATGTGGGCGACCGGCCGTATCCGGGCGACTTCGATCCCTACTACAACCAGCCTAAAATCTACCGCCAACCACGCTATTACACATCAACAAGCAAGAAGACCAAAGGCAAGAAAGTGTTCAAGACTACAAAGGTGAAGAACCAATACGGTCACACCGTTTACAAAAAGACCACCTCTCACAAGAAAAAGAAGAAATAGCTCCCACTCATGAAATTTCGTTTTTTTCTCTTCATCCTTCTCCTAAGCGTCGCAAACGCATTCGCGTCAGATCTCGACTTCACCCTTGTGAATCAGACCGGGCGAAGCTTTGAAGGTCTCTATATCACCGGCTCTGACAACAAGGATTGGGACGCAAATATCCTTCTCGACGGAAAAGTGCTGTCCGCTGGGGGAAGCATCCAGGTGCGCTTCAAGAATGACGCAAAATCAGAAACCTGGGATTTTAACCTGGTGGACGACGAGGGACTCTCAGTAACCTTCGAGAAGGTAAAACTGGCAGGCGTTGACACGGTCACGCTGAAGGACGTCAACGGTCAGATCACAGCGGAGATTGAGTAGGTCGCGGGCTTAGTCTCGGTTTCCTGAAGGGTACTTGCATACAGCAGTCTGAACAATTTCCGACGGCTGTTATTGACTCTATGCTCGAGAAAATAATTCGCGATTTCATGACGATTTGGACCACATCGGTAGCTGGGCTATACCCCACCGCTAGCGAAGGCATAGGCAACTGCGCAATTCCTTACCGGGTGTTCGAACTTTCGATGTTCAGGGACCAAGCGCGCGACGCAGAGGGGCAGCGCCCGGTGGTGCCTTTGTAACCCCACTTAAAATCGAATCGGCCCTAACAGGTCCTCCGTAGTAGTTGAAATTGGATTGCCTTTGCGTTCCAATCACTGCGCCTTCCAATGACACGCCAACAAAGAGGCCTTTGCTCCTGCTGTAGGTGTAAACGGCCGCTGTTGGCATGACCGCGCCTGCCGCGGTGCGGCCCACCGGCCCGGCCGCAGCGCTGACATCCACGCCGATCGTCACGTTTCCTCCGCGGGAAAATGCTCGCACGGCAGCATCATTGTTGAGGACCATCACGAAATCAGTTACTTGGGCACCAGCTTGGAGGCCCCAGCCTCCACCACCTGTGGCGATAAATGATGGGCCAGACCAGCCACGAGGCGTGCGAGCGATCACGACGCCCTGTCCGCCTTTAGCGCTGAAAATAAATCCTGCTTTGACCACGCTCATGATGGCGAGCCCTTTTGCTTGCCGGAGCACATCTCTTGGAATTGCTTTCTCGGGCATTTGCTGAAATTGGCTAATGATCGCAGCGCACCGATTCACCGTGTCCGGTTCGGCGGCATCAGCGATCAGCACTGCAAGAGACGACATCGCAAGAACAAGGAACAATTTCTTCATCGGTACCTCTGCTTCGCCAATGCTTATCGCAATGGATGTATGCTAACGCAATCGGATATGCAAGACATCGCAGCGGGTCAGTTGATGCCGTAATGCGCGTTTATCATCGCGCGCACGATGAACCGTTTTCCGTCCCGTTGCGCATCAATAACGAAAATGTCTCGCCGCTCTGAGTCTATGCTTACGATACAGCCCCACCTCCAGTCTGCTTCACTGAGATTGTCAGCGATGATTTTCCATTACTTCACTGGTTCGGCTCTTAGCGACTATTCAGGACCGTTCGCGGTGCAGGCTTATTCGCTTCGAGCTGTGCGCTCACTTTCTGGAACCCTGCAGCAAGGGCTTCAATTTGCTTTTCCTGACGCGCAATTTTCGCTTCCTGCTCCTCGATCTTCGATTCTTGCTGTTCGTTTTTGCGATGCTCTTTGAGGAACTCGTTGAGCAACATCGCATTCACTTGCTCGTAGCGTACTGAGTACGGTTTTCCTTCTTTGTCGCGCACCACGAGATCAGGATTCACCTTTTCCACGTCCTCGGCCACTAAACCGAACTGCGGGATGCCATCGGAATCCACCTCTTTCTTGTAACGGAATGTCACTGGCTTAAGCGCCAGGACCGCTTCGCTGGCTGTGTCCATTGGCTTAATCTCCTCTTTAAAGCGCCGCGAAGAGGTGGTCGTACCAAGTTTGCCGCTGTTGTTAATGAAAACAGCAGCTCCGCTGGACGAGGTTTGGCCAAAGATGCTGCCGATATAACAACTGTTGCTTACGTTCGCACCACTGACGTTATCGCCGATACAAATAACGTGATCGGCCGTAGTGACGCCGGTGCCCGCTGAACGGCCCAAGCCTGTGTTGCTGAATCCAGTAGTGAGGCTACCCAGGGCAAAAAGGCCAATGGCCGTGTTGTAGTCGCCGGAGTCGTTGTGTAAGAGCGCTTGATAACCATTGGCCGTGTTGCCGCCGCCGCTGGTGGTGTCTTGAAGTGCTTCAACTCCGGTGGCCGTGTTGCTCGTGCCGTCCATGTTGCTTTCGAGCGCTCGATTACCCGTAGCGGTATTGACGATGCCAGTAGTGTTGCTAGAGAGCGCTTGCGCGCCAGTGGCGGTGTTTTGTTGGCCGAGCGTGTTGAACCGGAGCGCACCAACCCCGGTGGCCGTGTTGTCGTCGCCTTCGGTATTAGTCACGAGCGCAGTGTTGCCGACGGCCGTGTTGCGGTTGCCATTGGTGTTTTGATATAGCGCGCTGTCACCGATGGCGGTGTTGCGCTCACCGATGGTGTTGAAATAAAGCGCAAACGCGCCGTTGGCTGTGTTGAAGTCACCTTCAGTATTGCTATACATGGCGAATGCTCCGGTGGCTGTGTTTTCTTCGGCAATGCTGTTGTTTAAAAGGGTGGCAGCGCCAACGGCGGTGTTGTTGATGCCGGTGGTATTGAATAAAAGCGCAGCCGCGCCAAATGCCGTATTTGCGTCTGCGGTGTTGAAAAGGAGCGACCCCGCGCCGGTAGCGGTATTGAAGCTGCCTGCTGCGTTGCCAAAGAGTGAATACCAACCAACTGCTGTGTTCGCAGATCCGGTGGTGAGGCTAAAAAGGGCCTTTTGCCCCTCTGCCGTGGTGAAGTTGGGATAGCCTCCATCGGGAGGTGGAACAACGGCTTTTGCCATCGGTGGAAAGGCAAAGCACGTAATCAGGAGCGAAAAAAAGGCGCACCGTCCACGCGAACGATGAATACAATCTGTGGGTAGAGTTCGAGTTTTCATGATCGAGTTGTACGAAAGCCGTTCCGATTTTGCGAGCGCAAAAGAAAGGCACCGGTACTGGTGAAATGCGCGTGGCGCGCAGCGATTGCCTTGTCACCATCTCGCACGCACGTAAGAGCGTTTCGCGAGCGCCCAACGAAAACTGTGATTCTGCGGCGGTAAATGCGCTTTATTGATCGCTTACGACCGTTCGCGACGCACCCGGTGATGAAACTGACCGTTCAATGAACTGTGCGACGCGCTAGGACGCGCTGTACCGCTTCGATAATCTGATTTGGTAAGCCTGGCGACGCGAGGGCGCCCTATCCGCAATTCATGGCTTGCCGCTCACGCGCTGCCGTTGTCTGATTTTGGCAGCAAACGGTTTGTCATTTATGTTTCCGAATGAATGATTCGCGATGGATCAAATGGTTTGCGATAACAAATGCTGTGTTGACGGCCGGCCTAGTGTTTTTGACCATCGTCTTGGCGAGATATGCTTCGCGCTTGGACGTGCTAACAGACTCACTGGTTGCCTCGCAGCGATCTAATCAACCTTCAAGTCCGATGCCGGAACAATCCCCGACTCCAACTCCCACAGCTGCGCCTATACCAAGGGCAATACCCATAGCTACACCGAACCTTACGCCGTCACCAAGTCCTCACCCTGCGGGAGTGCCTCACCGACATCCACGCCGCCACCGATAGACGAGGGATCTACCCGTGGAAGACCCGTGCGCGTGCGCGAGGGATGCTGACCCGTCAGGGATTGTTGACCACTTGCGGTGCAGGTTTGCTCGCTCCAAGCTGCGCGCTCACCTTTTGGATTTGCGCTGCCTGTTCCTTCACAGTTTCAGCGAGACCTACAATTTCTTTCTTGAGATCCGTGATCGCTGTCGCCTGCTCCTTCACCGTGCAGTGCTCTTTGAGGAACTCGTTGAGCAACATTGCGTTCACCGCATCGTAGCGCACTGTGTAAATCTCGCCGTTCTTATCGGGCACGACTAAGTCCGGGTTTACAGCGGCCACGTCCTCGGCGATCAAGCCGAATTGCGGTGTGTCTTTGGTGTCGCTCCTGTAGTGAAACGTTACAGGCTTGAGCGAGAGGATGGCTTCGCTGGCTTGCTCCATCGGCTTGATCTCTTTCTTAAACCGGCGAGAGGAGCTGGCCGTTCCGAGCTGGCCGGTGTCGGATACGAGCACTGGCAATGTAGTCCCGCTTACCGTGGTAGTGCCGTAAATATTGTTGATCCAAGTGGTGTTGCTCACGTCCGACCCTAAGGCAAATTGACCGATAGTTATAACGTTGTCAGCCGCAGTGACGCCTAGGCCAGCTCCAGACCCCAAGGCCGTGTTGCCGTTGCCGGTGATGTTGTTCGCGAGCGCACCATAACCGTTGGCCGTGTTGTTGCTGCCGGTGGTGTTGTTAACGAGCGCTTGATGGCCGACGGCACTATTGAAGGCAGAGGTCGTGTTCCGAAGCGCGCTTACACCGACCGCTGTGTTGGAAGCGCCGATACTATTGGCAAGGAGTGCGCCGTAACCCATGGCTGTGTTTCGGTCGCCGGTGGTGTTGCCATAGAGCGCTCCTTGACCCATGGCCGTGTTGAAGGGGCCAGTGGTGTTGCTGAAAAGGGCGAACACTCCATTGGCCGTATTATCAGTGCCGCTGGTATTGCTCAAAAGCGCCGCCGCGCCAGTGGCCGTATTTTGGTCTCCGGTGTTGGCAAGGAGCGTCCCAGCGCCAATGGCCGTGTTGAAGCTGCCGGTGGTGTTGCTCCTGAGCGAATAGTATCCAACCGCCGTATTGTATCCGCCGCTGGTAAGACTAAAAAGAGCGTTCTGCCCTTCCGCTGCGTTGCCGCCGGGATAGCCGCCATCCGGCGGCGGGCTGACAGCTTGCGATGTCGCTGAACCCGAAAGGTAGGCGAGCACGGGAATTAGGACCAAAGAGAGAGTTTTCGTTTTCATGTGCACGGGATTCTGGCTCTTTTCCTCTTCATGCAGCAATGATAAAATCATACGAATTGTCGCCGTAATGCGTGCGACCGTTCCGCGATCATCCAAATTCATCTCGGCAAGACAGTGCGATGATAACCTCCTCCATACTCTCGCCCTCAGATTGCTCCCCGCAGGCGTTAGCCGATTTTGAAAACCTGCTCACCAAATACGGAACAATCGATCCAGAAGGCTTAACGCAGCGCATCGGCGACGCTTTTCGACTGTTGTTTCTGAGGGAATCAAATGGGCAACTCGTCGGTGTGGGTGCCCTGAAACGCCCCCAGTTGGGCTATCGGACTAAGGTGTTCGCGAAAGCGCGGGCAACCACCTCACCAGATGAATATCGTGTCGAGTTGGGCTGGGTAGCTGTCGCTGAATCGCACCAAGCGCGAGGCCTATCGCGTCGTATTATCGGTCAGTTAATCAGTCTGGCCGAGAATGAAAATCTTTTCGCAACGACCCGGGCAGATGCGCGAGCAATGCGCTTCGCGGCTGATCACGGGTTTAAACCCGCAGGTAAACCCTATCCGAGCGGCCGCGGCTACGATCTTGTTCTGTATCTCCGTAACGCCGAGGAGACTAAACAAGACGTGTTTAGTGACGGGGAGATTCCCGGCTAAGCTATTGCCCCCTCTTGATGTCCAGGCTGTGAATTGTCCGTTGTAATTCCTCGCCACTAACTCGTACAGTGTTGTTGGCGGTAGCTTCCGCTGCCCAAGCCCCGCCGTCATCAACTTCAACCCAGCGGCCTGGCAAACGACTTCCCGTAAACGCCGGTATCCAGACCCTATGTATACCTTTCTTTACGGTTACAGATGCGCGTGTTTGAGTAAGATCGAAGTTCAGTTGTGTCGATTCACCGGGTTCAAGCGTCGTATTATTGATGAAAGTCTTCAAGGCACCATTCACAACCAATGTCACTCGGTAAATGCCCGCCGCGAGACTTTTGAGAATGTAACGACCGTTCTCATCTGTTTTAACGGTCGCGAGCAACCTGCCGCTATTTTAAGTGAATCAACGAAATACTGCGATTCTTACTGCGCGAAGCACTGGGAGATCATGGCAGACCATCTAAGCAAAACCAGATGGAGTTCGGCTGGGTCTCCGCTGCGGATCCGCGAGATGCTGATTTCACGAACGTTCGACTGAGCCTTCGATCCGGCTTGAGTTGTCAGATCCGCGTTGTTACAATTGAGCCAAAGGAAGGATTAAGAAATGAAAAGCTACATTCAACGAACCGGAGCGACTCTTTTGTTGGGCATCTTTCTGCTGCCGGCTCTTACGCCGTCGGTTCAACCCCAAACACGTCCGTGGTGGTTTTATGGTTGCCCTAAAGGTGTCGCTGCACAAATCCCCGGCGATGTACCGGGCCCAGGCACTGCGGGGTGGACCCAATATCAAAGCTGCTTGCAACAAAACTTAAGTGTGTCGCCTCAACAGAGTGCCCAGATAGCGCCCATTCTTGCCCATGAAGGCCAAAAGGTAATGGCAATCAGAAACAACAATTCGCTTTCGAACGTTCAAAAAACACAAGAGGTTACGTCCCTCCAGAGGCAATCCGATCCGCAGTTGAAAGCGATTCTCTCATCTGCTCAATACGACAAACTAAAAGTCGTCCGCTATCAGGCCGGCCGATGGGTCACTCAGAAAAGACTCGGTTGGCAGTAAAGGCTCTTTCGTCTTCCCAGATGAATCTTGTTCGCGAAAATGAGACGTTACGTCACTGAACGCGCTCAAACTCCAGCGCGTAACGGGTCGGTGACTGCCGCGCCTGATAAACCTCGATGTGTTTAGCAATTGTGCTCATTGCGGAAAGTCGCCTGCGTGGTGTTTCCTCTCTCTGCGCGTCGTCGTCATGGTGATTTGACAAAACACCTGTTGAGCGCCTTAAGTCATGCTCGATGAAACTCACTCAGGTTCGATACTTTTCGCATGCATCCATAATTCTTATCTGCTGTTGCATTTCGATCGCATTTGCAGCGAGTGCAGCGGCCGCTCTTTTTAGTCTTCCGGATTGGGTTGAGCTTTCGCCAAACAATCTTCCTCCGGCGCGTTCGTACCTTGCAATGACCTACGATCCGGTCAGCGGGAAGATCATTGCGTTTGGCGGATTCGACGGCACAGGCTATCTAAATGACACATGGAGTTTCGACGGCACGAGCTGGACGCAGATCACCACACAATCGTCGCCTCCAGCCCGCGCTGCCGCCCAAATGACCTACGATTCTGTCATTCAAAAGATAGTGCTCTTCGGCGGGTTCGACGGAACCAATTACCTCGGCGACACATGGCTTTGGGATGGGTCGACGTTACAGTGGATGCAGGCGGCACCCAAGCATCCCCCTCCGGCTGTTACCGGTCCGATGTTGTTTCCCGACCCGAATGGCAGGGCCGATCTTTTTGGCGGGTTCGACGGCCAATTCTATCAGCTTACCATGTGGCAGTGGAACGGCTCCGATTGGACGCAGTTAACGCCACCGACTGTTCCGTTTGCTCGGGCTTCAGCGGCCGTTGCAACGAATACGTCCACGGGACAGGTTGTTATGTTTGGCGGTCTCGCTGATGTTAACCCGAATAACACCTGGACCTATGATGGCACGACATGGACTCTGCAATCTCCGGCTGTGCAACCTCTCTTAGTGTATGCCGCTTCTGCCGCTTTCGATCCGGGCCTGCAAGGAGTGGTTCTCTTTGGAGGTGGAAGCGGCGGTGTAGACCAGAACACGACGTGGTTATGGGATCAGGTTGGCGCCACGTGGACACGCCTGTCTACGCCGCAATCGCCGGCAGCGCGCGAAGGCGCTGGCATGACCTACGACGCGGCCTTACACCGTGTGATTCTCTTCGGCGGTCAGGATAACAACGGATATTTTAACGATACTTGGGAACTCATTCCAACATCTACACCTACTCCCACACCCACTGCTACGCCTACACCGACTGCTACCCCTACACCGACTGCTACCCCTACACCCACTGCTACGCCTACACCCACTCCATCGGCTACTCCCACGCCCAGAGTGACTCCCAGGCCTCGCCCCTCGCCGCATCCTCGCCCGACGCAGCCGCGGTGAAGGAAGCGCGGCGGATTTGCTTTTCCTCTCCACACGGCGATCACAAAATGATGTGAACGGGCGCAAATGAAGCGCACTTTGTTGGCTCTACTGGGCCATGACGTGGTAAAAGGCACCGGGATACTCAATGCGAATACTACGTGGCACAGAGCGCACTTACCATACGAAGCGTCCGTCCGTCAAGAATTGATGCCTGACCCCATTCTAATTTCCTGCATTCTTTCCATTCGATGTGGCGGCAACTCAAAACGGGACCCAACGAAACCAGATAACGCGTAAAACTGGCCATATCGAAATTCGCTGACTGGATATTGTGCGTTCCCATATCCGCGCCTTAGGAATGGGGAAATTCAACCAAGGAGGCAATAAGCATCATGAAATCAAAACAGATATTTAGTAGCATTCTGGCAGTTTTGTTCGTGTTCCCATTGATGGGGACGTTCGCTCAACAAACAGCGAAGTCAGGCTCTATCGAAATAATCACGACTTTTGATTATCCCGGGACGGGAAATCTGACCCTGCCGCAAAAGATTAACGAAAGAGGTGACATCGTTGGCGAGTTCATCGATTCGAGCGGAGTGACACGCGGTTTTATCCGGTTCAGCAATGGTACCTTTAGCGACCCAATCGTCGACCCTAACGATACTGTTGGCTTTACCGAAGGGCGAGGCATTAATAATCCACGCACAGTAGTCGGTGACTACGTTATCAGCGATGGAACCGTTCACTCGTTTTTACTGTCGGGCGACACCTTCACAGAATACGATGTTCCCGGCGCG
>Ga0137418_10005891_pt1 | contig 11263 bp, 8 predicted proteins | sample CZODoug3_1_2_16f_FD_122242 | JGI IMG/M metagenome (GOLD analysis project Ga0137418, IMG submission 122242) | Vadose zone soil fungal communities from Angelo Coast Range Reserve, California, USA - CZODoug3_1_2_16fungal (Hybrid Assembly) | ecosystem: Environmental > Terrestrial > Soil > Vadose... | reverse complement strand
CTGCGGGAGAACCAGACCACGGTGCGCCGCGAACTGTTCGCGGGGCTGACCACGTTCATGGCCATGGCGTATGTGGTGGTGGTAAATCCGCGAATTCTTGCCGAAGCGGGAATGCCAGCGGACGGCGTGTTGTTTGCCACCTGCTTATCAGCCGCCCTGGCGACACTGCTGATGGGGCTGTGGGCCAACTATCCGATCGCGCTGGCTCCGGGAATGTCGCTCAACGCATATTTCACCTACTCCGTAGTGATCGGACGCGGAGTGCACTGGCAGACCGCGCTTGGCGTGGTATTTCTTTCCGGCATTTTATTTTTGCTGCTGACACTGACCAAAGTCCGCGAACACATCGTCAACGACATTCCGGATTGCCTGAAGCACGGCACCGCCGCGGGCATCGGACTGTTCATCGCGTTCATCGGACTGCGCAACGCAAAGTTGATTGTTGCCAATCCCGCGACTCTGGTTGGTTTCGGGAGAATTTCCGAGCGGGAAGTCCTGCTCGCGGTCGCGGGACTATTGCTGACCGCGATTTTGATGGCTCGGCGGGTAAGCGGCGCAATTTTGATTGGCATGATTTTGATTGCGATCGTCGGAATCCCATTAGGCGTGAACCACTGGCCCGCTCATCTGTTTTCTCTGCCACACCCCTCCGGAACTTTTTTCAAACTAGATCTGGCCGGCGCAACCAAGCTCGGGCTCGGCGAATTGATCTTCGTATTTTTCTTCGTCGATCTGTTTGACAACGTTGGCACGCTGGTCGGCGTTTGCGAACAAGGAAGATTCCTGCGCGATGGTAAGCTGCCGCGTGCCAGCCGGGCATTGCTTGCGGACGCCTTTGGAACCATCGCCGGCGCCTTGACTGGCACCTCTACGGTAACGAGTTATATCGAAAGCGCGGCGGGCGTGGCGGCTGGCGGTAGAACCGGTCTGGGAAATGTTTTGATTGCCGCGCTTTTTCTGGCCGCGATGTTCTGCGCGCCGCTGGTGGCTGCAGTTCCGGGATATGCCACGGCGCCGGCTCTGGTTCTGGTCGGAGCGCTGATGTGCGGTTCGGTGGCGCGCGTGAAATGGGATGACTTCACCGAAGCGTTTCCGGCGTTCATGACGGTCATCGCGACACCGCTAACGTTCAGCATCGCCACCGGACTGAGCCTGGGCCTGCTGTCGTTCACGCTGTTGAAAGTGGGCTCCGGCCGGTACAAAGAGATCAGCCCGTTGATATGGATTCTCTCGGTGCTGTTCCTCTGCCGCTACGCTTTTATGGGAAGCGAATAGCAACCAACATTTACCGGCGGAAATTAGCGGCACGCTTCGCTGAAATCCGCATTGCAATGCACGTGAAATACATGGCGCCCGATCAAATACCCGAGGATGCTTCCAACCGCAATGTCAGACGCAAAATGTTCGCGCCCCGTGAAGCGAGTCACGGAAACTGCGCCAGCCGCGCCGTAAACCAGCACTTTGACCCATTTGTGCGGATATTCGTGCGCGATGACTGACGCCATGGTCCAGGCAAACATCGCGTGGCCAGACGGAAACGAACTATTGATCGAATGATTCTGCAGGAATCGGCCGTGGCCAACTCCTTCGTTGGGGCGTTCCCGCCCGGCGATTAATTGCAGTCCGGCATAAATCGGCACCGCGTTCACCAGCGCTTCCGTCGTTAAGTAGCCGGTCTCTTGCAAATGTGGGTCATGAGTGACAATTCCGGTAAGCCAGATCGCACCCGCGGCTGCGCCCGTTCCGTAGATGCCGGCGTTGGAAATGTTTCTGCTTAAATCGATGTGAGCGTTGGAAACTTCGCCGATGGTCCGTTTGTCAGTCGCAATCAGCGCTGCTGTGCCGGCCAGAAAAACTGCGTCCCATTTCAGGTTGGCGCGGTGGAATGGGCTGGAGTAAATTCCGGCTTGGTCGCGAATCAGCCGGAGGCCCAGGCCGTGCACAGTTCCGGAATTTGGCGGAATTGGCGGATCGTCGGAAACGCTGCTGGTCGGGTCAAATCGAAGACCGTCGCACATAGCTTGCGACAGCAAAACGCAGCGATCCATCACTTGTCCTGGCACTTTTATTGGCACTTTTATGGGAGGCCATGCCGGCGCGGATTCCGCGGCGAAGGGCAACGGAACCAGTTGCGCGGAAACGAAAGGGGAGAAAAAACAGAAGAGTGCAACCGAGGCAAACACCCGAACTGCCGTTCCGCGCTTCAAACGGCATCGCAAAAACGCCAAAAACATAAGAATCTGGTGCTTTCCGGGCTGGGAAAAAGTCGGCGAGCCGAACCGGCTGCCAATTTAATGATACAGGATGGAAGCAGTGAATAAAACTTTACGCGCTGTCGCAACCGCAAAATTCCCGGCGTACCACCGCTTACAAGAAACGCAGCTCGGAGCTTATTGGAACGATGCCACTGCCAACTGTTGATCCTCGAAAATTTCAAAAAGGTTGACCACCCGCACCAGCTTGAGGGTTTGCAGAGCAAACTTGGAAGGATTCAAGAGTTTTAATGAGCCGCCACGTTGTTTTGCGGCTGTCAGATATCGAACCAGCAGCCCGATGCCGCTGGAATCGATGGTCGGAACATCCTGAAGGTCCAGCACGAAGCGGGACTCGCCGGAGTCCAAGAGGTCCTTAATGGTTTCGTTGGTACGGTCCAATGCCGGCCCCAGGTTCAGCTTTCCGCGGAGCTTGATGATCTTCACCTGTTCTTGCGTGCGCACGTCAATTTCCACTGGCCGCTCCTTTGAACGAAGTCCCGTGTTTGAGGAGGGAGACTTGCGTGGGCGTTTTCTCTCTGTTAGAGTGCGCGCTCAAATTAGAAGAATGGTGGCAATTTTGCAAGTCGCAGGCAAGAGGCCATCGCGTCCCCTGATAGCGAAGCGAAATCGCGGAGATTGATATGCCCTGGTCTCCGCGCCGGAAAGTTCATTGAAAATCGATCTCAGCTCGATATCCGCTGAATTGCTGGCGGCGCAGGAACTCATTCCTCGCGCGCGCAGCATTGCGCGCATCGTGTCGGAAGCGTTGCCGGGTTGCTCGGTGAACGTTTACAACGCCGGAACGCGGGCCGACCAACAGGTCTGGATTCCACGCGCGTGGTCCGGTGAACAAACCGTTCGAGCCAACACCACCCCCGCAAATGCCGGAACTTTGGCAAGAGGCTCATCCAGACGCGAGCCGCAGGTGTTTGCCGGAACCGCGGTTTCCCGCGAAGACTACGCTCATTTGGACATTCGCCGCACCCTGCGCGGATTGGCGTATCTCCCGCTTGAATACGGAGGCGAGCTCGTTGGGCTGGTGGAAATTTTGAATTTTGACTTGGAGCTGGCGCCGGCGGAAATCGCGCAGCTTCAGCCGCTCGGCAAGACCGCTGGCGCGGCTTTGGCTGCGGCAATTCAGTACGAAGCGGAACGCAACGATTCGCTCTCGTCCGTCAGCCGCCTGACTCAGCTGTACGATTTGGAAAAATCGTTTTCCTCGACCTTGGAAATGGATGAACTGCTGCCGATGATCGGCGGAAAATTTCGTGAAGTCATGGAGTGTCAGGCAATCAATCTCTGGCTGCTGCGTGGCGATGAAAGTCTGGAGTTGATGCATCAGGCCGGAGTGGAGCCCAGCACACCCGCGGGAAGCATCCAGAAGCCCGGTGAAGGAATTCCGGGCAATGTTTCCGATGATGGCGAGCCGGTGCTGATTGCCGATCCAGAAGATTCGCGATTGGGCGAACGCAGCGCCGCTCACACCGAAGGCGGAGTCTTCTCGCTGCTGGTCGTTCCGATTCTTGATCGCGGCGCGCTGGTCGGAGTGGTGGAGGCCATCAACAAACTGGACGGCACGCCGTTCGATGACGACGATCTGTTCGCGCTCTGCAATGTGACCGAGACCGCTTCTACCGCGCTGCACAACGCCAGCCTGCTGTTAGCCGAGCGCAAAGTGGAAATCCTCGAAACGCTGGTCACCGTCAGCCACGAAATCACTTCAACGCTCAACCTTGAGCGCATGTTGCAAACCATCGTTAACGCGCCGCAGGCGGTCATTCCCTACGAGCGCGCGGCAATCGCCCTGGAACAGCGCGGCCGGTTCAAGCTCAGCGCGGTAACCGGGCTCACCCAAGTAAACGCAGACGCTCCCGAAATCGCGCCGCTGAACAGCGTTCTGCAGTGGGCGGCGCTGGCGGAAGAAATCGTCAACGTGCGGCAGCACGGCGACGAAATCGACAGCGACCGCGAAGAGACTCGCGCTAAGTTCCAACAATATTTTGCGGACTCCGGCATGCGTGGCTTTTATGCCATGCCCCTCAACGATGATTCCGGGCGCGTCGGAATCCTCAGCCTGGAAAGCAGCGACCCTGATTTTCTTACCGCGGTGCACATCGAATTGCTCCAAGTGCTGGCCAGTCAGGCTACTGTCGCTCTGCGCAATGCGCAAATGTATAAAGAGGTGCCGTTTATTTCGGTTCTCGAACCAGTCTTGGCCCGCAAACGGCGGTTCATGGCCATGGAAAAGCGCCGGCGCACGCTAATTGTTGTTTTGGCCGCGGCCGCGGTGCTCTTTCTGGTCGCTTGTCCGCTTCCGCTTCGTGTAGATGGTGACGCGGTGGTGGCGCCCGGCCTCCGCGCCACGGTGCAACCCGAAGTCGAAGGCGTCGTGGACAAAGTTCTGGTTTATGAAGGGCAAAGCGTCCAGCGCGGACAAGTGGTGGCGGAACTGCAAACCTGGAACTTTCGGTCGAACCTCGCGGAGGCGAAATCGAAATACGAATCTGCAATGCTGCAGATGAACCGGGCATTGTCGGCCAACGACGGAACTTCTGCAGGGGTGCACCGGGTGCAAGCGGACTACTGGAAAGCGGAAGTCGACCGGGCCAGGCAATTGCTCGAACAGGCTTATCTGCGTTCTCCAATCGACGGCGTAGTCGTCACGCCGCATCTGGAAAATTCCGTCGGCATCAAGCTTCGACAAGGCGAGACATTCGCTGAGGTAGTAGACACCTCCCGGGCTATCGTTGACGTCGCCATCGACGACGTCGATGCAGGGCTTTTAAGACAGGGACAGCGTGCCGTCGTTAAACTCAACAGCTACCCAACCCGAACTTTTCAGGGCGGAGTCGTAATCGTCAGCCCAAAAGCCCAGCTGCTCCACGAATCCACCGTTTTTTATGCGCGGGTCGCAATACCAAATGCCGACGGAACCCTGCGTACCGGAATGGAAGGACGGGCAAAGGTCCGAACCGGATGGCAATTCGCGGCTTACGTGATCTTTCGCCGACCGTTCTTGTGGATGTACGGAAAATTCTGGTATTGGCTGGGTTGGTAGATCGGCCGGGAGGCGGCGTATGCGAGTTCTAATCGTGCCATTCGCTTTAGCTGCGGCGCTTCTAGCATCGGGCTGCGGCGACAGCCAGCCGGCCGCGCCGGTTGTTACCGCAGCTTCGGCCGCGTCAAAGGTCGCAGCTCCGGCAGTCTCAGTGGAAACCGCGCTCTCCGTCTCGGGACCAATCATTGTTGAACATCAAGTCGAGTTAACCGCCCAGCGCGACGGCCTTATCGCAAAAATTTATTATGATGCTCCGGCACGCGTTAAGACCGGCACGATCCTGGCCCAAATGGATGACCGGCAAGTCTCCACAAATCTCGAAGCCGCCCGCGCCAAGTCCCGTAGCATCGCCGCGGATTTGAAAAACTGGGAAGCAGAGATGGAAGTATTGAAAGCCGATTACGTTCGTGCGCAACGGCTTTGGAACGAAAAACTCATCGCCGAAGAACAGTTGCAGCACGCAAAATATAAAGTCGAATCCGATCAATGGGACGTTCTGCGTGTAAAAGAACAGCTCAACACCGCTAAGGAAGAGGAAAATTCGCTGCAACTCGAAGTAGAAAAAACCCGGATTGCGGCGCCGTTCAGCGGATTGGTGGCCCGCCGCTACGTTCGCGAAGGCCAGTCCGTTTCCAAAGGGGATCGTTTGTTTTGGGTGACTGCCGAAGCTCCGCTGCTGATGCGTTTTACGCTGCCGGAAAGGTATTTTGGGCGAGTGCGCCGTTTGCAGCAATTTGAAATCACCTCACCCGATGTTCCCGGCGAAAAACATCAGTCCCGGGTAAAAGAAATCAGCCCGGTTATTGACCCATCCAGCGGCACGTTCGAAGTTTTGGTCGAGTTGATCGGCGATCACCGCTCCTTGCACCCCGGCATGACCGCAAACATCCAGGTCGAACCTTCAAGGTAGCCCCGAATGAATCTGACACGCGCGCTGGAGGTAGCTCTGCCGGACATTCCGGCCCGCAATCTAGCCACGCGCGTTCCGCGTTTACCTCCGGACCTGGTTTTCAAAGAGCACATCGAAGACGGCAAGCCGGTGGTCCGGGTCTTTGTGCCAAGTCAGGAAGCCATGTATGCGTTTCCCCCGCCAAACTGGGCGCTGGCGCAGATGTTTGATGGAGTGCGCTCCTACGACGATATAGCGGACCTGTACTCGGCGCAGATTGGAACCCAGTATGACGCTGAGGAGGTACGCGAATTCGCCGCTTCTCTCGAGCAAGCAGGCTTCTGGTACAAGACGGTCCAGGAAAAAAATATCCTGTTAATGCAGCGGGATGCGCAAAAGCGCCGGAAGGAACTGAATACCAACAAGAGCAAGTACGGGGACCTGGCGCAGATTGCCTTTCCCGCCGTCAATCCTGATAAATTTCTGACTTGGCTGCACAAACATACCGCATGGATTTACACCTGGTGGTTCACGCTGCTGACTCTGGTGGCCTTCGCCATCATGGCCGGAATCACTCTCGTTCACTGGGACGAAATTGGACGAGACTCGCTGCTCTTTTTTAATTTCAAGGAAAAGAGCTGGGCCGATATTGGGATTTTCTATCTGGTGGCGGTCAGCGCGATGTGCTGGCACGAAATCGGCCACGGTCATGCCTGCAAACATTACGGCGGGCGCGTTCCGGCCATGGGTTTTCTGCTGATCTATTTGGCTCCGGCTTTTTACACCGATACTTCGGAAGGTCAGGTTCTGGCCTCTCGCTATCAGCGCATGTTGATCGCGCTTGCCGGAGCCTGGTCTGAACTTTATATCTGCGCGGTAGCCACAGTGTTGTGGTGGCTCTCAGCTCCAGATACCACTCTTCATTCCGTGGCGTACATGATGGTGCTGATCACCGGAATTGCCTCGGTGTTGATCAATTTCAATCCTCTCATCAAGCTCGATGGTTATTACATCATGTCCGAGATTCTTGGCCTGGTGGACCTTAAGGAAAGCTCGACTGCTTACGTTTCTGCATTGGTGAAGCGAAACATCTGGCGCTTGCCGGTGGAAGTTCCCTACGTGCCGCGCAAGCGGCGCTTCGGATATGTGGCCTACGCCCTCCTTTCAGGCCTGTATAGCTACACGGTGCTGTATATCGTCGCGCGGTTCGTCGGCAATATCTTCCGTAATTTCAATCAGGATTGGTCTTTTGTCCCACAACTGGGAACTGCAGCATTGGTATTCCGCTCGAGAATCCGAACCTTGGTGAACTTTATGAAATTCGTCTACTTGGACAAGAGGGAACGGCTGCACGCGTGGTTTCGATCTCGCCAGGCGTTTTTTCTGGTCGCTGTCTTTTTGATCTTCCTGCTTGTTCCTATATGGCGCGATTCTTTGATTGGCCAATTTATTTTGGAGCCATCGAACCATGCGGTCGTCCGTGCCATAGTCCCCGGTACGATCACCGAAGTTTTTGCTCAGGAAGGTCAGCACGTTGAAGCCGGAAAGCCCTTGGTGGCCCTGCGAAGCCTGGCACTGCAGGGCAAGCTATCCAAAAGTAGAGCTGACTATGCTGTTGCCTCGATGCTGGCCACTGACGCCGGTCTGCACTATGCCGATTATGGTCCCGCGCTTCAACAACGTGTTCAATTCGCCGAGCAGGTGCGATTCGCCAACCAGGAAGCCGCCGGCCTGGTGCTCGTAAGCCCGGTCTCCGGAATCGTGATGACCCCGGACCCGCAAAGTCGCGTCGCCTCGTTTGTCCTGGCCGGATCTGAATTGGTCGAGATCGCGGATTTAAGCGAGATGCGAGCGCGAATCTTTGTTTCCGAACACGATCTGTACCGGCTAAAAGTCGATGCTCCGGCACGTCTTTACGTAAACGGCTTCCCGCGAACCTGGGTCACCAAGGTCGCAGCCGTAAGCGCGAAATCGACGGAAATTGATCCCGCTCTTGAAGAAGAGCGTAAATTCCAAGGATTACAGCCACCGAATTTTTACGTGGCCGAGTTGAAAATCTCGAATCCCGGGTTCGTGCTGAAACCGGGCATGGTGGGCATCGCGAGAATCTACGGCCAGCGGCGCAGCCTTGCGGGAATTTTGGCGAAAGAGGCTTGGCAGTTTGCGCTTCGCAAGATCTGGTAAATCAAGAAAGGCCGTAGGGATGCCCTAGCGGCCTTTCTCTTCAAAACGGTTGGCAGGGATTCAGAACTAGTTCTTGACCGCAGTGTGCTTGGCAACGGTGTGTTTCGCCACAGCCTGCTTTGCCACAGCCTGCTTCGCCACGGTATGCTTTGCCACGGTATGCTTCGCTACCGCGTGCTTGGCAACCGCATGCTTCGCAACCGGGCTCATCGTGGCTGATACGCCGGCGAAATCTTCCCGCGCTACGCTGGCTTTCTTCGCTGACTTTAAGGTACTGATCAAGGACTTTTTCTGGATGGACATTCTCATCTCCCCGCGCTCTGAATTTTTGTCTACCGTTCAGACACCCGCTCTACATGCAATGCCCATGCCAATCCGGTGCATCTGGTTTCGAGTTGATAGCGAACGAAGAATCAAGCACTTACGGGCTGGAAGCCGTCTCCCGGCGGCAACTGGCCGCGGAGTGCGGTGAAATTGTCATCCGTTCGGTTAAAAATTAACCATCGATAGGTTGAATTTTAACCATCTTAGAGCTTCAACTTTCGGCATAGGTACTTCATCCGTTGTCCATCCAGTTTTAATAACGCCGCCGCCGCGCTCTTTTTTCCTCCGCTCCGGCGCAACGCCGCCGTCAGATAAGCCACCTCGATCCGTTCCATCTCGGCATCGAAGTCCACCCCTTCCTCCGGAATCAAAATCGATTCCTGGCCGCTGGCGCTATGCCGCAGCAGATTCTGCGGAAGATGCTCGGCGGTAATATTCGTTCCGCTGACCATCACCACCACGCGTTGCACCAGATTTTCCAGCTCCCGCACGTTGCCCGGCCAGGGATACTCTTCCAGTATTTCCAGCACCTCCGGCTGCATTGTTTTCACCGGCTTTTTTGCAGCCGTGCAATAACTCCTCAAGAAATGATCCACCAGCAGCGGCAGGTCGCCGTCCCGGTCGCGCAATGGCGGCACCGCAATCGGCACAACATTAATTCGATAGTAGAGGTCTTCGCGGAATTGCCCTTTGCGCACCAGGTCTTCCAGGTCGTCGTTGGTCGCGCAGATCAGCCGGAAGTCGATTTTCTTGGACACGCGCCCGCCCAGCCGTTGCACCGTCCGCTCCTGCAACACTCGCAGCAGTTTGCTCTGCAAGCCTGGATTGAGCGTGGCGATCTCATCAAGAAACAGCGTTCCGTGGTGTGCGGATTCGATCAACCCGGCTCGCGCGTTATCCGCCCCGGTAAATGCGCCCTTCTCCCACCCAAACAGTTCCGATTCAATCAGCGATTCCGGTAACGCCGAACAATTCAAGCAAATGTAAGGCTGCTCGCGGCGATCACCCGATTGCACGATCGCGTTGGCGATTAACTCCTTGCCGGTCCCGCTCTCCCCGCGCAGCACTACCGTGGTGTTGCTGTCCGCCACCGCTTGAATGGTGTGGTACAGCTTTTGCATCGCCGCGCTGGCGCCAATCAACGAACAAAACGCCGACTTGCTCTCCAGTTGTTTTACGACCCGGCGGCCTTCCAGTTCGTGCGCCCTCTTCTCAATGGCCCGCGCCAGCAAGCTTTGCAGTTCGTCATAATCTACCGGTGCCAGCACGCATTCATCTGCGCCAGCCTGGCTGGCTCGCAGTGGAATCTGATGATCCCGTGACCGGGTCATCGCCACTAGCACCAAGTCGTCGCGAATCGATCGGATCTCTTGCAGCACTTCGATGCCGTCCCGAGCGCCATCGCCGACGCTGTCCAGGTCGAACAACATGCATCGCAGCGTTGCATCTTGCACTGCTTCCGTGATTGCGCGTTCAGTGCCGGCCAGCGTGGCGTGAAACCTGGGCGACAATCCGCGCCGCATCTCCGGAAATGCCGAAGCCTCGGCAACCACAATCGCCACAGAGTGCTGTTTGCCTGGGCCTGGATTTGTATCGGTGGGCATAGCCAGAGGGGCGCGATTATAAAGGAACAGTTCTACCGTGAACAGCGATTCCGCGTGCAGTTACTCGAAAATTAAGGAACGCCGTTGCGGGAATTGTGGCGTTTGGCCCGCAAGTTCACTTCACCAACGACGCACTTTCCGCTCCGTCGCTTAGCCATTTACGAATCGCCACAATCGATTTATTTTAGAGTAGGCATCACGCACCAGCCTGGCAAGGACTGTCCATGCTTCCTGAAGATCCATCGCCGAAAAAAAGTACTTTCAAGAATCCGCTGGTCTATTCTTCACTACTCGTTCTAATTGTGGCCGGTTATGTCGGCTGGAGACTCCTCTCCCGGTATCAGGACAATCGGGCTTACCAACAGCGCGCCGAAGCCGAGCAGGCCAAAAAGCAGCGCGAATCGGACCAGGTGGCCATCGAGCAGCTTGGCGGCAGCGAACTCTCCATCCAAATGCTCTACGCCACGCCCAGGATTCATCGCGGTGAAACTGCGCAAGTTTGCTACGGCGTGGCCAACGCCAAGACCGTCACGCTGGAGCCGCAATCCAGCCCAGTTTGGCCCTCCCACAACCTCTGCGTGGACGTAAAGCCAGCAAAAACAACAACCTATACCCTCACGGCCACCGGCGCCGACGGCAAGTCAGTCAACCAGACGGTTTCCATCGAAGTCCGCTGATATCTGAAATCGGGGCTTGTTCCCACAATTTCTCCGCATTTATACTTATTGCTGCGCGGGGGCGGTAGACGGACTCTCAAATCCCTCCCCCGCGAATCTGTTTTATATCAGGGTTTGTAAGCCTGCCTGCGTCAGGCAGGCACAACCCGGATACCCGTTTGGTGAAGGCGAATGTCCGACCCTATCGCGAAAATTAAAAAGAAGCTGCAGAACGAAATCGACCTGCTGGACCACGAACTGAACGTCGATCTGCCCAAGGAGATTGCCGTGGC
>Ga0137418_10005888_pt1 | contig 11265 bp, 7 predicted proteins | sample CZODoug3_1_2_16f_FD_122242 | JGI IMG/M metagenome (GOLD analysis project Ga0137418, IMG submission 122242) | Vadose zone soil fungal communities from Angelo Coast Range Reserve, California, USA - CZODoug3_1_2_16fungal (Hybrid Assembly) | ecosystem: Environmental > Terrestrial > Soil > Vadose... | reverse complement strand
CGAACAGCATCGGCGCCTGGGCGCCGGAGATCAGCTCCTGCAGCGACTGTCCCGCCCAGTCGTTGCCGAAACCGCGCGGCAGCTGCTGCGTGACGATTGCCTGCATCGCCTGCATGGCTTCGCCGGAGCTGCGTCCCGGAGCATTGCCGCCGGTGATCTCCACCGCCGGATAGCCGTTGTAACGCGTGAGTGAGGGGGCGCCCACGACCCAATCGGCGCGCACGAAGTTCGCCAGCGGGATCATGTTGCCGTTGGCGCCGGAGGCGTAGAAGTGTTCCAGCGCCTCGGGCGTCATGCGCCACGGGGCATCCGCTTGCAACAGCACCCGCAACACCCGTCCCTGGTAGATGAAGTCGTTGGCGTACACCGGCGCCAGCATCAGCCGCAGCGCGCTATAGACGTCGCTGGCGGAGAGGCCCATCGACTGCGCCTGCACGCGATCGACGCTGAGTCGCAGCTGCGGCGAGGGCGGCAGGAGATTGGCCCGCACCCCGGTGAGCGCCGCATTGCGGGCGGCGCTCTCCAGCACCGTCTCCTGCGCGGCCGTGAGCGCCTCGCGTCCGAGCCCGCCACGATCCTCGAGGTAGAAGTCGAAGCCCCCGAACACGCCCAGGCCGCGCACCGTCGGCAGGTTGAGGGCGTAGACCTTGGCGTCGTGGATCTCGCGCGCAAACGAGCGGTTCGCCCAGCGGATGAAATCCGCCGCCGTGTCGGGGCGCTCGTCCCAGGGTTTAAGGTGCACGAAGAGGCGGCCGGCATTCTCACCGGAGCCGGTGAAACTCGAGCCGGCGATGAGAAACGCGCTCACCACGTCGGGGCTGCTCATGACGATGGCGTTGATGTGCTGCAGCACCTCGTGGGTGCGCGGCAGGGAGGCTCCCGCCGGCAGCTGCACATCGCCCAGCACGTAGCCCTGGTCCTCATCGGGCAGAAAGCTCCCCGGGAGCTTGAGGAACAGCAGCGCTCCCAGCGCCAGCATCACCGAGAATCCCGCCATCCAGCGCGGCACGTGGCCGACGGACACGAACACGCGGTGCACGTAGGAGCGCCGCGTGCCCTCGTAGGCGCGATTGAACCAGTTGAAGATCACGTTGCCGCGCAGATGCTCGGCAGTCAGGAGCGAGGCGCACAGTGCCGGCGTGAAGGACAGCGCCAGCAGCGCCGAGAAGCCCATGGAGAGCGCGATGGTGAGCGCGAATTGCCGGTAGATCACCCCGGTGCTGCCGGTCTGCAGGGCGCTCGGGATGAATACCGCGGCGAGCACCGAGGTGATGGCGATGATCGCGCCGGTGATCTGCTGCATCGCCTTGCGCGTGGCCTCCTTGGGTGCGAGATGCTCCTCGCGCATGATGCGTTCGACCGCCTCCACCACCACGATGGCATCGTCCACCACGATGCCGATTGCCAGCACCATGGCGAACAGCGACAGCTGATTGATGGAGAAGCCGACCGCGTACATGCCGACCAGCGTGCCGAGCAGCGCCGCCGGCACGACCAGCGTCGGGATGAGGGTGGCGCGAAAATTCTGCAGGAATACCAGCATCACCAGAAACACCAGCAGCACCGCTTCGGCGAGGGTGATGATCACCTCGCGGATGGCCACCTTGATGAAGGTCGTCGAGTCGAACGCCCAGAACCAGCTGACGCCGGCGGGAAAGCTCGGCTGCATGTCGTTCATCCTGGCCGCTACCGCCCGGGCAACCTCCAGCGCGTTGGCGTTCGGGGCCAGCTGGATGCCGAAGGCCGCGACCGGTGTCGTGCCGATATTGGTCTCGAAGCCGTATTGCGCCGCCCCCAGCGTCACGCGCGCCACGTCCTTTACGCGCACCGAGGCGCCGTTCTGCTCGGTGCGCAGCAGGATGTTCTCGAACTGCTCCGGGGAGCGAAAACGTCCCTCCACCGTGACGGTCGCGGTCATGGCCTGATCGGGCATCGCGGGCTGCGCGCCGATGGCGCCGGAGGCGAACTGGGCATTCTGCGTCTGTACCGCGGCGAGCACGCTGGCGGCCGACAGGCTGTAGGCGCGCAGCTTGTCCGCATCCAGCCAGATGCGCATCGCGTACTCGGAACCGAACTGCACCGCGGCGCCGACCCCGGGAAGGCGCTGCACCTGATCGAGCACCCGCGAGGCGACGATGTTGTTGAGCTCCGCGGCACTCGGGCCGCCGGGGGCGGCGCGCAGGCCGATGGCGCCGAGAAACCCGGCGCTGACTTTCGCAATGCGGATGCCCTGTTGGTTGACCTCGGCGGGCAGGCGCGGCTGGGCGAGCGTCACGCGATTCTGGGTCTGCACGGCGGCGATGTCCGCACTGGTGCCGTTGCGGAACGTGAGCGTGATGTTCGCGGAGCCGTCCGAGGCGGACTGCGAGGTGAAGTACAGCAGATTGTCCAGTCCGGTGAGCTGCTGCTCGATGACCTGGGTGACGGTCGTTTCCACCGTGGCGGCGCTCGCGCCCGGGTAAGTGGTGGTCACGGCAACCTGTGGTGGGGCGATCTCCGGGTAGGCCTCCGCCGGCAGCCGCGCCAGCGCCAGCACGCCGCCGAGGGTGATGAGGATGGCGAGCACCCAGGCAAACACCGGGCGGTCGATGAAGAATTTCGGCATGAACGCTTACCGTCCCGCGGCGCCGGCCGGCGCGGCGGCGCCCGCGTCCCGGGCGGCCTGTGCCTGCGCCGCATAGGGCACGGCGGCCACGCTGGCGCCCGGTCGCGCATTCTGCGTGCCCGAGACGATCATCCGGTCACCGTCGGCGAGACCGTCGGTGACGATCCACTCAGGTCCCGTGAGCGCCTCCGCCACGACACGCTTCTGGATCACCCTGTCATCCGGGCCGACCGTGAGCACGTACGGCCCGGTGGCGTCGCGCTGCAGGCCGGCCTGCGGCACGAGAAATCCGCGATTCACCGCAGCGGAGCTCAGGCGCACGCCGACGAACATTCCCGGCAGCAGCTGATGCTCGGGATTGGGCAGGATGGCGCGCAACGCCACGGCTCCGGTGGCCGGGTCGACGCTGACGTCGAGGAAGTCGAGCGTCCCCGCGTGCGCGTAGCGCGTGCCGTCCGGGAGCGTGAGAGCGACGCTCGCCTCAGCGCGCGCCACGGTCACGCTGCCGGCGCTCCGTGCACGCTGTAGACGCTCGATATCCACTGCGGCTTGCTCGAAGTTGACGTAGATCGGATCGATCTGCTCCACCCTCGTCAGCAGCGTCGGCGTGCCTTCGCCGACCAGAGCTCCCTCGGTGACGCCCTGCTGGCCGGCGCGGCCGGCGATCGGCGCGGTGACGGTCGCGTAACTTAAGTTTATGCGCGCGCTGGCCACGCCCGCCTTGGCCTGCTGCACGCTTGCTGCGGTGGAGCGCTCGGCGGCCTCGGCGTTATCCAGGTCCGAGCGCGACACCAGGCCGCTCGCGATGAGCTCGCGCGCACGTTCGGCGGCGATGTGAGCGTTGGTGGCGTTCGCCTGCGCCTGTGCGAGCGCGGCCTCGGCGCCATCGAGCGCCGCGCGCAGCGGCGCCGGGTCGATCTGGAACAGCCCCTGTCCGGCCCTGACGTCCGAGCCCTCCTTGTAGAGGCGCTTGAGCAGCACGCCGGGGACCCGCGCGCGCACGTCCGCGGTGCGGGTGGCAGACAGGCGTCCCACGAGCTCGCGCGTGAGCGGCACGGATTGCGAGTGCGCCACCACCACCCCAACCTGCGGCGGATGCGGGGCGGGCGGGGGCGCGTGCGATCCGCAGCCGGCGCAGAGCGCGATGAGAGTGAGGTACCCGGCCCTGGCCACGCGCTCCTCCAGTCGACAAATAGCTGCCGAGGCAGTAATATCATCGGCAGTAATCTCACCGACAGCCCTAGGATAGCAGGGGCACCATGAGCCGCAGAAGCGCCGTCAAGGCCGAGCCGCGGGTGGCGGCGCAGTCCCCGCAGGAACGATTGGGCGTCGGCTATCTGCTGGGCCGGGCGCGCGGCTCGCTCCTCGACGCACTGGACGCGGAGCTCGCGCGCTTTGGCCTCACCGGCATGCAGTTCGGGGTGTTGAAACATCTCGCGGAAGGGGCGGCGCACACCGCGGCGGACCTGTGTCGGCGCATGCATTACGACACCGGCTCCATGACTCGCATGCTCGACCGGCTCGAGGGCAAGGGGCTGGTGCGCCGTGAGCGCGGCCGCGAGGACCGCCGCCTGGTGTTGCTGCGCATCGCACCCGGCGGGCGCGTGCTGCTGCCGCGCCTCATGGCGGTGGCGGTGCGCGTGCTCGAGGGGCACCTCGCCGGCTTCAGCGCGGCGGAGATCGAGGCGCTCAGGGGCTACCTCGGACGGATGATCGATAACGGGCAAGCCAAGGGGGAGAATGAGCACTCACCTACAGGCGGCCGATCATGAGCACCCGCAGCATCGTTCTGGGAGTAACCGTGGCGGCATCGCTGGCCGGCTGTGTCGAGCGCGGTGACTGGAAACCCGCGGCGCAACTTCAGCCACAGGCGCTCGGCGCGCAGCAGACGCTCGCGGGGGCGAAGCTCGACGCCGCGGCCTGGCCGGCCGACCAGTGGTGGCGCGGTTACGCCGATCCGCAGCTCGATACGCTCATCGCCGAGGCGCTCGCGGGCAGTCCCTCGCTCGAGATCGCCGAGGCACGGCTGCGGGCCGCCCAGGCGCAGGCCATCGCGGCGGGCGCCGTACGGGTGCCGGCGGCGGCGCTCGATGCCGAGACCACCCGCCAGCGATACCCGGAGCATGGGCTGTTCCCGCCGCCCTTCGCCGGCAGCTACTCGACTGACGCTCGGGTGGCGCTCGATTTCAGTTTCGACCTCGACTTCTGGGGCCGCAACCGCGCCTTGCTGGCCGCGGCCCGCTCGGGCGTGCAGGCGGCGGATGCCGACCGCGCGGCGGCACGCCTGGCGCTCGCGGTCGGCGTGGTGCGCGCTTACATCCAGCTCGACCTGTGGTACGCGCTGCTGGATGTCGCCAACGACAACCTCACACAGCAGACCGCGATTCTCGAGCTGACGCAGCAGCGCGTCAGCGCGGGCCTGGAGAACACCGCGCGCGTGAAACAGTCGGAAGGCAGTGTGGCGCTGACGCGCGCCGGCGTGGCGTCGGTGCAGGCCAGCATCGAGCTGGCGCGCAATCAGCTCGCGGATCTGGTCGCGGCGGGCCCGGATCGCGGCCTGCGCCTGCAGCGCCCGCGGCTCGCGGCGCCGGCCGACCTGGCGCTGCCCGCGGCGCTGCCCGCGGATCTGCTCGCGCGCCGCCCGGACCTCGCCGCGGCGCGTGCGCAGGTGGAGGCCGCGACCCACGGGGTCGCGGCGGCGGAGGCTGATTTCTACCCGAACGTGAACCTGACGGCGTTTGCCGGCCTGCAGAGCATCGGCCTGTCGCAGCTGTTCCAGGCGTCCGACCGGATCGTGGGCGCGGGGCCGGCGCTGCACCTGCCGGTGTTCAACCGCGGCGGGCTGCGCAGCACACTGCAGAGCCAGCAGGCGCAGCTCGACCAGTTGGTCGGTGAGTACAATCAGACGCTGCTGGATGCGGTGCGCGAAGTCGCCGACGTGATCGCCAACTGGCGCGCACTCGAGCGCGAGAGCCACGAGCAGCAGATCGCGCTCGAGGCCGCGCAGCGCTCCTACGAGCTGACCACCGAGCGCTATCGCGCCGGGCTGGACAATTACCTCAGCGTGCTGTCGAGCCAGAACCAGGTGTTGCAGGCACAGGGTCTGCGCGCGCAGTTGCAGGCGCGACGCCTGTCCTTCAGCGTCGACCTGGTGCGCGCGCTCGGCGGCGGCTACGCCCCGCGCTCATCGGCCACCTGAGTAATGGACGCTCCCGTCACCACCGCCCCCTCAGCGCTCGCGCTGCGCCAGCGCCGCCAGACCTGGCTCGTCGGCGTGACGGTGGCCGTTATCGTCGTGGCGTTGCTCACCGCGGCCTGGTGGTGGCTGTACGCGAGCCATTACCAGAGCACGGACGACGCCTACGTGGCCGGCGACCTGGTCAGCGTCATGTCGCAGGTGAATGGCACGGTGGTCGCGATCGACGCCGACGAGACCGACCTGGTGCAGGCCGGCCAGGAGCTGGTGAGGCTCGACGCCACCGATGCCGGTATCGCTCTGCAGGATGCCGAGCAGCAACTGGCGCGCACCGTGCGCCAGACCCGCACGGTATTTGCCAACCGCGACCAGCTGGCGGCGCTCGTCGCGCAGCGCCGCGCGGACCTCGATCGGGCGCAGGCGGACTTCAACCGCCGCAAGGATCTCGCCGCCACCGGGGCGGTGTCCTCGGAAGAGGTGGGGCACGCGCGCGATGCGCTGAAGGCGGCGCGCGACGCGCTGATCGCCGCGCAGAAGAGTCTCGCCGCCAGCGCCGCCCTGGTCGGCCGCACCGCCATCGCCGATAACCCGGACGTGCAGGCGGCCGCTACCGTGGTGGAGCGGGCGTGGCTCGCCCTGCAGCGCACCCGGGTGCGCGCGCCGCTCACCGGCTACCTCGCCAGGCGCGGCGTGCAGTTGGGTGAGCGCATAGCGCCCGGCGTGGCGCTCATGACCGTCGTGCCGCTCGAGCGGCTGCGGGTGGAGGCCAACTTCAGGGAAGTGCAGCTCAAGCACATGCGCATCGGACAGCCGGTGACGGTGATCGCCGACCTGTACGGCGGGCAGGTCGAGTACCACGGCAGGGTCGCCGGGCTCGGCCTCGGCACCGGTGCGGCGTTCGCGCTGCTGCCGGCGCAGAACGCCACCGGCAACTGGATCAAGGTGGTGCAGCGTGTGCCGGTGCGCGTGGCGCTGCCGGCGCGCGAGCTCGCGGCGCACCCGCTGCGCATCGGGCTTTCCACCACCGCCAGCGTTGACGTGCACGATGACTCCGGAGCGCAGCTGGCGCCGGCGCCGCCTCAGGAGCCGGTGCTCACCACCAGCGTCTACGATCTCGACCGCAGCGAGGTCACGGCGCGCATCGCGCAGATCATCGGCGAGAACTCGCTCGAGGAAGCGGCGGCGACTCAGTCGAGCTTCAGGTAGTCGAGCGGCAGGGCGGTGGTGTACTTGATGGTCTCGAGCGCGAAGCTGGCACTCACGTCCTGGAACTCCACCGCCGAGATCAGCCGCTTGTAGACGACGTCATAGGCGTCGATGTCCGGCACCACGATGCGGATCAGGTAGTCAACGTCGCCGCTCATGCGGTGAATCTCCGTCACCTCGGGGATGTCGCGCACGGCACGCACGAACTTGTCGAACCACGCCTCGCTGTGATTGCCGGTCTTGAGGGTCACGAACACCGTCGTGCCGACGTTGAGCGCATGCGCGTCCAGCAGCGCCACGGTGCGCCGGATGACCCCGTCCTGCTGCAGCTTCTGGATGCGCCGCCAGCACGGGGCCTTGGACAGGCCGATGCGATCGGCGATCTCGGCGGCGCTCAGCTCGCCGTTGCCCTGCAGCAGCTCCAGGATTCTGGCATCCAGCTTGTCCATGAAACGCGGTGTGTCATTCCCCCTGAAACGCGCAACATTGTTGCGCAGCCGGCCCGGGTTTGCCAGACGAACGCAACCGCGTAGCGCACGCTCGCGGTTAGCATGCAGCATGGATCTGATCCGCGCCTTTACCGAACATCCCGCGTCCGTGGGTGAGAGCTACACCGAGCACCTCGTGAGGGCGGTGTGCTTCGGCACCCGCATGGTGCTCGCCGGTATCGCCTGCCTGTTGCATGGCTTGCTGCCGTTTGTGTTCGTGCGCACCGGCAGCCAGGCGATCACCGAGCTGAACGAGCGGATGATCGCCACGCGCCAGCTGCCGCTGCACCCGCTGGCGAGCGACAAGCGGCTGCCGCTGTAACCGTGCCCGCGCTGCTGCGGGCGTTCGCGCCGGGCTGGACGGCGCTGCGCCAGGCGCTGCCGGGCGTGTTCATCGCCATCGCCCTCGCCGCCGCGGCGCGCGGCATGGCCCACACTCTGGCGCTGGGTGTCGGCGGCCTGCCGAAGATCCCCTTGAGTCCGGTGATGTGCGCGGTGCTGCTCGGCATGCTGTGGCGGAACAGCATCGGCGTACCCGCCTGGGCGGGCAGCGGTCTGAACTGGGCCATGTACCGGCTGCTGCGCGTCGGCATTGCGCTCGTTGGGCTGCGCCTCACCCTCGGTGGTGCGACCGCCATCGCCGCTACGGCGTTGCCAATCGCCCTGAGTTGTCTCACCGTGGCGCTCATCGCCGGCATCGGCATTGCGCGCCTGCTGGCAGTGCCGCGCCGCCTGGGGCTGCTGCTCGCCATCGGCACCGCCGTGTGCGGCTGCACCGCGGTGGTGGCGATGGCGCCGCTCATCCGGGCGCGGCATGCCGAAACGGCCTTCGCCGTCACCTGTGTAGTGTTGTTCGGCTGCATCGCCATGCTGTTTTATCCGTGGGTGGCGGGTCACTTCCTGGCCGCCTCCCCGGTGCACGCCGGCATCTTCCTCGGCACCGCCATCCACGACACCTCGCAGGTGATTGGCGCGGCGCTCATCTATTCACAGCAGGCCACCGCCCCCGCAGCGCTCGCCGCAGCGAGCGTCGCCAAGCTGCTGCGCAACCTGTCGATCGCGGTGCTGCTCCCGGTGGCCGCCTGGCTGGCGCAGCGGCGCGAGGCGCGCGCGGGCGCGCCGGCGCCGGCCGCCGCGGGGGGCGGCACACGCGCGCCCCGGGTCCCGCTCTTCGTGCTGGCATTCATTGGCTTCATCGTCGTGCGCACCGCCGGGGACACACTCTGGCACGGCTCCGCCGCACTGTGGCAGGCGCTCGTCAACACCGGCTACACCGCCTCGGATCTGTTCCTCGCTTGCGGCATGACCGCGGTGGGCCTGTCGGTTTCCTTTACCGACATGTGGCGCATCGGCTGGCGCCCGCTCGCGGCTGGACTGGTGGTGGCGACCCTGGTGGGTGCCTGCAGCCTGCTGCTCACGCTCGCCATGCTGCACGGGGTCAGCTGAGCGGATCACCCGCACGGTCGTATCGGGCGCCCGCGCCCGCTACACTGCCACAATGGCGAACGCCCGATCCCGGATCTCGCGCCGCGCCGCCGAGGACGCGGTACGCGCGCTGCTGCGCTGGGCGGGTGAGGATCCGCGCCGCGAGGGCCTGCGCCACACCCCGCGCCGGGTCGTGGATGCCTATCGTGACTGGTTTTCCGGCTACCAGATCGACCCGGCCGCATACCTGCGGCGCACTTTCGAGGAGGTCGGCGGCTACGATGAGATGATCGTGCTGCGCGACATCAGCTTCGAGTCGCATTGCGAGCACCACATGGCGCCCATCATCGGACGGGTGCACATCGGCTACCTGCCCGCCAACAAGGTGGTCGGCATCAGCAAGCTCGCGCGCGTGGTCGACGGCTACGCGCGGCGCCTGCAGGTGCAGGAGAAGCTCACCTCGCAGATCGCCGACTGCATCACGGAGGTGCTCAAGCCGCGCGGCGTGGGTGTGGTCGTGGATGCCGTGCACCAGTGCATGACCACGCGCGGGGTGCACAAGCGCAACGTGTCGATGGTCACCAGCCGCATGACCGGCACCTTCCGCAGCGACGCCCGCACCCGCTCCGAGTTCCTGCGCTTCATCGACATTTCCGGCGCGCACGAGGTCTAGCGTCAACTGCCGCAGATGCCAACCCGGGTAGTCTCGGCGTGGGATTTCAGCTGATCGCGGCGGCCGCGGCGTCGGCGCGCGACGCGCGCTTGCGGTCCTGCTCCTTCAGAAAGCGCTTGCGGATGCGGATGGAGGTGGGCGTCACCTCGACCAGCTCGTCATCGGCGATGAACTCGACCGCGTATTCCAGCGTCAGCTCGATGGGTGGCGTGAGCAGGATCGCATCGTCCTTGCCGGCGGCGCGGATGTTGGTGAGCTTCTTGGTCTTGATCGGGTTCACCACCAGATCGTTGTCGCGGCTGTGGATCCCGATGATCATGCCCTCGTAGAGCTTCTCGCCGGGAGCGACGAACAGCCGGCCGCGCTCCTGCAGGTTGAACAGCGCGTATGCGACCGCCTCGCCGTGCTCGTTGCTCACCAGTACGCCGTTGTGGCGATCGGGGATCTCGCCCTTCAGCGGCGCAAAACCGTCGAAGATGTGACTCATCAGGCCGGTGCCGCGGGTGAGCGTCAGGAACTCGCCCTGGAACCCGATCAGCCCGCGCGCCGGCACGCGGTACTCGAGGCGCGCGCGCCCCAGGCCGAGGCTCATGTCGGTCAGGTCGGCGCGGCGCTCGCCGAGGGCCTCCATCACCGCACCCTGGTGCGCCTCCTCGATATCGACGGTGAGGGCTTCGTAGGGCTCGTGCACCTCGCCGCTCACGATCCGGGTCAGCACCTGCGGGCGCGACACGGCGAGCTCGTAGCCCTCGCGGCGCATGTTCTCGATGAGGATGGTCAGATGCAGCTCGCCGCGCCCGGCGACCCGCAGTACGTCCGGCTCGTCGGTGTCTTCCACGCGCAGCGCCACGTTGCTCTGCAGCTCGCGGTACAGCCGCTCGCGCAGCTGCCGGCTGGTGACGAACTTGCCCTCACGCCCGGCGAGCGGGGAGGTGTTGACCTGGAAGTTCATCGCCAGCGTCGGTTCATCCACGCTGATGGGCGGCAGCCCCAGCGGGTGCTGCGGGTCGCAGAGCGTCATGCCGATGTTGACGGACTCGATGCCGGTCACGGCGACGATGTCCCCGGCGCTCGCTTCCGCCACCGGGTTGCGCTCGAGGCCGGTGAAGCTCAGCACCTGGCCGATCCTGGCGAGCCCGTGGTCCTGATCGCCGAAGCGCAGCGCCACGCTCTCGCCGGGGCGCACCACGCCGCGGCGAATGCGGCCGATACCGATGCGCCCAACGTAGGAGTTGTAATCGAGGGTCGAGATCTGCAGCTGCAGCGGCAGGTCGGCCTGCGCCGCCGGTGGCGGCACGTGGGTGAGGATCGACTCGAACAGCGCCGACATATCCGGTCGGCGCTCGGTGTAGTCGGTGGTCGCCCAGCCCTGCAGGGCGGAGGCGTAGATGACCGGGAAATCGAGCTGCGCATCGCTCGCGCCGAGCTTGTCGAACAGGTCGAAGGTCTGGTCGACGACCCACGCCGGGCGGCTGCCGTGCCGGTCGATCTTGTTGACCACCACGATGGCTCTCAGGCCCTGTGCCAGGGCCTTGCGCGTGACGAAGCGCGTCTGTGGCATCGGTCCTTCGACCGCATCGACGAGCAGCAACACGCCGTCCACCATCGACAGTACCCGCTCGACTTCGCCGCCGAAGTCGGCGTGGCCGGGCGTATCGACGATGTTGATGCG
>Ga0137418_10002674_pt1 | contig 11266 bp, 8 predicted proteins | sample CZODoug3_1_2_16f_FD_122242 | JGI IMG/M metagenome (GOLD analysis project Ga0137418, IMG submission 122242) | Vadose zone soil fungal communities from Angelo Coast Range Reserve, California, USA - CZODoug3_1_2_16fungal (Hybrid Assembly) | ecosystem: Environmental > Terrestrial > Soil > Vadose... | reverse complement strand
TACGGCGTATATGAGTTGCCATTCGGTCACACCAAGCGTTGGGCGCAGCGCGGCATTGCCAACATACTCGCTGGCGGCTGGCAGTTGAACTGGATCATGAGCATCTACAGCGGCGTCCCCCTGACCATCACGAGCAACGTAAACTCATCCAATGCTCTGGGAAGCACTAACACTCCGGACCTGGTCGGCCCGATTGTCATTCTCGGGCACGTCGCAGCCCTCAATCCTATAACCGGTGCAGTACAAACGTGTGCCGCTACGGACGGCACCTGTCAGTATTTCCGGCCGAGTTCGTTCGCACAAGTCCCGGCGGGCCAAACGCGCTACGGCACGGCGGGACGCAACATCTTGCGTGGACCTGGCTTCTTTAACCTGGATACTGGCCTGTTGCGAAACTTCCGGATCACGGAGCGTATGAACTTCCAGTTCCGTGCGAACGCCTTCTCCGTGACGAACACGCCGAATTTCGGCAATCCGCAAACGAATATCTCGCAGCCAAACTTTGGGGTCATCACAGGAACAGCGAGTGGACCACAGTTCTCCAGCGAGGCGGGCAATCTCAGCGGCCAGCGCACGTTCTGGTTTGGCGGAAGGCTAAAGTTTTGATCGCAGAAAGGGTTGCCTTCGCAAACGAGGGCGTCTTTCGTTCCGCGGCGAGATGTGCAGAGTCTGAATTTCGTCGACCGACACTTTGGCCGGTTCTTTGATCTTGAGGTGAACTTAGTGGACTCAACTGGCAGCTCAGACCCTGACTATCCGGGCCGGCGCGTGAGCTGGGGCAGGCTCGCAAATGTGCGTCGCCACCAGGCGTCGGGCCGCACGAACTTCACCCGCAAGATGACTCTGCTGCTGTTTTTCAATCTTTTTATTCTGGCGCCCGGCGCTTTTCCGATCGGCCAGCAGCGCTATGTCGAGAGCGTTCGGCGCAAAGGCAGCTTCCCCATCGCAAACCGCGGCGCTATCGCAAAGATTTGTGTCGACGCGAACGATTACCCTGGGGTCGTGCGCGCCGCGAATGACCTGAGAGACGACATAGAGCGCGTCACTGGTCGTGCTCCAACCGTAACGCACGATCACAAGTGCGCCGCCCCGAACGTCCTCCTTATCGGCACTGTCGGCAAAAGTGAGATCCTCGACCAGCTCGCCCGCGAATCGAAGATTGACTTCACGTCAATTTCCGGAAAATGGGAGTCTTTTCTCACGCAAGTGGTTCCGCAACCTCTAGCAGGAATCAACCAAGCCCTGATCATTGCGGGAAGCGATAAGCGCGGCACGATCTACGGAATCTATGCCCTTTCAGAGCAGATCGGTGTTTCGCCGTGGTATTGGTGGGCCGATGTTTCCACTCCTCACCAGGACGTGCTTTATGTGAAGCCTGGCATGTACCTTCAGGGCCCCCCGGCGGTCAAATACCGTGGGATTTTCTTGAATGATGAAGCGCCCTCTCTTGCCGGCTGGGTGAAAGAAAAGTTCGGCGGTTTCAATCATCAGTTTTACGAGAAGGTGTTCGAGTTGATCCTTCGTCTCAAAGGCAATTACCTGTGGCCGGCGATGTGGAACAACGCTTTCAATGAGGACGATTCTTTGAACCCCAAGCTGGCGGACAAGTTCGGGATTGTGATGGGCACCTCCCACCATGAACCGATGTTACGCGCCCAGCAGGAGTGGAAACGTCACGGAAATGGCCCCTGGGAATACTCGAAGAATGCTGATGTCCTAGGCGAGTTTTGGGATCAAGGCATCGAGCGCAACAAAAACTATGAAAGCATCATCACTTTGGGTATGCGGGGTGACGGCGATCTCCCCATGTCGCAGAACGCCAATATCGAGTTGCTGGAAAAGATCGTGGCCGACCAGCGAAAGATCATCGCGGAGCGCGTCAATCCAGATGTATCGAGAGTGCCTCAAGACTGGGCCCTCTACAAAGAAGTTCAGGAGTACTACGAAAAGGGTATGCGTGTGCCCGACGACGTGACCCTGCTGTGGTGCGACGACAACTGGGGAAACGTCCGGCGGTTGCCAACGGCGGAGGAGCGCAAGCGCAACGGAGGCGCCGGGATCTACTATCACTTTGACTATGTGGGCGACCCGCGCTCCTACAAGTGGCTGAACACGGTTCCCATCGCCAAAGTGTGGGAGCAGATGAACCTCGCTTATCGCTACGGGGCCGATCGGACCTGGATCGTGAACGTCGGTGACTTGAAACCGATGGAATTTCCGATCGACTTTTTCTTGAACATGGCTTGGAATCCCGAGGAGTGGCCCAAAGAAAAAATCAGTGAATTCACCAGACTTTGGGCGGAGCGGCAGTTTGGGCCGGAGTACGCGCCAGAGATTGCACACATTCTTGCGAAGTACACGAAATACAATGGCAGGCGCAAACCTGAACTTCTTGAGCCCAGCACGTACAGCCTTGTGGACTACCAGGAGGCGGACCGCGTTTTCGCCGAGTGGAAATCGGCGGTCGACGAAGCGGAAACGATCATTCGCAAGCTGCCCGAGAACCAGCACGACGCTTTCTTCGAGCTCGTTCTCTATCCCGCAAAGGCGTCCGCGATCGTGACTGAGCTTTACATCACCGTGGGCAGAAACCATCTCTATGCCACGCAGGGGCGGGCGAGCGCGAATGATTTGGCCGCAGAAGCAAAGCAACTATTTCAAGCCGATGCCGATCTTTCTTCCCACTACAATCATGCGCTCGGCCACGGTAAATGGAACCATATGATGGACCAAACGCACATCGGCTACACCTATTGGAACCAGCCGCCGGTGAACGCGATGCCAAAGATTGAACAAAGCGAGATTCCCGCGGCAGCACAGATGGGCGTGGCCGTGGAAGGTTCGTCGTTGGCCTGGCCCGGCGCGGCCGAAGAGCCGAGTCTGCCGCTGGTGGATGTCTTCAATCAGCAACGCCGTTACATCGACGTGTTTAATCGAGGGCGCGCCCCATTTGAGTTCTCGGCTGTATCGGGGGCCCCCTGGATTGTGCTGAGCGCATCGCGCGGAACAATTGAAAAGGAACAGCGCGTGTGGGTGAGCGTGGATTGGAGCAAGGTTCCCGAGGGGACCGTGAGCGGTTGCGTGACGATCTCGGGAGCCGGTGCGCGGGACATCGTTGTCAAGATGAATGCATTTCGTCCCCACGGATTGACTAAGGATGCGGTCGACGGTTTTGTGGAAGGCGAGGGATACGTCTCCATCGAAGCGGAGCACTACAGCAAGAAAATGGATGGAGTTTCAGCTCGATGGGAAAAGATTGATGATCTTGGGCGGACTCTGTCGTCCATGTCGGTGTTTCCTGTGACAGCAGAGAGCGTCAACCCGTCGCAGAATTCTCCTTGCCTTGAATACAAAATGTACCTCTTCGATTCCGGCACAGCACAGGTGGAGGCAATCCTTGCCCCCACTTTGAACTTCGTGACGGGCCGTGGCCTCCGCTACGCAATATCGTTTGACGACCGGCCACCAGAGATCGTGGATGCTCTTGCGCAGAACTCTCGTGAGGACTGGGAAACATCCGTGAAAGACAGCGTCCGTAAGGTGACATCCCGACAGATCGTCACAGAATCTGGCTATCACACTCTTAAGTTCTGGATGGTGGACCCTGGCATTGTACTTCAGAAGCTCATTGTAGATTTTGGTGGCGCCAAACCAAGTTATCTGGGCCCTCCCGAGAGCTATCATCACGATCGTGCGGGTGGCAAAACATGAGCCCGTTCGTTTGATTTCTGCCTAAAATGCGGTCATCTTAAAGTGCTTCGTCAAGATTGGGCTAGTTCGAATGGTATGTGCAAAGCTTGAGGCCTCGCTCACGGCCGCCGTGCTGCTCCTGGCGGCGCTTGGCCATGCGCAGACGCGCTGGGTTGGTTCGTGGGCGGCTTCACAGCAGCGGCCCGAGCCTTACAACTCGCTCGCTACAGACGATCTCCGGGACGCCACGCTGCGCCAAGTCGTCCATCTCACGATTGGCGGAGCAGAAGTCCGAATACACTTGTCTAACCGCTTCGGTACGTCACCGCTGCACTTCACTTGCGTACACATTGCCCAGCCGGTGTCCTCCGCTTCAGGCAGGATCTTGACTGCGACTGACACAGCGCTCACGTTCTCAGGCCACGCGCAAGTGACCGTGCCTGCTGGCGCCGATTACATCTCCGATCCGGTCGCGTTTTCCGCTGCAGCATTGTCCGATTTGGCCATTACTCTCCACGTGGACCAGGCGCCGTCGGAACAGACTGGACACCCGGGCTCGCGTGCCACGTCCTACCTGGTCCATGGTGATCTAGTCTCCTCCCTTGACCTCTCTGATGCTAAGAAGGTGGAACACTGGTACTTCATTTCTGGCGTGGATGTCGCCGCTACACCCCAGGCCGCCTCCGTCGTGGTCCTGGGTGACTCCATTACCGACGGCCATGGCGCTACCGTGGACGGGAACAATCGCTGGCCCGATCTTCTCGCCAAGCGTCTGCGAGCGGCTCCGGCCACGCAGACGCTTGCGGTTCTCAATCAGAGCATTGGCGGAAACCGTCTCTTGCTCGATGGGCTTGGGCCGAATGCTCTGGCGCGCTTCGACCATGACGTACTAGCACAGGCCGGTGTTCGTTACCTCATTGTTCTTGAGGGAGTCAACGACCTTGGCATGCTCGCGCGCGAAGGCGAAGTCCCGCAAGGTGAGCATGAAGCTCTCGTGCGCCGCATCCTCGCATCCTTTGCGCAGATCATCACGCGTGCACAGACGCACGGCATCCAGGTCATCGGCGGCACAATTCTTCCCTATGTCGATTCGAACTTCTACCATCCCGGACCGAACATTGAGGCGGATCGGCAAGCAGTCAACGAGTGGATTCGTACGGCTGGCCACTTCGACGCGGTCATCGACTTCGATAAGGTCATGCGCGACCCGGAGCATCCGGACCATCTGCTCCCGGCATTTGATTCTGGCGATCACCTTCATCCCTCGCCTGTCGGATACGCTGCGATGGCAGAGGCGATACCGCTCTCATTGTTTACCTCTACTTCGACGCCTGCAACGGCGACCTCGCAGATTTCCCCAGCACACCTCGATGCCGAACAAGATCATCGGAGGATTTTGGATCTTCTGCATATCGCTTCGCTGCGACGAGGTCCGGACGGCGACCCTAAGTCGCCCAATGCCGCGAACTTTGATGAGTCCAAGGCGGGTCCCTATGCGAGTCTCCCCGATCCCCTGGTATTGAAGAACGGCAGGAGGGTGAGAGCTGCAAAAACGTGGTGGAAGAAGCGCCGTCCGGAGATTGTCGAAGACTTCGACAGAGAAATTTATGGCCGAGCTCCGAAGAACCCACCCAAAGTGAATTGGGAAGTGACCAGCACCATGAAAGAAAGGAACGGAGACGTGCCAGTCATTACCAAGAAACTCGTGGGACGCGTCGATAACTCGTCATACCCGCTCATTGCCGTAGACATTCAGTTGACGCTGACCACTCCGGCCAACGCGATCGGCCCAGTGCCAGTGATGATGGAGCTTGGCCTGAGTCCCGAAGGTCTCGTGGCGATCAGAAAGGGCCTCTCGGAGGCCCAATTGGCTGCTCTCGCTGGCAACGGGCCCGCTTGGCAACAACAAGTTCTTGCCAAGGGCTGGGGCTACGCCATTCTCGTTCCCACCAGCGTGCAGGCGGACAACGGCGCAGGTCTGTCGGAAGGCATCATTGGTCTAGTCAACAGGGGGCAGCCCCGCAAGCTTGATGATTGGGGCGCCCTGCGCGCTTGGGCTTGGGGCGCAAGCCGCGCCTTAGATTATCTTGGGACTGACAAGTCCGTCGACGCCAAGCAGGTGGGCATTGAAGGCCTTTCTCGCTACGGGAAGGCTGCGCTGGTGGCCATGGCATATGATTCGCGTTTCGCGATTGCCTTGGTCGGTTCTTCGGGCGCGGGCGGCGCCAAAATCCTGCGCCGCATCTTTGGCGAACAGGTGGAAAACATTGCGTCGACGGCTGAATATCACTGGATGGCCGGCAACTTTCTCAAATATGCTGGCCCGCTCACTCCTAACGACTTACCTGTGGACGCGCATGAGCTGATCGCCTTGTGCGCCCCGCGTCCGGTATTCATTGGCAGTGGTTCGCAACAAATGGAAGGGGGCTGGGTCGATGCGAAGGGCATGTTCCTGGCCGCCGTCGGCACCGGGCCCGTGTACAAGCTCCTGGGCAAGAGAGATTTGGGAACCAACGAATTTCCGCCTATGGAGAGCGCCCTCATCGAGGGCGACATTGCCTTCCGCCAACATAGCGGCGGGCACACCAGCGGACCGAACTGGCCGACCTTTCTAACCTTTGCCAGTCGATACATTAAGGGCCCTCCCGTCGCGACCGCGAACGCTGCGATCAAATGAGACCTCGAAAGTGATTCCGACACAGCGGGAACGCGCCACGGAAAACTACACGCAAACGTTCGCAAAGATGAGCATAAATAGGCGCCTTCCATTTCTGCGCTCGGAGTGTCAAACGTTGCGCAGAAAATTTGACAACAACCTGGGTCCGTCAAGGCGGGTCTAAATAACTTGGAAGCCGCCTGCGAGTGGTGGAGATCAGCGAGATAGAGAAACCTTGATGGCCTCTGGCGGCAATCTAAATTCTCCGAGTCCTGTGGCGCATAAATGTTTTCTGATAAGGCCCGGTGCGGCAACCGCTTCGCCTTTTAGTTCAACCTCCAAACCGGGCAACTTGGGCAACCGGAAAACGAAATCTGTATTTTCCTGAGGCGCGGGCCCGCAGGATAGAGGCCTCAAGCGGGTGACACCTGCGAGGGAACCACAGAATGAAAAGACGCAAGAAGTTAGGAACTGACGCCCCTCCGATTGGAGATCGCTTGCTCACGTTGCGGGAGGCGGCGGGCGTGTTGCCTCAGCCCGACGCGGGATACGCGCAGCGTGGCGAGACCGAGGGGCGAATCATCGGCGGACGGTGGAGACTTAGGCGTGCGGACCTTGACGCTTTCTTCGCAAACGTGCCCCTAACTGGGATTTGCTGGAGAGAATAGTAATCAGCTGGATTAGACGGCGGAGCGGCGACACAAGTAATTGCGCCTGCCAGTTAAGTTCATGGATCCCACGGGTTCACGACTGGCACTTGTGTATTTGTGAAGTCGCCGACGTTTCGCGAAACAATTGTTAGATTGTGGTGGATCGCCGTCGCCGCCAGCAAGCCATCGATGGCGGACAAAGGCTTGCCCTTAGTCTTTGCGTTTGCAGCGAGCAAGCCCCAGCGATCGGCAACGGCGGCATCAATCGACAGAATCCTACCTGAGAAACGCGCTTGCAGTTCCACTTCCAGCCATGTTTCCAGGCGGCTTCGCCGCTGGCCTTGTCGGAGCGCGGCCAAACCCTTCCGAATCTCACCGAGCGTTAGGACACTCAGATAAAGCAGGGTTTCCTCAGCCGCCGCGATCCACGCCATGACACGCGGCTCAGGTTTGAGGCGGACAATCTCGGAGATGCAATTCGTATCGAGTAAGAAGCCGGTCATAGCTCGATGTCACGCCCCTCATCTTTGTCCCGCTCCAAGTCCAATTCGACGCCGACGAGCGGCGATTCTCGGAAGAACTGCAAGAGATTTTGTGGCTGATGGGCCTTGCCGACGAGCCGTTGGTATTGCTCATCGGCGATCATGACCACGCCCTCCTTGTCCCGGCGGGTGATCAGTTGCGGTCCCTCGGAGCGGGCGCGGCGAAAGAGTTCGCTAAAGCGCGCCTTGGCGGTTTGCAGTTGCCAGCGGGCCCTAGGGGCAGTTTTTCGGGTTCTTGCGGTCTGTGTTGTCGTCTTTGGTTTTGGCATATCAAATCCTGACCAGTCTGACTAGGCCATTGTAAACCAGAAGCAAGAGAAGAGCAAGACCTGATCTCGGGCGAGTGAAGTTTTACCAGAATTGATCTAACTCCTCGGACAGTAGTCTAAACGGACCCTGTGCCTACCGAAAACCTCGTCTGGCCCATTACGGCTCCCGCAGGGCCCATGTAACATGTTACACGGCCTCTTTGCATCTTGGTGATTTCAAATGTGCTTCTAGTTTTGGCGAGGTACACCCAATAGGCCTTCCAAGATCGCAGACATCAACCTTTGGGAACGGCTTGTCCGTTACTACGGCCCAGCCGTAGACATGCGTGATTTCGAGCGGATTGTCGGCGATTGTGATCGTTGAACAAGTCGATTCGCCACTCGAGCAAGCCTAGCGGATGTTTTCGATCATACCGATATTCGCTTGCAGGCCTTGTTCGGTAACGAATGCCACGTGCCGTCCGTCAGGCGAAATGTCGAAATCCGTAAAAGGAATGGTGTACCAATACTCAAAGGGAACAGGGATCGTCACTGAAACTCGAGCGAGCCCATGACCGCTCCAGTCAACCTTCCAGAGGATGCCGCTCAAATCTGCTTTGCCTTGAACGAGATAAATGTCGTTATTAGGGCCGCGAGCGTACCAACAAACCCAGCCGTGAAAGATTTGGCGCGGCGGGCTTTTGGGGGCGAGCACCCAGAGCCCCGCATTAGGATCGTTCTCCTTAACTGGATCTGCTATGTAGGCAATTGAATGACGGTCAGGAGACCAACGAAATAGAAACCGATGTTCACCGACGGGCGGTGTGAGCGTCTGCGTATCGCGGGAATCGAAACTCTGAACCTCACCTGCTGGTCCCTGGAAAAGCAGCTGTCCGTCGGATCCCACGTCGGGAACGATATCCAAAGCGCCCTTAAGCAAGGTTTGCGGCGCTCCTCCAGAGATAGAGACGCGGCGATATTCGGCAGATGGCCCCACTCTCGCATGATAGATGAGGTATTCGCTATCCGGAGTCCACTGAGGAAAGACATTTATCCACTCATCCTGGACTAATTGCACCGAATTCGAGCCGTCGGAATTCGCGAGCCAGATGCCTTCGCGCTCAACACCTTTGAGATTAGAAAAATAGGCAATGTGCTTGCCATCAGGTGCGTAAGCGGGACCGTATTGGTTTCGCGCGGGATCAGTGGTGAGCAGTTTCCCGTTCTGCTGGCCGGTCGCATCCAGGTCCAATTGGGCGATGTTGATATTCACATGGAAGGTCGAAAACACCATTCGCTTGCCGTCCGCGGAGACATCCAGTTGCGCATCATCACCCTGTCCAGCAGTAATCTGCTCAAGCACACCGCCGGTTTCGGCAATTTTCCAGATATTCATCGTCCCGCCACGGCTGGAGGTGAAGTAGAGGAAGCGGCCATCTGCTGACCACGCCGGCGAAAGTACCAACGCGTTGTCATGCGTCAACTGATGAACGTTGCCTGAATCGAGATCAACCACGCCCAGTTCACCGTGTGGACCTTTGGTAGAAGCAGCGTAAGCGATCTTGCGGTCATTGGGAGAAAAACGCAGGGCGGTATTCGACAGCACGGGGTTGCGAGTCGATACCAATTCGCGCGCGTTTTGCCCAGAAGGCTCGGAAATCCATATCGCTCCGGTGCCGGGATTCTGGTAAGCGAGTGAATGTCCGTCGTGGGACCAAGCCGGGTCCGTTGCATTCAGAATCAGCCGCCGCGGAATCCCGCCGAGCGCGGGGACTTGCCAAATGTCCCAAACGCCGGAGTCATTCAGCCGCGCGTAATCGATCTCAGCCCCATCGGGGGACCAGCATGGCCGGGTTTTGAGGTTGGCGTCGTCAGTGAGCTTGACCAGATTGCCGCCGTTAATCAGACCAATGTAGATGTTGTAGTGACCATCCCGATTGGAGACGAAAGCAACGGAGTGCCCGTCAGGTGAAAGTGCGGGGTGCGATTGCACTCCGGCAAAATTGGTGACTGCGCGGAAGTGCATGGGAGCGGAGTGCGGGCCGCGAAGGGCGAACGCCCAGACCGCAAATCCGGAAAGCAGCGCGCCCGCTGCGAGTCCAGCCGCCCAGGGAAGCATCTGGCGCCACATGGGCAGTGATGGTGGTGAGGGAGGCACGAAACCTGTTTCCCCATCGCCCCCCGCGATCATCTCTTCAATCGCAATGCGCGCTTCGCCAATGGCCTGCAGCCGCTGCTTGGCGTCTTTTTGCAAGCAGCGTCGCAGAAGCTTTCGGATCGCCGGGTGGTTGCCGGCTGGCAGCAGCGACCAATCGGGATCACTCTTAATCACGGAAGCAAGCGTGTCCGTAACTGTTTCGCCGCCGAAAGCCAGCCTCCCGGTCAGCATCTCGAAGAGCACGCAGCCAAAAGCCCAGATATCCGTTCTGCGATCTGCTGATCTTCCCTTGGCTTGCTCCGGGGACATGTACGCCGCGGTGCCAAGTATGATTCCCGCTTGAGTCGTCATGCCAGTGATGGTCGGTGAATTGGAGATGTTCGCGGACGCAACGTCACCTACAAGAGCTTTCGCGAGGCCAAAATCTAAAACCTTTACAGCGACATCCGGCGTAATTTTCACATTCTGCGGCTTCAAGTCGCGATGTACGATCCCGTGCTCGTGAGCATATTCAAGCGCGTCGCAGATTTCCTTTGCGATCGGCAGCGCTTCCGGGAAAGGCATTGGTGATTTGCTGATGCACTCGGCGAGCGTCGGCCCTTGCACTAGCTCCATAACCAGCGCAGGCACGCCAGAGGAATCCTCGAAGCCGTAAATCGCCGCAATGTTGGGATGATTCAGCGAGGCCAGGACTTTGGCTTCACGATCGAACCGACCCATGCGTCCGGGATCGGCAACGAGCGATTCTGGCAACACTTTGAGCGCCACGTCACGGCAGAGTTTCGCGTCAAGGGCGCGATACACTTCGCCCATGCCGCCTGCGCCCAACGGAGCTTCGATCTGGTATGGTCCAAGTTTCGTGCCAGGGGTGAGTGCCATCTGTGCGCCGCATTATAGTCTCAGCGCAACAGAGGGGCAACGATTCCGGACACGATTCCGGACGTGTCGTCGGCAACCCTTACCTAATCGCGTTCCATCAGAGTTGCCCGTGACTCGGGAGCAACGCGGAAGTGTTGGGCTTGTACGAAGCTTAATGAGCGCATTGGCGATTTCCACTTTTCAAGGAATCGCACACGAAGTTACCCGCTTTCCGCGGCGCGCAATTCTTTCAGCATGGGATCCAGAGGCTTGATAGACTGCTCGCGGCGGGTTGCACATATGCTTCAGACGAAAATGGCGCCATCGAGTGCCGTGTTGCGGCCGTACGTGTGGGCGTACGGCATGACTACGGGGCGGGTCGGCTCCATCCCGCTCGTTATCCCGCTGCCGGCACGGCCGAAGCAACTCCTGACGTTCTCCTTCGCAGACCCTTACTGCGTCCG
>Ga0137418_10005886_pt1 | contig 11267 bp, 14 predicted proteins | sample CZODoug3_1_2_16f_FD_122242 | JGI IMG/M metagenome (GOLD analysis project Ga0137418, IMG submission 122242) | Vadose zone soil fungal communities from Angelo Coast Range Reserve, California, USA - CZODoug3_1_2_16fungal (Hybrid Assembly) | ecosystem: Environmental > Terrestrial > Soil > Vadose... | reverse complement strand
CCCTAATCACTAATCAGCCGATTTAGCCTTATGAAGCTATTGTCATACTCAGAAATGCCCATCCACCGGCTTCGCCGTGGATTCACCCTCATCGAACTGCTCGTGGTGATCGCCATCATCGCGATTCTGGCGGCGATGCTGTTACCGGCGCTCTCTGCTGCCAAAAAGAAGGCAAGCCAGATCCGTTGCCTTAATAACGTTAAGCAGATTGGTTTGGGATTTCTGATCTATGTCGGTGACAATAACGACGTTACTCCTGGCGCAGCTTCGGGAAATACCAACGGCGTGAATTGTCTACACGCAACCCCGATCCGGAATTGGTTGCTACGGCAAAGAGAATTGTTTGGATAGAGCATCTGTATGCACCCCGACCGACGTATTGAGAACGACTCGAAGTTGGACAAGGATGAGCTTATTGTCATTACAGGCCGCGGTGGATTCATTGGGGGGAACCTGGCGGAATATTTCCGCGGCAAAGGCTTCACGCGGATTCGCGCTGTGGACAAGAAGCCGCTCTACGAATGGTACCTGCGTGTTCCCGGGGTGGAGAGTCTTTGCCTTGATTGCAGCCAGGAGGATAACTGTCACAGGGTCTCCGAAGCGGCTGCGGAAGTCTATAATCTGGCGGCACAATATCATGGACCACGCCGGCATTTCGTCGCACGGCCATGATACCGGCCCTTACGGCAACCGACACTGGGAAATTTACGATAGCCAATTTCTGTTTGCAAACCTCGGAGACTTCGACGGAAGCAAAACTATCCCCATCGTCAGTTGTCCCGTCCTCTGTGATACCTTGGTCTCCATTCTTGTCCCGGCTTACGACGCTGAATTGTGGATTGCCACTGTGTCGTTGTGAGATTGATTTTCTGCTCACAAGGCGCACGCATGCTGCGTAAAGTAAATATGCTCTGTATATGTTTTTAAAACTGCTGCGTAGATTAAGAGGCAGTTGGGAATACCGCGTCTTAAATAATTCCAGGCGCATGAGATTTATTCTGAGCTGCTGGTTTCACGGGGTCGAACTTGTCCTTGGGCGGGATGTGCGATTCCATCATCCGGTCCGGCTATGGGGCTCTGGCGGAGGCAAGATCATCATTGAGGACGGGGTGTCGTTTGCGTTTGACGGGGGCGGCCGGTGGCTTGGTCCCATCGGTATTGAGATGCGTGATCGAGGGGCGGAGTTACGGATCGGGCAAGGGTGTGTGATCATGCGCGCCGTGCAAATCGTGTGCTTCGCTAAAATCACGCTTGGTCCAGAAACCACCATTGGCACCGGTTGCTTCTTGCTTGACTCAGATGTCCACGACTTCACTCCTGGGGCGTGGGACAAACCCGCAAGATGTGGAGCGATTGTCTTGGGAAAGCGTGTCCATCTTTGCCCGGAGGTAACGATCCTTAGGGGTGTATCCGTTGGCGAGGAGACGCTTGTAGGCAACAAATCTGTTGTGCAAAAAACTTTGCCTGCCCGCTGTGTCGCCGCGGGAAATCCAGCGCGCGTATTGCTTCATTATCAAGCAAACGAGACAGAGATCGGCCTTGGCAAAACACGAGAAGCGCAATTCCAAAGTTGATTGATAAGCTGGCGCAGTCATTGCTCGATCCTTGGTGAGCCCTTTGCGCCAGGTATTACAAAGTAATGAACAGCAAAATCTTAATTCAAGAGATTATTTTTGATTCTCTAAAACATATAAATGAAGAGTTGCCAGAAAATAAGAAGCTCGAAATTACCATTGAAACTCCTTTGTATGGAATTCATGGAACACTTGATTCAATGGCGTTAGTAAATTTAATTCTTGAAGTCGAAGATACAATTAATGTCAAGTTCAACACAAATATCTTGATTGTAGATGAAAAAGCATTGGCCAAAGAAAACAGCCCATTTAAAACAGTTGCAGCTTTTGTAAATTACGTTGCTGAACTGGTGAATAATGCAACATCGTAAAATTAGAAATAACACATTTCTAATCACCGGGTTTGCTGACATGGGATCCAGGCAGCCTTATCGGAGAAACGAAACTCGCGATATCGCCGGCTCGATTCCATGCTGTGAATGTTGCCGTCGTGATTGAGGAACTCTCGGGCCGTCAAAGTTTGAGACTTGTCTTTGGTAATGATGTTACGATTTCTGAAGTGATTGAAATGTTGCTACCCACTGTGCTTAACTCTTCATCATCTGCGAGATGACTCCCAGGAGGAGCGACCTCTGACCCGTGACTTCGATGAGTGACTTTTTCCAACATCCCAATGCGTTGATTGACGACGGCGCTTCAATTGGCGCGGGAACGCGCGTTTGGGCGTTCGCGCACATCGTCAAGGGAGCCACCGTTGGCCGAGACTGCAATATATGCGATCACACTTTCATCGAAGGCGGGGTGAGTATAGGCGATCGTGTAACCGTGAAATGCGGAGTTTATTTGTGGGATGGCGTTGTCCTTGAGGATGACGTTTACGTCGGACCTTGTGTCGCTTTCACGAATGACCCTTATCCTCGCAGTAAAAAGTATCTACTTGAGTATGCTAGGACAATTTTAAAGCGAGGCTGCTCCATCGGCGCCAACGCTACCATTCTTCCTGGAATCATAATCGGTCAGTGGTCAATGATCGGCGCGGGGTCAATCGTGACCCGCAGCGTGCCGGATTACGCTTTGGTCGTGGGCAACCCTGCCAGACCCAAAGGTTGGATCTGTCGATGCGGAAGGCCGTTGCCCATCGATAAAAATGGGATTTTGCGATGCGAATGTGGAAAGCTATTCCAATTAAGAACGGAACAAATTGAAGAGATAACTAATGGGGATCGAGATTTGTAAGATCGTTGAGTTGCCAAAAATTGCCGACCCGCGTGGAAACCTCACCTTCATTGAGGGCAACCGACATATTCCTTTCGCCGTTCAGCGTGTTTACTATTTATACGATGTACCCGGCGGCTCGGAACGCGGCGGTCATGCGCACAAGAACCTTCACGAGTTTATCATCGCCATGTCCGGGAGCTTTGACGTTGTCTTGCAGGATGGTTCGGAAAAGAGACGTTTCCACCTGAACCGCTCTTATTATGGACTCTATATTTGTCCGATGATCTGGCGTGAACTAGACAATTTTTCATCGGGATCGGTATGCCTGGTCCTGGCGTCGAATCTTTATGATGAAGGCGACTACTATCGGGATTACAACGCGTATTTAACCGCACTAGAAGCAAAGAAGTGAAAGTGCCATTTCTCGAGCTGAAGCCTGCATACAATGAACTCCGAGCGGGGTTTGATGCCGCCTATCGTCGCGTAATGGAATCAGGATGGTATGTCATGGGAAACGAGTTGGAGGCGTTCGAATCAGAATTTGCAGCTTATTGCGGCGTTAATTACTGCATAGGCGTAGGGAATGGTCTGGACGCTCTGCATCTGATCCTCCGCGGTTACGGAATTGGCCAAGGAGATGAGGTCATCGTTCCCAGCAACACCTACATTGCTACATGGCTGGCTGTTTCCTACGCAGGTGCAACGCCAGTTCCAGTCGAGCCCGATCCGAAGACCTATAATTTAGATCCTAATAGGATCGAGTCGGCGCTTACGGCCCGCACAAAAGCAATCATGCCCGTGCATCTTTACGGCCAACCGGCGGACATGGATCCGATCATGGAAATCGCTCATAAACACGGGTTGAAAGTATTTGAGGATGCTGCGCAGTCCCAGGGCGCCAGATACAAGGGCCGAAGATCAGGATCGCTGGGGAATTCTGCCGGATTCAGCTTTTACCCAGGAAAAAACCTGGGCGCATTCAGCGACGCCGGCGCGGTTACAACGAACGACCCCGACCTGGCAGAGCGGGTTCGCATGCTGCGCAACTACGGTTCGAAGAAGAAATATTTCAATGACTTCAAGGGGTTCAACTCTCGTCTTGATGAATTACAGGCTGCCTTCTTGCGTGTGAAACTCAAGAAGCTCGATGAATGGAATGACCGCCGCTGCAAGATTGCCGCCCTTTACAACTCTCAACTCTCAACCCTTAACTCTCAACTGGTTCTACCCTTCGTTCCGGTATGGGCCGAACCTGTCTGGCATCTTTTCGTGATCCGTCACTCCCGGCGCGACGCGCTCCAAGAGCAACTCACCGAGGCAGGGATCGGCACATTGATCCATTACCCAGTTCCTCCACATCGGTCCGGTGCTTACGCGGATCAGAAGATTCCCCGGCATGGGCTTCCAGTTGCCGAGACAGCGTCGGAGACGGTCCTCAGTCTCCCGATGGGTCCTCATTTGACCAACGATCAGGTGAGTTTCGTGGTAAAACGTCTCGTGAAAATTTCAAGCGAACTCGACGACAGTGGTGGGACCGCTGCACGCTTCCCTGTGACCGAACTTAAATCCACCTGACGAAACGGTATCCTTTGAGCCGCCCAAGCCGCCTAATCTGTTATGCTACGACCCCTAGGCCCAAGATTTTTAGATCCTATGGAACAACAGATTCGAGTTCTTCGATCATACTTTGTTGACATTCTATCACAAATTTCTCGGCAAAAAGGACTGTTCTCACGGCATACAACGTGAACATCGCCAAGTGAGATCTGAACGACTCATGACTGAACCGATTTCACTAAAAGCTGAGTATCGGTTGAGCGACCACATCTTTGTTCACACCGAAAAGATGAAAAGCGAATCCGGGGGATCGGAGGAGCGGGTCCGTCAACCTGCCTGAGGGTCATCGCGGGCGATGCTCAAACTCGCTGGAACCCTTGTTACAAAAAGTACTCTTAATCAACATCCGCATCAATGACGCCTGACGTTTCCGAGAAACCCTTGCTAACTCTGGGCGTGATTGCCTACAACCAAGAGGAGTTCATCGAGAATGCCGTTCTGGCTGCGTTTTCCCAGACGTATACACCGTTGGAAATCATCCTTTCCGACGATTGTTCGTCCGACGGCACTTTCGACGTGATGCAAAAAATGGTGGCGGCCTACCGAGGGCCTCATCGTGTAACCTTGAACCGCAATGAAACTAATCGCGGAATTGGAGGACATGTTAACCGTGTCTTTGAACTGGCACACGGAAAATTGATCTTACTTGGTGGGGGGGACGACATCTCTTTGCCAAGTCGTGCGCAAGTCAACTATGAAGCGTGGGAAACCTCCAGGGAAGAGGCGATGTTTGTTCAGTCAGCCATGATCGTAATCGACGACGCGGGCCAGGACCTGGAAGACACGGGTTGGGAATTCAGTTGGAGCAAAGAGGGAACCGTCACCGAAATGCGTCTATCAATCCGTGACTTTTTCGGTCCCGCTAAACCCTGGATTTTTGGGTGTGCGGCCGCATGGAGTCCCCGTTTGATGGAAGCATTCGGTCCGCTGCCTGAAGACTTGGTGCATGAGGATGAGGCGCTGGCCCTGCGGGCCGCCTGTCTGGGTCCGTCCCTACGCGTTGGAGTGCCCTTGGTAAAATACCGGTTGCACCGAAAGAACACCTTTAGTGCTTCGCGAAGAAGGGCGACTTCCATCGAGGAAATGGATCAACAGGAAGCGCGGAGCCAGCGAGAACTCCAAACGCGATACGGGATGTATGGAGCATTTATGAGTGATTTGAAGCAGGCGATTAACAAATCGTTCATCTCGCAGTCGGCCTTTGCACACGCGATGGCCTTCTGTCAAAAACAACAGGAGTTGCTACAACATGAGATAGATTTTTACGACAGTTCATTCATTCGCAAATGTCGTCTTTTGTTGGCTCTCAGGAAACGTGGACTGCCGGCTTCGGAGGTGCGCCGCATGTTGCCGAGATTATTGCCGCAACGAAGTTTCCGCGCATTAAAAAGTTGGCGAAACAGTTTCCGGGGACCACTCAGAACCTGAGCGCCTAAATGCGGCGTCCTAGCAGTTTCGCGATTGCGAGAGAAGGACGACTGAGTCGGGATTCTTGGGCACGAGGCCGCTAAAGCGCGCCCAATTTCTGCTTACACCGGTCAAGTGAGCCGTCGAGCGCGGTCAAGCTCTGAAGAATAAGTAATAGTTCAAAAGATTAAATGATCACTAAGAGTTCCAGCCTTGCAAAAGGCGAGGTTGTGACCGCTGATGGCGCGTCAACGGCAGCAGGAGTTGAAGATTCTCCTGAGATAGCAATTGATCCCAATGATAAACACCTTGGCACAGATCATCTCTTGAGTGACCTCAAAGGGCGCACAATTTCGGGCGCTTTTATCACAATCGTCGCCCAAGGCGCCCAGTTTGTGTTGGGCCTTGCATCCGTCATGGTCCTGGCGCGATTGCTTGCGCCAAAAGATTTTGGCCTTTTCGCCATGGTCACCACCGTGATGGGTTACCTGCGTGTCTTCAAGGACGCCGGTCTTTCCACGGCGACAGTTCAACGGGAGGGGATCACACACGCTCAGGTCTCCAATCTTTTCTGGATAAACGTCGTTATGAGCGGTGCGATTGGTCTGATACTCGCAGCCGCTGCCCCGCTCGTCGCGTGGTTCTACCGCGAGCCGCGACTTATCCCCATCACCGTAATTTTGGCCAGCACTTTTCTCTTGAGTGGATTGATCGTGCAACACACCGCCCTTTTGAACAGGCAGATGCGTTTCAAAGCGATCGCCGTTATTCAGGTCGGTTCGATGTTGCTCGGCCTTGTCGTAGGTATCGTGATGGCTTACCTGAATTACAGTTACTGGGCCCTGGTTTTTTCCAATCTTATCACTGTCGTCGCTCAAGTTGTGATGACGTGGTTTGCTCTTCCCTGGCGGCCGCAGGCCCCATCTCGTCGCAGTGGAATACGCCCGCTGGTGAGTTTCGGGGCCAATATGGCTAGCGGTGGTTTCATTTATTCTCTCGCCAGGGGAGCCGACGCAATGTTGATCGGCCGATTCTACGGACCTAATGCGCTTGGCCTATATACCAGGGCCGCTGCCCTAATCAACCGACCGATGGAACAGCTTCTGGGTCCCATCAGTTCTGTTTTCGTGCCGGTGCTCTCCAGGGTGCAGACTCAACCGGAGCGTTACCGCCGCATGTTCCTTCAGGTATACGAGGCCATGGCGTTGGCAAGTTCGTTTTTCGGGGGCTTATTGTTCGCACTCGCTCGTCCACTGACTCTCGTTATCCTCGGTCCTAAATGGGAGCAGGCGGCGATTATCTTTGCCGCCTTTCCCGTCACGGCATTCATTCTTCCCCTCACCAACGCGTCAACCTGGTTGTTCGCCAGCCAAGGGCGCGGCAAAGATTGGTTATTTGCAAGCTCCCTGGGTTCGAGCATCGTCGTTGCCTCTTTCGTCGTCGGTCTGCCGTTCGGGCCTGTTGGCGTTGCCATCGTCTCCTCCGCCGTTGGCCTCGTGATTGCAACGCCGGTTCTCTACTATTTTGCCGGACGGGAAGGGCCCGTCACTACGGGCGATTTGTGGATTGGAGTTTTTCGTTACCTGCCGCTGTGGGCAATTGTCTGGGTCACGATCTACTCGATGCGCCTCCTCTTTGCGAGCTCTCCTCCGTTGGTGCAATTGGTCATTTGCACCCCGGTTGGGCTCGTCGCCGGACTGATCTTGATCTGTATCCTAACTCCGATGCGCCGGGTGGCGCTGGACCTTGTTGATATTCTCAAGGAATTGAAATCCCGCAGAGTTTCATCCAATTCGAAATAGCGTTGCTTCGGTTCCGTTTGCGCAGCGAAGCCATTCCCCTGATCTCGCCATAAGAAATGGCGACGACGTGCATATCATGACGACGTGCTCTCCTGACGCGAGTGCAAGAGGTTTTTTAAAAGGGGAAATCAATTTCGCGCGCTATGATAATGCGTCCAGTGGGCCCGACGATGTTGCGTCCAAGATTGCTGCACTCCTAAAAAAGGGAGCAAGAGTTCTAGACATCGGGTGTGGGACTGGAGTTGTCAGCGCGTTAGTAAAAGAGCTATCGGAATGTGACATTACAGCAATTGAGCCGGACTCAGAAAGGGCGGCCCTTGCTCGCCGGCGCTGAGGTTGAATATCACGATCCCTACGTACCGGCAATTAAGCCAAGATTCGCGATTGACCGTCTGGTTTTCCGTTCCTTCGACGGCAGTATTCACGGGCCGCTTCGGGGTCCTCAGTCCCAGGATGTATCCGCGTTTGAGATTGAGCTTATTCTGTGGCGAGGCGTTGCCGGTAGATACCGTGCGTGAGTGGGCGCTCGCAGCACCTAAGTCGCTGATCAAGAACATCTACAGTCCGACAGAACTGACGATCGCGTGCACAACTTATCGATGGGAGCATGCCAGCTCACCGGAGGAATGTGAGCAAGGGATCGTGCCTATCGGCGAACCATTCGAAGGTATCGAGTCGTTGATTGTAGATGAACAATGCGCGAAGAGGAGCCGGGGGCAGATGGCGAGCTAGTCATGAGTAGACCACAACTGAGCCTAGGTTACGGGCAGGATGAGGAAAAGACTCGCCTCGCGTTTGTTCAAATTGTTAAAAAATTGTTAAAAATAAGATTGACACGTTGCGATCACACGCGTGAGCCTCAAGCTTTCGACGATTCTCATTTAGTAACTTATGATCGGCCGCAAATCATATGCGGTTTATTGTCGGCGGAATCACCGCTCATCCGGTTTTAAATGGACGAGCACTCGCGTTGTAGCACTGCTCTCGCTTCTTATATCACTCTTCTTCGCAGCTTCGTCTTTGCGTGCCCAGAGCAGTGCCACGGTCGGGCAGTTTTCATCGGTGATGACTTGGCCATACATGGCGGTCCATGCTCATGTCCTCCCCACGGGCAAGGTGATATGGTGGTCGAGCTTGAGTTATGGAGATTACCCCACCCTCTGGGATCCATCGGCGAACACTAACACTGCGGCTCCGCAAGCGGGCGAAAACAATTTCTGTTCAGGCCATTCCTTTCTGTCCAATGGACAGCTCTTCGTAGCCGGTGGGCACGTGACTAACTACGTGGGGATTCCGAATGCCCGCACCTATAACCCGTTCAACAATACCTGGACACAGCTGCCTAACATGAACAATAGTCGGTGGTATCCGACCAACACCACCCTTCCGAGTGGAGACGTGCTCGTGGTTAGTGGGTGGATCGATACGACGCAGGGAGTGAACGTTGAGCCTCAAGTCTGGCAGGCGGCGACAGCTTCATGGCGCAACCTAACCACAGCGCACCTCGGTTTACCCTTCTATCCATTTATGTTTCTCGCGCCTAACGGCAAGGCGTTCTGTGCTGGGCCCAGCCAGACAACCCGATATCTTGATGTATCGGGCACTGGTGCTTGGAGCTCTGTGGCGAACAACAACTACGGCGACCGCAATTGGGGGTCATCTGTCATGTACGATGACGGCAAAGTGCTGCTGACCGGCGGAAGCCCCTGTGGATTCTACGACAGCTGCACTACACTTCCGACAGCGACCGCAGAGATAATTGACCTGACCAGTTCAACTCCGGCTTGGAAGTATACTGGATCGATGGCATTCGGCCGCAAGCTCCACAACGCTACCTTGTTGCCCGACGGGAAAGTATTAGTGACTGGCGGCACCCAGGGACTTGAGGATCCAAACACTAACTCGAGCAATCCCGCTTACGCATCGGAAATGTGGGATCCGGCAACCGGGACGTGGACAACGATGGCTAGCCTGACAGTTTTCAGAGGCTATCACTCCATCGTGCTGCTGCTACCCGACGGGCGCGTTTTGTCAGCAGGAGGGGAGTTCGGAGGAGCCTCAGCCGAGGTGTACTCGCCTCCGTACCTGTTCAACGGCTCGCGTCCGACGATCACATCGGCGCCCACGAGCGTTGCTTACGGGCAGTCGTTCTTCGTCGGCACACCCAACGCGACGAGCATCTCGAAGGTCACGTTGCTCGCGCTGGGTTCCGTTACACACGGCCTCAACATGGGTCAGCGGATAAGCCGGCCCGCGTTCTCGCAAGGTTCCGGTGGATTGAACGTGACGGCTCCTTCAAATCCCAACCTTGCTCCGCCCGGCTACTACATGCTGTTTATCCTGAATTCTAACGGCGTTCCTTCGGTGGCGAAGATTGTCCAGCTCACTGGTAGCGCTAGCCCAACGCCAACACCAATACCGACACCTTCACCTTCGCCATCGCCGACTATAACACCGACTCCAACGCCTACGCCAACTCCTACGCCTGCGCCGGGGGCTGCAATGATGCTTAATCCGGTGCCCGGATCAACTTTTACTTCTTCGGCTGTGACTTTCAACTGGAGTGCCGGTAGTGCTTACTATTATTGGTTGTTAGTCGGTAGTTCCCCTCTTGGTTATGATATTTACAATTCAGGAAACATAACCGTGCGCTCGCTAACCGTGAACAACATCCCTATGGACGGGCGCACCATTTATGTGACGCTTAGTTCTTTCGTGAATAGCACTTGGGTTCACAATGATTATGTATACACAGCCTTTAACTCAATAGCTACTCCAACTCCGACGCCTACTCCAACGCAGACACCAACGCCGACACCAACACCAACGCCAACCCCAACCGCGACACCGACTCCTATACCGACGCCGACTCCAACAGTGACTCCCACACCGACGGCGACTCCCACACCGACGGCAACACCAACCCCAACCCCGACGGCGACTCCCACACCGACTCCAACACCAACCCCAACTCCGACGGCGACTCCGACGCCGACACCAACGGCAACGCCCACTCCAACCCCAACGCCTGCGGCGCCGACAAACCTTACGGCTATCGCGGTATCGTCGAGTGAAATCGATCTGTCCTGGACCGACAATTCGGACAACGAAACAGAATTTAAGATCGAACGCTCCACCGACGGAGGCATAACCTTTACTGATTGGGCGACAGTGGGTGCAGATGTCACTACGTACGCCGACACCGGACTCACCCCATCGACCGCGTACGCTTATCGAGTCCGTGCTTCGAATTTGGCCGGCGACTCCGCCTATTCAAACACGGCGATTGCCATCACGCTTCCATGAGGTCAATGTTTATGCCAAGACGTAAGAAAGCGGTACACATCGCCTTAATCATCGCACTACTGGTGATGATCGCAGAATTGGCCTCGACAGAGCATACACTGGCGCAAACGACCGCGTACACAATCTCGGAGCTTTCTGCTGCTGGGGTTCCCTGTCGGCTCAATAACTTGGGCGATGTTGCTGGGTTAGCAGGTGATTCTCCCTCGGGAGAGACTCTAGCTACCATGTGGAATCATGGCAGCTTACGGCCAACGAATTTGGGTAGCCTTGGAGACGGCGAATACAGCTCCGCTTCGGGTATCAACGACGCGGGAGAAGTCGCTGGAGCTGCGAATATTGCCCA
>Ga0137418_10005885_pt1 | contig 11268 bp, 10 predicted proteins | sample CZODoug3_1_2_16f_FD_122242 | JGI IMG/M metagenome (GOLD analysis project Ga0137418, IMG submission 122242) | Vadose zone soil fungal communities from Angelo Coast Range Reserve, California, USA - CZODoug3_1_2_16fungal (Hybrid Assembly) | ecosystem: Environmental > Terrestrial > Soil > Vadose... | reverse complement strand
GGATTGGGCTACGAGCGCTTCCAAACACCGCCACCTGGTGGAACGGACATGCGTACCCAGACTTCGCCCCACTCTTTGGCGATTCGCGTTTCCGGGCCCTGATCAAGCCGAGGGGCTGAACGCGGGTGCCGCCCCCGCAGACGGAAAAAAGCCCCACAGCAAAAGTCGCGGTGCTCCGTTCTAGTCGGCGAGCCGCGGGATTCCCGCGACAACGTGTAGACAAGTCGCCTCCCCGCTGATACCTTCGCCGCTTCCTCACTCAAGACTATGCCACCTTTCCTCGCAGAAGTGCTCGGCACCATGCTGTTGATCATCCTGGGAGATGGCGTGGTCGCCAACGTGGTGCTCAACAAAACCAAAGGCCAGAACGCCGGGTGGATCGTCATCACCGCCGGCTGGGGGTTCGGCGTGGCGGTCGCGGTGTATGCCGTCGGCGCCTTCAGCGGCGCGCATTTGAACCCCGCGGTGACCATCGGCCTCGCCTCCATCGGCAAGTTCGCCTGGGCCTCCGTGCCTGCGTACATCGCCGCCCAAATGCTCGGCGCGTTGCTCGGCGCCACGATCGTGTGGCTCGCCTACCTGCCACACTGGCCCGTGACCGAAAGCCAGGCGGGAAAGCTGGCCGTGTTCTGTACCGGCCCTGCCATTCGCAACCCGGCCGCGAACCTTCTGACAGAAGTCATCGGCACTTTCGTGCTGGTGCTCGGGGTGCTGGCGATCCTGACACCGAAGAATCTCAACCCGGTACATGGCTGGGACGCAGGATTCGGTCCGTTCCTGGTTGGCATCCTGGTGTGGGCCATCGGTCTTTCGTTGGGCGGGCCAACCGGCTACGCGATCAATCCCGCTCGTGACCTGGGTCCGCGAATCGCCCACGCGCTCCTGCCCATAGCCGGCAAGGGAAGCTCGGACTGGGGCTATGCGTGGATTCCGGTGGCCGGACCGATCATCGGCGGCCTGATCGCGGGGTTCGTGTACAAGACGTGCTGGCCGGCGTGAAATACATCCTGGCCTTGGACCAGGGCACGACCAGCTCGCGCGCCATGGTGTTCGACCATAGCGGCAGCGTCGTGGCGTTGGCCCAGAAGGAATTCCGCCAGATTTTTCCCACGCCCGGCTGGGTGGAGCACGACGCGACGGAGATCTGGGCCACCCAGCTGCACACGGCGACCGAGGCGCTCGGCAAGGCCGGAGTGACGACCGCCGACATCGCCGCTATCGGGATCACGAATCAGCGCGAGACCACCGTGGTCTGGGACCGCGACACGGGCGAGCCGGTGCATCACGCCATCGTGTGGCAGGATCGCCGCACGGCCGCCCGCTGCGATCAGCTGAAGGCCCGCGGGCTGGCGCCCATGATCAAGCGCAAGACCGGCCTCGTGGTGGACGCCTATTTCTCCGGCACGAAACTCGAATGGATTCTCCGCAACGTCCCAGGAGCGCAGGCCAAGGCGAAGGCCGGCAAACTGGCGTTCGGCACGGTGGACTCATGGCTCGTGTGGAACCTGACGGGCGGGCGGGTGCACGTGACCGATCCGAGCAACGCGTCACGTACGATGCTCTTCAATCTCCGCACCGGCGACTGGGACGATGAGCTGTTGAAGCTGTTCGGCGTGCCGCGCTCGGTGCTGCCGGCGGTCGGCTCATCCAGCGAAGTGTACGGCGACACGACGCTGCTCGCGGGGGGCAAGGCGGTGCCGATTGCGGGCATCGCGGGCGACCAGCAGGCCGCACTGTTCGGCCAGGCGTGTACTCAGCCCGGCATGGTGAAGAACACCTACGGGACCGGGTGCTTCATGCTCATGAACACCGGCACGAAGCCAATAGCCTCCAAGAACAATCTCCTGACGACAGTGGCGTGGCGCATCGGCAGCCGGACCGAGTACGCGCTGGAGGGCAGCATTTTCATCGCGGGTGCGGTGGTGCAGTGGCTGCGCGACGGCCTGGGCATCATCGCGTCGTCGTCCGAGGTCGAAGCCTTGGCCGCGCAGGTGGAAGACACGGGCGGGGTGTATCTGGTCCCCGCATTCGCCGGGCTGGGCGCGCCGCACTGGGATCCATACGCGCGCGGCTTGCTCGCGGGCGTCACGCGCGGCACGACGGCGGCGCATGTGGCGCGCGCCGCGTTGGAGGGCATCGCGTTTCAGGTCGCGGACGTGCTGCGGGCGATGGAAGCCGACGCCAAAATCAAACTGAAGGAGCTGCGCGTGGACGGTGGCGCGTCGGCGAACAACTTGCTGATGCAGTTTCAGTCGCACCTGCTGGGTGTGCCGGTCGTGCGGCCCAAGGTCACCGAGACCACGGCGTTGGGCGCGGCCTATCTCGCGGGATTGGCGGTGGGCTACTGGAAGGACCAGAAACAGATCGCGGTGCAGTGGCAGGTCGATCGCCGCTTCACGCCCGGGATGAAACCCCCGCAGCGGAAGCAGCTCGAGGCCGGATGGCGCAAGGCGCTCGAGCGGTCGCGTCGGTGGGTAGGGGAGGGGTGAAGCGTGGAAGTCATCATCCAGCGCGACTACCAGCAGATGAGCAAGGTGGCGGCGCAACTCGTCGTCGACGTGCTCAACACCAAGCCGAATGCCGTACTCGGTATGGCGACCGGGTCCACGCCACTCGGCCTGTATCAGGAGCTGGTACGCCTGCACCGGGCGGGGCAGGTCGACTTCTCTCGCGTGACGACGTTCAACCTCGACGAATACGTCGGTCTGCCCGCGAATCATCCGCAGAGCTATCACCACTTCATGGATGAGCACTTCTTCCGACAGGTGAACATCCCGCGGCACAACATCAACATTCCCTCGGGCACTACCAGCAACTACCCAGCCTTCTGCCAATGGTACGAGGGGCGCATCGCGGAATGCGGCGGGATCGACGTGCAGATCCTCGGCATCGGTTCCGACGGCCACATCGCCTTCAACGAGCCGACGAGCTCCCTGAGCTCGCGCACCCGGCTCAAGACGCTGTCTAAGCAGACCATCGATGACAACGCGCGCTTCTTCGAGCGCCGGGAAGACGTGCCCGTGTATGCCATTACAATGGGCGTCGGCACGATCCTCGATGCACGCAAGCTGCTGCTGGTGGCGAGTGGAAAAAGCAAGGCGAAGGCGGTTGCGCAAGCGGTGGAAGGTCCGGTGACCAGCATGGTGACGGCGAGTGCGCTCCAGCTGCACCGCGATGCGATCGTGATCGTGGACGAGGAGGCGGCGGCCGGTCTGGCCATGCGCGAGTACTACGAGTTCATCTACGCGGCCAAACCCGCGGCGTCGAGGACATAGCCGCGTGCATGCGTTCGCCGTGTTCCTGCTCCTGGTGCAGACGCCCGTGCTGCGCCAAGACGGGCTGGAGTTCAAGGATCTGAACCGCAACGGCGTGCTCGATCCTTACGAGGATTGGCGCCTCTCGCCGGAACAGCGCGCACGGGACCTGGTCGCGCGCATGACGCTCGGGGAAAAAGCGGGCACGATGATGCACGGCACCGCCCGCGCCGTTGGTGGCCCGATGGCCGGAGCGGGTATGGGCGGCCAGTACGACACGGCAGCCATCCGGGTGCTGATCGACAGCGTGAAGGTCACGAACCTCATCACGCGTCTGAACACCGATGCAAGAGCACTCGCGACCCAGAACAACGTCCTCCAGGCGATCGCCGGGCGCGCGCGGCTGGGCATTCCCATCACGATCAGCACCGATCCGCGCAACCATTTCCAATATTTGCCCGGCGCGAGCAGTCAGACCACGTTCTCACAGTGGCCGGAAGCGCTCGGTTTCGCGGCCATCGACGACACCGCCCTCACGCGGCGCTTCGGCGACATCGCGGGTCAGGAGTATCGCGCGGTCGGCATCCACATGGCCTTGTCGCCCCAGGCCGACCTCGCGACGGAGCCCCGCTGGCCGCGCGTCGCGGGTACGTTCGGCGAGGACGCCGACTTGGCCGGCCGTCAGGTGCAGGCCTATGTCATTGGGTTTCAGCATGGCACGAACGGCGTGGACTCGACCGGCGTCGTGACCGTGGTCAAGCATTGGGTCGGCTATGGGGCAGCCAAGGACGGTTGGGACAGTCATACGTATTACGGACGATTCGCTTCATTCTCGAGCGACCATCTCATGTATCACGTGCGGCCGTTCCTCGGCGCGTTCGCCGCGCACGTCGGCGGCGTGATGCCGACGTACTCTGTGCTCGAGCATGCAGCCTGGGATGGCCGGCCCATCGAGCAGGTCGGCGCCGGATTCAACCGCCAGGTGCTGACCGACATGCTGCGGGGGCACTACGGCTTTCAGGGCGTGATCGTCACCGACTGGGCCATCACGTCGGATTGCGCGGCGCGGTGCAAGGACGGCGCGCCCCCGGGCGAGCGACCAACGTTCGCCGACGTCGGGATGCCCTGGGGTGTCGAAAATCTCTCGATACGCGACCGCTTCGCCAAAGCCGTCGAGGCCGGCGTCGATGAGTTCGGCGGAACGGAGCGCGCCGACCTGTTGGTCGAGGCGGTCCGCGTGGGTCAGCTGACCGTGGCGCGGCTGGACAGCTCGGTCGTCCGCATTCTCACCCAGAAGTTCGCCCAGGGGTTGTTCGAGCATCCATTCGTCAGCCCCGATTCGGCGGCGCGGCTCGTCGGTAATCCCACGTTCCTGGCCGCCGGCCTGGACGCGCAGCGCCGCGCGTTGGTGCTGCTCGAGAACAAGGGCGGGATCCTACCGCTTAAAGGGGTTCGTAACCGTTCGCTGCGCGTGTACCTCAATGGGATCGCGCCCGCAGCGGCCACCCACGAGGGTTGGACGGTCGTCACCGATCCGAAGCAGGCGGACGTCGCCATCGTGCGGTTGAGCGCGCCGTTCGAGCGACTGCACCCGCAGTACGTCTTCGGCCAGTTCTTCCATGAGGGCACCCTGGCCTTCCGCGACGGGGATCCCGACTACGAAGCCTTTAAGACGGCGAGCGCCGTGGTGCCGACGATCGTGACCGTCTACCTCGATCGTCCCGCGATTCTCACGCCACTCAAAGACAAAGCTCGCGCTCTGATCGGGAACTTCGGGGTGAGCGATGCCGCCCTGATCGACGTCCTCACCGGCCGGGCGCGGCCCGAGGGCAGGCTGCCGTTCGAGCTGCCGTCGTCGATGGACGCCGTCCAGGCGCAGCGCTCCGACGTGCCGCACGATAGCGCGCGGCCGCTCTATCCGTTCGGGTTTGGTTTGAGGTATTGAGGATCGGCATGCGAACCATATCCGGCTTCTTGACTCTGCTCTTGCTGGCTGGGCACGTCGATGCTCAGCGCGCCATCGTCTATACAACTGCGGACAGCACCAGCTTCCGGCTGACGCCCACCGATACCCTGGCGTTCAAGCCGTCCGAGCCGACCTCGGAAGGCAAGATCTATGTCTTCGTCGATCCGCGCAAAACCTTTCAGCCGTTGATCGGAATAGGCGGGGCACTGACCGATGCCGCGGCGGAAACCTTCGCCAAGCTCCCCGCGGCCCGACAGGAAGAGCTGCTGCAGGCGTATTACAGCCCGGACCGGGGAATCGGCTACACCCTGGCCCGGACCAACATTCACAGCTGTGACTTCTCGAGCGAGAGCTACACCTACGTCGACGACGGGGACAAGGACCTCAAGTCCTTTTCCATCGCGCACGATCTGCGCTTCAGGATCCCGCTCATCAAACAGGCGATGGCCGCGAGCGGGAACCGGCTCAAGCTCTTCGCCAGTCCCTGGAGCCCGCCGGCGTTCATGAAGGACAACAACGACATGTTGCATGGCGGCCACCTGCGCCCCGATTACGCTCATGCCTGGGCGCTGTACTACGCGAAGTTCATTCAGAGCTATCGCAAAGCAGGCGTGCCGGTATGGGCGATCACGATCCAGAACGAGCCGATGGCCGTGCAGCGGTGGGAATCCTGCGTCTATCAGGCGCAAGACGAGCGGGATTTTCTCAAGAACCATCTGGGCCCGGTCATGGCGCAACAGGGGCTGCGTGACGTCCACATCATGGTGTGGGACCACAACCGCGACCTGATCATCCAACGGGCCCAGGCGATCTTCGACGATTCCGCGGCCGCGCAGTATGCCTGGGGGATCGGATTTCACTGGTATGAAGACTGGTCGGGCGGACAGCAGATGTACGAGAACGTGGCCCTCGTGAACCGGCTCTACCCCGACAAACACATCCTCTTTACCGAGGGCACGCCGGCGACCTTCGATTCCACGGGTTATGGAAGGTGGGCCCTCGGAGAGGCGTACGGCCGTTCCATGATCCACGATTTCAATTCGGGCGCCGAGGGATGGACCGACTGGAACATTCTGCTCGATGAGCGCGGTGGCCCGAACCACGTGGGGAATTTCTGCTTTGCCCCGATCCATGCCGACACGCGAACCGGCAAGCTCATCTACACCAATTCGTACTACTACATCGGCCACTTCTCCAAGTTCATCCGACCCGGTGCGCGACGCATCCTCGCGTCACCCAGCCGCAGCATGCTGCTCACCACGGCCTTCGTCAACCAAGACGGCACGGTGGCCGTCGTCGTCATGAACCCGACACCGAAGGGTGGGCAATACTTCCTGACCGTCGGGTCTGCGTCGGTGGAGATCAGCGCGCGGCCACACTCGATCCAGACGGTGGTCTTCAAGGCTCTGTGAGTCCGGATGGCGGTCACGGTTCCCTCTCGAGAAACGCTTTCAATCGGTCAGCCGCGGCGTCCCACTGGGCGGCGATGCGATCGAGGTACTGCTTCGCCTTCTCCAGGCGCTTCAGGTCGAGGTCCCAGACCCGCTCGCGCCCCCGGCGGGCATGGCGCACCAGGCCCGCCCCGCCGAGGGCGTAGAGGTGCCGCGTGATTGCCTGACGCGTCACCCCGGTCCCCTCGCTGAGGCGCGTAATCGAGAGCGGTCCCTCGACCGACAGGCGCCCCAGGAGGCCGAGCCGTGTGGCGTCTGCCAGGGCGGCAAACACCGGCACGGCCTCGGTCACCTTCAGAGCGGCCGCGCCGCGGTTACGAGACATAGCGCGTGAGGTTCTTGATCTGCCCGGCCCACCCCGCGTCGTTCATGCGGAACGCCTCGGCCCGGCGCGCGAGCGGGATCCGATCAAACCCGGATTCGACAATCGTGAGGGCGGTGCCCCCCTCGGTGTCCTCGAGCGTGAACTCGACCAGCGTGGTGGGCTCAGTCGAGTAGTCCACCGCGGGGTCGATCGCATACGGATGCCAGCGATACGAGAAATAGCGCTCCGGGTCGATCCGCTCGACCATCATGTCCAGCGTCACATGCTCGTAGCCCGGAGCAGTCACCCTGCCCCGGATGGTCGCGCCCTCGGCAAACGCGCCGTCGAGGTTCATCCGGAACCACGATCCAAACTCCGCCGCGCTGGAGATGGCGCGCCACACGCGCGAACGCGGAGCGGGCAGCACCACCCGTTTCTCGATACGGTCTGTGCTGGTCGTGGCTTGAGCCTTTTCGACGTTGGCAGTCATGGTTGGTACCCTCTCCTGTAAGGTGCGGTAGCCGTACCGCGTGATTACGCAACGTTCTTGTTGCGTATCTTAATACGGGATCGGCATAAATGCAACAGTGGTGTTGCGTGTTCAGGCTATCAGGATGGCGCTGGACGGCCTACGCTGGGCCACGGTACGGCCCTCCCGGGACGCCCCACCCCCACTGCGGCATCGGCGCCTTGGGATCGACGGTGGCACCCGGCTGCGAATTGAGCACGGCCAAGCGCGATCCCCATTCGAGGTAGGCCACCAGGGCGGAGCGGAACTCGGGGTCGTCCGGCAGGCCCGCCTCGTCAGCTGCCTCGAGCAACAGGCGCACCCACTGGAGCCGCTGTGGCTGCCTGAGACGGCGGTTGAGATGGCGGGATATCATGTGCGGATGCCCGCCGCGCTCCTTGCTGTACGACGCCGGCCCCCCGAGCACCTCGGCGACGAAGTGAGCGACGTGCTGGGGGTGTTCCACGCTCATCTGGGCGAAGATGGGCGCCAGCAAGGCATCTGCTCGAACCTTCTTGTAGAACAAGTCCATCAGCCGTTCGATCGCAGGCATGCCGCCTGCCCATTCGAACAGGCTGGGTGGAGGTTGGGGTGGCATCGTGGTCGTCCCGGGTGTCCTCCTTACCCGTGCAGCACCTGGTGCACCGCGGCGATCGCGATCGATCCCTCGCCCACCGCCGAGGCCACGCGCTTCAGGCTCCCCGACCGGACGTCGCCGACCGCGAAGACTCCGGGGCGGCTCGTTTCGAGCAGATGGGGAGGGCGGGCGAGCGGCCACTTCGCGGTGGCCAGGTCCTCCGGCAACAGGTCCGGTCCCGTCTTGATGAACCCCTTGTTGTCGAGCACGAGGCAACTGGCCAGCCACTGAGTGCTGGGCACCGCGCCCGTCATGGTGAAGACATGCCGGATGCCGTGCGTCTCGACGCGCCCGGTCTTGTTGTCGCGCCAGCCCACGCGGTCGAGGTGACCGTTGCCCTCGAGACTCACGATTTCCGTCTGCACGTGCCGGACGATGGCCGGATGGTCTTCGATGCGACGGATGAGGTAGCGCGACATCGTGTCGGCGAGGCCGGCCGAGCGGATTACCATATGCACCCGCCGGGCGGTCTCCGCCAGGAACACGGCGGCTTGGCCCGCGGAGTTGCCGCCGCCCACGACGATCACTTCATCACCGGCGCACAGCTGCGCTTCCATGAACGTGGCGGCGTAGTACACCCCGGCGCCTTCGAACTGCGATAGGTTCTCAATCGGGAGCCGCCGATACTCGGCGCCCGTGGCGATGATCACGGCGCGTCCCGGAAGCCGCTGCCCGTCCCCAATGTCGAGCGCGTACGGGGCGCGGTCGCAGCCCAGGCCTCGCGCGCTCCCGATCATCAGCTCGGCCCCGAACTTCTGTGCCTGGCTCGTGGCGCGTGACGCCAGCTCCAGACCGGTGATCCCCGTTGGAAAGCCGAGGTAGTTCTCGATCTGGGAGCTCGAGCCGGCCTGGCCTCCAGGCGCGATGGACTCCACGAGCAGAACATCCAATCCCTCCGACGCCCCATATACGGCCGCGGCCAATCCCGCCGGTCCCGCCCCGACGATGAGCAGGTCCCGCACCTGAGTCTGGTCGACCGCATCGTTGAAGCCGAGGGCGTCGGCGAGCTGCTGATTGGTCGGATTGCGGAGCACGACCTCACTGCAAGTGATCACGACCGGGATATCAGCGTCGGTGACGTGGAAGCGATCGAGCAGCTCCTGGACGCCCGCGTCGCGGTCCAGGTCGAGCATCGTGTGGGGATGCCCGTTGCGGGTGAGGAACTCGCGGACGCGGAGCGTTCCCTTGCAATGCGGGGACCCGAGGACCACGACGTCGCTCACGCCGCGGGCGATCAATTCGAGCCGACGCAGGATGAAGGCGCGCATGAAGAGGGTGCTCAGCTCACTGTCGGTCTGGATGAGGGCCAGCAGGTCGTCGCGACTGACCTCTATGACTTCGCTGGCTTCTCCTGCCCGGACCTGGGCGAGCCCGCGGCGGCCCGACAACATTGTGGCTTCGCCGGTGAACATCCCCGGGCTGAAGGATATCACGACCTCTTCGGTGGCCGACGGGCGGATGACGTCGATCCGGCCCGCGAGGATGACAAAGATCCGCGCTACACTCTCCCCCGCCTGGACCAGCACTTCGCCTTGTGCGACGTGGCGTGGGTGCCCATGGGGCGCGATGCGCGCGAGCTGCGCCGGCGTAAGCGTCGGATAGAGGCGATCGGAACTCGGGGCGAGGAGCGGCGAGGCAGGGGCTGCGGTCATTGGCTACCCTCGATCAATAGCCGTCGACTTCGACGACGGCGTCGGCAAACGCCTGGTGCGCTTCGCGAAGTGGTTTGCGGGTACGTCGAAAAGTAATACCATGCTCATCTTGACTGCTCCCATGGCCATTGATCACCCGAATGTGAAGCAAAAGGCCTCAACCCCGGGATCGAGGAACGCGATCTCGAACTGTCGATCGGCGATGGGCTTGGGTTGTCGGATCAACTGATACAACCGCTGCTCGGTGACGGTGCCGTTGCCCTGGTCGTCAACGTCACCGCCGTGGGCGGCGCCAGCAGGTTGTCCATCGACGAGCACGTGAAACCGCACGGACCTTCCGCGCGCAGCCGGTCCCATGACGAGATGCAGATCGCGGGCGTGAAAGCGATACGCGATCCGCCCAGCGGCCTGGTTCAGCCGCGTGGCCTGCTTCCCGACCGTCCAATCACCGGAAAGGGCCCATTCATTGAGCCTCAATCGGGCGGGGAGGACGTAGACGCGGCGCGTGTCCGATGCCGCCCCACCGGGAGACGCGAAGTTCTCGGTGCGGCCATAGCCGAGATAATTTTCCGGAGACTGCACGCTGTCCCAATCGGCGGCAGCCTCGATACCACGAGCATCGACCGCAACCAGCTCGTGACCGACGCCGCCGACCCCGGCCTCGGCCAGCAATTGTTGAATCATCCGCTCCGACTGTTCGTATGCTCCCTCGCCGAAGTAATGATGTCGAATCTGCCCCTGCCCATCGACGAGATAGAGGGCCGGCCAATACTCGTTGTTGAAACCCCGCCAAATCGCATAGTCGTTATCGATCGCGATCGGATAATCCACCCTCATGTCCTTCACGGCTCCGCGAACGTTTGTGATGTCTTGCTCGAAGGCGAACTCCGGTGTGTGGACGCCGATCACGACCAATCCTTGATCCTTGTATTTCGCGGCCCACGCCCGGACGTAGGGCAGGGTGCGCAGCCAGTTGATGCACGTGTACGTGCAGAAGTCGATGAGGACGACCTTCCCTCGCAGCCCGGCCGCCGTCAATGGCGGTGAGTTGAGCCATGCGGTCGCTCTGCCGAGCGAGGACAGCTCTCCCTCCATGTGCGGTATCAGTCCTTTCGCAGAACCGAGCATGCCGAGCTGGGTGGCTGCGAGGGCCGTGGCCGTGGTGCCCAGGAAGCGGCGGCGATCCAGGTCGCGCCTGGCGTGCACTACTTCACCGTGCTTGCTCGCTTCGGCCTGGATCAGCGCCGCCATGACAATGCTCCCTATGCTGTACGCAGCGACTTGAAACCGACGCGTAGCTCTGCCACGAACGTCTCCGGTTGCTCCCATGCGGCGAAGTGGCCACCCTTCTCGACCCGGTTGTAATGAATGAGCTTGGGATACGCTTTCTCGGTCCAGCTCTGCGGCGCCTGATAGAGTTCGTCCGGAAAGGCGGTCACTGCGGCCGGGATCGGGACGTTTTTCGGCGCAAAGAACGCGAGCTTGCTTTCCCAATA
>Ga0137418_10005884_pt1 | contig 11268 bp, 10 predicted proteins | sample CZODoug3_1_2_16f_FD_122242 | JGI IMG/M metagenome (GOLD analysis project Ga0137418, IMG submission 122242) | Vadose zone soil fungal communities from Angelo Coast Range Reserve, California, USA - CZODoug3_1_2_16fungal (Hybrid Assembly) | ecosystem: Environmental > Terrestrial > Soil > Vadose... | reverse complement strand
TTCATCAACTCCAAGAACCTCGATCACTTCCAGTGGATCGTGGCGCTCACGCGCATCATCTCGGCGGTGTTCCGCAAAGGCGGCGACGTCACCTTCCTGGTGGATGAGCTGAAGGCGGTGTTCGACCCGCGCGGCGGTTACTGGCAGCCCGGTGGCAAGTTCATGCCCTCGATCATCGCCGAGCTCGGCTATGTCATCGAGAAGCACCTGCAGAGCATCGGCCTCATCCGCAAGACGCAGCTCGATCCGCACCAGCAGAAGCTGGTCGACGAGAAGCGCGCCGAGTTCCAGGCGCGCGCCCGCCAGGCCGACGCCTTTGCCAAGTCGCACTTCCCGGAGGGCGCGCAGCTGTGTGGGCGGTGCAGCACGGCGGCGGTCGTCATGATGGACGGCTGCATGACCTGCCTGAACTGCGGCGACTCGAAATGCGGGTAAACCCTTAAGGGCCCTGCGGACGACCAACCTCAGCTGACAGACCTCACGGGGCAACGGCCAGTTGCCTCGTGTGGTTTTTTTACGGAAATCCCGGGGCGCCCAGGCAAAAAAAACCCCGCTTTCGCGGGGTGTCGGTCGCTTGCTTGTGTGTGGAGGAGTCTCTTCTCGTTATTATTATCTGGTCAAAGGCACAGTATCCGACGAGTCATCCCGACTGCATTCCGGATCTGCGCTTTCTTGTTCCTGAATCCCGTGGCCATGCTTCCTTCCCGGCTTCCGTTGAAGTTAGATAAGCAACACTCGTGCCAGCGGTGTCGCTTGCCGCAGACGCTGGTCATCTTGTCCGCGAGGGCTGTCGCAACTGTGACGCAGTCCACGTTGTTAGGACCGTCTACACCGTGATCCTCGCGTGGCGGTGTCTCCCTGCGGGCCCGGAATCGGCGTGCGGCGCGCTCAAGTGTCAAAATACCCGACGCATTCGAGGCTGGACAGGGGCACGCTTCGGGCATCAGGTGTGCCACAAGCCCTTGAACTTACATGGGAACTTCGCCTTTAAGGGAGTGTAAATGAACTCGACAGGGGGCTGGCTGGCCGGGCGGGGCGTGACCCGAAGGCCGCTCACCGCGTGGCGGTGGATTCTCGCTGCCTTGAGCGCGTGGCTCGCATTGGCGCCCGCTGTGGCGCAGGACAACCCCATGCCACGCCCGCCGCCGCTCGAGCGCGACGTGCAGTTCTGGATCCGCGTCTACACGCAGATCGACACCAACGCGGGCTTCCTCCACGACCAGTACAACCTCAGCGTGGTCTACGACACTTTGCGTTTCGCCCCCAACACCACCCCGTCCGAACGCGAGCGTGAGGTGGACCAGGCGCGCGAGCGCTACGGCGCCGTGTTGCGCCGCATCGCGGATGCGGGAGAGGCCCCGCTGTCCGCCGATGATCAGCGGGTCAGGGAGCTGTGGGGCCCCGAGGGCACACCCGCGCGCCTGCGCTCGGCGATCGAGGACATTCGCTTCCAGCTCGGCCAGGCGGACCGCTTCCGCGCGGGGCTGATCCGCTCCGGCGCCTGGGAGACGCACATCGCCGAGACGCTGGCGAACCTGGGGCTGCCGGCGGAGCTGGCGGTTCTGCCGCACGTGGAGTCCTCGTTCAACCCGGCCGCGTACTCGAAGGTCGGCGCCGCTGGCCTGTGGCAGTTCATGCGCTCCACCGGACGGCGTTACATGCGCATCGACGGCGCGGTGGACGATCGCCTCGACCCGTTCCGCTCCACCGAGGCGGCGGCGCAGCTGCTCGCCTTCAACTATCGGGTGCTCGGCAGCTGGCCGCTGGCACTGACGGCCTACAACCACGGCACCGCCGGCGTGCGCCGTGCCAAGGAGACGCTCGGCACCGACGACATCGTCAGGATCGTGCGCAGCTACAGCAGCCGCACCTTCGGCTTCGCATCGCGCAATTTCTACGTGTCGTTCCTCGCCGCGCTCGACATCGATCGCAATCCCGAGAAGTACTTCGGTGCGCTGCAGAAGCAGAGCGAGGCCCGGTTCCAGGAGGTGCAGCTGCCGGCCTACGTGCCCATGGCGACGCTCGAGCGCGCCCTGAAGATCGACGCCGAGAGGCTGCGCGCGCTGAACCCGGCGCTGCTGCGTTCGGTGTGGGACGGCCAGCAGCGTGTGCCCAAGGCCTACCACCTGCGGCTGCCCCTCGACGGCACACCCTGGACGCGCGAGCTGCTCGCGCAGCGTCTGAGTCCCGCCGAGATGTTCGCCGGCCAGAGCAGCCCACCGCACTACCGGGTGCAACGCGGCGACACGCTCGCCAGCGTGGCCCAGCGCTACGGCGTGACGGCCGAGACGCTCGCCCGGCTGAACCACGTGCGCACCAGTGCGCGCCTGCACGCCGGCCGCACCATCACCGTGCCCGAGACGGCGCCGGTCACGGTCGCCGCCGCCGCGGTGCCCGCTCCCGCAGCTCCCGCGCCCGCACCTCCCGCTGCGACCGCGGCCACGCCGCCCGTGGCGCTCGCGCCCCCCTCTCCCGGCGGCGCAGTGTCGCAGGACGTGGCGCAGCGCGAGAGCGCCGAGGACGCCGCCGCCGCCGCGGCCTCGAAGGCGCGCACGGCCGCGACCAGCGCGCAACCGGTGTCGGCGGCACAGGCGGAGGCGCTCAGTCCGGCGCTCGGTCCAGCGGCGGAGGCCGAGCAGAACGCCGATCCAAACGACTACAGCGTGGGGCACGACGACACGATCCGCGTGGCCGGGGACGAGACGCTGGGGCATTACGCCGACTGGCTCAGCGTGAGCACGCAGCACGTGCGCGAGATCAATCGCTTCAAGTTTCACCGCGCGGTGCTGATCGGCCAGCGCATCAAGCTGGATTTCAGGAAGGTGTCGCGCGAGGCTTTCGAGGCGCACCGTCGCGAGTATCACCAGCAGCTGCAAGCGGCGTATTTCGCCGCGCACCGCATCGTGGGCACCCAGGTCTACATTGCGCGGTCCGGTGACTCGCTGTGGACCCTCACCCAGCGCGCGGCGCAGATCCCCATGTGGCTGGTGCAGCAGTACAACCCGGATGTGGATCTCGCCGAGCTGCGCGCCGGCACCCAGATCGTGATGCCGCGCGTGGAGGAAGTGGCCAGCGGCGGCTGATCGCCTGCGCCCCCGGAAAGGGGGGCGCCGGGTGCTGTGACGGGCGCACATGCCGGCAGCTTGGACGTGTGCCTATAATCACCCGAACTGGTGCGTGCGTCGAAGCGGAACATGATGACTTTCAAGACCTTAGTGCCGATCCTGGTGCTCGCCTTCGTAGCCGGGGCGGCGCACTCGGACGCGCTGCCGGAGGCCCGGCCGGTCATGTTGCGTCCGGCCGCCGAGACGTTGCCGGTGGTGGACCGCGTCGTGGTCCGCAAGGCCGAGCGCCGGCTGCTTCTGATGCACGGCGGCAGCGTCGTGCGCTCGTACCACGTCGCGCTCGGATTGAGCCCGGTGGGGCAGAAGGAGCGCTCCGGGGACTTCCGTACGCCCGAGGGGAGCTATCGCCTCGAGCGCCGCAATCCGCGCAGCGACTACTTCCTCTCGATCAAGGTCTCGTACCCGAACGAGGGAGACCTGAAGCGCGCGCGGTCTCGGCACTGGGACAGCGGCGGCTCGATCATGATCCACGGTCTGCCGAACCAGCTGAAACACGACCCGGACTACTACCTCAACCACGACTGGACCGATGGCTGTATCGCCGTGTCGAACGCCGATATGGTGGAGATCTGGATGCTCACACCCGACGACGTGCCGATCGACATCCTTCCTTAAGCAGTGAGCAGCGACTTTTCAGAATTCGTCGACGCCCGCGTCGGTCCGCGTGGCAGTCTCGAGAACCTCTCCCAGAGCGAAATCGACAAGCTCCTGGACACCGGCCAGGGGGGTCTGTATCCGCTGTTCCGCCGCTGTGCGCTGGCGGTGCTCAACAGCGGTGCACCCACCGACAACGCCAAGGAGATCTTCGACCGCTACCGCGACTTCGACATCCGCATCGTGCGTCACCCCTGGGGGGTGAAGCTCGAGGTGCAGAACGCCCCGGCGGCCGCCTTCGTCGACGGCGAGATGATCCGCGGCATCAAGGAGCACCTGTTCGCCGTGTTGCGCGACGTGGTGTTCATCTCCAACGAGATCCTCGCCAGCGGCCGCTTCGATCTGACGGACCGCGCCTCGATCACCAACGCCGTGTTCCATGTGCTGCGTAACGCGCGGCTGCTGGACTACAAGGCGCGGCCGAACCTGGTGGTGTGCTGGGGCGGACACTCGATCGAGGCGCAGGAATACCAGTACACCAAGAACGTCGGCTACGAGCTCGGCCTGCGCGGGCTCGACGTGTGCACCGGGTGCGGTCCGGGCGCCATGAAGGGCCCCATGAAGGGCGCGACCATCGGTCACGCCAAGCAGCGCATCGAGCACGGGCGCTATATCGGCATCACCGAGCCGGGGATCATCGCCGCCGAGCCGCCCAACCCCATCGTCAGCCAGCTGGCGATCATGCCGGACATCGAAAAGCGCCTCGAGGCGTTCGTGCGCCTGGGCCACGGTATCGTGGTATTCCCCGGCGGGGCGGGTACCGCGGAGGAGATCCTGTACCTGACGGGAATCCTGCTCGATCCCGCCAACCGCGAGCAGCCCTTTCCCATCGTGCTGACCGGGCCGCGCGATTCCGCCGCGTATTTCGAGCAGATCACCCGCTTCATCTCCGGCACCTTGGGGAGCGAGGCGGTGCGGCGGCTGGTCACCATCATCGATGACCCGCCGGAGGTGGCGCGGCGCCTGGTGCGCGGCATGGACGCGGTACGCGAGTTCCGCCGCCACCGCAGCGACTCGTACAACTTCAACTGGCTGCTGTCGATTCAGCCGCAGTTCCAGCAGCCCTTCGAGGTCACGCACGCCACGATGCGCGCGCTGCAGCTCAAGCGCGAGCAGCCCCCCCATGAGCTCGCCGCCAACCTGCGGCGCGCGTTCTCGGGGATCGTCACCGGCAACGTCAAGGAGTACGGGATCCAGGCGATCGAGCGCGAGGGTCCGTACGAGCTCGCCGGCGATCCCTCGATCATGCAGCTGCTCGATGAGCTGCTGGCCGCCTTCATCGCGCAGCGGCGCATGCGCCTGCCCGGCAGCACCTACCGGCCGGTCTATCGGCTGGTTGCGTGACGCGCCCGACGCGCGTCACCTCCTCGGCACGCGCGCGGTTACATAACGCTTTGCGGGCCGCACACTTTGTCCGGGCGCCACGAGAGATGTATCCCAGCGTAGGTGGCGGCCGACATGCTTGTGAACCAGTTCCTGCGGCGCGCACAGCCAACGCCGTACGCTGCGAGTCAAATCAATCAGGAGCTTTTACATGAGCTCGAGCGACAGGGGGCGAGACGACGCACCCGGGACACAGCGCGAACCGGCGGTCCCCACGGGCACTCCCGCTCCGGCGGCAGGGACGGACGCGTACGCAAACTGGCTGGATCGCATGCAGCGCGCGCGTGCGCGCCAGGCTGCCATCACCCGCAACCTCTACACCTGGTCGAACTACAAGAACTGGGCGGATCAGGTGCGCGATTCCTGGCAGGCGACCGACCACGCCGCCGCAAGCGCCGTCAAACCCAAGAAATAGCCGTTTCCGCAGGGCTCAACCATCCGCGCCCGCAGCGCGGTCTGAAGCCCGCCACCCCTTATATCCAGGCCTCAGGCGCTGACGAGCGCCTCGGACGCCGTCCGCACGGCCTGCGAGCCACCCCCGCCGCCGACCGGCTCCCGATCCCCGACCTTCTGCCCATCCCCGACCTTCTGCCCATCCCCGACCTTCTGCCCGGCATCCTGCGATGAAGCCCCCGGCGGGGTCGGCGCCGCCCCTACGGGGCGTGCCAGCCATTCCACCAGCGGTACCCATTGCGCGACGTCATCCTGCGCCACATAGCTCTTCATCTCGTGCACGCCCAGGCCGAGCTCGGCGCCGCGCACATAGTTCTGCGAGTCCCGGATGGTGGCGACGATCGGAATCCCCAAGGTGTGCAGGAAGCGGATCAGCGACTGGTAGGTGAGCGTGTTGCGGCGGATGCGATTGGCGATGACCCCGATGCGGTCGTCCTCGCGCCGGATCTTGGCCACCAGCAGCAGATCGCGGATACAGCGCGAGCAGGCGTGGATGTCGATGTCCGACGGCAGGACCGGCACCAGGATCTTGTCGGCATCCCGCGTCATCTCGGGCAGCTGGTGCGGGTCCAGCGCCGCGGGCGTGTCCACGATGACGTGCGTGGCCACATCGGGCACTCTTAATTGGAACGCACGCGTGGTTCGCGTGTCTTTCTCGAAGGCGGCGATGACGTGAATGGGCGCCTGTGCGGGGTGACGCTTCCTGACCCAGCGCAGCGTCGAACCCTGGGGATCGAAATCCATGAGGACCGGCGTGTGCCTGCGAGACGCCAGATAGCTCGCCAGATTGATAGCGATGGTCGTCTTGCCGGACCCACCCTTGGGGTTCAGGACGACGATGCGCTGCATGAGGACCTTGTTTTGTCACATCCGCGTGGTGACGCGGTTCGCAGTCAAGCCTACGCACGCCCCGGAACTCCTGCAAGCCGATACGTAGTATCCGTGACTGTGAGCGCGCGCACGCCGGCACTCGCGGCGGCTCCGTAGAGTCGCGACCGATGGAAATGTTTCTGCACCTGTGGGACGAGCTCGATGATGTCGCCGGCGCCTGTCGCCACGTGGCGACGTCGACGGTGGTGGAGATCGCCGCCGTGGCCGTGCCCCTCATTGCCGCCGCCGCCGAGCTGCTCCTGGCCGGCGCGGCCACACTGCTTCTCGACCACCGGCACCTGCTGAGCTTCACCGCCTAGCCTCCCCGAAGGCGGCGCGATACCGCGTCGCCGAGCCGTAAGTGCCCCTCGAGGCACGCGGTGCTTGAAAATCCCGCAGTTATTCCCAACATGGCTCGTTTGCCGAAGCTGCAGTGCGGCGTTTCCGCGGATGGCGTCATGGAATCCGAACACAAAACGCGACCGAATCCCGAACCCGCGGGCGCACGGGAGACGCACGGCTTCCAGGCCGAAGTGCGCGAGCTGCTCAAGCTCATGATCCACTCCCTCTACAGCCACCGGGAGATCTTCCTGCGTGAGCTCATCTCCAACGCCTCGGATGCCTGCGACCGGCTGCGCTTCGCGGCGATCGCCGACGGCGCGCTGCTGGCCGATGACCCGGAGCTCGGCATCCGCATCGATGCCGACCCAAGCGCCGGCACGCTCACCATCACCGACAACGGCATCGGCATGACGCGCGAGGAGGCCATCGCCAACCTCGGCACCATCGCGCGCTCGGGTACGGCGGAATTCTTCCGCTCGCTGTCCGGGGATGAGCAGAAGGCCTCGCAGCTCATCGGGCAGTTCGGGGTCGGCTTCTATTCGGCGTTCATCGTCGCCGAGCGCGTCGAGGTGCGCTCGCGCAAGGCCGGGATGCCGGCCGAGGCGGGCGTGCGCTGGGAGTCGGGCGCCGACGGGGAATTCACGGTGGAGACGCTGGCGCAGCCGGCCCGCGGCACCGCGGTCACGCTGCACCTGAAAGCCGACGCCCGCGAGTTCGCCGATCCCATGCGCGTGCGCGGCCTGATCCGGCGCTATTCCGACCACATCGGCTTTGCGGTGCGCATGCGCAAGGAGGGCGAGGCGTCGCTCGAGTACGAGGTGGTCAACCAGGCCAAGGCGCTGTGGACGCTGCCGCGCACGCAGATCCCGGACGAGGAATACCGGCAGTTCTACCAGTACCTGGCACACGATTACACCGATCCGCTCGCCTGGAGCCACAACAAGGTGGAGGGCAAGCGCGAATACATCAGTCTGCTGTACCTGCCGGCGCGCGCCCCGTTCGACCTGTGGCAGCGCGAGGCGGCGCGGGGCCTGAAGCTGTACGTGCGCCGGGTGTTCATCATGGACGACGCCGAGCAGTTTCTGCCGCTGTACCTGCGGTTCGTCAAGGGCGTGGTGGACTCCAGCGACCTGCCGCTGAACGTCTCGCGCGAGCTCCTGCAGCAGGACCCGGAGGTCGAGGCCATCAGGAGCGGGCTCACCAAGCGGGTGCTGGATCTGCTCGCGCGCCTGGGGAAGGAGGAACCGGAGAAGTACGCGACCTTCTGGAAGGAGTTCGGCGCGGTCCTGAAGGAGGGCATCGCGCAGGACCCCGCCAACCACGCAGGCCTCCTGCCCCTGCTGCGCTTCGCCAGTACACACGCGCCCGACGACAACCCGTCGGTGAGTCTCAGCGACTACCTCGCACGCATGAAGCCGGGGCAAGAGCGGATCTATTACGTGATCGCGGAGACCCTGGAGGCTGCCCGCGCCAGTCCCGCCATCGAGCGGCTCAAGGAACGCGGGCTGGAAGTGCTGCTGCTCGGGGAGCGAATCGACGAGTGGGTGATGGGCCAGCTCGACACCTACGAGGGCAAGCGTTTCAAGGATGCCTCGCGCGGGGACCTGGAGCTCGGCGGACTCGCCAGCGATGCCGATCGCAAGCAGCAGGATGCGCAGCTCAAGGAGAGCAAGGGATTGCTCAAGCGCATCAAGGACGCCCTCGGGCAGCGCATCACCGAGGCTCGCGTCAGCGAGCGCCTCACGGAATCGCCCGCCTGCCTGGTGCTCGGCGAGCATGATCTCCCGGAGCGCATGCGGCGCATCCTCGTCGCCGCCGGTCAGAAGACCCCGGAAGCTCGCCCGGTGCTCGAGGTCAATGTGGCCCACCCGCTGATCAGATACCTGGATGGGGTCACCGATGCGGCGCAGTTCGCCGAGCTCGCGCAACTGTTGTACGAGCAGGCGCTGCTGAGCGAAGGCGGGCAGCTCGCCAACGCCCCCGAGTACGTGCAGCGCCTGAACCGCCTGCTGGTGCGGCTGGCGGCGCCGCAGGGCGCGGTTTCCTGAACATGGGGGTGCTGCGGCCCCCGCATGCGGAGCGCACGAGCCTCGCCGGTCCCGCGGGAGCCCTCCAGGCGCTCATCGAGACCCCCGTGATCGAGGCCCAGGAGCCGCAACAGGTGAGCGCCTTCGCCGTGGTGTGTCACCCGCATCCGCTCTACGGCGGGACCATGGACAACAAGGTCGTATACACGCTGGCGCGCACGCTCGAGCAGCTGGGGGCACCTGCCATCCGCTTCAATTTCCGCGGTGTGGGCGCGAGTGAGGGCAGTTACGACGAGGGTCGCGGTGAGACCGCGGACGCACTGGCGGTCATCGCCTACGGGCGGCGGCGCTGGCCGGATGCGGCCCTGTGGCTGGCGGGCTTCTCCTTCGGCGCCGCGGTGGCCGTGCGCGCGGCGGCCGAGGGCGGCCCGCAGCGTCTCATCGGCGTGGCGCCCGGTATCACGACACTCGCGCTGACGGATGCGGCGCCACCGGCCTGTCCGTGGCTCATCGTGCAGGGCGACGCCGATGAGGTGGTGCCGCCGCAGGCCGTGCGCGCCTGGGTCGACACACTGTCACCGGCTCCCGAGTTGCAGGTGCTGCACGGCGCGGGCCACTTCTTTCACGGCCGCCTCAACGAGCTGCGCGACGTGGTGCTGGCGTTCATGGCCCGCTCCGCATGAGGGCCGCCGTCGCGTCGCCGCCACCGCTTCGGTGCGGCACCGGGGGACGTTAGACTGCGGGGGCGTTTCATGGCGGAGAAATACCAGTGAGAACCGATGTGCTCGTGGGCGTGGCTGCGATGGTTGCTTTGGCGAGTGCTTGCGAGACCGTGCAACAGACCGCGACCAGTCCGGAATACCACAAGACGCGCACCGGCGCAGGTATCGGGGCTGCAGCCGGGGCGGTGATCGGCCTGCTCACACGCGGTGACAAATTCCAGAACGCGCTGATCGGAGCCGCGATCGGCGGGATCGCCGGCGGCGCGATCGGCAACTACCAGGACCGCCAGGAACAGCAGTTGCGCGCGAGCATGGCGGGATCGGGCGTCCAGGTCGTCCGTCAGGGCAACAACATCACATTGGCCATGCCCGGCAACATCACCTTCGCCAGCAACAGTGCCGACGTGAACGCGGATTTCTACCCGATCCTCGACAAGGTCAGCACGACCCTGGTCCAGTACGACCAGACCATGGTCGAGGTGGCCGGCCACACGGATTCGACGGGCAGCGCCGCTTACAATCAAGCCCTGTCGGAGCGCCGCGCAAAGTCGGTCGCGGCTTATCTCACCAGCCGGGGCCTGCGGGCAGAACGTTTCATGGTCGTGGGCGACGGGGAGAACCACCCGATTGCCTCGAATGACACGACCGCCGGCCGCCAGCAGAACCGGCGCGTCGAATTGACGATCGTACCGGTCGAAAAGAAGAGCTGAAGGCTCGAGACGCCCCGGCCGCAACGGGCGGGGTGAGCGCCTGACAACAAAAAGCCCGGCAGGAGCGGCGCTCCTCCCGGGCCTTTGCCCGCGGTTGCGGAACTGTCCGTGCCGTTACTGGTTGACCATTCCCTTCAGGCTCTTGAGCGGCATGACGCGAACCTTCTTGCTCGCCGGCTTGGCCTTGAACATCATCTTCTGGCCGGTGAACGGGTTGATGCCTTCGCGGGCCTTGGTCGCCGGCTTCTTGACGACCTTCATTTTCAGCAGCCCGGGCATGGTGAACAGACCGTTACCGCGCAGGCTCTTCTTGATCACACCGCCGAGCGAGTCGAACACGCTTCCGACCTGCTTGCGGGAGAGCCCGGTGTCTTTGGAGATGTTTGTCAGAACTTCCGACTTGGTCGGTGCGCCACCCTTTTTCGCCATTTTTCGCTACTCCTCGAGAATTTACCGTTGCGAAACGCGGCGCCGAACAGCCGCGCGATGAGAATCGGCGCGGAAAATAGCACATGCGCACGCTTTCGCAAGCGCTTTTTCTGTTCAGGTGTTGCGAAAATGCCTTTTTTCTCAGGGTTTCCGTTGCGTTGGGGCTGCAGCGCACGCGCGGGCGTGGGCGGCGCCGCCCGGCACGCACCGCGGCGGTGCGTGCCAATGCTGCGATTCTCGTTGCGATGTCGGCGCTAAGCGTGTGTTCCATCAGCGCAACGGATCGCCGCGGCCGCGATGCGCGCGCGCCAGCACTTCAGCGCATCAGGATCAGGACCGCCTGGATGGCGATGATGGCCCACAGCGGCGACAGATCGAGCCCCGCGACCGCCGGGATCAGCCGCCGGATCGGCCGCAGCACCGGTTCGCACAGCGTCGCGAGTACCGACTGGAGCGGGGAGTAGCCGCCCGGGGCGATGAGACTGAGCAGCGCGTACAGGAAAATCGCGGACAGATAGGTCCACAGCAGCGTGCGCGCGATCTCGGTGAGCAC
>Ga0137418_10005883_pt1 | contig 11268 bp, 7 predicted proteins | sample CZODoug3_1_2_16f_FD_122242 | JGI IMG/M metagenome (GOLD analysis project Ga0137418, IMG submission 122242) | Vadose zone soil fungal communities from Angelo Coast Range Reserve, California, USA - CZODoug3_1_2_16fungal (Hybrid Assembly) | ecosystem: Environmental > Terrestrial > Soil > Vadose... | reverse complement strand
CCCGCCAATGGATTTGCAGGAGACCGTGCCGTGGTTTGTGGACGTGTTATGCAACGACCGCGCCGCTCTGGTATCCGCAATGGAAGGCGCCGGAATCGAGACGCGCAATTTTTATCTGCCGGTTCACTCGCAGCCGTGCTACCGGGCGGAAGGAAATTATCCGGTGACGCAAGAGATTTCCGCGTGCGGCTTGTGGCTGCCAACCTCGGTGAGCCTGACGCAAACGGACGTAGCGAATATCTGCGCGCAAGTTAAAACGAGTTGCGATTCGAGTGCATTGCGCCGCCCCGTCACGGGGGTTTCCGCGTAATCGCAGCCGGCCCTGCGCTAGATGGTTCGATCTTGTTGAATCCACCGACAATCTTACGGAGGGCCAGGTTGCAGACCGCAGCGAATGTCGGCGCAAAAATAGTCTATGCCGATATCATCGGGCAAGAGGGAACCACGACGAAGCAGCTTTTCGACGATCCTCCGGAAGGATACAGATTTGTCAGGCGGCGCAAGTTGTCGAACGTTGTGGCCGACTCGATTCTAGCAAATTGGACCATTCGATGGTGGAAGCAGCGTGCCAACGCGTTTCTCCCAATGAATTTATTGATCAGCCGCTTCATGGGCCGCCATGCAAAACGCCCTTCAGGCACGGTGTTGACGTATTCGGAATCCAGCGTCGTATTTCGCGACGAGCCGTGGGTGCTGTGGGCGGAGGTCGCGACTCAGGTTGCGGGATTCAGCGATGATTCGCTGCGGCGTTTTCGAAACGTGATTGAACGCGGACTGAGTTCGCCGAATTGCCGGGGAATCATGTGCCATAGCGAAGCAGCGCGGCGATCGTTCCTGCGGCATCTCGATGCTGATTCATTCGAGCATAAGCTGCATGTCACGCCGCCTGGCTGGCAAGTCACGCCATATAATCCGCGGCCAAAGCGAGATGGCGGCCCGGTGCAAATTTTATTTGTGGCCGGGAACACCATGCCGTTTCGTTTCAAGATCAAAGGCGGAGTGGAGTCACTCGAAGCCTTCTCGGCGCTGCGCCAGAGGTTTCCGAATCTGGAGCTGGTAATTCGTTCCGATGTCGAACCTGAAATCCGGAAACGCTATGAGAGCATGCCCGGGGTTCGTATCGTCTCCGGGCTAATCCCGTACCAAGAATTGGAAAGGCTCTATCAGACATCCGATATTTATTGGTATCCGGCGCACTGCCTGATGTCCGTTTCCATGCTCGAAGCCATGAATTATGGGCTCCCAGTCATTACGACGGACTACTACGACAACCCCGAATACGTTGACGACGGCCGGACAGGAATGGTCATCCCGCACCACCGGCACCTTCCGGCATGGGATACTTCGGAGGAGAAAGTACGGCGCGCGCTGGAAACGCCTGACCATGAGCTTGTAAAGGCTCTGGTCGAGAAAACAGCCGTGCTGATTGAAAATACGGAAGTGCGGGAGAGAATGGGGCACGCCGCTCGCGCCAGCCTGGAGGCGCACTTTTCTCTGGCGGAAAAGAACCGCAAGTACAAGACAATTCTGGACGCAGCCATCGAGCCTCAATAATGCGAGCGGGCTTGCGGCGAAAATCGCACACGGGCTGACCGTGCCCACACTCAAACCAGCGCAGCATCATCAAAGGATATTTCTACGAGCTTCATTTTGATTCTCATTTGGTTTGGAATGCGTTATTTGCCCAGCATGGGCCTGGCAGAGCCCGACCGCTCCGAGGTTGTGGCGTGGGGCTTGGCGGAGTGTGGAACGGTCTTTCTGCTATTTCTAAGTGTTTCGCTGGAACGCCTGAAGGCCGAGAGAGTCTTCGCGGTACGCACGAGATCCGACAAGATTATTTTTCAGTTGCTGGGCGTGTGGTTCGGAGCGTGCGTGGTCAGTGCGGCTCTAGGAATCGCGCACGGAAACGAATGGGGCTATCTCCTCGGAGATTTCTATCGTTTCGCGTCGCTGCCAATCGTATTCGCTCTGATTTACTGTTCCGTGAAAGACGGGGCGGAGGTCCACAAACTTCTGCGCGGTTTTGTCGCGTTCTACGGGTTCATGGTTGCGCTCGATCTGGTGCGTTTTAATACCTTTATTCGCGAGGAACAAGAACGCTTGACGACGGAGACAGCGCATCAGGCTGGAATGATCGCCGTGGCCGTGATCTACCTGATGCTCTTTGATCGCCAGCGCTGGGTGCGAAGGTCGAGCGTCGTGATCCTGGTTCTGATGATGATCCTTTTGCTGAGGGCGCAAATGCTGACTCCCCTGCTTACTTCAATATTGGCGATGGCCCTGTTCTTTTCTTTTAGCCGGAAATTCGCGGTGTTTGTGGGTCTTGCCATTGCCGGCCTGATTCTTGTCGCGGCTTCGTCTTATTCCGTGAGCGTGGCGCCCGGTGTTCCCGCGTATATCGCGGACAAACTTCTAACCGCGCAGGAATCTCAAGGCCCGATGGGATCGCTCGAAGCGCTCAGCGGCGTCCGGCTCGGAGAAATCATCTCGATCGGAGAAGAATTCGCTAATCATCCCGCGAGCCTCGCATTCGGGACAGGCCAAGGGAGCTTGGTGAGTCCTGATCCTATCGTTGACGCCACACTGGCGACTGACCGATACACATTGGATAAGCACTACGTGCACTCGGGCCTATTTGATGCGCTCTATCACAATGGAATGATCGCGGTGGGAGCATTTGTGGCGCTCCTTTGGCATCTATTTCGCAGGGGCCGGCGAATGTACGGCGCGGGGAATCCGTTCGGCCTGTTTGTAATGGTTAACCTGATGGTTAGCGGTGTGTTGCTAATGTACGATTTGCCCTTCGAATCGGCATTGCCCCTTCTGGCGCTTTGTTCCAGCGGGGTCAGCGCGATGGACTCGGCGCCACAGCTAGCTTCAGCGGCTAAAGCCGCCTTCAGAAATTCTCGTTACGACCGGGCCGATACCCGGTCCTCCCAAGGAGCCGAGATGCTTCGCGCGGCGCGATGAGCATGACGGCTGATAGTACAAAGAGAGCCCCAACCGCCCCGCGAAGTGAAAGGGAATGTCATGGATATCGTTAGACGAACGGCTCAACTCGGATTCCACATCTGGAGCAATTCATTTTATGGCTTCCAACGATCTCCGACACAACGAGAGCAGAAGCTGATAGACGAGTTGCGCTCCGCATTTGCAAATATTCCACACGCCTTGGCTGACTCGAAATCCGAAGCCGCGAACCGCTGGGCGCAATTCCAAGAGAGTCTGAGAAGCCTGGTGCTCTCGAGAGATCCTCGGGAGTTCCTCTCATGGGACGTCGTTTCAAGAACAATGTTTCTGGTCTTCTCGCCTTATGCGGTCAAAGAGCTGACTTATCTGAAAAAGCGAAAAGATTGGGAGGCGCGCTGGAAATACGCTTTGCAGGAGACGCGTGTCGGCCGGCCCGCGCCGTTCCTTCTCTACCCTCGAACGAGCGCGAACCTGATTCATGATGCCTACAATCTGTGCGCCTTCGAGGAGGCAACCGGGCTGGTTCCGGAACGATTCCACAATATTCTGGAATTCGGCGGCGGGTACGGATCCATGTGCCGGCTGCTGTTCAATCTCGGTTTTGACGGCAGATATGTTATCTACGACCTTCCGCCGTTTTCGAATTTGCAGTCCTATTATCTCAACTCCCTGGGGATTCCTGTGCTCTCAGAAAAGTCATTGGCGCGCAACGAAAAAGGAGTTGCCCTAGTGTCCACCGAGGAGGATCTACTGCTGTCCGCAGCGCCATTCACAAAACAAGAATCACTCTTCATTGCAGCGTGGTCCATCAGCGAGACCTCGATGGATGTTCGCCGGCGATTCTTGAATCAGGCTGCCGAATGCGACGCGTTCCTGATTGCTTACCAAAGACGGTTTGGTGAAGTGGACAATTGCCTGTTTTTCGACCGTTGGCGGGAAGAGACATCGGACTCCATCGAGTGGCGGAAAATCCCCATAAAGCATATTCCCGGCGGACACCATTATCTTTTTGGAACCAGGCGAGTTACACCGAGTTAGAGGTCCTCGGTTGTGAGCTCCGTCACATCGAATCCCGGGGGCGAGGATAACGACAGAGACGGTACAAACGCGGACGCCCGCGACTGTGAAAAGTGCTACGCGGACATCGTTAGACGATCGGCTCACCCAATGTTGCCCAACCGTATCACCCGTTCTCTGGGAAAGTCACGCCATCGAATTCATCGTCCCACGCATATTCCAATGACGCTCGATTCCTCCAAACACTTCCGCGTCGGCATCGTTGGCGCCGGTTACGTGAGTGAATTTCACATCAAGGCGCTGAAGCGGCTGCCTCATGTGCGTATCGTCGGTATTAGCGACCTGAACGAGGCCAGCGCGAAGGCCACGGCGCAACGTTTCGGCATTTCCTTCCACGCTTCCTTGAAGGCGATGGCCGGCGAAGGGCTCGATGTCGTTCATGTCCTTACGCCTCCCCGTTGCCATGTGGATGTTGCTCTGGAGGCGCTGTCGCTCGGCTGCCATGTACTCGTGGAAAAGCCCTTGGCGACCAGCGTCGAAGACTGCGATCGTCTCATTGCCGAAAGCCAGGCCAGAGGTCTGCGCGTTTGCGTGAATCACTCCTTGTTGGGCGACCCATTTGTGAGGCGCGCGCTGGCTTTGGTAAAGGCCGGCGCCATCGGGGAAGTGCTGACCGTCGACTACTCGCGCAGTTCCAACTATCCGTCCTACCGTCGAGGCCTGCCACCGCCGCAATACTGGGAAGGCGGCTACTTATTTCGCGACCTGGGCGTTCATGGCCTGTACCTGGTGCGCGAATTTCTTGGTCCCATTGAAGACGTTCGCCCGGAATTCCATAGCTCGGGCGTAAAAGGCAGCGATCCCAATATGTCTTTCGACGAATGGCGCGCCTTGGTGCAGTGCACGAAGGGCACGGCCAGCATCCAGCTTTCCTGGAATGCCAAACCGCTGCAACATCAACTCATCATTCAAGGCACACTGGGCACGTTGCGCGCGGATCTCTTCGCGATGTATCTCACGCGCCACCGTCATCTTCCCATACCCAAGGCCGCCGAGCGTTTCATCAATGCACTGGTGGAATCAATCTCTTCGGCAACTCAATTGTCGTGGAACGCGGCTCTGTTTGTTGCCGGTAAGATTCAACCGTACCAGGGACTCCACAACTTCGTCGCCGCATTCTACGGGTCGCTCTCCAGGAATGAAGTTGATGCCGGCCTCGAGCGGGCGCGTGAGGTCGTTCGCTGGACGGAACAGGTGGCGCGCGATGCTGACCACGCGAAGTCCAACTTCAACAGCCAATACAAAACGGGCCATCGGCCGGCCGTCGTCGTGACCGGCGCAAACGGCTTACTCGGACGCGCTCTGGTGAAGCGCCTCCTCCAAGAAGAGGAATTCGTTCGCGTGTTCGTGCGGCGGCTTCCGCCACCCGAAATTCTCGATAACCCGCGCGTCGAGGTTGTCCTGGGCGATCTTAGCGATCGCCAAGCCGTCCATCGCGCCGTGGAAGAAGCAACGGCGGTGTTTCATATTGGCGCGGCGACGGGGGGTGGTTGGGCTGCGCATGAAGCCGCCACGATCATGGGTACGCGCCATGTGGTCGACGCCTGCCTGGCCCATCACGTACCCAAGATGATTTACGTCAGCTCGTTGACGGTCATCGATCGGAACGGACATCACTCGAACGGGATGGTCACCGAATCGGCGCCACTGGAGCCAGAACCAAAGCAACGAGGCTATTACACGCTGGCTAAACTCGAAGCCGAGCGCATCGTGCGGACCGCAGCCCAAGACCATAGTCTGCGAGCGATCGTTCTGCGGCCCGGGCAGATTTGGACTGCATCCGGCCCCTTGATCTCGCCTGCCGTGGGTATCCGCGCCGGCAACCGCATGATCGTCATTGGGGATGACTCGAATCTGCTCCCCATGGTGCATGTGGACGACGTCGTGGAGGCCATCGTCCTGGCCGCGCAAAGTAGATTCTGCCAGTGCGAACTTTTTCAGATCGTGGACAACGAGTTGATCAGCCGCAAGGAACTCTTGCGCCTCTATATTCGCGCGCGGGAACCTCGGTTGAAGGCGACCCACATCCCGCTGAATCTGGCTTGCCTTCTTGCGGGATGTGTTGAGTGGCTCGCTAAGATGTTGGGCCGCCCCGCGCCGGTAACTCCGTATCGTTTGCGGTCTAGTTTCGCGCCGCGGGTGTTTGATTGCACCAAGGCCCGTGAACAGCTTGGCTGGCTGCCCCGCGCGCACACCCGCACGGCATTGCGTGAGCTACTGACGCCTGTCCGAGTGCTTCCACGTCCATCGTGAACGCGCCTCCCCTTGCGGCCAGCATTCGCTGCACCCGAAGCGGCTCGCCGAATAGGTCATCAAGTGTCGGTACTACGCGCCGTTGGCGCACAAGGCCCATGAACGGAGCAACTCTGTGACGTCAGTCGCATCCAGCCCGGTGATTTGCGAACCCCTGAAGGGCGAAACCAGGATTCACTCGCGACTAGCCAAAGGGGCGTCCATCTACACGCTGGGGACAATTTTCAGCAAATTGCTGATGCTGGCAATCCAGGTGTTCCTCGCGCGTCTGCTGCAAATTTCGGGTTACGGACTTTACAATCTGGGTTTCAACGCTGTGATTCTCCTGCAGTCACTGGCTTTGATGGGACTCGATCAAGGAGTCCTGCGCTACGGCGCCGTGTACAGAACACGTGGCGGAAGTGAATCCGTGAAGGGAACTCTGCTAGCTTCCCTCGTGTTGGGTGTTGCGTCGAGCCTGCTGGTTGCCGCCGCACTGTTTCTTGCGTCACCAGCCGTTTCCACACACATGTTTCGTGAGCCGGCGTTCGCTCCCACCTTACAGGTCTTCGCCGTTGCATTGCCATTTTACGCGGTTGCCCGAATTACGAGTGCGTTCGCCCAGTCGCACCATGACATTCTTCGCATGACTTTGATTCAGCAAATTGCTCAGCCGGGGGTGAACCTAGTGCTCGTCGCGGCTCTCTTCTTCCTGCGCGGCGGACTGCAGAGCGCCGTGGATGCGTTCGTCGTGGCCACGGCTTTTAGCGCGGCGGTAGGCGTCTATTCGATCCGTTCCGTGTTCCCAGAATTCTTCTCTTCGCTCCGCAGCCGTCTTCATTGCCGCGAACTGCTGCGATATTCGCTGGCTTTGTCGGCGATTGCCATTCTCTATCAGCTCTTCTGGCGCGCTCCGAGCCTGCTTCTGGGCCACCTGGCAAGCGTGAGCGAAGTGGGCTTATTTAGCGCCGCCGCCACGCTGGCGTCTCCGCCGGGATTTATCTCCCTGATTTTCGCGCAACCCTTCATGCCCATGATGGTGGACTTGTACGAACAGCGCGAATTCCGCGAACTTGACGCGCTCTACCGCACTGTGACGCGCTGGACCTCCATGGTCGTGCTCCCGGGTTTCGGCTTCCTGGTGTTGTTCCGCAAACCGATTTTGACGCTCTTCGGGCAGGATTTCAGAGGCGCGGGAGATATCTTGATCACGCTGGGCCTCGCGTGGATGGTCTATTACGCCAAGGGACCAGTTGCCGCGCTGCTGGACATGACGGGCCGGCAAATGATCGACCTGGCAAATCTCGCCGGAGTCCTGGTTCTATCGCTGGTGCTGGGATTGTGGTGGATTCCCCGGGCCGGAGCGCTCGGCGCGGGATGGGCGATCTCCATTTCGATTCTGGCATGGTCGCTGGCCGAACTTGTGGAAGCCTGGGTATTTTTTCGCATTCCGCCGTTCAGCAAGCATCTCGTTCAATCCGCGTTCCTCGCAGTGGTGGCGTTTGGCGCGGGCTTCCTTCTGCAAGATCACGTCTCCACGGCCGTGCAAGCAGTCAGCGTTGGCGGGCTGTATTTGTCGTTGGCCTCTCTGTTTGGGTTCACTCCGGCGGATCGGGAATTGTTACAGCGGGGGATCAAAAAAGTGACGCTGCTGATTTCACGCCCCGCCGTGGCTCCGGCGCAGGATTGATCTCGACCAATCCCTTCAGGCCATAGGCCCATTTCACGCCATTTCCAGCTCCATGGTCACGTCCACAGTTACAGGCATTCGTTGCACTACACATTTCACCCCAGCCTTGCACGCGCAAGCGCAAGGCCTGGGTCAATTACACAAAGGAGAAAATAGATGAACATCTTAGTTCTTGGTGGGGACGGATATTGCGGTTGGCCGACGGCGCTGCACCTTTCCAAGTTAGGACACCGCGTTGGCATCGCCGATAATTTTATTCGGCGGTTGTGGGATTACGAGTTGGGAGTCGAAACTCTGACGCCCATCCGCTCGCTGCACGCCCGCGTGGCGGCATGGCAGGAGCTCACCGACCGCTCCATGGAAATTTTCGTGGGCGACCTCTGCGACTACACGTTTGTCCGCAAAATGTTCGAGCGCTTCGCGCCCGACGCGGTCGTGCACTTCGCGGAACAGCGCTCCGCGCCTTACTCCATGATTGACCGCGAACACGCTGTATTCACGCAAGTCAACAACATCACGGGGACCCTGAACTTGCTCTTCGCCATGCGCGACGTGGCTCCCGAGTGCCACCTCGTCAAGCTCGGCACCATGGGCGAGTACGGCACGCCGAACATCGATATCGAAGAAGGGTTCATCGAGATTCATCACAACGGCCGGAAGGATGTCCTTCCATTTCCGAAACAGCCAGGCTCGTTCTACCACTTGAGTAAAGTGCACGACAGCCACAACATCGCTTTTGCGACGAAAATATGGGGGCTGCGGACGACGGACCTGAATCAAGGCGTGGTCTACGGCACCATGACGGACGAGATTGCCCTCGACGAGCGCTTGGTCAACCGTTTCGATTACGATGAAGTGTGGGGCACCGCGCTAAACCGCTTTTGCGTCCAAGCCGCCATCGGACATCCGCTTACCGTTTACGGCAAAGGCGGGCAAACACGCGGCTTTCTCGACATCCGCGACACGATTCGTTGCATCGCCTTGGCCGTGGAGAACCCGCCCAAGCCGGGCGAGTTCCGCGTGTTCAACCAGTTCACCGAACAATTCAACGTCAAGCAACTGGCCGAGCTGATTGCCAATGCCGCCAAGCCCCTAGGCTTGACTTGCCGCATCGAACATGTCCCCGATCCGCGCGTCGAGGCGGAGGAGCACTACTACAATGCCAAGCACACCAAGCTGGTCGACCTTGGTCTCAAGGCGCATTTGCTCTCCGACTCGCTGCTCGATTCGCTCTTAAATATCGCAATACGATATAAAGCGCGAGTCGACCCCAAAGTCATTTGGCCCACCGTGAAGTGGCGTCAGGCGAAAATCGGAACCCGCGTTCCCGTGAGAGAGCCGGAGGCCGTATTGGTCGCGGGCCGCAATGACGCCTAGGTCCCGCCGATGAACTTTAGTACAGGAGACCTCCATCCAATGAATGGGAATCAACTCACGATCGTGCTCCTGGTGGCCCTGCTTGCCTACACTTGGGCCGGCTATCTGGCGGTCCTGCTGCTCTTGCAACGCTTATTTCCAAGCCCGGTGGTTAGGTCACCGATTCATCCTCGCGTTTCGATCGTCCTGGCCGTTCACAATGAGGAGAGATGCATTGAGGAAAAGCTGCTGGATTGCCTGCGCCTGAAATACCCTTCCGATGGCCTCGAGATCCTGGTCGCATCCGACTATTCCACCGATGCGACGGAGCAGATAGTGGAGCAATTTGCATTGCGCCATCCGTTCGTTCGGCTGCTGCGGTGTGAGGCGCGGGCCGGGAAAAGCGGCGCACAAAATCTGGCCGTGGAGCACGCCAAAGGAGAGATCCTCTTTTTCAGCGACGCCAACACGCGGATGGACCCTTGCTCGTTGGAAAAGATGGTTGAGAATTTTGGCGACCCGCGGGTTGGGCTGGTGACTGCGTCGGTGCAATTCCTGCAACCCAAAGGGGCCGTGCCGGAAGGGCAGGGAATGTACTGGCGGTATGAACTCCTGATGCGTCAGGCGGAGTCAGATATAGGAATTTTGACCAAGGCGTCCGGGCAAGCGATTGCCATGCGCCGGGAGCTCTTCCGCCCGCTGACGACCTGTTACGGCGATGACTGCGTGATGCCTCTGGGAGTCCGTCTGAGCGGATACCGGGTGGTACTCGATCCTCGCGCCATCGTTACCGACACGATGCCTCACACTCTTAGAGCAGAAATGAAGGCGCGCATCCGCATGACCTCGCGCAGCTGGGGAGGCACGTTCAGTCAAATTTCCATTTTTAACCCGCTTCAGTTTCCGGTCACGTCCTGGGGATTGGCATCGCACAAAGTGTTTCGATGGCTGAGCCCGTTTTTTCTCGTGGCTCTGTTCGTCGCGAGCACCATATCCGCTTCGCGCCACGAGTGGGTGGCGCTGTGGCTGATGCAGGTGGCTTTCTACGTCGCGGCATTCCTAGGCTGGCAAAGCGTCCGCCGGGGCAAAGGCGCGGGAATGTTCGGATATGCATTTGCGTTTTGCCTGGCCAACGTCGGATTCCTTTTTGGCCTCGTGAAGGCGCTTCGCAATCAAAGAATTGCCGCGTACTAGTCCGCGATCCTCACGACGACTCGAGTGGGTAGCGTCCCGCCGACGGTTTTCAGCACATGACAAGGAGCCGGCGAGACGCTGCTACAAATTCCTCCACCCATTCCTGATGTTCCGCGATTTGGCGCGCCGCTTTTACCGCGCCTGAAACAAAACCTCACCACTGGAGCTGAAACATGAACTGGGGCCACCCGGATCAAGGAAAGGTATTGTTGCTCGCAGGCGATTTGGTCCTCGCGGCGGCTGCGGCGATCTTTGCGACCAGCATCGAGTACATGAATCCAGCGGCCTTTGCACCGCGCCTGTTTGAAATTGCATTGTTCATGCTGGTTTTTTCGGCCTGCTTCTATGTTTTCGATCTTTATGACGTGCGTGCCCTGAATGGGGCCACAACGATCGCCAGGCTTCTGGTTTCCGCGGCGTTGGGGATTTGCATTTTCAGTTTCTTCCTGTTTTTTCTCCAACTGGCTGGATTCAGCCGCGTGTCGATGGCCATTTCCGTTCCCCTGCTCTTGGTGGGCAGCTTTGGTTGGCGCGTATTTTACCGAAAGAATCGAACGTCGCTCCTCAAGCGGCGAGGCGTGCTGTTGATCGGGACAGTGGAAGAGGCCTTAGGTTTTCATTCCGTCACGCGGTCCGGCGATTCGCAATATGAACTCCTCGGGCTGCTGCGAGTCCGCGAAGCCGCTGCGGCTGCATCTGTCGGAGCCTTGGCAAGGGCGTCGGCGCCCCTCAGAGACGCGCCTGGTGCA
>Ga0137418_10002146_pt1 | contig 11269 bp, 17 predicted proteins | sample CZODoug3_1_2_16f_FD_122242 | JGI IMG/M metagenome (GOLD analysis project Ga0137418, IMG submission 122242) | Vadose zone soil fungal communities from Angelo Coast Range Reserve, California, USA - CZODoug3_1_2_16fungal (Hybrid Assembly) | ecosystem: Environmental > Terrestrial > Soil > Vadose... | reverse complement strand
CTGCTGCCGGCGATCGGGTTCCGGTGGGCGGATGCGGTGCCGCAGGACTGGCTGACGAACCCGCTCGATGTGGCGTTCCGGCTCGAACGGGACGAGTGGCAGGGGCGCACGTCGCTTCAGGCACGCGTGGCGAGTCTTGCTCCGCATCATCGCCGGTGAGTTCAAAGGCCGTCGCCTGAAGACGCCTGCGACGAACAAGGTGAGACCCACAGCGGATCGGGTACGTGAAGCCTGGTTCAGCATCTTGCAGCAGTCGATTCCTGACGCGCGCGTGCTGGATCTCTTTGCCGGGTCCGGTGCGCTAGGCTTCGAAGCGCTGTCGCGCGGCGCCGTTTCGGTGGATTTTGTTGAGAACAGCAAAGCGTCACTGGCTGCGATTCGGGACAACGCAACGACCCTCAACGTGGGGGACCGCGTGACGATTCACCGGAGTGATGCGCTGCGCTTCGCCGAGCGGCTCCAGCCCGCGCAGTACGACGTGGCCTTCGCCGATCCGCCCTACGCGAGTGACGAGGCGGAACTGCTCGTGACGCTGTTTCGCGCGACCCCGTTTGCGCGCGCATTCTCCATCGAGCACGCCGCCGATCGCACCCTCGCCGGCGACGACACACGCCGCTACGGTGACACCGCGATCACGTTCGTGTACGCGCCATGAAACGCGTCGCGGTATATCCCGGCTCCTTCGATCCCATCACGAAGGGGCACGAAGACCTCATCCGACGCTCGCTCGAGTTCGTGGATCAGTTGATTGTGGCCGTTGCGGTCAATGTTTCGAAACAGCCCCTGTTTTCTCTTGAAGAACGCGTGGCATTGATCAAGCAGGCCATGCCGGACACGCGCGTCGCTGTGCAGTCGTTCGAAGGGCTGCTGGCGGAGTTCGGGAAGAAAGTCGGCGCGTCGGTGATTATCCGCGGCCTGCGGGCTGTCTCCGACTTCGAGTACGAGTTTCAGATGGCGCTGATGAACCGCAACCTTGCCCCCAAGATCGAGACGGTGTTCCTCGTGCCGGCCTTCGATCTGACATTCGTGAGCTCGAGCCTGGTGCGCGAGGTCGCCCGCTTCGGCGGCGACGTGTCGCAGCTCGTCGATCCCACCGTGCAGAAAGCGCTCAAGCGCAAGTTCGGGAAATGAGCTTCCTCGACCGCGTCTACCAGCGGGCGAAGGAAACGCGGGCTCGGATCGTCTTCCCCGAAGGCGATGATCCGCGCGTCCAGGAGGCGGCCAAGCGGGTCGAGCGCGAGGGTCTGGGCATCGTGGAGGTGCTGCGACGTGTTCCCGACTCGCGTACGCCATTCCTGGCCCGCCACCTGCGTGCCCGTCGTCCCGATCGATTCCCCACCGACGCCTCTGCTGCGGAAGCACTGGAGCATCCGCTCACGCGCGGCGCGTGCCTCGTTGGGATTGGTGCGGCCGATGTCATGGTGGGGGGCGCGGTCTATCCCAGCGCCGACACGATCCGCGCCGCGCTCTGGGCCGTCGGCATGGCGCCGAGCATCGCGACGGTGTCGGGTGCGTTCTACATGATCAAGGACGAGCGCGTGTTGACGTTCGCCGACTGCGCGGTTGTGCCGGAGCCGACGTCGGTGCAGCTGGCGGACATCGCCATCGCGTCGGCGCGCGATCGCCGCCGCATCGTGGGCGACGAGCCGGTGGTGGCCTTTCTTTCTTATAGCACCCGCGGCAGCGCCGAGGGGCCGCGCGTCGAGCGCGTGCAGGCCGCGATTACCCAGCTGCGGGGACGGCAGCCGCCCGCCGATTTCACATTCGACGGCGAGCTACAGGCCGACGCGGCACTGGTGGCCGAAGTCGCGGCGCGCAAGGCGAAAGGCTCGACTATCGGCGGCCGGGCGAACGTGCTGATCTTTCCCGACCTCGACGCCGGCAACATCAGCTACAAGCTGGTGCAACGGCTCGGCGGGTGGACGGCGCTCGGCCCGATCCTTCAGGGACTGGCGAAACCGATCGCGGACCTGTCGCGCGGCGCGACGGCCGATGATATTGTGGACACGGCGGCGATTGCGATTCTCCAAACGCGGAAGGGGTAATCCGGATGCGGTTCACCCTGAAGAAGGACAAGAGCGGCGTCGTCATCGTGGGTGTGGAAGGCCAGCTCATCGTCGGCAACCGCCAGGAGCTGAAGCAGAAAATCCTCGACGCGCTCGAAGAAGGCTCCCGTAAGTTCGTCATCGATTTCAGTAAGACGGGCTATATAGACTCTTCAGGATTGGGAGTCCTGGTTTCGTTGTCGAAGAAAATCCGGGAGCAGGGCGGGGAGCTGCGGCTTGCCGGCCTCAATGCCGACCTCCAGACGCTGTTCGAGCTCACCAAGCTCGACACGCTGTTCGCCATCAGCCGGACCGCGGAGGAGGCGTTGGCCGCATTCTGACGTGACCCTCCAACTGCACGTCACGCGCGGCGCGATGAAGCTCGACGTCCCGAGCGATCTCGGGATGGTAGGCGACGCGGTCGAGCTGGTCGCGACGCATCTTCCTCCCGGCACGCTCTCACCCCGCCGTATCAGCTTCAACCTGCGCACCGCCCTCGCCGAGGCCCTCGGCAACGCGATTCGCTATGGAACAGGGGAGAACCCGGCGCGCTCCATCCGCGTCAGCGTGGAGTTCGGCCACGACTTCGTGCGCATCTATGTGATCGACGACGGCGGCGGCTTCGACACGACGCAGGTGCCCGACCCGACCCACCCCGACAATCTCGAGCGCGAATACGGCCGCGGGCTGTTCGTCATCCGCCACCTGGTCGACGAAGTGGCGTTCAACGAGAAAGGCAACGGCATTTGCCTGACTCTCCGAGCGGGGTGACGCGGCTCGAGCGCCTGCTGCCGGTGCTGGCTGCCCTGTCGGGCACGACGTTGCGCCTGTGGCGCGCGAAGGTCCCGGGCGGTCGACTGCTGCCGGTCGGGGGAGGGTTGGGAGAAGGACGCGAAGAACCGCATTGGACCCCGACCCCGAATGGCGGCGGTCGCCTGCAGACTCCCGATGGGCCCGCCTGGTTCCAGCAGATCCCCGCGGTCGCCGAAACCTGGCTCGAGGTAAGGGGGGAGGAGCGGGCGGCCGCCGAGATCGCCGAAGTGGTCGGGGCGGTGATGCAGGCTGAGGAAGAAACGGGGCAGGTCGCCGCCGAGCTGTCGGGGCGCTACGAGGAAATCGACCTGATCTATACGATCAGCGAGATCCTCGGCCACACCATCCGGCTGGACGAAGCCGCCAATCGCATCCTGCGCGAAGTGTCGGCCGTCGTGCGCGCGCGGCGCGCGACGCTGCTGGTGCATGATCCGCGCGCCAACGTGCTGCAGCTCGTCGCGGCGCGCGGCGTGGATCTCGGCGACATCGGACCGGTCGAAGTCGACGATCCGAAGTCGATCGCGGCGCGCGTGTTTCGCGAGATGCGCACGATCAGCTACGACCCCCACGACCAGCGCGCGCAGAAACCGCCGAACCCGATCGAGCGCGGCTACCGCGGTCACGCGTTCCTCTCGGTCCCCGTCGTCTACGCTTCGCCGGGGCGCGTGCCGACGCCGATCGGCGTCATCAACCTGACCGACCGGACCGGCGAGGACGCGTTTACGGCCGGCGACCGCAAACTGGTTGCCGCTATTGCCAATCAGATCGGTGCGGCGATCGAGAATGCGCGTCTGGTCGAGCGCGATCTCGGCCAGCAGCGCGTGCGCCGCGAGCTGGAGCTGGCGCACGACCTGCAGCTCAAGCTGTTGCCCTCGCCCGCGGTCGTCGCGTCCAAGGGCGACGTGGCGGCGCGCTGCCGTCCGGCCGAATCGGTGGGGGGCGACTTTTATAATCTGCTGAGCCTGCACGGGGAGCGGATTGGGGTGATGATTGGCGACGTCTCGAGCCACGGGTTCGGCGCGGCGTTGATCATGGCGCTGGCGATGGCCGCCTCCGGTATCCACGCCGAAACCGCGGAATCACCGCACGAGGCGCTGCGGCGCCTGGAGATGTCGCTCGCAGAAGAGCTGGCGGAGACGGAGATGTTTCTCACGCTCTGCTATGCGGTCGTCGATCCTCCGAAAGGCACGCTGATCTATGCCAACGCCGGTCATCCGCATGCATTCCTGGTCTCGGCCCAGACCGGCACGGTCACGCGCCTGGATGCGACCCGGCCGCCGCTCGGTCTCGGCAACGGCGGCCAGGAGCGCGTGCTGCCGTTCGAGCGGGGGAAGGCGATTCTCTGTTTGTTCACCGACGGTCTGGCGGACGCCCGGGGACCGAACGGCGAACGGTTCGGCGAGCAGCGAGTGCTGAGTCACGTGGTGAATCTCCGGACCCGCCCCGCGCGCCACATTCTCGAGGCTGTGTTCACCGACATCGCCGCGTTCACCGGCGGCGCGCCCGCCAACGACGACCGCACGCTCGTTCTGCTCAAAGTTTGAGACGGCTGGGCCAGCATTTTCTGACGGACCCCGGGATTCTGGGGCGGATTGCGGACGCACTGGATCCGCAACCTGGCGAAACGGTGCTGGAGATCGGGCCGGGGCGGGGAACGCTCACCGACGTTTTGCTGGCCCGCGGGTTGCACGTCATTGCGATCGAGAAGGATCGCGCACTCGCGCAGGCGCTTACGCGACAACACCTGACGGTGCTGGAAGGCGATGCGCTGCGTGTCGTTTGGCCGCGCGTCGCCAAGGTCGTTGGGAACATTCCTTACTACATCACGTCGCCACTGATCGACAAGGCTCTCACGCCGCCGCTCCCGGAGCGGGTGGTGTTTCTGGTGCAGGCTGAGGTTGCGGATCGGCTGGCGGCGCCGCCGGGGGGCAAAACTTACGGTGCCTTGTCGGTCGGGGTTCAGGTCGTTGCCCGAGTGGAGAAGTTGTTCACCGTTGCGCCGGGCGCGTTCAAGCCGCCACCGAAAGTCCGCAGCGCGCTGATTCGGCTGACGCCACTCGCGCAGCCGCTCGTGACTCCGGATGAAATTGCGCCGCTGCGCGCATTTGTGGTTGCGTGCTTCGGCAAGCGGCGGAAGCAGCTAAAAAACGCAGTGCCCGGGATAACGGAGGCAGAACTGAAGGCGCTGGACTTGGATCCTCGTGTGCGACCCGAGCGCCTTGCGCCCGTGGCTTTTGTTCGGCTCCTCAGGCATACGAGGCGAAGCGGGGTCGGAGGTGGCGTCGAATAGGGTCCACCCGGACATATCCATGATCGTTGATATGTCGTGAGTACCCTGGGTCCATGACCCGCCGAGCCGAACTCCGCGTAGGCAAGCTATTCCTGCGCAACCCTCACGGGCTGCCCCGACCGCCGCATCCCCTGCCCATGGACATGGCGCGCGTGGCGCAATGGTTTCATGCCGCATCGGACATCACGCGCCTGGCCATGCTCGAGTTCTTGTCGCAGCGCGAGCGATGTGTGAGCGAGCTACGGGACGTTCTCGGCGTACCACAATCCACCGCCTCCTTTCATCTGAAGGTCCTCAGGGAATCGGGTCTCGTGCGCCAGCGTCGCGAGGGTCGCTGGAAGTATTACAGCCTCCGGGGCGAGACCTTGAATTACATGATCGCATTTACGCGGATTGTGAGCCCCGGAGCGCACGTGGGGACCTGTCCGCTCTCCTGTTGCCAGTGATTGCCGGTCTTGACTAATCAAGAAAACTTGATACGTTAGCGGGCATGATATCTGCCGTTACTCCCCGCCCCGACGCCCCTCGAGTCGCGCGCTGGTTCCACGCCTTGGCCGACGAGGCCCGCGTCAACATCGTCGAGATGCTGTCCCACAAGGAACGCTGCGTGTGCGAGCTGGAGCAGGTGCTGGGTATCGCGCAGTCGCGTCTTTCCTTTCATCTGAAAGTGCTGAAGGACGCCGGCCTGATCGCCGATCGCAAAGAGGGGCGGTGGATGTTTTACGCTCTCGAGCGGGAAACGCTCGACCAGATCGCCGCATACACCAAGTCTGTGAAGCCGGGAAAGCATGCCGGCAGCTGCGCCGTAGCGTGTTGTGACTGATTCCCACCTCGAGTCTGGAAGGCCACGATGAGCGAGCACGACATCAAAGAGACCGTCAAAGAGAAGTACGCCGAAGCCGCGCTCAAGGTGCTGGGTGGCGAGCGGGGCAGCTGTGGGTGCGATCCGGTCAGCGACAACCTGTATGACGCTTTCGAGAAGAGCTCGTTGCCCGAGGGAGCTGTGCTGGCATCGCTCGGATGCGGTAACCCAACCGCGCTGGCCGACCTGCATGAAGGGGAAGTCGTGCTCGACCTGGGCTCCGGTGGCGGCATCGACGTCCTGCTCTCGGCAAAACGCGTCGGCCCGACCGGCAAGGCCTATGGGCTCGACATGACCGACGAAATGCTCGCGCTCGCGCGTGAGAATCAAGCCAAAGCGGGCGCAACCAACGTCGAATTCCTCAAAGGCGAAATCGAAAACATCCCGCTGCCCGAGCAATCGGTTGACGTCATCATCTCCAACTGCGTCATCAATCTCTCGGCGGACAAGAGCCGCGTATTGAGAGAAGCGTTCCGCGTGCTGCGTCCTGGCGGCCGGTTCGCCGTGTCCGACGTCGTCTGCCGCGGCGCAGTGCCTGAAGCAGTGCGGCGCAGCATGGAGCTGTGGGTCGGCTGCATCGCCGGTGCCTTGGAGGAAAGCGAGTATCGCGGGTTGCTCAGCAAGGCAGGGTTCGTGGACATCGACATCGAGCCCACGCGGATCTATGAGTTCACCGATGCAGGTTTTGACGAGGTGTTGGCGCGTGAAGTCGGTGGTCGGATCATGGGAGCGTTCATTCGCGCCCGCAAACCGGCTCTTGCGCCGAGGTCCCCCATTGTGAAATAGTTCACAATGCGGAAGATCTCCGACAGCACGGTCCGGCGGCTGTCCGTGTACCTCCGATTCCTCGAGCAGGCCAACACCCAGGGCCGGCCCACCATCTCCTCCGGCGAGCTGGCTCGCCTCGGCGGCACCACCTCGGCGCAAGTCCGCAAAGACCTCTCCTTCTTCGGTTCGTTCGGCAAACGCGGGCTGGGATACGCCGTCCCGGAGCTGACGCGCCGCATCCGCGACATCCTCGGCCTGGAGCGCGGCTACCGGGTCGTCCTGGTCGGCGCGGGGCGCATGGGCGGGGCACTCGTCCAGTACCATGGCTTTCGCCAGCGCGGCTTTCACATCACGGCGATCTACGATCAGGACGCGCGCAAGATCGGCTCGCGCTGGAACGGGCTCGTGGTGCGCGACGTGAAGCATCTCGAGGCCGACCTCAAGAAGGATCCGAGCGACATCGCCATCGTCGCGACGCCCGCCGAGTCGGCGCAGCAGGTGGTGGATCGTCTGGTGCGGAGCGGCGTCAAGGCCATTCTCAACTTTGCGCCGGTACCGCTCAATGTTCCTGCTGATGTCGAAGTCAAGACCGTCAACATGGCGCTGGAACTGGAGACGCTGAGCTACTCGCTCGCCAACCGTTAGCTTTACTCCCCATGCCTCGGGTTCACGTCACCTCCGAAATCGGCGCCCTCCGGTCTGTCCTGGTCCATACCCCCGGTAAAGAGCTGGTCGCCGTCACGCCCGGCACGCGCGAAGACTACCTCTACGACGACATCATCGATCTCGAGATCGCGCAGCGCGAGCACCGGCGCCTGGTCGCGGTGCTGGAGCGCTTCGCCGAGGTGCATGAGGTGCGCGACACGCTGGTGGAGATCGCGGGCCGGCCCGAAGTGCGCGAATTCCTCACGACGCGGGCGCTGGAGGTGATCCCGTCCGACGCTCTCGCCAAGCAGATGGCGGCGATGTCGTCGGAAGACTTCGTCGCGCTGATGGTCGAGGGCGCACTGGAAGACGGCGGCCCCATCGCGCGTGCCTTGAACGAAGTCGCGTATGCGCTGCCGCCGCTGCCCAACCTGTTCTTCACACGCGACGTCGGGATCGTGATCGGCGAGCACTCGATCATCGGCTCGATGCGCCACGGCGTGCGCTGGACCGAAGAGCTGCTGGTCAAGGCGCTGTTCCGCTACGACGCCAAGTTCGAAAACGCCGGCATTCTCTACGACGGCTCGGACGAGAAACGCATCAATTACACCCTCGAGGGCGGGGACGTGCACCCCATCCGCCCCGATCTGCTGGTGCTTGGCTTCAGCGAGCGCTCCAGTCCCGCGGCGCTCGACCTGTTGTGCGAGCTGGTGTTCCAGAATTGCAGCGTGACCGACGTGGTCATCGTCGTGATGCCCGCCGAGCGCACCGCGATTCACCTCGACATGATCTTCACTCAGGTGGACCGCGAGGTGTGCATCGTCTATCCGCCGCATTTCGTCGGTCCGGAACGCCTGGCCGTCTTACATCGCCGGAAACGCTCCAAGGGTGTGAAAGAAGTCCCCAACTTCTTCGCCGCGATGCAGGCGGTCGATCAGCCGCTGGAACCGATCTTCTGCGGCGGCAACCAGCGCACGGTGCAGGAACGCGAGCAGTGGGCGTCGGCCTGCAACTCGTTCGCGGTGCGCCCGGGGGTAATCCTGAGCTACGATCGCAACGACGCCACGCTCGGCGAGCTGACCAATGCCGGCTTCCGTTTGATCTCGGCCGTCAACCTGCTCACCGGCGACGAGACGCTGGCAGACCACGAGCGCGCGGTGATCTCGATCGACGGCAGCGAGCTGGTACGCGGTGGTGGCGGGCCACGCTGCATGACGCTGCCCTTGCGACGAGACGATCTCTGAGCGGGCTGCAAGCGCTGCCATCCTCGTCGCTCTCCGCCCGGACCTTCGCGTTCCTACAGAACGGGCCCGCGGGGAGCCTGGCGATCGTGCGCGACGTGCTCGGCATCGCGCAGGCCAACCGCCATACCGCCGATCGCATCGCGGCGGCGCTGCTCGCACCCGATCGGCGCTTCGGCCGCACGACCGACGGCCGCTGGACATTGGCCACTGCGCCCGCGGAGGCGAGCCCGGCACTCGACGCCTGTCGCTGGGCCGTCGTGGACGTCGAAACGACGGGCGTGCGCGCGTTCCACGGCGACCGCATCATCGAGATCGCCGTCGTGATGCTCGATGGCAGCGTCGCCTTCCACTCGCTCGTCAACCCCGGCATTCCCACGCCGCCGTTCGTTCAAGGACTCACGGGCATCGTGCCGTCGATGCTGTCGCGGGCGCCGTTGTTCGGCGATATCGCCGACACGCTGCTCGCCGCGCTCGAAGGCTGCGTCTTCGTGGCGCATAACGCGCGCTTCGACTGGGCGTTCGTGTCGACCGAAATCGAGCGGGCGACGGGCCTGCTGCTCCAGGGACCGCGGGTCTGCACGGTACGCCTCGCCCGCAAGCTGCTCCCCGATTTGCCGCGGAGAAATCTCGATACGGTCAGTTATCACTTCGGGATTGAAATTGAAGGACGGCATCGGGCTACCGGAGACGCGGTCGCGGCCGCAAAGTGCCTGGCAAAGCTGCTGAGATTGGCCGAGGGAAATGGAGCCACGACGCTTGAGGCGTTACACCACCTTTAAAGTCGGGCGGCTCACGTGTCATGCGCTCGAGGCCGGCACCCAGCACCTCGACGGCGGCGCCATGTTCGGCATCGTCCCGAAAGTGCTGTGGCAGCGTCGTGCGCCGGCCGACGATCGCAATCGCATCACGCTGGCGCTGCGATGTCTGCTCATCGAGCACGACGACGGTTTGGTCTTGATCGATACGGGGATCGGCAACAAAGAGAACGAGAAGTTCATCGACATCTACGGCGTTGACAACGCCGGTCAGAGTGGCCGGACCAAGTTGGAAGATGCGTTGGGCGAGCTGGGCCACGGGCCGGACGACATTCGCTGGGTGATCAACACCCACCTCCATTTCGACCATGCCGGCGGCGATAACTGGATCGATCCCGCGGGGAAGGTGGGCCTCGCCTTTCCCAAAGCCCGCTACGTCGTGCAGAAGGGAGAGCTCGACTTCGCGCGCCATACCAATGAGCGCACGGCGGGCAGCTACCTCGCCCACAACTTCCAGGGCGTGCCGTTTCAACTGATCGAAGGCGAAGCCGAGATCCTGCCGGGAATCCGCGCGCTGCCGACGCCGGGACATGTACCGTATCACCAGTCGATCCTGATCGAGAGCGGTGGCGAGAAGGCCTGCTTCGTTGCCGATCTCATCCCGACGTCGGCGCATTTGCCCTTGCCCTGGATCATGGGCTACGACTTGCAGCCGCTCGTGACGCTCGAGACCCGCCGGCGCATCTACCAGCGGGCCGAGGCCGAAGGGTGGCTGCTCGTGTTCGAGCATGACCCCCGCGTGGTATCGGGTCGCTTGGCTCGGGAAGACAAGGGCTTTGGACTTGTCGAGCAGCAGGTGCTCGGCTAGCTTGGTGTCCACAATACGGTAAGCGGGCGAGACTAGCGCCCCACCCGCATGCCTCTCTTTGGAGAGTGCTCCAGGGTTCTCGAGACCTCACCGCCAGGTGAGGAATTGCGGATCTTGGGGCAACCCGGGTCCGCTTTTTACTTCGGTGAAGGAGATCGCACAGCTGCCACCTCTCGACAACAACAGCAAAGCACCGCGCACACGCGTCAATCGGCAGATTCGCATCAGTCCCGTGCGTGTGATCGCGGACAACGGCGACCAGCTGGGAGTGTTGACGATCGATGAAGCGATCGCCGCCGCGAACGAACGGGGTCTGGATCTCGTGGAAGTCGCGCCGCTCGCCCGGCCCCCCGTCGTCAAGATCATGGATTATGGGAAGTTCAAGTTCGAGCAGGCGAAGGCGGCGCGCGCCGCCAAGAAGAAGCAGCACGTGATTCACCTGAAAGAAGTGAAGTACCGCCCCGGGATCGACGATCACGATTTCGACTTCAAGACCCGGCACGCGCGCGAGTTCCTGGCGGACGGCAACAAGGTGAAAGTCACGATGATGTACCGCGGCCGGCAGATGGCGCACATCGAATTGGGTCGAGAAGTGCTGGATCGTGTGGCGCAGGAACTGAAGGATATCGGGAAGATCGAACAGGAACCGAAGCTCGAGGGCCGCAATATGTCGATGGTCCTCGCACCGAAATAGGAGTTGTAATGCCGAAGATGAAATCGAAGCGCGCGCTGCGGAAGCGTGTCCGCCTGACGGGGACCGGTAAGATGCGGCGGTACCGCGCCTACAAGCGCCACAACCTGGGATCCAAGCATCCCAAGCGGAAGCGCCACCTGCGCAAGGCGACGCTGGTGTCGCACGCCGAGCGCCGCCTCAAGCGCCTGTTGCAGGCGTAAGGAGCCAGCATGCCTCGCGTCAAAAGCAACGTCGCGCGCCTGAAGCGCAAGAACAAAGTGATGAAGCTCGCCAAGGGCTACTGGG
>Ga0137418_10005879_pt1 | contig 11273 bp, 12 predicted proteins | sample CZODoug3_1_2_16f_FD_122242 | JGI IMG/M metagenome (GOLD analysis project Ga0137418, IMG submission 122242) | Vadose zone soil fungal communities from Angelo Coast Range Reserve, California, USA - CZODoug3_1_2_16fungal (Hybrid Assembly) | ecosystem: Environmental > Terrestrial > Soil > Vadose... | reverse complement strand
GAAGGGTCCTGTGATGAGGATGGATCTCTGGCTGAGGCCCAGGAGCATTGCCAGCTGAGTGCATTTGCCTCTGAGGGGCATCATCACCCAAATCAATAAAGTCAGGACGTGGAGGCAGGTATTGAGGTGGTGCCATTGGAGGCATGGGAGGGTTCAACCCTGTGCCATGCAAATCCCTCTGTGGGGGCTGCAAATGGGATGGCCCAGCATGAGCATTTTGCATAGACATGTAAGGTGTGGTATATCTTGCAGGACCACCCAAGCCAACACCAAAAACATCGCCTGAGACAGGCTGTGGCAAAATGGGAGCAGGGCCAGCATATCCAGCTTGGGGATATTGGCCCATAGTAGGGGGAACATGCATAGGATATCTCAGTGGAGGGGCATCTAAGCCAGCTCCCTGATGAACATTTGCCTGGTTTACAAAAACCGGCTGAGGCACAGAAGGGCTCTGAGGGGGAGTAAAGCTACGACTACGATTACGACGGTCATCTGTAGAGGTCATGTTCAAACGTTCAAGGCGAGAGCGTTCACGCTCAGCAGTCCGATCACGCTCAGGGGTGGAAGGGACATTCCTATAGGGGTCAAGGGGGTTCCTGAATTTTAATGATAAATTTAATAAGCAGGAAAGAGGCACCAACATTGCAAAATTGGACGCTAAACAATTTTAAATAAAATTAAACAGGAAAAAATGGGAAAACAACTCACAATAATTTTAAAAGTAAAAGAAAAGGATCCAACAGGATCAATGGCCTCAAATGAGCCAATCTGAAAGGAAATGGAAGATAAATAAACCCAATTAAATGAAAAAGATGAATCATGAGCAAATTTTGCTCACCGGACAGGAAACACAGTTGGCAGGTGGCAGGGAAAGATTCAGGGAACCCAAATGACAGATCTGAATGAAAATCCAGAAGATGTCAGTGGAACAGAACCAAAACAAACAATTAATTAATTAATTATAGTAATAAAACAGAAAAAAGCGAAATATTTGGTAAAATAGGCTCACAGTCAAGTCAAAATGCACTCAAATAGGTCCAAGATGGACAGCCAGAGGTCCAGTGACCTCAAATACCTGGCCAAAAAAGGAATCAGTTGAGGAATAACCTTATCAGTGCCAGATCAGTCTCACTGGTGCAAGTGATATGCTGTGATGCAACAGTGAGCAGAAAGAAGAAAATAATAGAGAAAATAAACCTACTGTGAAGTTGTTAATAATTTTGAGCAGTCAAAACAATCTGGGCAGGGGGGTATGCAGAGGACACCCGATGGCAGGAGACAGAGGAGGATCAGTGACGGAAAAGGAACTGAACCGAGGCTGTGGACGGGATTTCCAAAAGCGGTGAAAATACAAACTCCGATCATGGTGGCTGTCCACAGGGGACGATTAGCGCGATCAAGCCACGCGAGAAATATAGCGAAATTACAGAAGTTTGATGTGCAATTCGAAGCAAGTCATATCATTCGAAGCGACTTATATTAGAAAACGTGAGTTTTTAAAACGGCTAGCCAATTTCCTCGTATATCCACTTTCCCACACTAATTCTCCCCTTCTTTGTAGATGTGCCTCGATCACATTGACACACCAGTCTGGTTGTCGATGTCGCTATTTCAAGAATAAGGAGCACAACCAATGGATCTAGGGTTCAGTGTTTATTTTGGGTGTCTGGGAAGGGGGAAACTAGCATGGTACGATGTGTGAGGATATGCTGGGAAGAGGCTGGCAACGACCTGGCAAAGACTGCCGTGCGATTCGTCGATTGCGACCTGGCTCGTGTCCAGAAATAAAATGACCCCTTTGCAGCAGTTCATTGTACTCATAAAATAGTATTCAGTATCAGTTGGCATCAAACCCTGGTCACTGCCTTGAACGAAGGCCCGAGAGGATCAGTTGACTGCATTCATGATGGTCATGAATCAAGAGTCAAGCAAATATATAAGGGACGTCTGATAAGATACATATGATGGAGTATTAAAGATAATGAAAGTATATATGCACATAACGACTCCGACCATGAGAGCAATTGATGATACTGAATGTACACACGCACCTCCAACCAGAAACCCGATGTTCTCACCCCTCAAATCAGCCCTAGCGAATCTGTCAACATGCCCCAACAGTCCCAGCTGTTTGGTTGATCCACTAGAACAGTATACGAGAGCGCTGGGTCACCTTCGACGTGTAGAGTGCGTTGTGCGATCAAGTGGCCTCCGATCGTGCATTGTGGTCCAAACCCTCCGGAAATGATGGCCAATCATCCAGCCCCCACCAGATAGTTCATTCGATAGCATTTTGAAGGTAGAAAGAGGCAGCTTGAAGGAGAACAGGATTTTTTGAATTTTCTGAATTTGCGCGATTTTCGAACCGCCACGAACGCGTGGGACAAGAATTTCCGAAACGACTGTAAAGCTTTTGTTGACAAAGTCTCAAAAAGTTTTATTCTCGTAAAAAACAATTTATTTCTTAAGGTTATCTACATGACACTGTAGGGGTATATATAACTAATGCAGTTGAGCTTCCCCTTCATAAATAAGAATGAATTTGATTAAGGTAGAAGCCTCCACCTGATCTTCATCAATTCTGTGGCTGTGCAAATACTGGCCGGTTCAGCGGGTCAAAACGTTGAAAGCTTTGGATCAAATATAAAATGCCATAAATATTAACGAAGATAGGGGTGTATATATCGACGGTAACGCTCTTATCCAATCATATATTCATCTGAAATTGACTGAGCTAGACCGATAACCGCAGATCCTGTCGCTCCTAGTGACAGGTTCTGCGGTTATCGATACTACTCCGTCAATTTAAGATGTATCTATGATCGGACAAGGGCGTTACCTTATAAATAGGCACCCCTATCATCTCTAATATTTATGGCATTTTTGATTAGGCACAGAGCGGGAGGGACGTATTTTCGGTATGTATATGGCTGTGTTTTCTGACTCAACAACATATATACTTGGGTATCAGTAGGGCGACTCAAATCTTCCAGTCACCAGTCGTCAGTTGTCAATTTCAGTGGCTCGAAAATTCGCATAATTGATGCTAGCGAGCAAGGTCCCCCAAAAACTCTTTCAAGTACGACTGATGACTATTGATATTTGCTAGTAACCAAAGAAATTCTCAAAATCAGGTCGGGGCTGGGCTTGTGCATTGGGGTCATAAGGACAAGATCCAAAGTCTGCAATTCTTCCATGTCAGCTTGTAGGAAATATTCAGCTACGCGTACACACCAAGTGTCTTAGGAACAAATCCTTCTACCGCATTGTCTACTTCGTCCCCAAACGATTCCAATTCCCATTGGACATGAAGGTTGGTTGGAGATGAGTCCATGCTGAAGCCTGCGTACCCCTCATCTCGTTTGTGATTGCGAGTATTGATCGCCACCTGTTGATGATTGGGTGTTATAGGATCATTGGTTTGTGCCTGAGAGAATTCTAAGCCACGACTAACTACAGGACACGAACCAGAGAACCTACGCTTATAGATCTTGCCCAAGCAGTCATCATCAAAGGTAGATCTACCTTCGATGTTTAGAAGACTTAATTAGGCGATAGACAAGTCAAAATTTTTGAAAGCAACTCACTGGGTCTGAGTTGACCTTCCAACTGGCCAATTGAATGAAGAGTTTTGAAAACGATGCGGCTCGATAACTAAACATAACGGAAGACACACGCTGCACCCAGTTAGGGGCATTACAATCATCCTCAGAACCAACGTAGTGATCAAGGACTGCTAAAGGGCTCTGCCCCAAGAAGTGTTCGCTGTCGGAGACAGACGGTACGCACGCTGAGATATAGAGGGTATGTGTAGGCGGATCGGCAAAAATACTGTCATTCTGAGGCGCCTGAGTAATTATCAGTTGCTTGATAGAGTAATCAATTTAGAGCGCGACCTCACCTGAAAGGAAGCCTTTTCCACCAAACAAATGACATATCCCTGTTGCAAATGTTCAACACGGGGTCGTCTTGTGGCAACTCTGAGCCAATCATCCACTGTACAAGGTGATAGCGAGTAGGAACGAGCACGAGCAGCCTTTGCAGTGGAGAGGTGCAGAGAATAATTAATACAAGCCTTAGTTTCGATCAGCATTGAATCAAAATTAATATTCATGGACCTTCGCCATCAGATATTTAAAGCAGCAGCCCACAGCGCTAATCACAGCTTTAAAAGTTAAAAGTGCACAAAAGTTGGACTTTGGTCACTTTTCAGGACATACATAGGCAAATAGCAATCCATGTACCACCGAATCACCTGTAAGCTGAAACAAGGGCAGAGCGCAAGTAGTGGGATAGCCAACAAGTCAATTATCAGAAGGGACAGCATTTATGAAACACTGGTTCATTTTTGACTGAATGGCTGCCTTCAAATCATGGAAATACTGATCCTCTTCATCGTCTTCATCTGTAGAACGCTTCCGCTTTGTCGCTTTGTCTTCCTCGTCCAATCTCTGCTGACAACTCTCGTGCGAGGCGATTACTCGCCTCAGAATGCTATATGGCACCGACATAGCGACTGACTCTGCTTGGACTTTAGGTGGCCGCCGGTAAAGATGTCGGTTGAGGATCTTGATGGTTATATCATCCTCGTTATCCTGGGCTTCGGGAAAAATCTGAATGATTAAAAAGATTAAATGTCCCAGCATCCCTAAAACAATGAAATGTACACACCGAATGTGACTCGACCTTGTGGGCAGTGAGTTGACGAAGCTTTCCATTGCGACTCTTCACAACAGCAATATAAGTGGTGGGGATGTGCATTTTATCATAGTCAATAGGTTGGGGATCATCCAGTCGGTAATGCTCAACAGGCTCATCCACCTCGACCAACTCCCAATGGTTCCAAGTGATCAGGGCAGCATTGAGGGTAAGTTTAGTTCCATTTTCTAGATACCCCACCTTGTAGGTGATGGTTGGCTATATATATTTGTTCTTACCATTGGTATAAAGAGTGCAATCTGGTTCTTTCCTGCCTCTAGAGAGCCTCACATCTGCTGATCCACCTATGATGACCTCTTTCCCTCCATGAACACCCCTTGAGAATGAGTGCCTATTGGTGTGAAGTTCATCCAGTAGATCAGTGATAAACTTGTGGCCAAAAGAAAGTGGCCAGCCAACCACAAGAATGTCATTGTGAAGGTCAATCTTGTATTTGTCCAGATTTGTCAGAAAAGAATGAAGACAAGTGGTATACAGATGTTCACACTGTAAACCTTCCCATGCAGGTAAATTCTCCTGGCCCCAGCTGTGAAGTTCTTCAAACAATATTGGTTTAACACCTTCTATGGTGCAGGTTTCTTCTTTGCCATTTGCGATAGAATACACTTTGCTGGTGATGGTTTGTAGAGGAAGAGGTTGGACAACACGAGGGGGACTTGTGGGAGGTGAAAGAAGGGAGGGAGACTCTGCCTGTTGATGATCTCAAAGCTCCAAGTCATGGGTTGTGATGTTGGCAGGAATGGCGGTGGACTCTTCGAGTGATGGGTGATTGCTGGCAGGGGGAGTAGGAAGTGCTACCTGATAGTTATTTGATCTGGCTGATCTGGCGGGTAACTTGCAGATGGTGGACGCTGAACCAGTATTAGGTGTACTGGCTGCTTGGGCGGGTAGGAAAGTAAGCTTATTTTGAGTGAGAGAGGAACTCGAAGCAGAAAAAAATTGGCCATAATTGTTGAACGAAGTCGCCATGATTCAAGTTGAAAATCATTGGTCATTTCCTTACAGTGTGACTGTAACAATGATACCTGCTCACAAGTCAATGGCCTTCTCAAGGGCCAACCATAGCACATCCTGCTTAGATACTTGGTGTATATATCTCATAATATTTAAATGACCTCTGTGAAAATTTTGAAGATAATTGGGCAGTAACTAAGCCCATGAAAGCCAGATGAAAGCTATATCTTTCCTCAAAGTTTGCCAAACACGTGCACCAGGACCATGTGCATCGCCCCACAAACTCAGAAATCCTGTTAATCGGTAAAATAAACTTGATTTTCTCACCCATGCCAGTGAGTCTGCTGAAATCTCTTCAGTTTCGGTGGAGTTCAAACCAGTCACCCTCTCATCACCGCCAGTCATTGACTTTGAAGAAGTATATTTTAGTGGCATCGCGATAACAAAATTTATTCAAAGGTGGAGTTATTCGGCCCTGACCACCACCAATCTCAAGCCCCAACCCTTTCCAGATCGGCGGTCCTTTGGATTCGGAAACTGAGATTGGCCTCATGACACTCTGCTGTGTCATAAATACGTTTGAGGAGTGTGGCATTTATATTACTGTGAAGGTTAGCCTTGTTCAGAATCGTTGTGACCTGAGATGATGGTGAGAAGCATGCAATGAGGCTGGAGTTCGCAAACTCACCAAGAATGAAGTGTAAGGATACATGAACAAAGGCATCATCGCTTTCTCCTCATCGTTTATATTTTCAAACTCACTACCCAATAATTGCTGATGAGTCAGACGACGGGTCGAAACGTTGAGGAACCGCTTGTACAAATACACGACTACGACGCTCAAGTTGACATTTTGGAATGGACCAACAATCTGGCCCTTAATTGGGTGTAAGTCCTTGGCCATGAGTCTGAAAGTGGACTGGTGGGACTCACGTTGCTGTTGAGAAGATGCAGATGTGCATCCAACTGGGTGATCTGCACAATCGCCATCTGGTCGATGTTGGGTAGGCCATAAATACCGTTCGCATACATGTGATCTTGGAGGGTTGTGCAATCGTTGTGGCAGAAAACGGGACCTCTTGCCTTGACACATTTTACGACGTCAGGGTCATCGGTCTGGAATTCTATCATAGTAAGGTGAATAACAGCCGTTAGACGGTGGAAAGAGGTAGACGTACGCAAGGTTTGGGGGATTGCACCCAAAAATTCCATAGACTGCTCAAGATACACTGAAATCATGGTTTCCGACACAATGTTATCCCACCTCCTCATTTTGTAAATATGTCCCTTTAGAAAAGCGATCCGAATAATAGCGAGCTTGGTTTCACGGCCTGGAAGTTTCCAGTATTCGACCTGGGAACGCTGCGCATTTTCACGTCGACTCCTAGAGGCAGTAGAGCCAGAGGCAGAAGCCCGATAGAGAGATGAGTATGGACTAAACCGCGAAGGCCCAGCAGACTCAGGTGCCGCATAGAACGACTCACATAAGAGACATGGATGGGTGGGAGGATGGGACAACAGCAGATGTAGGGTGGGTGCCATACCCTTGCGACAGTGAGCTGGAATATAGCGGTGCCATGACATCGCCGACAAAATTTGGGAGGTGGATATTGAGAGGTGGGCCCGGGAGCTGCGTTCTGGAATCCAACTCGCCCAAATCTGTTTGTTGCACAGCAGGAGTGTATGACTGTGAAATCTGTTGCAATGCATTAAAGTGGCTAAATGCCTCTAACTGACGAAGCATCTGCAAATACAGTGAAGGTTTGTAAGTAACATGGACACCTAAATTCGCATTAACCTCATCTTTGTCCATATCTACCTTTGGCACATCAAAATCAAACCCTAAAAGGCTCATAGGATCAGCCATCCTTATTTGCAGAGGGGTGGCTTGTGGGGGATTCACCGCAGCCAAGATATAGCTCGCAGAGAGACTATTTAAAGCTAGCTAAAGGTATGTAATAGCCAAGTCATGTTGGCGTAATTGGGGTGGGGGAAGTTGTTCCAATGACCGCAATTTACGTCCAAAGGCCGCGCAAACTTGCCCAAAGTTTTGTGTACCAAGGAAGAACTCAGGAGCAGGCCCAAATCAAGCAATATACGTTCCTTATTGCGTAAAACTTGGGACGCATTGGGCTGCAAAGTGATGCAAAGCTAGCAAAGTCCACCAAATAATCACAAATAGCGGTTGGAAAGGCACTAGAACAACATATTCTCTCACTGCTCACTGTCATATCAACAGGCTATGTAAGTCACCGTTGGCTTCTTGTACATTACATGACTAGCCCACCAACATCTTCATGTAGCACTCGTACAATGTGCTCCATTGATGAATGGCGACACGATGTTACTGTGTTCAGTCAGGATCCAGGCATCACACCCCCACCCGCTCCTATGTTTGATTCAGCTGCATTCAACTCATCACCTTGGACCTTGGGCATATCTACAGATAGGCCGCCAACCCAGTATGAGCCCTCATCGCCTTGTGAATTCTTAACAGGGACAGAAGGTGACATGGATTTTGTGAGTACTCCCCTTACTTCAGTATGGATGATCTAACTTGTCCTTCATTGCGCAGGAAGCGTCCTCAGATGGCAGTTCGGCAGCGCAGATGGCCATTGATCGGGCAATGAACGTTAGGACTATACTCGAGCGCCAGATCTTGGTTGCTGAAAGCGCGTATCGTAGCATGATACTTGCCGCAGACGGGTACAAGGTCTTTGTCACGGCTGTGCGAAATGAGTTGCTATGCACGGTCAAGGAGTTGGATGAGTTGAATCCGCGGAAAAGCTATGTTGGCTCAGACAATAATACTTCGTCTGGTAAGTCGTTTATGTTCCTGGGTCAGTCATGACTAATTGGACCACAAGGCGCTGCTGCGGCTGGAATTGGGCAGAATTAGCCTCGAGGGTTGTTTGTAGTTGTAAATGTATTCAATCTTGTGATCTAGCTAGCACTTTGATTTATTTGTCATTCTCTTAATTTCTCACCAGAATTCAATATATTTTCCATCAATAGAGTGTATTACAGTGATTTGCATAAAAAACTGTAGACACCGCGCTCGAAAGTTTGTTTGTACCTGCCAGACATTGCCAAAAAAAGAAGAACAAATATTCGTGACAAAGTCACATCAAGGCTCTGAGTCGTCAACGTCTTCCTCCTTGCAGCATCTCTCAGTTGTCTCTCTTCTCTCATTATTGTATTCTCCTTCATGTCCTGTGTTTCTGATCAGTCGTCTAGACCTTGAATCAGCTCATCGCACTGCCATCATGCTGCAAAATTGAGATCAATTGCATTTTCAGTACCGCCGACTTGACAGCGACCTTCAAAATTCAAAAAATGTGCAGCTTTGCAGAGCCCAGTCCTTTTCAGGGTGTAGGGGCTCTCCTTCGAAACATGATCGATGTCTTTTCACCTGATGGCAGCGATCACAACACTTTTTTTTCAATATTGTTTTTTTGGGCAATGTTTGGCAGGTACAAACAAACTTTCGCGCGCTGCGTCTACAGTTTTTTATGCAAATCACTGTAGCAGGGGATAGTGATCCCACTGTGGGAGGAAACATGATGACCATCTGAATTGGCAATATACAACTGTGTTCTCCCCTTAGTCTATTTGTGATCCCCTGCGGGTGGTAAGACTTTTGTAATTGCTACAAAACATCATATGCACATGGGCTATTGGTAAATAAATCATGAGGTCACTACTCCTCATCCGAGTTGATGGTTAAGTCAATAACAGTACGTGAAGGATCTGTTGTCAGATCAATGATCACACGGGGACCCCTGTGGATGATGGCACAATTGTGCTGTCTGCGGACCCGACGCGTCATCACCAGCCCACATGCACGACATTTAATGAATATCGACTTGAACTCGGCCTCGGGAAGTCCAGGTGACATCCAAGTGTCCAGCCGATATAGCTGATCTAAAGTGGTTGGAAGGGGGCGGGGATCTGGAGCAGCTATGGGGGCCAGATGTTCGTAAGATGGGGAGTGTAAAGTGATCTTTTAGTCGTTACTCACACGCATCTGCCACAGCGCCCATCATAGGTCCTTGCACCGGAACAAAAGGAGCTACATGTCGGAGGATTAGTATTGCGATTTAGGCTGGCTCGGAAATATCTTACGTCGCACTGCATACTTCTTCATATATAAAGCAGGCTTTGCATATAGACGCTCCAAACTAACTATATCAGTGATATTATGTCAGTGAGACCTTACACAAACGAACAAATGAGATATTCAGCTCACCGAGGTAGCCACATCCATTGGTCGCACAGCGGACCACCCACTCACCTGAGTGCTGGCCGTGAACCTCTAACTGCACTTTAACCTCCGTATAAGCGATCTGTGTTTGGTTCGCAACACAAAGACAGGATGGAAACATAAAATTATGGGATGCGCGATACAGAACGAGATCTTCCGGTGAGACGCGCTTCCCATTAATGATGGGCCTTGACAATGCAAATCCACATCCATAATTCTTCAACAAAGAACCATTCGTAATAAAAAGGTGACCCACCAGAACCATGCCCTGAGGTCTTGTGCCCGAGAATCGTAGTGCAGAAGCAGGGGACTATTATCAAGTGCCTGGTGCTGAATGCGGGCAAGAAAATCAAGAATTTTCAGAGACGACATGAGGGTGATTCGCTGGGGCCTGGCACAAGAATAACGAGCACAGTCACAACTGCCTTTATAGCCTTTCAGGCAACTAGCGTGTTGAAAGTTATTAAAGTCAGAAAAGTAGCGCAAAAGCTTTGCAAAGCACCAAAAGTCGGGTAATGTCAGCAGTGCGTGGTGCCTAGCCTCCCTAAGGAAGTGGTTGAACATTTGTAATAGAATAATAGAGCACAGCCACAGAAACAAAGTGGCGTGTTTGGTCGCACTACCACGGAACACGGTGGAATTGGCACAAACACATGCAGAACCAGTAGATACATCACTGTACTTATACTAAATTGCTAACCCACCATGAGGAAACCTCACCCTGATCCATGAGCTCAACCGGACCGAAAACAAAGTCACGAGGCACTCGACACAACCACCCCGTCAACCTCTAACAATTTGTACCTCGTGAGAAGTTGGCACCCCGCTTCTCAGCTCTTGTTGCCCATCCGTATCTTTGTATCTTCACACTATTTGATATGGATCCAGACCATACGCTGCCTTTCTGTGAGATTTGCACTCAGTGTGGAAAATCTTTTTCTGGACCTTCTACCTTTACCCACCACCAACGCACCTGCTCAAAGACGAAAAAATGTTTAGGTGAAACATTAGCAAAAGCAAAAGAGTCATGGAGGGCCAAGAAAAAGTGTCACATTGTTTCATCCCAGAGTGATAGTGTTGAGGTGGTTGGCGCAATGACTGTGGATACGGTGATAACAGTTTAATTTATAACGCCAACAAATAATACATAGTCATTCAATCATGTTCAGTACCAATCCACAAGTCAGCTTGATGAGCCTTCTGAACCTTTGGATTTGACGTCGTCACTGAACTGCTGGCACGTCGTCGCGCCCAAGCCAACAATCTTTGCTTTGGGCGCTTCCGCCCGCGATGCGTTGGAGGCCAGCAATGATAAAAGCAACGCGAGAAACGGGCT
>Ga0137418_10005877_pt1 | contig 11274 bp, 6 predicted proteins | sample CZODoug3_1_2_16f_FD_122242 | JGI IMG/M metagenome (GOLD analysis project Ga0137418, IMG submission 122242) | Vadose zone soil fungal communities from Angelo Coast Range Reserve, California, USA - CZODoug3_1_2_16fungal (Hybrid Assembly) | ecosystem: Environmental > Terrestrial > Soil > Vadose... | reverse complement strand
GCTTCGTGATGGCGCTTTCTCATCGATATTCCAGGGCTCCCGTAGCCGACATTTCCATGTGTTTTTGTACCGTGTGGTGTTGCAGAGTTTCTTTTTTTTGCCAGGTTTCCCACCACGGTGGTGTTTCGGTGCTCGATTTTTAGTCGTCCGCACATGTTCTGTGGACTCGATGGCCTGCACAGCGGATTTGATGTCTGTGATATTGTAGGAAAAGATCCGGAACGTCGGTAAATATGGATTTGGCACGACCGATGGAGCGACATTGACGACCCCGTAATTACCATAATCGATCTTCGATGTTTTTGGAATGTACGAAAAGTTATCGATGATAGTTTCGAATAAACCGTCCTTGCTGGATGTTTTAGCATCCTCCCATAGCTGGAGATCGTCTGCCTGGACAAAATAGAACTAGAAAATGGATCAGCCTAAGGCTACAATCAGACAAAGTATACTGCGCACATGGTCTGCATTTTTGTGCTGGAACAGGGTGAGTAATGAATCCGATGTAATGGATGAATGGTCCCGCACCCCATACAAATGCCCCAAAATTGTATCCTGGAATCTCAGGGACATTTCAACATATCTAACATACTACAGAAAGTCAAGTAACTAAAATAGCCAAACAATAATGACGTACACATTCGGGAAAGTAATTGCCGGAAGATGGCGGGACATGACCTAGAGCATAGAATATTCATATGTGCCATGTGAAACATGGAGGAGACCATACCAGATATCCAGACCTGTACATATCGAGACTGAATGTCGATGATTTATATACTTTAATAAAGAGCCTACCATGATATTGCGAGATCGGAAAGTGTTGAGTTGAACCTCCAGCCAATCGAACTCCAAATTGCCGGCGTCATTGGGGTCTTTGTACCCGCACCCTCTCACCGCTAGCAACCATCGTTGAGAAGGACTTTGCTAGGCAATGGGGGCACCTCTCACCTTTGTTTGAGTCATAGAAATACATAGTGTTCAAGCTGATGACTGCCAGTGCTCCTGGTACCACCTCCACAGAGAAGTACGCCCCTCTTTGAAAGACTTGATAAGACGGAAATGGTATAAATGATTTCCAGATTCTTCGTGATCATCATGATGATTCCGTAAGACTCGGCCCATTTCGGGGTATGAAAAATGTAAATAGCTTACGATGAGAATTCGCTTGTAATACTATTAGGACCTGCGGGTGATAAATCAAATAGCTGAGATGTGGGGATGATGGAGAAGACAGTTGAAGGCTACCTGGTAACATGATGTTCTGCCAGTTGAGATTAAAAGTCAGCCTGAACCATAATTGCAACAGGGTCAAAAGACATTACATGTGCTGCGGGTGCAAGTCAACTCCACTAGCTCCATACAAGTGCATTTTGATACTTACGCCAGACATCGTTGTTTCCTGGGCATCGTACTGTTGTCGGTACATTTCTCGGCATCAAAGGGTATAGTAGACGCACCAATGCTAGGTATGACCGGTATGCCTTTGTTCAAAAATATCTTCTCCATCTTATGTGCCACGGCTCGGTTCAAATTGTAAATTTCGTCCGTTGTTCGCGGTATCTTGTTATCCTCGTCATGCCTTCTTGCGGGTAAGCCAGATGGAGAAGTCGTTGCGGGTATCTACTTCACCTAGCGTTGTCACCGGTCCCTGGTACGTAAAGAGTTTGTTCTATAAATTGCTCTTCCAAGGGGCTGACACGCACATATTACAAAGTCTATATCGGATGACCAGTGCTTGTGCAGATAGTCCAGCGTGAAGTTCGTTAGTCTTAGAGGAGAATCACACTCTCTACATGTATGTCAGTGCTCCAAAGCGCACCCCCGCCAGCAAATAGAACTGAACTTGAATGGTGTGCCATAAAATCCTGCACGGTTTTTCTTTTTCTTCGGTTTCTTCCTGTGACATGACTTATTGATTGACGTGTAAGGTGTGTAATATGGATCGAGGTGCATGTCCGTAACATGTAAGAACCGCCCCGTAAGTTTTCGTGCAGTAAATGCTTGGGCTGATGCAAGGGAGTATTGGTATCATCAACCAATTTTGTGGTCCAGACAAATACATACGCGTTGCTGGGACCTCCATGGGAACTTGTGGAGGAGCTGAAAGTGCCTCGGCAGCGGCAGCTATGAGAAACAGAACGCTAAACCCCTGCATCTTGCTGAATCAACCAAGCATAAGAGACAACCAGTAAATGGTCAAGCTGTGATTTCAAGTGTGGGGTGCTGTATGATGACATCGAAACACGTTTGTTCAAGGCAATACAATCTCTGGAACAATAAAAATAGATTTTGATATGTGAATTTTGTACAAATAATGCGCTCGATATTCTATACTTGTAGTGATTACAAATGCGAGGGGACACGAAGACAAAGCAAAACAATAATGCCGCAAGGAAAACAACAAGACGACGAGTAACTGGGCAAAACAAGAACAGTCAATTTGACCTTATTGATCTTGGAGACCGAGACAAGTCGGCCAGGTCTGTTTCAGCTGGACCGCGATGGAGGGCTAGAAGCGTTTCGACATTATCGCCCGTATTGAGGACACCTTCGATAGATTTTTCAGCAAGATGGCAGGCCTGAAGAAAAAGTGAGTCAGAAGGTCGAAAGAAGAGCAGGTGGCCACTAACTCGGCTGTAACCTCCTCTTTCAAGGGTCGACCGAGACTTGGCAATCGCATTGTGTATTGCATCGTATGAATATCTTCGTCTAGAAAGAGTGTGAAATCATGAGACATAACCTAACCAGAAGAGCAACTCACAGGATGCTTTCAAGCTCACTCCTCGATCGGGGCAACAAAAAAAGATCTGTGCCACCAAGATAACGATTAAAGGCCTGATAAGAGGCACACCCAGCGAGAAGAGTTTCATCTGTGGAGGGATGCTCGGTGTCCCAATTGAAAACATTTTCGCTATAATATATCAACGTCAGACAAGGTTTGAACTGGAAATTTGGCACGCGACATACGTGAGATGGCTATGGGCCAAAGCCTCTGGAGTGGAGGGTGCGAGAAAATGGTCCATGGAGCGCAAGATGGAGGTTGGCGGAGTTGGTTCGAGTATCTGGGAAGGAAATGGAAGATGGAGGAGCATAGTTGTCAAGAGAAAGTAGAGACCTTTGCGTTTGTGGTTTTATAATAATATGCTGTAAAAACTTGGCACCGATTACACGTAAAATCGAACCAGTCGAACGTTCTAAACGGATCTATTTTGCACCTCCCAAGGCCTTTTATATCCAGAGCCAGTGCGGTTTCGCACGTTCGCATTCTGACTCATTATATTAATGTCGCCGCGAGAGACGCCGCAAGCTTTACGTCGTAGGCCACCACAGCGGAATCGGAAGATCATGGTGGAGTGAAGAGCTATAAATTTAGAGGACTGAGCTGATTATTTCCGAGTGCTGTTCCGTACAGTATTCGTGGGAAACAAGAGAAGCGCCGGATCGATCTCGATCACTCAGAGGAGTAATATAAACTTCCTATGACTTTCCGTCCACCTCAACTTCCTCGGAACGCTAACGTTGAACGTTGAACTTTGAACCCCACCGGAACACCGCCTCCCGCAATCTTTGACTTCCGTCTAAGATAGTCCAACAGTCAAGCTTCAGGTTTGGAATTCGAACCGTTCGGATATAGAGTCTATCTTGGAGTCAGACTGACACCTACGATCTGCGCGCGCGCGATGTCCGTGACCCAAATGAAGGGCGACGCCCCTCTGTATGAACCATCGAACCCGGGGATGTCTCGAACTTCCCAATTCCTCCACCAAGTCAACACCAAATATCAACTAACCCTTAACTCCTACGCAGATCTGTATGAGTGGTCGACGACAGAAATCGACCGGTTTTGGGGAACTGTTTGGGACGCAACCGAAATCATCGGCGAGAAAGGTAGGAACCATTCTAAGATGTAACACAGCATCCTCTATCCTTTCGTGTCTTGTGCGTGCTATAAACTGACGCAACCAGAAAGGTGGTCATGTCGTGGACCGAGCTACCAATCCAGCTGCCAACCCGGCTTGGTTCCAGGAGGCGAAATTAAACTGGGCCGAGAACATGCTTCACTGCCGCTCAACTGAAAAGGTTGCACTCATTCAAGCCGGTGCGCTCATCTCATTTCATTCCGACGTGCTGGATAACATCGGAATTGTGTCCAGCTGAGCCCACTGCGGATATCCCCTCTCCTCCCTTGCGCCGTGTGACCTACTCCGAACTATACAATCTGGTTGCAGACCTTGTATCAGCAATCTTGTCATGTGGTGCCAAGCCGGGAGATCGCGTGGCGTCATATTCGTCGAACTGTATTGTAAGCATTATTGATATATTGTATTGATATTACAGCAAAGCAGCATTGAGTAATGCGTCATGGGGAGACTGCGTAAACCGATGTACTGAGATCACTTCATCTATCAGGAGAACGTAGCCGCGTGTTTAGCAGCAACGGCAATTGGTCAACCACTGTCCCTTCTTAATTAATATGGTCTAACAAGTAACTCTTACAGGTTGTATATGGGTTAGCGCTGCTGCGGACTTTGGTCCTGAAGGGGTCCTGGAGCGGTGAGCTATGTTGCGATCCTTCCGTGAATCTCGCAGAGTTTTTCATTTCCAACAGTTTTGAGCAAGTACAGCCTATCATCATTTTTGTGGTAAATGCAGTAGTGTAAGTTTTCCCGCCAATAATTTTTTGGTCTTAATTATTTCAGGCTTGAAGGTACAATGCCAAGGTCCATCCGCATTTGCCGAAGCTATCGTTGCTTCTTTCTGGACTCTCCCGGAGGACTTCGCTCAAGCCAAAAGTTGTAATTATTGATTCCGGGTCAAATACATCCGATCGCACCAGTTGGGACAACGAATGGTTGAGCTGGGGAGACTTCGTGAATCACGGGAAAGCGGCCAAGCTCGGGCTTAACCCCCACGGGGAGATAGAGTGGAGACGCCAAGCCTTCGATTGGCCCCTTTGGATTCTTTTTAGTTCTGGTACCACAGGTATGCTTCATTTCTCACAGCAGCGGATGCTGTACATGCTTATTACATTGAGCGAATTTCAAGGTCGACCGAAGTAAGTGGACTCGGCGCAAAACGGAGGCAAGAAGTTCGAACTGATTTTCATAACTCGAGACCTATTGTTCACCGTGCTGGTGGCATGCTCCTTCAATCAAAGAAAGAGCTTATCATATGTGCGGACCTCCAACCAGACGATGTGTTTTTCTATTACACCACCACGTCCGTGTTCTTTCTTTAGTAGTGTGGTAGGCTTACCGACAGGAGACTTCCAGAGGATGGATGATGTGGAACTTCCTTATTTCTGCCCTCTCTGTCTCTTCTACACTTGTTTTGTACGATGGCAGTCCGCTGCGAGATCCCTCGTATTTGTGGCGGCTTACCGACGAACTGAAAATCACAATATACGGAACAAGTGCGAAATATATTGATCAACTTGCCGTCAGTCTACATTTCGTTTATTGTCGGATAAGTCATTGAAGCACGCTTGCGTTTGTTGATCCAGAAAGTGTATAAGCCTCGCGAGCATCACAATTTAACTTCCTTGCGACATATATACTCAACTGGATCTCCTTTGGCTCCGGCTCTATATGATTACGTGTACAATCATATTCGTCCCAATGTTTTGTTGGCTTCGATTACAGGCAAGGCAGTCGTTCGAAACGCCTCGCGGGTTCTTGCTAATTAGGAACCCCGATCAACAGGAGGGACTGATATTTGTTCACTCTTTGCCGGCATGTGTAGTGCGTTACCTGTCTACCGTGGCGAGTTGCAGTGTCGTCTCCTAGGTATGGCAATAGAGGCATACACTCAGACTGGTACTCTGGCCATGCCTGGCGAGGCTGGGGAATTGGTGTGCTTGCAGCCTTTTCCTTGTCAGCCGGTTGGTTTTTGGCCACTACCTGGGTTCGGAACAGCGGAGGCTGTTGAGGCCGCCGCAGTGAGATACCGACAGGCATATTTCTCGGAATATCCAGATGTTTGGTGTAGGCGGCTCTTTTCTTATGACTTGGGTTTGTGCCTAATAAGGTTCTGCAATGGAAGACCACGGCGATCATATGGTCGTTACACCCTCAAGATCTGGCAACGCGGGAGGTCTAATAATGCTTGGTCGAAGTGATGGCGTGCTGTGAGTCTTGTTCTTTGGACATTTTTTTGCGAGCTGAACTCAGGACCAGAAATCCTGGAGGCGTTCGATTTGGGTCCGCAGAGATATACGATGTCATCGAGCTCTGTTTCTCCCCTTCCGTTATGGCAAATCTAGCGCACGTTATCGTCGACTGTTTGGTGGTAGGTCAATCCATCGACAGGGGCGCAGATGAACGCGTTATATTATTTGTCCAACTGACGGAGGGAGCAACATTATCGATTGATCTTGAGAAGAAGATTAAGGCGGAGGTAAGAATGCGAAGAACTCCGAGGCATGTTCCCGCTATGGTAAGGTGCCTGCCACAATGCCGCCCTGGCACGTTGTTGATGAAAGTTAGATCATTCAAGTGGAAGATATACCATATACATTAAATTCGAAGCGTGTGGAGGTACCAGTCAAGAAGGTGAGCACGGCCGTGTGGCTGCAACGTGGTGCTGACCATGGCAATTATCAGATTATAAATGGGGCACCAATATCGAGCGTCAATCCTTCTACGTTGAGAAACCCCGAAAGTCTTGCTGCGTATGCGGTTTTGAGAGATGGGATACTCAGCTTGTCACAGTGAAACATATGTAAAGCAGAAGAAAAATTAAAGCAGATTTCTAAAGAAAACAATGTGAAAGGGTGTTTCCGTATCCGGCATCAATGTGCCCTATTTCGGTAGCCTCGAGGCGGACAATGGTTAATTGTCTTGAAAGGCACAATGCGGAATGCATAGCCGATAACTAAAATTATCTATGCATGGCCGTTTTCACGTAGCCCTGCATCACCGAAATGCCGCACCTGTGACTCTCATCTCCTGCGCACAGGACACGCGATTCAGGCATCAAAACCTCACGAATTTCACGCCCTTACCCTCGTGCTACCCCAGGTCTAATGCGTTATGAGTCCTCCAGTTCCTGCCAATGGTCATCATCATCATCAATCTACTCATCGACGTCGAGAACCCTCCACTTTAGCTAGAATTTTCTGCCTTGCACGAATGCCTGCCGCATTTAATATCGCCAGAGCCGTTATTTATGGTGCGTGTCAAACTACACATCTTGCGAGGCACTATACTTATGGATCTCAGTGACCGTGCTGCTTTGGACTATCATCTGCTTAGCGATTTCTGTACATCTTCATGGGTTGCTCGTTACATCTGACCTCAGTAAGCCCTTGTCTTCGATCGTGTCCATCACAGAACTAACATTTTGTGAAGCTCGCTTCATCCCATTCGCAATATTCGTATGCAGCGCGAGTCTTATCATTATGGTGTCCCTGTGAATGCCACCTCTTTACATAGGCGAAATGAAGCACCGCACTGACACTTTCATTTTCAGATTGGGGTTCACCTTTATGAGGGAGAGAAGTCCAATATCCACAAGGATCGAATTGGGGTGCTTGGGACTCGCTGGAACTTTCTGGTTATGTAAGGCCCAGTTGCTTTGTTGCACCAGTTCCCGCAGCTGATTCATGCCAAGCTCTTGGGGCATTCTTGGCCACCTCGGCCTCTTTGGAAGCTGACGTGGAGTGCTTTGCTTCGACGGGATCAACCACCAACCCGATTGACATGCCAGGATGTAAGCTATGACTTGTTGATCCGAACGACTACTGATTTTTCATGTCAGTTTCGACTGAAACCTATCATGCGATGTACAGAGTGCTGGAGGCATTCTCTCTGTTTAATACCATCTTGGGTATGTCTAGTTTTAAAGATTCGAATCGAACGCGAATGACGAGGTCCACACCTGCAGTGTGGGGTTTCCTCTTCTTCTTATTGGCTCTCGTGCTTCGACAGCACTTCATGGGACACCGATCGATGTGGTATAACCCCGTTACATCATATTCTTGGTTAGGCAAAAGTAAAGGCTCCAAATCGAAGTTGCCACAGCCTGTCACCAGCCGATCGAGGTCCAGAGGAAGATCGTACGCAGTGAAGGGGAAGGGTGATCGATATTCTGCGTGGGCTCCTCGTTCGCACAAAACCCCAGTCCGCGCACACTTGGCAACGGACAAATATGACAAGTACAAGCGTGGGGCCTCGCCCAGGCGCTAAGGAGCAAGCGGCAAAGGTCAGAGGGCGTGCACCTTTCTTCGTATCATTATATATTTCGTAACGTATTTACGTTCCAAAGTGTAACATAACGAATGTAGTTCTACTTGATATCGGTCAAGTCACGTGCATGGAAGTTCATGATTTCTTACCCCAAGCGCCTAAAGTTCGTCATACCATCATCTGCGATACCTTGCTACGCACACACGGACTTTTATCATGGGTGTACGATTCGGAAACTACAGATTGATCGCCTATGGTGAGGTTCAGTATTATTCCACACAACACACAGGTCTCTCATGCTGGGACTAGTGTTAACTTTCATGCTCACGGGGACAGTTCTGGGGATATCGGCGCACTTTGCAAGGATATATCTCCCCAATATACATCGTATGCGTCCTTTCTCCCCCATTTGACGTCTTGACTCCATGCGTCCCAGACGATTTCATCATCATGGCGCTTGTTGCTTCATCCCTGACTATATTCGTGTTCATCTTTTTGTGAGCATCTCTGCTGATGTATTTCCCATATCTTTGACCTGGAGTTGCTAGATTCCAATGGTCCCAACCTCAAATCGAGGTTGTTATTCTGGGACTGTTGAGTATTTTTTGGTTGGGTAAGATCCTGAAATGGGGCACATATGCGACCTACTGATGATTTCAAAGCTGTTGGAGCATTTGCTACGTGAGCAGACTTCCCTTGCGCTTATATTATTAGGCTGAGCTTTCTGTGCAGCGACGTCATAGGGCACGTTGAATGCTATGCACTCGGCAATATACAGACTCCAACGAACAATGGTGGCACCAGTTAGTGGTTTGCGAATGTTTCCCTTCATTTGTGGTCTCACAACTTGATCAGCGTCTCAGCGCGGCTATTGTTACGAGATGAAAGTCGTTGAAGGGTTTTCCTGGGCCCTCTTTGTCCTCTGTGGGTTAGATCACTTCGTCTTCATTGATCCATAACTTAATTTCAGCGCAGTGGCGGGATTCTTTGTATTAGTCGTAGCTCTTACCACTAGGGCAGTCGCCATGGGCAATCGTTATGCATGGAGTGAACCCATCACCGACTTACCCTGGTGGGGTGAAATGCCAGGTTACTACCAAGCGCCATATGGTTATGGCGCCCCACAACAGATGTACATGCCGCCTGGTGCCGTTCAGCAGCAGCCGGGACACTCAGTGGTCATCCAGCCAGGACATCATGGACAACCCACGACCGTCCAGCAACTCCCAATGTGAGAGATAATGACACGGGGGATCCTTGATCGCAGGCCAGTATAAATTGTAGGAACACCAACATATGAACGAAGTTTACGATATATCTTACGGCTTAGAATGAAATCAATTCCACGCATATGTTGTACGATCTATCTTTAGCATGATGTGCGTGTAGGACAGGCGTAAATGTTCACTGCATCGGTCCGCGTGTCGGAGGTGCGCATGCCTCGTGCACCTAGCAATCATTAGATGAAAAGGGTGACGAATTTCAAACAACTGGCCACCCTAATATTTCTTAGTATCACACACGGACGACTATGTCACTATTCAGTGTTCGGACAGTTGCGGGAGGCAAGCGTTTAACGTTTTGATTCAGCCCAGCGTACCAACTAATACAATTGATATAGCGATTGGTGCTGCCTCTGTAGGGCATTTAGCCATGTATTTGATTCCCGATTCCCTGCGTAGGTTGGAAAGTTGCTACGGGCAGACACAGATCCGTGACTCGGAAACCTCATACCATAGACGCTTCCAATTTGATACAAACGGCATTGGCCCTTTTGGCCATATCATCCCTGATAGTTATGTGAGTCCTAATTGGCTACATAGATACGGTGGGACCTTACAATAGGGAGTTCAGGTTCATGATACGGCACAGACGCGACGACAATCTGCCACAAGCACAAGAAATATTCCTGTTGATTTGCGCCTTCGGCTTCGCATGGCTCGGCAAGTGTCCCGAGTACTTCCGGTGTGACAAGTGCATGTATAACTAACGGGTAAGACATTGCAGCGGTTCGGATGGCTTTCCGTGCTATTACTCAAGGTAGCGAGTACCCCAGCATGACGGGAGAGATAAACGCTAGAGATGCGATGCATCCAGAGAGACGGCGGGATCTTGGATTTGCGCCAGCACTGAGACCATATCCATGCTCGGCAGATGATGCATACTGTGTTGTGGAAGAATGGGAATTCTTCTAGGCCTGCAGGCGGATGCCATGCTCGAATAGCTTGCTCGTACATGTATCATACACCACTTGAAACGAATTTGCAATAACAATATTCACTAGCATCGATTATCGTCGCAGATCAGCATTGAGATGGAGCCCAAGAACATGCGGAGTCACTACCATGGCGGTCAGAATTATGTAGTAGAGCGCTCGTGACTTGACACACTAAAAGAAGCGACTCGGATGCCTCAGCTCCTTCGCTATCATCCCTTCGCCTCCATCGTATCCCTGCTGTGTCCACCTTTCCGCACCTCACAATGATAAGTTTTGTTTGCTGCAATCAGCTAGAATAGTTCGAGCTAATGAGCATCTGCCGTATATACAGTTCCACCAAACGTCGTATAGAAACGGACGTCATGAAGATGTGCGTCCTGGTGCAACCTTCGTCCTCCGGGGCATTTCGGCACTCATGCGCTAACTTTTTCGTCCTGCAGGTTGATGTCGGACTACGAGGTGACCCTCGTCAACGACTGCATGCAAGAGTTTTACGTCCGCTTCTATGGCCCCGCAGAAAGTAAGCAAGATTCTCGTTCATCTATCTGCGGAACCATAGTCCTGACACATCCTGACATTCCATGATAAGCACCATTTGCCGGCGGGGTGTGGAAAATCCACGTTGAGCTGCCCGATCAGTACCCGTTTAAATCACCCAGTATCGGGTTCATGAACAAGATCTTTCACCCCAATATTGATGAACTGTGCGGTTCTGTTCACCTTCCGCTCAACTGTGGGGTTTAACTTATCCGTTCAGCAGTGGCTCCGTGTGCCTTGATGTTATCAACCAGACTTGGTCACCAATGTTTGGTATGTTGTATTGGTAATACAGTCTGTGCACTCATTTCTAATAGCCATTGTCAGACA
>Ga0137418_10005874_pt1 | contig 11275 bp, 6 predicted proteins | sample CZODoug3_1_2_16f_FD_122242 | JGI IMG/M metagenome (GOLD analysis project Ga0137418, IMG submission 122242) | Vadose zone soil fungal communities from Angelo Coast Range Reserve, California, USA - CZODoug3_1_2_16fungal (Hybrid Assembly) | ecosystem: Environmental > Terrestrial > Soil > Vadose... | reverse complement strand
GACGACCGTGCTGCCGCTGCGGGCGCCGTTGGCCGATCTTTCGGCCGCGCGGTCGAGGTGGTCGTTGACCTGGCGCACCCGATCGCGGGCGCTCTCGATGGCATCCTCGAAGACGCCGCCGGGCGTGAAGTCCGCCAGCGCGTCGCACACCATCCGGCTGGCAATCTCCCCTTCGCTATGGCCGCCGAGACCGTCGGCGACGACCCAGAGGCCCGCGTCGGAGCGCTCGACGAACGAGTCCTGGTTGACGCTGCGAACCTTGCCGACGTCGGTGGCCGCCGCCGATCGATACCAGGGCGCCGGACCGCTCGCATCCACGGCGGTGTCGGATCCATTGGCCGCGCCCTGCGACGGAATCGGCCGCCACTGGCGCTCGGCCCACGAGCCGTCGAGCAGCGCGGCGAACGCGTCGGGGTGCGGCAGCCCTTTCAGGATCAGGCAGCTCGGCTCGACGACCGACGATCCCGACGTCCACCACATGGCGAGCGGGTCGTACACCGCGGACAGACGCTGCGAGAGCAGCTGCTCCAGCGCGGGAGCGAGCTGCGGCAGCGAACCGATCGGAATCTGCCAGCACGCCTGCGCGTGGTCGTTCAGCACGGCGGCGGCCGCGCGATCGAGCGCCACGGACGGGGCGAGCGCGAACGGCGCTTCCTCGGCGCCGAGCTGCATGAGGCGGTCGTCGAAGCTGTCCACGTCCACGGCGTCGGCGGCGAGCGTCTCGATCACGAGCCGCTCGGCGGCATCGAAGAACCCGGCCGCCTGCGACGCGATCGTGAGCACGCTCGCGGTCGGCGACAGCTGCGCCACCAGCGTCAACGGAAAGTAGCGGCCGACGCGATCGACGCTCGGCACCATCAGGCCGGCGACCGGCGAGGGACCGCAGACGCCGGCCGCGCACGCGAAGCGCCACGCCGGGCTCGTCAAGTAGACGTCGAGCCAGCGATCGCCAAGCGCGGACCGGCTCGCCGAGACGCACTCCTGCAGCCACGCGTCCCACACGCCGACGAACGCGTCGGAGACGCGGCGGCGAAGAAAATCGCCGTGGCTTGGCAGCTTCCCGTAGAACCCGATCTCCACGCTCGTCAGTGCCTCGATCCGGTCATTCGCTGCAGCGGAACTGCCGCAGCACGTCCCTGTCGTTGAACGGGTTTCGCACGCTGGCCGCGTCGAGCCTCACCTGCGCCTGGTGCCCGTCTTTCACGAACGTCAGCTCGGACCGCACCTCGGTCTCGGGCGACACGCGCGCGGTGTCGAGGAGCCGGAACCACGCCCACGCGCCCTGGAAGGCGGCGTTGGGGCGCCCGCCCGCCCGCATCTCGAAGCTGACGGCCGCCGGACCCGCGCTCTGGCCGGGCCAGGTCGCAGCCACGCTGCGTTCGGGGCCATGGCGGTACTCGACGTTCTGTCCGTCGATCTCGAGGAGGAGGCGCGTGACGTCGGCATCGAGCTCCGTCGGCGTCAGCCTGAACCTGACCTCCGATTCCTGGCCGCCGGGGCGGAAGAACATTTCGCGGATATGCCGCGCCGACTCGAACTGACGGAGCATCGCCTGCGACGGCCCGACCGAGACGCCCGACGCGTCGGCCCGCCACGTCCACGGGCTGCGCGAGAGGTCGACGAGCGGCTCGAGCTCGTTCTTGAAGAAACGGTCGAAGACGCCGCCGTAGCCGAACACACGTCCGAAGTCGGCGAGCGGGACGTCAACCGTGCTGGCCGCGACAAACGGATAGCGGTCCTGGACGACCTCGCGGCACTCGCGCACGACGTCTTCGCGATACCGCGTCTCGAGCGTGCCGCGCACGCCGCTCCTGATGGTCACCGCGGTGCGATCGGCCACCTCGTTGACGATCGACGCGATCGACGGAGGCAGCGCCGTCGCCTCGCGTTTCAGCGCATTGACCAGCTCGCCGACGCTGCTGATCGCAGCCGGATCCGTCAGGTTCGTTCCGCCGACGGCAGGTCCGACCGGTTCAAGCCGCTGCTGCACCTGTTTCAGCTTGTCGATGACGCTGTCGATCGGCGCGGCCCCCTGGTCGGCCGACACGAGCCGGTGAATCGAGGCGAAGTGCGCGGTCACCTTCGTGCCCGGCGTCACCGTCGACAGCCCGATCGCCTGCTTGCCCCGGTTGAAGACGTTGTCGAAGGTGCTGACGATGCCCGGCTTGGCCGACGCGGGATCGGCGGGCTTCACGAGGAACGTCTGCTCGTCGATCGTCTTCAGCAACCCGCGCAGCGGCGACGTCGGCCCCGAGAGGATGCCGAGCGCATCCTTCGTGCTCGCCAGCGACGCCATCGAGACCGGCTCGATGTCCTTGACGATGCCGTCCCAGAACGCGATGTAGTCCTTCTCGTAGAGATCGGTGAACTCGGTCGCGATCGCCGTGGAGCCGACGCGCGGCGCGCCGCCCTCGCCCCACACCCACTGGTCGGAGGCGATCTGCTTGACGAGGTCGCTCGCGCCGCGGCTGGTGATTTCGTTGAAGACCGGCTTCGTGTAGAGGCTGATGACCGGCTGCGACAGCGGCAGGCCGCTCTTTCGTCTCAGCACGCGTTCGGCGCCGACGCCGGCGGCCACGTCCAGCCTGAGCGCCCGCGACGTGTCGGACGCATAGCCAAGCCGCACCTGCCGGTAGATGAGCCCGCCAAGCGAGGCCTGGCGGATGGTGCTGCGCGCCTGGGCGACCAGCGACTGATCGAGCTCGATCGGCCGCAACGCGTCCTCGTACTGCAGGAGGCTCGCGAAATGCTTCGACAGCGCGGCGCCCGCCTCGGTGTCAGCCGAGTCGAGGCTCTTCCACTCGAGATCGGCGACGAACCCGAGCTGCGCCTTGTTGAGATGCTCGGGCTCCCCGAGCATCAGGTACGCCTTCAGGTACTCGTACAGCTTCTCGGGCTCCGGCACGTAGTCGACGAGCCGCTCCTTGATGCGCGCGGCCACTTGCGGCAGCAGCGCGCCATCGAGCTCGCGCATGTAGGCGTCGCGCGCGGCGTTGCCGAGCGAATTGCCCTGGAACAGGCCCCAGCGCATCGCCCAGGGCGAATGGTCCGCGTGGCGGTTCGCGGAATCGGACACCGCGCGCACCGCGTCGAGCCTCGGCAGGATGCTCTCGAGCGCCGCCGCCGCGCCAATCGGCGGCACCTGCGCCAGCCTGTTGACGTCGGTCGCGACCTCGGAGATGTAGTCGCGGTTGCGGACGTAGCTGATCGAGAGCAGCACGAGGGCGACGACCACGAAGAGCGCCATCGCCGCGTAGGCCGCGAGTTGTGCCGCCGCTTTCTTGACCTCGAGGCGGCGGTTGACGCCGGCGAGCCCGGACTCGGCCAGCAGGACTTCCTTCAGGAACCGCTCGATGAAGTACGCCTTGCCGCGTCCGCCTGACGACACGACCGCGTCCGGCGCGACCGCGAAGCGGCGGCCGATGGCGCCGAGCAGCCGATCGATGGGCGTGCCTTCCTGCGTGCCGCTGGTGAAGTAGACGCCGCGCAGCAGCACCTGCTGCTGGTCGAAGCGCGTCGAGGCAAAGACGTCGGTGACGAACTGCGCGAGCAGGTCGCGCAGCGCGGCCATCTGCTGCGGGAAGCCGAACATCTTCGTTCCGCGGCCCGGGTCGCGGTCTTCCTCCAGCCGGGTGAAGAGACGCTCGTTGAGCCGGCCGATCAGCGCGTCGAACTCCTCCGGATACGCGCGTGGCGCGTCGCCCTTGACGGTCTGCTCGTGCGGGAACGTGGTCCCCCAGACCTGCGCGCGCCCCTCCTGCGTCAGGTCGTCGAAGTACTCGGTGAACCCGGCGACGAGGTCGCACTTGGTCACCATCACGTAGACCGGCAGCTGGATGCGCAGCTCGCGATTGAGCTCGTTCAGCCGCCGCCGCGCCGCCGCCACGTAGGTCTCGCGCCCGTCGGCGTGCTGGGTCATCAGGTCCTGCGCGCTGACGGTGAGGATGACGCCGTTGATCGGCCGCCGCGTGCGGTACTTGCGCAGCAGCGAGAGGAACTCGAGCCAGCCGGCCGCATCGGCGCCCGCGTCGGAATCCTGCGTGGTGAACCGGCCGGCGGTGTCGAGAAATACCGCCTCGTCGGTGAACCACCAATCGCAGTTGCGCGTGCCGCCCACGCCGCGCAGCGCCCCGCGGCCCGACCGCTGCTCGAGCGGAAAATGCAGCCCCGAGTTCACCAGCGCCGTCGTCTTGCCGGAGCCGGGCGCGCCGATGATCACGTACCACGGCAGCTCGTACAGGCTGTGGCCGCCGCGCCGCTTCTGCTTCAGCGTCGCCGTGGCTTCCTCGAACCGCTCCCTCAGCTGCAGCGCGTCGGCGCTCGGCCGCTCGTCGGCCTTCGACTGCTTCACGACGGCGGCCACCAGCTTGTCGCTGGCGCGGAACGCGCGAAGCTTCTTCAGCACGATCGCCGCGAGGAAGAGCACCGCGACGATGGCGATCGCGATCCAGCGCGCCGTCTCGCTCTCGAGCGGACGGTAGTCGGCAAACGCGAAGTACGGCCCTGCGAGCCAGATGAAGGCCGCCACCAGCAGGAAGCCGACGACCAGGAGAAAGCCGCGCCGTTTCAGGAACGCAAACATGCTCGTCTCGCAATCAAGGGACGTGAACGATCTCGACCCGCCGGTTTCGCGCCCGGTTGTCCGGGTCCGACTCGGGGCGGAACCTGGGCTGCGACGACCCGACGCCGGTCCATTCCACCCGCGCCGGGTTCGCGATCGCCGGCTGCAGCACGCGCGCGACGCTCACCGCGCGGTCGCGTGATAGCTCGAAGTTGTCGCGATAGCGCAGCGACCGCACCGGCTGGTCGTCGGTGTGCCCGACGACGAGCACGCGGCCGGGCACCTTGTCGATCGCCTGCGCGACGCGCCGGACGATCGGCACGACATCCGGGTTCAGCGTCGCGCTGCCGGACGGAAAGAGGTTCGGCACGAGCAGCGTGACGAGCGTGCGTCCCTGCTGGTCCTCGACGGTCACCGCGCCGCGCGCCTCCTCCGGCGCGAGCAGCTGCTTCAGCGTGACGCCGGAGGCCGATGGCTTCGCGGGCCCGCTGAACCCGTCGAGTCCCACCTTCGCGAGCGACGCCTGGACGGGCGCCGCGGCGCCGCCCAGGCGCGACGCGTACACCGCGTAGGCCATGGCGACGATCACGAGCGCGGCCACGCCGACGATCCACCACGGCACGTAGCGGATCAGGCGGTTGCGGCGATCCTCGAGCCCGCGCCAGCGCAGCGCCAGTTCCGGGGCCGCCGCGCCGTGATGTTCGCGAATCCGCCGGTAGAGCGCCTGCCGCACCTCGGCGAGCCGCGCGTGTCCGCGCGCTTCGACGTGGTACTTGCCGGTGAAGCCGACGACCAGGCACAGGTACTGGAGCTCCATCAGCGCGAGGTGGCGCTCGGGATCCTGCGAAACGCGGTCGAGCATCGCGTAGAACTTCTCGCCGCCCCACGCTTCGCGGTGCAGCTGCACGAGCAGCGTCTGCTGCGCCCACTCGCTCTGCGCGCCCCACGGCGTCGAGAGCACGGCTTCGTCGAGCGTGGCGCACAGCGCGTAGCGCGCGGCCAGCACGGTCTCGTTGGCGGCGCCGCCGGAGCGGGCGCGCTCCTCGAACTTGTAGATTTCGTCGAGCGCGTGCCGCCTCAGGCCGGCGACGTCGGGCGCCGAGAGCGTTCCGCGCAGCCGTCCCGCGAGCAGCAGCACGTTGCTGGCGGCGCGCACGAGCGGGTCGAGGCCGGTGCCGAGGTTCTCCGGCGAGGATGGCGGCAGCGGCTCCGACGCAGGCGCGCTCGGCGCCTGCCAGCGCGGGGGAGGCGGGAACGCCGCGCCGGGCCGTCCCGCGCCTGGCCGCGGACGCAGCACGGTCGCGTCTGCCGGCCTGAATGGATCGTCAATCTGCGGCATCGATACGCTCCGTCAACTGCGGATGGCCCAGAACTCGAGCGCGATCCCGGGGAACTCGCCGGCGACGTGCAGCGCCACGCCGCCCGACGTTTTGAGCTGGGCCCACAGCTCGTTGGCCTGGTCCAGCTCGAAGTACACGAACCCTGCGTGAAACGGGATCTGGCGCGGCGCCACGGGCACCGGGTGCACGGGCACGCCGGGCAGCTGCAGGTTCACGAGGTCGCGAATCTTTTCGACCGGGCCGATCTTGAGCTGCGCCGGAAAACGGCGGCGGAGCTCTTCGGCCGGCATGTCCGCACGCGCGGCGAGAATGAACACGGCGCTCGTGTACAGGCCGCGGTCGTTGACGACCGCGACGCTGATGCCGAACTTCTTGGACTCGATCGGAATGGCGATGGCGCTCTGCTCGAGCACGACGCTGAGCGACGTGCGGAGCGCGGTCATCACCGGCTCGAACGATTCGCGCAGCGCGTCGTGCCGGTACGCGGCCAGCTGCGGGGGCCGCTTCGACGGCGTCGTGAACGTGGCCAGCTCCCCCGCCGCCGACACGCACAGGCGGTAGAGATCTTCCGGGTGCACGATGCCGGCATCGAGGTAGTGGCCGAGCAGCGGCTCGTACCGGTTGATCGCCTGCAGCATCAGGAAGTCGGCGATCTCCGCGGACGACCCGCGGCCGGTCGCCGCCACGCGGCCGCCGAGCGCGTCGCCACGCTGGTGCAGCAGCCCGAGCAGCTCCGTCGTGAACGTGTGCAGGCGATGCGAGGCGTGCGCGTCGAGCACCGTCGGGATGAACGACTCGTCGAGCACCACCTGCTTGTCCGCCCGGCACTCCACGACGTGCGCCAGCGGCACGCAGCCGTACGCCTGCGTGACGTCGCCGGCCAGCATCAGCCGCGTGCGCATCGCGCCCACCTCGAGCAGCACGACATCGCCCCCGCGTGACGTGGTGTCGCGCGTCTCGAGCTCGCGGACGGCGTGGCGCACGAGCCCGTTGGCCCCCGGCGCGCGATCGACGTCGGGCGCCCCGGCCGCGCGCAGCGGCAGCGCGAGAAACAGGACCTGGTCGCGCGCCTGCGGATCGATGTCGATCGGCGCCGGCAGCGGATCGTCGTCCGGCATCCGGAAGGGCGTGCCGTCGGGAAACACGCCGGCGGCGCGGCGCAGCCCGAACTTGCCAATCGAGAGAAAGTCGCGCTCGATCTCGAGCTCGGTGAAGCCCCAGCTGTGCGGCGCGAGCGCGTGGCACCGCGTCTCGACGTAGCGCTCGAAGTAGCGGTCCTGCTGCTGGAAGTGATGGGGCCGCAGGAACAGCCCCTCGGTCCAGACGACCTTGTTGAAGTTCGACATGGCTACTGCGCCACCGCCAGGACGACCCGGGCTCGTTCGACCGCCACGTTCAGCCCCTTGCGCGTCACGGGCACGAGCACCCGCCACTCCGCGTTCCTGATGTCGCGAAAGGCCGCCACCGCGCCGAGAAACTTCGCCTCGCCGGACACCGCCACCTCGATGCTGCGGCGTTCGGCCGGCGCCAGCACGTACTCGTCGCGGGAGATCAGCGACGGGCCGAGCACCTTCATGTCGTCGTCGAACAGCGGAAAGAACTCGGCGTTCACGAACGCGTCGTCGGCCTTCAGCTGGTAGACGCGGAGGACGACGGGCGATGGGCGCCCGTTGGCGTCGGGATTGGTGTCGGCGCTGGCCGAGATCGTCAACGGCGACGTCGCGGGCGTGGGGCGCGCCAGCACGATCGGCGACTTGCCGCAGCCAGCCAGGCCCAGCGCCGCGAGGATGAGGACGCTAGCGCGAGTGACCACGATCGTGCTCCTTGAGGCGCTCGAGCTGCTCTTCGTACGCACGCGCAAACTCGTCGCCGAACAATTCGCGGAAGCTCGTGTCCGCGTCCTTGACGATGCCATGGACCTTCTCCCGGTACATTTCCCAGTAACGCATCTTCGCCGGCATGGAGATCAACGCGCCCTTGCGCGGCTGCTGATCGAACTCCGCCTGGAGGCGATCGGGATCGAACTCCGCGAGCATCGCCTCGAACGCCGCGCGCACGCCGGCGAGCATCGCCATCTGATGATTACGAACGTCGTCGAAGGCGTCTTCGAACGCCCGGACCGGCTCGAAGTACGCCGGGTTGCGCTTGACCAGCAGGTTGTGGAGCGCGTCGTCCACGTTGGCGGAGAACTTGAGCGGGTTGTTCTCCTTCGGCTTGAACGTGGTCGTGCGCATCCGGAACTCCTCCTTGATGCGCTGCCGTGCCTGGAGCACGTCCATCACGCCCGTGACGACGATGCGGAGGATCTGACCGAAGCTGCGCGCGAGCTCGGGCGTCGTCGTGACGTCGGGGATGCCGGCGTGGCGCAGGACGGCGCCGAGCATCACGTCCTGGCCGTCGGCGGGTGGAGCGGGCGCGCGCCTCGACGGCGGCGTGGTACGCGCGGGCGGCGGCGGTGTTGCCGCGCGCGGCGACGCGGAAATCGCGGGGGCCGATGCGGCGGGCGCGGCCGGTGCGCGCCGCAGCAACTGGCTGTCCGAGAGCAGGGGATCGTAGTCGTCGGGGATGGCGCCAGGCGACGCGGATGGCGCCGACGCCGGCGGCCGCTGCACGGCCGGCGCGGCGTACGGCTCCGCGAGAAGAGAGCCCGCCGCCAGGCTGTCGGCCCGCGGCACGTGCACGCGAGCCGATGACGGCGCGCCGGCATCGAAACCCAGGAGGCTCATCGGATCGAACGCGCCGGGCGACGGCGGCTCGTCGAGGATGTTCGACGAGGGCGGAACGATCGGCTCGCGTGCCGCCAGGGGCGGCGCACCGAACGGATCGTCGACGTGAAACGGATCGTCGAGGCCGTGAGCCGCAACCGCCTCCTCGGCGATCGACGCGCGGATCTCGTACGGCTCGATCGAAATGCAGTCGCCCTGCGCCAACGCCTGCGGCTGGTTCTTCGGGAGCCGGTTCTGGTTGATGAACACGCCGTTGGTGCTCGTGTCCTCGATGTAAAACGCGTTGCCCCTGCACCGGATGCGGGCGTGATGGCTCGAGATGTACGGATCGGGCAGCACCCAGTCGTTGTCGGGAAGCCTGCCGATGGTGCCTCCGTCGACGGTGAACACCTTCCGGTGGGCGGGCCCGAGCTTGGCCGCCTGCGGCCCGATGACTTCCAGGGTCAGGGTCATGGTGTCGGGGGGGTGGCGTTCTGATAGAACGCGAGGAAACGTGGGGCGAAGGCGCGTGAATCGGGCGTGAACTGCGAATTCAACCGCTTGCACGCGCCGGCCTCGTCGCGCGCTCGCTTCAGGAGCGCCTGGTCCTTCTCACCGGAGTGGACGAAGAGGTAATAGGAGGCAGCCGCGCGGAACAGGTGGACCTGCAGCTGGAGCGGCGCATCGGTCAGCGAATCCGAGTCGAGTGTCGCGAGGGCCTGCTGATACGCGCCGGCGAAGAACTGGCGTGCGCCGTCTTCGAGCGCCGCCTGGACGCCGCGCGTCCTCAGCGACAACGGGCCGAACGAGGTGACCAGCTTCTCGAGGTCGGTGCGCGCGTCGGCAGCGAGCCGGGCGGCCTCCTTGAGGGCGCCGGCGTTCTGGCTCTTCTGCGCCGCCTCGAGGCGCCGGCGGATGGCCGTCACGCGCTTGTCGAGCGCGTCGCGCTGCGCCTGCACCTCGGGCGTCACCATCGCGGGCTTGTCCTGGAACAGGGTGCCAAGCGTCGCGAGCGAGGAATCGAGGAACGACAGCGCTTCCGACGCCGCGGCGCCGGCGTCCGCCAGATTGCGCTCGAGCGCGCCGCGCGCGAGATTGGTCGTTTCGTTCAACAGCTGTTCGAAGATCGTCGCGGCCTCCTGCGCGGCGCGCGACGCCTCGCTGACCGCCGTGATGTTCTGCGCCCGCTCGCCGGTCCGGACCTGTTCACGCGCGCGCGATAGCAGACTCTGTCCACCCTGGCGCCTGGCGGTGAGCGTCTGCGGGAGCGTCACCTTGAGGGCGTCGATGGCGCGATCGTTGGCCTCGGCGCCGTTGATGATCTGCTCCACCTCGCGCGCCTGCCGCTGAACGGCGCCGAGATTCTCGATGCTGGCGTTGAGCGCGCCCTCCAGCGCGCGAAGGCCGGTCGTCACGCGAATGGCGCCCGTGCGCGCGGCGTCGAAGTCCGCGGCGGTCCGCGTGCTCCTGGCGCTATCGAGCTTTCCTCGCGACGTGATCAGTTCCTCCCTCATCCGGTTGTATTGCTCGCGCAGCTCGGGACGCCACGCATCGGCGTTGAGCCTCGTGAGGCGTTCGGCCATCGCATTCGCCTCGCTGACCGCCTGGACCGCGGCCGCGAGCTGCGCGTTGTACTCGGCGGGCAGCAGCACCCCGCGCATCGCGCAGATGCGATAGCCGGTCGCCATGAACCCGGCGAATTCGCGCTGCGTCTTGACGACAGGCTGCTGTTCCGAGATCGCCCATGCCGCCACCGCGGCCGCGCAGTCGTTGAGGTTGTAATAGGCCTCGCCGAGGAAGTAGTGCGGCACGTACTCCGTGCCGCCACGGAAAATGCCGCCTCCAACCTTCCGCGGCGATTCCTTCGAATCGCTCGCGATGGCCTCGCGCATGGCGGTCACGACCGCGCTCCAGCTCTTCTTCTCCCGCGCGTCGAGGCCACGCTTGAACGCGTCGTCCTGCGCGAAGGCGGCCGATGGCCACAGCACCGCGAGCAGCAGCGCCGACCCGATGCGGCGGCTGACGTTCGAGGGGGACGCGATCATGGAGTGGCTCCTGCCGGGGCCGGCGTCTGCTCAGCGGCGGGCTGTGCGGGTGGTTGCGGCTCCGGCGCGGCGGCGGTGTCGGACGCCGGCGCCGGTTCGGTCGGCGGCGCCGGCGCGGTCAGGTACTGCTCGAAGTAATCCTCCGGCGTGATCGCCTGGAATCGCACCAGTGGCGCGACGCTCGACCCGTTCGGATCGACGCGCACCGTGATGCGTTGCGTCTGCGATTCCGGTGGCGGACCGGTGACCGTCACCTGGTAGGTGCCAGACGGCACGCTGATCGACAGCGGCGTCGAGGCAGATGCGGGCAACGGCACGCTGTCGCCGTTGTCGTTTGCGATGGCCGCGACCGTGCCCCACGGGACGGCGTCAATCACGAGCACGCCAGGACGAGGAACCGCGATCAGCCGGATCACGACGACCGCGGCCGCCACGGCCAGAAGAATGGCAACGGCCGCTCCCGCCCACACCATCTGCGCCTTCCGCGTGACGGGGAGCGTGGGACGCCAGGTTGGAACGATCGCGCGGCCCCGGTTCCAGACCGCCGGCGCCGCCACGCGAAGACGCGTGCCGACCGCGGCGACAGCCACCGACGAGCGCTGGAGACCCGCGGCGGCCGCCTCG
>Ga0137418_10005873_pt1 | contig 11276 bp, 4 predicted proteins | sample CZODoug3_1_2_16f_FD_122242 | JGI IMG/M metagenome (GOLD analysis project Ga0137418, IMG submission 122242) | Vadose zone soil fungal communities from Angelo Coast Range Reserve, California, USA - CZODoug3_1_2_16fungal (Hybrid Assembly) | ecosystem: Environmental > Terrestrial > Soil > Vadose... | reverse complement strand
CAGAAGTACGTCGAAGACCCGCTCTCCGAAGCACTGATCCAGGGGGGAATTCAGAGACCTGCAACATTGCAGATTTACGTTGCCGGGGAAGGTCTCGCGTTCCGGCCGGTAGGTGAGGCAACCCCAGTCGTCCACTAGCGAATCTGACGCAACACGTGTTGAACGCGAAGCGGTTTAGCCAGAGTGGAAACCGTCCCGCGTGGTACGCGCAACCAGCCCCACCGGGCCTGGCGGGAGAATAACATCTTGAGTTTGGGGGCGCGGCCTTGAGATTCTCAACGGCCGCTAATAGGCAAGTCTGTGTGTTCTCGGGGATGAACCTGGCGCGTTCCGGGCGGGCCGGTGTCCCCTGGTGGCGCTTTCTTCTTCTATCCTTGCTGACCTGTGTTGCTCCTGGTTTGATTCAGGGAGGGGGCTCAAGGTTAGAAGAAAAAGCAAGCGCCGAGCATTACTTGTTTCACGCCAACCTGGATGTGAATTCCCTTACCGAAAAAATCGACGATTTCACGCCGGAGGAAGCCGGCGGAGCCGCCCAGAACGGCGGCAATTTTGTGATTGACCGGATTGAATTCACGGGAAACCGGCGCATTCGAACGGACACGCTGAAAGCGCGCATCTTCAGCCGCGATGGGGACCCCTACAACGAAGAGACTCTGCGGCGGGATTTCCAGGCGCTGTGGAACACGCAATTTTTTGAAGACGTAAAATTGCGCGTGGAAGAGTCGCCATCGAAACCGAATGGCAAGGTCATCGTATTCGAAGTGACGGAGCGGCCGGTGATCCGGCGCATCCGCTACGACGGCATTCACTCGATTTCGGAATCGGACATTCTGGACCGGTTCAAAGAGAAAAAAGTCGGGTTGACGGTGGAAAGCCAGTTTGACCCAACCCGCATCAAAAAAGCAGAGGTGGTCCTGAAGGATCTGCTGGGCGAGCACGGACGGCAATTTGCGAAGGTGACGCCGCAGTACGAGCGGATTGCGTCGAGCAACGCGGTGATCCTGGTCTTCAAGATTGAAGAAGGGCCGAAGGTCAAGGTGGGCCAGATCCAATTCACCGGGAATCATGCGTTCAGCCGGCGGAAGCTGATCCGCGCGATGCGCAACGACCGGCCGTATTCGATCCCCCTGAAGATCACGGAAATCAACGTGATGTCAAAGACCTACGACCACGACAAGCTGATCGAAGACATCGAAGTCGGAATTCGCGGACTGTACCAGGACAACGGATATTTCAAGGTACTGGTGAAGGACCCCATCCTGGAAAACATCGACACCACCGGCTGGCGCTTGGGCGTTCCCGTGGTGATGGGGCGGTCAAGCGGCAAGGCCGTGAACATCACGATTCCGATTGAAGAAGGGCAAAAGTACACGATGGGGACGCTGCGGATCGCCAGCAGCGACCCGGACAAGGCGCTTTCGCTGAAGGTGGAGGCGCTGAAGGGCGCGTTCCCGCTGAAGCAGGGGGATGTCTTCTCCACGGCGAAGATCCGCAAGGCGCTGGAAGATTACACAAAAATTTACGGGCAGTATGGATTCATCGATTTCGTGCCCACGCCGGAAACGGATATTGACGAACCGGCGAAGCGGATTGACGTGACCATGAAGTTCGATGAAGGCAAGCAGTATTACGTGCGGCGCATCGACTTCAGCGGCAACACCACGACGCGCGACAAAGTGATCCGGCGGCAACTGCTGATTGACGAAGGGCAGCTCTTCAACAAGCGGGCGTGGGAATTGAGCGTCCTGCGCATCAACCAGCTGGATTACTTCGACAAGCTGGATCCCGACAAAGCCGTGGAAATCAAGCGCAACCAGAAGCAGGGAACGGTGGACCTGCTGCTGAAGCTGAAGGAAAAGGGCAAGCAGTCGATCGGACTGCAGGGCGGCGTCAGCGGGCTCGCCGGCGGATTCATCGGGCTCACTTATCAGACGAACAACTTTCTGGGACTTGGGGAAACGCTGACCCTTTCCGCGCAGATCGGGCAATACCAGCGGAACCTGATGTTCGGGTTTACGGAGCCCTACCTGTTTGACCGGCCGATCAGCAGCGGCTTCACCGTATTTTCGACGCTGTACAAATTCAACCAGGCCCAGCAGGCTGCGCAACTGACGGGGCAACAGGTCAGCATCAACCCTCAGTTCATTCAGGATTACAACCAGAACAGTACGGGCTTCACGACGTTTGCGAACTACGCGCTGAAAAAGCATGTGTTTACGCGTGTGGGACTGACGTACGGCCTGACGCGCACCAACATTTCCACCTTTAACCAATCCTCGGCACTTCTGTTCGAGTCGTTGCAATTTGGCAGCCTTGCGGGCCCCAGCGCGCTGAACGGGATCATCGCCAGCACGGTAACGGGAACGATCAGCTACAACACCATCGACAATCCAATCAATGCGACGCATGGGAAAAGTTATTTTTATTCACTGTCGTTCACGGGCGGACCGATCGGCGGCAACGTGAACACGATTACAAACACGGGTGAGTTCAAGTATTTCCATCCCATCAATCACCGGCGCAACGCGGTCGGGGTACGATTCCTTGGCGGATTTACAACCGGGTATGGCGGGAAAGAAATACCGCCTTACAGCCGGTTCTACCTGGGCGGAGAAAACGACCTGCGCGGGTTCGACATCCGCGCGGTTTCGCCGGTGACGTACATCCCGAATACAGTCAACCAGACGGTTGCGGTTTCGGGGAGAGCGTTCAACGTGCCGGTCCTGCTGAAGACCATCACTTTCCCGGGCGGCGATACACAAGGGGTAATGAATCTCGAATACCGCATCCCGATCGCTGGGCCGGTGTCGATGGCGCTGTTCAATGATATCGGCACGGTTGGGACCTTGCGCAAGGGAGGATTGCAGTTGGCTGCCAGCGGCATTGACAACATCAATCAGATGTTCCCGCTGGCGAACCAGCAGGCGCAGCTGCAGATCGCCCCGGGAACCAACTTTAAGCTGCGGGATTCGGCGGGTATCGAATTCATCGTGAATTTGCCGATCGTGCAGGCGCCGTTCCGGATCTATTACGCGTACAATCCGCTGCGAATCCACCAGACCCTGTTCGCGCCTAACGCGCAGATCAACGGCATAAATCTTTCGCGGCAGTGCATCGCCAGCGGCCAAATCAATCCGATCACGCCCATTGATCCGAATAATTTGAATAGCTGGCAGTCGATTTGCAGTCCCGCCGTGGTGCAGGCGGTGCAGCCGCTCTTCGCGCCCTCAGGTTTGAACTATTTTGAGCCGAAGACGACTTTCCGGTTTACGGTGAGCCGCACGTTCTAAGAGAGCGGCGAGGACACGAGTTTCAGGTGGCGAGATAACTTGGGAAGGCCCGCGGAGAGTTTCCGCGGTGATTTCACGAGGGAGATTTCATCCATGAGTTGGCGTATGGCAAGAAATTCGATTTTGGCGATAGGCGCGGCCGGCGCGGCGATGGTGATGTCCGGATGCGGCAGCTCGAGCGCGAACGTGGTGACAGTGTCGGTGTCGCCGGGCGCGGTCACTGTGGTCGCCGGGCAGGTGGAAAACTTCACGGCGAGCGTGGGTGGATCCACGACGCTGACAGTGGCCTGGACGTGCTCCTATGTATTTACCCCGTTGCCAACGACGGCGACGCCGAATCCCACGCAGTCACCCAAGGCGCCGTGCACTTCGGGTCAAACGGTGAATGGCGGCAGTATCGGGACGTGGACGACAAGTTCGACGAATGGCTCGAACGTATTGACCTACACTGCCCCGTCTTTGAGCAATTTTCCGAACCCGATTCCCATCATCAGTTTTATAGCGACGGCGGATGCGGACCACAAAAAGACTGGAACCGGCCAGGTTGGACTCGATTCCGGAATTCGAGTTTCGATCACCCCGTTGACGGCAACCGTGCCGGTGGGCATAACGCCCGCACAAACGGCATCATTCGATGCTTCGTTGCTCAACACAAATCCTTCGACCGCCGTTTTCAAATTGGTGCAGCCAAATACGGCATCCACTAATGTTCTCGACCAATCCCCGAACCCGCTGTCTGATACGTGCACGGTGACCAGTCCGACGACCACAATTCCGGGTTGCGGCTCCATTGATACCAACGGTGTCTATACCGCTCCGATTGCACTTCCAACCGACACTGTGCCCGCCGGAAGCAAGTCGATCACTCCAACGACAGTGTTTGTGGTGGCCTCTTCCTCCGCGGACCCCACTCATTTTGCGATCGGAACAATCACGCTCGTAAACGCAACCACAAACCCGGTCAGCTACTCCGGCCTGTATCCGCCGTCCGTTGCGGCGGGGGGAATCCTACAGGATGTCTTTCTGACCGCAAAGAATCTGTTAAACACGACCCAAATTGTCTTCGTTCCGCCAACTGCGGCGGCGAATCTGACGGCGACTTCCGGAACGCCGTTGAGCACGACGCAGATATTTACGATCCCCATTTCAACGTCTTATTGCACGCCGAGCGCGACGGGAGCGACGCTGGTGGTTAGTTGCGACGCTTCGATCATGACTCGAGTAAGACTGCAGGCGCCACAACTGGCGGCGGCCGAGCCAGACCCGGATCATCCTGCCTGGATCATGATGCCCAGCATCCCCGGCTCTCCGCCGACCACAGTGCCGTCACCGTGCATGCTGGTTCCGACTCCGGCTGGATCGCCTACAGCCATCGCTTGCCCCTTGCATATCGTGAATGCAAGTCCCGCGCTGGTATCCGCGGTCCCTGATAGCTTTGCCCAAGTGTCAGGACTTGGCACGATTTCACTGGGAGTTCTCGGAGGCTATTACGGTTCCACCGGCGGACTGGTGAACCTGACATTCAACGATCAGGCGACGCTTGTGAATACTTCCCAGTCCGGGCCGAGAGCGCTCTTTGGGACTAAAGACAACGCTCAGCTGCCTAATCCCGGTTTATACGAGGTTTCCATAACCAGTAGCAGCACGCAGGGAACGCCTCCCATGTTTCCGACGGCAACGACAAACGTGGCGGTGCAACCTGCTTTCAGCACCGCGCCGACGCCGACTTCCGTACCGCTGAATCCCTCAGGGGCTTCGGGTACGAACCTGGCGCCGAGCGCCATGGCGCTGAATTCGGTAAAAGGCTACGCGGTGATTACGGAGCAGGCCACGAGTACATTGCAGTTGATCGATCTAACTGGGACGACGCCGGTCCAAGTGGGCAGTCCATTTTCGCTGGTCTCAGCGGGTTCGCCCACAGCTTCCTCACCGACGGACATTGCCATCGACAATCAGTTGCCGGTGGACGGCGGCGATCTGGGAGTAGTGGTCAGCAGCGGAGACAGCATGCTGTATTTGTACGCAATCACGCCGCAGGCGGCGCCGTATTTCACTTTCCTCAAGGGCGTTTCGGTCGACTTGCGCACCCTGCTGGGTCAACCCTCGGCGACGGGGCTTCCGGCGCCCTTCGCGTTTGGAGTTGATCCCGGAACCCATCTGGGGGTAGTCGCATACGTCAGCACGAATATCGGATTTATCGTGGACGTGAATCCAAACCTGGACGGGACGGACACGCATACCTGCTTCCTGGCCGGACAAACTCCTCCTTGCGTCATTGCTCCTGTCTCGATCAATACCGGGCCGACACCCAGGGTGGTCATGCAGCCGCAGGTGCCGCTGGCCTACGTGACGCCAGGCGGCGGATTTGGCTCGACATCGGTAGTTGATCTTTTACAGCAGGGAACGAGCGTCAAGATCCTTCCGTTTTCCTCCACCGGGCCGAGCGGCGCGACGCGCACCGCCGGAACTACCACCATCCGTACGCAGACTCCCCACGGGATCAATCCGCTTTTGGGCGGCACGGTGATCATTTCCGGAGTGACAACCAACACGGCAAACTCGAATTTCAATGGAACCTTTCAAATCGTGCAGGTGATCGACCCGTTTACTTTCTCCTATGCACAGACAGGAGAACCGGACGATTCGGAAACGAACACGTCGACCGCTCTGGGCACGGTTCAGTACGGTGTTCCATTCTTTTCCTTCAGCACTTCGTCCAACGTTTCTGGTGCGGCGATCAACCCCGTAACGCGGACATTTGGTTACGCCGACTTCAATCAGACCTCGGCGCAAATCGGGTTTATCAGCACGCTGGATCAGAGCCTGACGTCGCTCTCGCTATCGGCGGGGAGCTGCAACACATGTACTCCGACTCCAGCCGGCGCGCCAGAGCGAGGATTCCGTTCGGTCGCGTTCGATCCCTTCACCAACGTGATGGTGGCGTTTAATCCCAGTGACAATTCCGGGACGAATTTTGCCGGGAATGAGATTTCGCTGATCAATCCGGGAGGCCCGGCGCCAAACGGCTCCACGAATTTCCCCTACCGGATCATTGCGGCAATTGACACTGGCCAAACAGGCACGGGTTCGTATACGCCTACCGGACAAACGGCAGCGGTGCAGGTGTTCGGACCGATGGTGTACGATCCAAAAACAAAATTTGTCCTGGTCGCAAACGCGGGCAGCAATACGCTGACGTTCATGAATCTGGATCCAGCAAACAGTTTCCAGAAGACGCACATTCAGGCGCTGCTGTTGCAAGACAACGTTCCGTCGTACGGTGTGCCGGTGGCCCAGCCCACGCTGGGGTCGCTGGCTCCCGCAAAGACCTGCAGCCTGACGGACCCGAAGCAGCCGTGTATGCCGCAAGCGGTAAGAAGCGGCCAGCCTGCGAATTTGCGAATCCTTGGGCAGGGCTTCACTTCCGGAGGGACACCCGTGGTGCGGCTGGACGGGCAAACAACTATTACGCCTCCAGGGACGACGACCCCAGTTTCGATTCCCGCTCCAACTTCCGTGACGGACAGCGAAATCGATGTGACCATTCCCGCTGCGTTTCTGTTTACGCCGCATGATTACGCGCTCGATGTGCAGTTCAACAGCGGCGGTGCGGTCTCCACATCCAACGCCATCGATTTGCACGTTGTGGGAATTCTGGACATGTCCGGCGCCTGCGCGCCCACGTCCAGTTTCCCGCAAGGACCCGAGGGCGTTGCGATTGACGAATCGCGGCACATCGCGCTGGTTTCCAACTACGCGTGCAACAGCGTTTCTGTGATTGCCATTAATCCGTCCGGCTTTGTGAAATCCGACGGTAGCGTGGCGCCATACGGCACGATTCTTGGCACGGTGCCCGTTGGGAAAAATCCGATCGGCATCGGCGTGATCCCGCGGATGCATCTGGCCGTGGTTGCGAACAACGGAGACGCGCCGGGGACCGCACAGATTATTGACATCACCAATCCGGAGAGTCCCGCAATCGTGAGCTGGTCGGTGACATCCGGAACCACCACGACGACCGCGAACACAGTAACTGTGGGATTCGCGCCGCTGGGAGTGACGATCGATCAGGACCGCGCCCTGGCGCTGGTGTCGAACAGCGGATCGAACACGCTGTCGTCCATCGACCTGACGGTGTTGCTGCCCTCCGACCAGACAACCACTGCGAGCACCACGGGCCACGTGCAGGGTGCTCCCGCAGCAACCATGATTGGACTCAGCGGCCCGCCTTCTGCGATTGCCGTCGATCCCAACCGCGCTATTGCCGTGGTAAGCAGCCTGCAGGGTAACGGCACCAGCGTAACGGGAGGTTTGGACGTGGTTACTCTGTCCACGAATCCTCCCGTCAAGAGTTCCACCGCTTCCGTATCTTCGCTAGCCGCGAGCATCACTGGCATCGTGTACGATCCGGCGCCGGCGACGGCCGTGTTCTACGCCACTTCAACACAGCAAAATGCGATTTATTCGTTCAACCCGGATACAGGCGGAGTCCAGACGATTCGCGTGGGAATTAACCCCTTTTCGGTGGGCTACAACTATCAGACCGGGACATTGCTGACGATCAATTCCACCTCGAATACCAGTTCGGTGGTGGATTCGCAGAACTTGAAGACTCGGCAGACGCTGGGAATCAGCAGCCTTTCCCAGTTCGCCATTGCCGTGGACAATTTCACGAATACCGCCGTGATTGTGGATCAGAACAACAATCGCGTGGTGTTCCTGAATCTGCCGAAGTAGGAAAGAGGCGGCACAGGGCAGTTCGCAGCGCGCACGCCTGTCAGGATAGCGTTGCAGCGGTCTCGATTGCTCAGCTATACTGTTCGCTTTGCGTAGGGCAGTTTAGGCCAGTGGGGGCTGCCAGGCTGTCCAGACGGACTCCCTGCGAGAAAATGCGTTAAAGAAGTCGTTTATTTTTCCCAGGAACTGAAAAAATTTGACCGGTCACCGGTTAAGTATCCAAAGGCTTGCCAATCTCAATGGCGTCGGCCGCCAGGGACGAGGCAGGGCCAAGATGAATAAGGAGAAAACAGTGAATTCGAGAAACATGTTTCGTGTGGCTGGGGCGGCCACGTTGTGCTTGTTGGGAACCGTAACCGTGCGAGCGCAGAGCGCGACGGCGCCGGGTGCAGCAAGCAGCGGCAAGATTGCCGTACTGAACGTCCGCCAGGCAATCGTGACGACGGCGGAAGGGAAGCAAGCGTCGGCGGAACTGCAATCGCAGTTCGCTCCGCGGCAGAGCGAGATGGAAACTCTTAATAAACAGATCAACGATATCCGGCAGCAGTTGGCGGCCAATCAGACCACCTGGAGCGACGAGCAGAAAACCAAGGCCCAGACTCAGGGGCAAAGACTTGCCGCGCAACTGGAACGGAAGAATACCGAATTGCAGGAAGATGTGAACGCGGCGCAGGGCGACGTGGTGGACCGCATCGGCAGGAAAATGATGGAGGTGCTGGACCGGTACGCCCGCGAGAACGGCTACGTGGCGGTGTTCGATTCGTCGGCGCAGAATTCGCCGATTATCTACGCCTCGAACAACGTTGACGTGACGCAGGAAATTATCCGGCTGTATGACCAGCAGTATCCGATCAAGGGCTCGGGCGCTCCGGCGGCCAAGCCGGCTGCCACGCCGAAACCGGCGGCGCCTCCGGCAGCTAAACCGCAGCGATAGTTCGGTCGAATTAAAAACATGGGAAAAGGGGCCGCCGTGAGGCGGCTCCTTTTAGTTTAAGGACTGTTTGTTTCGCCTGCGGGAGAAGCCTGAGTCGAAGGCGGAGGCACGGTTTTCGGCTTTCCAATTTTGTGGTTGGTATCCACTCCAAAGAGCATGTAGTCCGTCAGATAGTGCTTGTGATGGTAGCGGTGGCCGCGGAGTTCCATGTGCATCTCAGCGCTCCAGGGAAGCCACAGTATGGTGTTACCGGCCCAGAAATTCACGGGGCCATAGTCGACGAGCAAGTGATCCCGCGTAAGGCCGAGTATCTGCTTCGGCTCCAGCAAGTCGGTTTCGATGCGAAGGACATCGAAGCTGGCTGAGGAAATCCAGACGCGGCCTTTAAGTAGAATCTGGTAGATCTTTCCATCCCGCCTCCACTCGCGAATTCCTCCTTTGGAATCTTTCTTTTCCTGAAAACGGATTTGCCAGGTAGCCTTTCCTCGAATACTCGCAAGTCCTTCGCACTGATAAACGAATTCATCCCGGGTGGCGGGCTGCAGAATCGAGACGCCGAGGTTGTTGAGGCCGATAGTCGCAAGCGAGGTGGGGAAACTGGAGTCTTTCCCGGAGGAATACCTGTCTTCGTCGAGGAAAAAGGAATCGCCGGCGTACCGATTGACGAAAACGATGTAGGAAAAATCGCGGGATTTGACGGGGCCTGGTCTGCCGAGGCGGTCAATTTCCTGATGCTCGATGTGTTCGGTCGCCGTGAATTTTTCAAAATTCTGCAATTGTGATTTCAGGCGGTGCTCCGCTCGGAGAAGAATTTCTTCCGCGCTGCAAGCAGCGTCCTGTGCCAGCGGGTATTCGCGGCTGTCAATATCCAGAGGGGCCCAGGGGCGCTCGTTGGCCGGCAATAATTCAACGCTTGGAGTGGCGGGGACCGGCAGATTCGCAAGTTGAGCAGACTCCGAGGAGACCGAGGGACGCGGAGCAGAGAGAGAGGCGAGGGTCTTTCTGGCTTCCGCGGCGAACGGATCACCGGGAAACTTATTGGCAAGTTCCTGCAAGGTGGTTTGGGCTGCTTGCAGCTTTCCTTCGGTCAGCTGTATTTGTCCAAGTAGCAGACGAGCACCGGCGCCTTTTTCGTGGGCGAGGTCAACGGCGCGCTGCGCATGGGTTTCCGCCTCGGGCAAACGGCCGGCCTTGGCGTATGCCGAGGCCAGGAGAAGATGGGTGCGCCATCCCGCCCCGTTCTTGAGAAATGCTTTTTCCAGAGTGGCGATGGCAGCAGAAGTTTCGCCATTGCGGAGTTGCAATTCGCCGAGGGCGAGCAAAGATCGTTCATGCGTCGGATCGATTGCCAGGGCATGCTCGAAATCCTGGCGCGCCACGTCAGTGTTGTTCAATCCGAGTTCCGCCGTCCCAAGGAGGTAGCTGATGTCAGGATTGCCCGGCGCCATGCCGAGTCCCTTGGCAAAATGAGCGCGAGCAATTTCGAATTGACGTTTGCGCAGGGCCTCCAGACCTTTGTCGATTTCCCCCTGGAGTTTCGGTGACATAACCAGGCCCTGAGGCTTGGGTCCATGGGAATTCTTATCGGATTCCGGAATCATGTAGATATACACCTGCATGGTTGACCCGACGGCGTTCACAGTGATGTGCTCAGTAGCGGTCTGATAACCTGGGTAGCTCGCTTCCGCCTCATAATCCCCCGGAGCCAACCCGTCGAAGACAGCGGTCGAAGCGTCGCGTGTGGTGGCCGTTTGATTGTAGCTGCCAACGCTCGCGACCAGCGTGACGAGCGTAGCACCGTCCATAGGAACGCCACTGGCGTCGCGGACGTTGACAGAAAGGGTGACTGTGGAAGGATTGAAGCTTTGCTGGCTTCCGCGGCCTCCGCTTGTGGGCCGCTGCGCAAAGGCCGAAGAACCACAAACCAAGAGCATACAAACCACAGCGAGAAGGTCTTTTGAGCGCGTGAACATGTTGGGCCGGACGTAGACCATGGAGACCCTAACGCCGCGGAAGACTTACCGATACAGTACGCAGCAGAAGGTGTGTCGTCAAGCGCTAGCCGAGGCAGAGGGCGCGGCGAGTCGGCAAGAAGTTGGTCATACCGGGAAGTCGTTGCAGTTCGAATTAGTCTTTGTATTCCTTTGAGTTAAACCTGGCTTGCGGCAACCAAAACACTTCTGGGATTCCTGTGAAGCACCGCCGGCCTGCGGCTAAGCCCTAAGGTACCTTGCATTTACCTTGCTCCCGGAATATACTCATTCTTCGCTCTGAATCGGGTCGCACCATGAAGTGGGCGCAAGCCCACTTTTTTG
>Ga0137418_10005872_pt1 | contig 11277 bp, 3 predicted proteins | sample CZODoug3_1_2_16f_FD_122242 | JGI IMG/M metagenome (GOLD analysis project Ga0137418, IMG submission 122242) | Vadose zone soil fungal communities from Angelo Coast Range Reserve, California, USA - CZODoug3_1_2_16fungal (Hybrid Assembly) | ecosystem: Environmental > Terrestrial > Soil > Vadose... | reverse complement strand
TTTGGAGAGGGCTTAGGTCCTACCTCGACGGGAAAGTTGGCTTCATCCCATGGACATGGAGGACTTGGGTATGCCATTATTATTTCCACTCAGCACTGTACACAATGGACGCATTTTTTTTCTCTCTCACTAAGTCTCCATTTTATTTATTTAGTTTATTTTTTTTAGTGCTTTTCTTCTTTTCCATTTTACCTTGTTTTCCTTTTCCTTTCCTTCTTCCATGAATATCTAATAAGCAGGACAGTATGGACTACCTAAGATTTGGGAAGGATATGCTTATGGAAGGGCATGGAACATGGTGGAAAGTATCAATGGTCACATGACTAGGTATTTGGAGACATGTGACAGAAGGAAGGAAGAAATAGAGAACTATGGAATTCCATGGAAAGTCATGGAAGGTTGAAGGAAAAGAAATTGTATATATATATTCACTACTTAGTTACTAAGCAAGCAGATTCTTGGCTTCAGACTTCAGTGTTCTTGTGTGTTTTGTTTGTCTAGTTTTCTTCAGGTTTACCAACAGGCTGGTATTCTGGAGAATAGTGCTATTATCTATCTCATACTCTTGTTACTCTATTTCTCAGCAAGTTTTTGGTTGCTTGCTCATCACCACCTACCTTTAAGACCAAGTCAAGGAGAAATTTAGGACATATTTTCCCCGAACAATCAGGCGACCCCTTGACCAGGAACTGGACCAGGCAGCCTGAGGTATATTGTTTGTTTTACCCCAAACACACTACCATCATCACATCTGGAGCCCACCGCGAGGGGAAATTGTCCACACAGGGAAATTTCTCCTAGACTCCTCTCGAACTCTCACTATCGTCATGTCAAATACCCATCATACTGTGGACCCCTTGTCTGCCGAGACAACGGAGCTCCAATTTTCTCAAGAATCGTTATTTAATGGAGATCACTTAGGGGATCATCATACATCAGGGAACCTGGGAAGTAACTCTCATGGCTCTAACATACCTCAGATACGCGCTCATAGTTTCTATTCATTTCCTCAGGGAACAACTAGGGCAAACCACCATGTATCCACCCCCATTAACTCAGTCCTCACTATGCCCATTCCTGGAACCAAGCTAGCCCCTGAAAAGTTCAGAGGAGACTTCCACAAAGTCAACGAGTTCATTCAGCATTACGAAAGGCTTTGTGCCCAAAATAATGTAATACTCGATGCGGACAAATGTGAGACTCTACTCAGATATTGTTCCAAAAGGGAGAAGCAGACTATCAAGAATATACCTAGCTTCGGTATGAGGTCTTGGGGAAGGCTGAGGGAGGACATCTTGCGACTGTATGATGCAGACCTTGACACTAGAAGGTACAAGGTCAAGGATGTCAGGATATTTTCAAAGAAGCAAAAGGAGAAAAGGATACGCAACCTTTCGGATTGGAAGAAGTACTGTCGAGCGTTCCTCAGGATAGCAGGCTCGCTTCTAAACGAGGAAAAGATCAGTACCAAGGAATATTCAACATATTTCTGGCAGGGGATTCCGAAGGCGCTTCGGAGTAGAATTGAGAACCGACTACTTACGAGGAACCCCGTCCGGGATTTGTCCGAGCCATTTGAAGTAGAAGAGGTCGATACAGCGGCATCGGCAATTCTACAGAGAGATCGATTTGACCAGGTGCTGGACGATTCAGAATCGGAGAAGGAAGACAGCAGTAATGACGAGTCGTCAAGCGGTGACGAGGACGATGAGACATCGGACAGCGAGTCCGAGGATGAGAAAGAGAAACGAAGACGGCGGCGAAGGAAATTCAAGGAGAGTAGTCGACTCTCCAGGAGATCGTCAAGTGAGAAAGCGAAGGAGGATCCTGGAAAGAAAAAATCAGTTGGCGGCTCTCATCGAGAGGTAGAGTCTCTACTCAAGCAAATGAATTTACTCACGCAGGATGATCCGCAGTATGGCATAGCATACTATCGAGCCCTTAAACTGGACCCAGACGTAGCGAAAATTATCGCTGGACCAGCTTTAACACGACCAAATAATCAGTTATATGGACTGCGTAATCCGTCCACTTACCAGGCACAGAGATCCTACATTCCGCCGCCTTCCATGATGACCTCTCAGGGCCCAGTTAACATGTATCGTGCTCCACAGCCTTCGTTTCCTCGAGGCGGTGAAATGATATGTTACGGATGCGGAGAGAAAGGTCACGGGTTGAATAGGTGTCCTGTGATGGAAGAATTGATCAACAAGAAACAGTTGATCAGAGATGTAGGGGGAAGACTAGTCCATGTAGATGGATCTCCAATAAGGAAAATGCCGAGCGAAACGTACCTGCAAGCATATGAACGTGACCAGCGACCCCAGAGTCATCTGATAACGGTGTCAGACGATTGGGAGGAGGTTAGCGAACCTCTGGCAAGTTCCGAGAGCGAGAGGGAGAATGACGAATGGGTCGATCGGGATTGGCTCGACGAGACCGACCGTGAGGACGTGTTTGCGATCCGAAACATTGATTGGACGTTTGCGGCGGATCGCCCTGAAAGATCGATTGCAGCAAGGAAAAGAGAGGTCCTGGATGGAGTGTATCCTCCACGACTAAAAAACCTTGCGCCAGGCAAGGAGAATCGAGTTGTCAATGGCGACACAGGCCGACCAGTTAGAACAGGAAAAGGAGCGGTGCTAAGACCGAATAAAGGAAAGGATCCGGTTCCCGTAGCGAAAAGAGCGAACGAAATAGTACCAGTGGAGGTGGAGAGACCCAGATTCGACGCGAGCAAAGATGATCAGATAGTGGAAGACAAGGCCAAAGAAGGCAAGATCCAAAAGGGGTCGAAAGACGAGTTGCCCGAAGAGGGAAAACTGACCGAAAAGAAGCCAGGGAGACAGTCGGCTATCTCGGAACACGTGAACGTCCTGGGTGTACTCGACCAGGTACTGAACGCTAAAGTGGAGTTGGCTGTTGGAGAAGTTATTGGGGTGTCACGCGAATTATCTGGTCAGCTGGCAAATGCAATTAAATTCAGGGCCCTCAAGTCAATGGAGCCATCAGGACTTACAACTTTATCTGCCCAAGGACTATCCCCAAATAGGACAAAGACCCGCGGGTTATTGATCAAGATAATGATGGAATGTGATGGAAGGCCGATCGAAGCGATAATCGATACCGGATCTCAATTGAATATTGTAAGCGAGAAAGCTTGCAAGTCAAGTATATTGCGACCGATTGATTGCTCGGTGAGCATATCAATGAATGACGCGAATGGAGGCGAAGGAAAGTTGGAGGGATTAGTTCGAGAAGTTCCATTAAGTTTTGGAAGTGTGCGTACCAGGGCAAATTTACACGTAGGAAGGCATGTGCCCTTTGATCTGCTGCTCGGAAGACCCTGGCAACGAGACAATATGGTATCAATTGATGAACAGGAAGATGGAACATACCTCGTGTTCAAAGATCGAGATACTCTGGAGCCGAGGCACAAGGCTTTGGTCACCCCAGATGCTATTGTTTCAAAAAATTGGGACGTCGACCCATCGACTTGGCTCGGAAAGGACGGACCGTATACATTTTATGTCAATAGTGACGCGGCAGGCACAGGAGGAGGCGCATCAAAGATCAAAAGGACACCAATCGCATGGCGTGTATTGCGAAACTTTCCTTATTTGGAAGAATGGGAAGCGCCCGAACTGGAATTGACAGATGATACCCATCCGTCCCTGAAAGAAGTGGAGGAGTGGCTGAGGGAGCCAATGAGTAGAATTATATTTGAAGTCCCAGATTCAATTCTGCAAAAAGAAATAGGTTCAGAGGGGAAGGATATAAAGCCAGGAGAAATTAATCAGAAATCAATTTCTGATTTTTCACAGTCATTTTCCGCTATGCAAATCAAACTCGGCCCCGCTTCTGTCAAACACGAGGCTGAGCTCGCTGCCTTGTTCTCAACTCCGGCTTCTGCTCGATCAGACGCTGAGGCCATTCTCGCTAACTTGAGCCGAGTACCGGTTCCCGAAGTACTTCGAGACCCTCATTTGAGGAATATTGTAGTCACTACTCAAGATGGACTCGTCGTCGGACATTGCATCGATGACTCAGGATTCCCTCGCACAGATCTCATGCTCCTTAACATGGGACTTATCACGCCGAAGAATCCAGAGGAGACCGAGACTTCCGACCTTGATATACAGTACGGGACGGGACTTGTCCATTTCTATCCTAATCTCGGCCGGGAAGCTCCACCTTTTTGGAAGGTTCCATTTCTTATTCCATCCGAGACCGAGATTTCGGTGAGCGCTAGCAAGGAGTCTAATCCAAGTACTGAGTTTGAAATTATTTCCCAAAAGGGAGAGGCTGAGTCAGTTGTCGAGATGGGGGCGCGACCTCATTCTGACTCTATTCCCTCATGTCGTGACGACGCTGACCCAGACTCGGACATCGAGTCCGTCGAGGGCAACGATGAGGTTTATATACCTTGTGCTTCTTGTCTCCATCACCACGCTGGTACCTGCGCCGCTATTGCTCAGGTTTTCGTGCCGTCTGGACGGATTGTCACCAACTGCGGAATCGAGAATCCTAACGTACCAAGGGGATCGACCGACTCCCTCCCTGACCTCGAGGATGTAGAGTCGGATTCTGACGCAGAAGAGGACGAGGAAGAAGGGATCGATCAAGATCGGAGAGGATCGGATTGGGAAGGGAATTGGGAAGAGTTTAAACAAGAAGTCAGGCGCGAAATCGAGGATGAAGAAATGAGCGAACGACTGGCGGAATGGGAATTGTACCAGGAAGGGGTAAGGGAAACTCGTCAGGACGAAGAGACCTCGGAGTCGACTCCACCCATCGACGACGTGCTATTTCAGTATTTTAGGGAACGGGCCACCTCTCCTTCCATGGCCTCTTCAGCCGTTGCTTCCGCTGGCTTTCCTTCTCCTCCTGACTCTCCTACGTTTTTTTTGAATGACTCTCCCGCTGACCGCTTGCACGAGAGGCAGCAGCAGCTCCGAGAACTTCTTCAGACACAGCATCTTGTTATCACCTCGGGCAAGGCGTCTCGTTGTCGCTCTCCTAACGAATACGCAGACTGTGATTCCTCCCCCGAGGATATTCGTTCCAAGACCACGGAGTTTCTTGAAGAAAAAACTAGGATCAGGCAGACTCTCCTCTCGCATGACGCACCGGAGAATTCGGCACTTTTTGCCACCTCGCCTGTCCAGGTCTTTACGGTGCGGGTCTCGCCAACAGCTGTTGAGCAGTTGTTTAATCACCAGACCAAAGTTTGCGCCACTGTCGAGGAAGAAGTAGTCAAGGCCGATAAGATATTGATCGACCTTAAGGAGGAAGAATCGGCGCCCCCACCAGACTATCTGGCGACCGTTCGTCCTGTCTATACCGCAGTCCGATCCAGACTCGGCAAGAGGACACGTTCGGGAGACGAAGACTCCTCGAGCAATTGCAGTTGCGAAAGCGATGAAATCTCCGAAAAGCTGCCATCCCCGACAGACACCGAACCGATCGAATCCATCATGCTGCCGCGCCCACGTCGTCTTCCCAAGCCACCTGTAAATCTTCGCCCAAACCGCTATCGCCAAGCCCATGATATCTTTATCGAAGACCCTCTCGAGTTTAGAGAGCAAGAGCCGGCAATCTGTTTTGCCCCCCATATCATCGCGCTGGCCCGCGATCGAGTATTGTACCCGTATATCGAGACTAATAGGCCTGGACCAGTCACGGACATGTCAGTACCAATTCAGGAGCGCATCTACTACCCATATGCAGACCTCGACGTCCATTACAACGTTCTCAGGACGAAGAAACTTATCATGGTAGATACTAGGACGATGAGAGTCATCTCGCCCCATAGTCCATTGCCGGCAGGGCGGACTGCTATCTTTTCAGTTCTGGCCCCCAGAAATTCGCCCGAAACTCTTATTTTTCCGGGACTCATTTGGCCCAACGGATTTGGTCCAAAGGATCTTCCCCACGTTTCGTCACGCAACTGGGATCAGCGTTTTGACGTCCTCAAGAGGACTCGTCACTCCATTGTCGGATTTATTCAACGCATCAAGGCATGCCTCGCCGATTGGCAACTCGAGGAGATCAAGTCTCCTGAGATTGCCTTATACATTCAAAGGGGAAATCAGCTTGCCGAAAAACATTTCGACCGGGAAATGTTCTTTCATATCATCCACCCCACTTTCAACCCTCTCATTACCCGCCAAGAAGCAGTGTTTCTGCGAGGTGCAGCTTACTCCTTGCACAGGTTTCATCACGACGATGTCGCCTACGCGATCGACAGTATGCTTCGTTCCCCCCAGCTCGACGTTCATGTTTGCGTCAATTTGCTGGCGTGCGGAAGCCTTGATGACCCTCGTCGTGAGCATGTCGGATGGAAATTTCTTGAGGAATACGAAAGGTCGGCACAGGGGGATAACTTCGCCGACAGTGACCTCGCTAATTAGGAGGAATACTCCGGGTAAGTGCGCAATGGCCCGGAACCCTTTATTTCAAGCCCGAACTTATGTATTTTTCCAGGCTGGAGTAATCTCTGCGACACCGTGTGGCGCGTCGAGATCTATTCCCAGTCTAGGAAAAGTTTATACCCGTGTATTACAATTGGCCGCCATGGACTCGTGTATTAATGGCCATCGCTTCTCCCATCATTACCAGTTTCGTTACGGATACCGCGATCCGTTATCAATTATGAATGTATCAACCCTGATACGGACTATCTCTTGTCGCATCTCGTTATTCCTATGTCCGGTGTATGTTGGCCGAGGTTCCATGTTTTCGTCATCATTTATGATCGCCAGGATGTTATATCGTATCGTTTACCTTGGAGTATCTATCTTGCGAAGTCTCGCAACGTTAATTTTCACTCTCGGATTGCTTTCAATTCTACTAGCAATCAAATATGGTTTAATTTATTTTCAAAATTGGGGTACTGAAGCTCGAAGAACATGTCATGGAGCACCACCAGTGTATGACAGTAATTCGGAGTGTTACCTGGTATCACCATTCAAGGAGGAGGGACTTCGTGTCAAAGGTCAGAAGCCGAGGATGGGGATATCTCGGTCAAGTGGCCACAAGCCATTTAACTATGGTTTGCGGCAGAACAAATTGCATTACCAACAAGAAGTAGAGGGCTTCGTGAAAGGCGAAGATGTAGTTTTGATTATGGAAGGGGATGAGGAAAGCTTAGTGCATGCCCGCTCATTCACCGCTTATAAACCAGTGGATAGGCGAGTCAGACCAATATCTGGAATATTTCCCCAGGAGGCTTTAGTGCGTCGGACATTTCCACATGACCCTCTAGAGGGATTGCCAATTTTATCAAAAAATCCTCCTGAATTTGTACCTACCAAGAAATTGACTCATGAACGACTGGAGTCAATGAGAATAAATTCTCAAGGATTCCTATGGCCTGAGGAGGAGAAGTTGTTTACTCAAGTTTTGGTCGCAAATGAGGAGACACTAGCTTTCGAAGAAACAGACAGAGGCACATTGCGGGAGGATTATTTCTCTCCTTACATAATGCCTACCATTCCCCACTCAGCATGGGAGGAAAAGAATATTCCTATTCCACCAGGAATCAAGGATAAGGTCATAGAGCTTCTAAAACAAAAAATGGATGCAGGAGTCTACGAGCATTGCCAATCAGCTTACCGATCAAAGTGGTTCTGTGTGTTGAAGAAATCGGGAAAGTTGCGGATAGTCCATGACCTCCAAGCACTTAACGCAGTGTCTATCCGAGATGCAGGGGGACCTCCAATCCTAGATGACTTTGTTGAGCCCTATGCAGGACGTCAATGCTATACAGTATTTGACTTGTTTTGGGGATTTGATGCTCGAAAGGTGGACCCAGAAAGTCGCGATCTCACCGCTTTCGCGACCCCTCTAGGGTTACTTAGGTTGACAAGCATGCCCATGGGATATACGAATTCACCAGCAGAATTCCAGAAGTGCATGGTATTCGTCCTTAGGGATGAAATTCCGCAGGTGGCAAACATATTTATCGATGATCTGCCAATAAAAGGACCAGCTACGACCTACCCTGATGCAGATGGGAATCCGGAAACACTTGTGGAAAATCCAGGGATTAGAAGATTTATCTGGGAACATGCAATAGATGTTAATCGCATCATGCATCGGATAAAGCAGGCTCATGCTACCTTTTCTGCCACGAAGATTCAGCTATGCTTACCTAGGGTGACCATAGTCGGACAAGTGTGCACTCCAGAGGGAAGGCTTCCAGAGGATACCAAGGTGCAGAAGATTTTAAACTGGCCACTTCCTTCAAATACATCACAGGTTCGAGGATTCTTAGGGCTTTGTGGAACCGTCAGAATATGGATCCAGGGATATTCACAAATGAACCGAAAACTCACCGAGTTGTACAAGAAAGACGAAGAGTTCATATGGACCCAGCCCAGGATAGAAGCTTTTGAAGCTCTCAAGAAAGCAGTTTCCTCAGCTCCAGCATTAAAGTCGATAGACTACAGTTCAGATTTGCCTGTGATTCTAGCAGTGGATACTAGCAAGGATGCTGTAGGAATTGTTTTATTGCAGATGGACAAGGAAGGGAAGAGAAGACCTGCCCGATATGGATCAATTCCACTGAGCACAGTGGAATCCAAATATAGTCAGCCAAAGTTGGAACTATATGGACTTTATCGAGGACTTCGTGCTTTTCGACTCCACCTGGTAGGAGTAAAGAACCTCATAGTTGAGGTAGATGCCAAATACATAAAGGGGATGCTAAATGCACCGGATCTACTCCCAAATGCAGCCATGAATCGATGGATTCAGGGAATAATGCTTTTCGATTTCGTTTTAAAGCATGTTCCAGGAAGAACACACCTAGCCGCGGATGCACTTTCGAGGCGACCAAGAGGAGCAGGAGAAGGCATAGAAGAAGAGGATGATGATTGGCTGGATGACATAGCACTTTATATTGGGTTGCCAGGAGTTCCATCTAGGTTGCTCGGAACCATGCCTAATGTTTTGGGCATTGAAGCCAAGGGGCTTCCCTCCTATGTATTTGCTAGGACGATTCGTCTGGACGAGAGCCTGAAAGATATTCACAAGTTTTTGGCAACACTGGAAGTCCCCCAGTTTGATTGTATCCAGGATCAAAGACGGTTTATCCAGAAGGCTACCCAGTATCTAGTCAAGGATGGGAGACTGTGGAAACGACGAAAGAAGGGGACCCCACTGTTGGTTATTCTTGACCATACTCGAAGGATTGCTATCCTAAACCAGGCACACGAGGGTCTAGGACACAGAGGAGAGCAAGCAGTATTTGAAACAATTAGGGAAAGGTATTTTTGGCCGCACCTCAGACAGGATGTTCGTCATCATGTCCATTCCTGTCACCCCTGTCAAGTCAGAAGCACTGTAAAAATGAAGATTCCGGTGACAGTATCTACTCCTGCTACTATTTTCACCAAGATATACGTTGATGTCATGGACATGACCGAGTCGACCCAGGGTCACAAATTTATAGTATGTGCCAGAGATGACCTGTCAAGAGCTACAGAATGTAGGGCCTTAGTGAAAAATGACTCACTCTCCCTGATGCGATTCTTCTGGGAGCAAATCTACTGCCGGTATGGAGCTGTAGGAGAAGTGGTCACTGATAATGGATCAGAAGTGAAGGGAGCTTTTGCTGAGCTACTTCGGCGACTCAGTGTTCCTCAGGTCCGGGTATCACCTTACAACAAACAGGCGAATGGAGTTGTGGAGAGGGGGCATTTTATTCTGAGAGAGGCAATAATGAAGTCAGTAAAGTACAGGAAAGAATGGCCTACCAAGGTTCATCTAGCTGCATTTGCGGATAGAGTAACAGTGAGCAGGGCTACAGGTTACTCTCCCTATTACCTCCTCCATGGAACGCACCCTATATTGCCAATGGATTTAGCAGATGCAACATTCCTAGTGGACGGTTTCCTCACAGGAATTTCTTCAACAGAGCTCTTGGTCCTAAGGATGAAGCAGTTGGAAAGGAGAGAAGAAGATATAGAGGCTGCTGCCAAGGCCTTGAGGAAGGCAAGGTTCAAGTCAAAGGAAGAGTACGAGTGGAAGTATAGGAGGAGAATGAGAAGGGAACATTTTAAGCCAGGGGATTTAGTCCTGTTGCGGAATACGGGAGAAGAAATGAAGATGAATAGGAAGACCAAACCCAGATATCTCGGTCCTTACGAGGTGGATAGGAGAACCAAAGGAGGATCATATGTGCTAAAAGAATTGGATGGGACCATGCTCCGGGAAGGAGCAGCTGCCTTTCGCCTACTTCCATATGTATCCCGATATGACAAGAAGGTTTTGAAGACCATCGCGGAAAGGGTAGCCGATGAAAGAGAGGAATCCGGATCGGAGGACGATTGGCTGACCAATTCAGAGGGGAGTGATTACGAAGGATCAGATGAAGACGAGTTTATTCCCTAATGGGATTCACTATCATTTTATTTATATTCCTTTTCTTTTCAAATCTTTCTTAAAAAATTGTTTATTTATTCGTCGCTCAGGACTGGTAACCGGGGTCGGTTACAGTTTTTTAGTTCTGGGTGGGTGTCATACTTTGAAACGGTTTTGTTCTCAGTTGTGATTTTATGTACCTTATTTATGTAATTTGTTTAGGAAGACTATTTATTGGAGATTGGAGAAGGAGACATGTAGGTAGCAAAAGTTGCAAGGAGAAGGAAAGAGGATAACAGATCTGGTGATCGAGAGTGGAGATCTGATCGGAGATAGACGTCACTACAGGAAACCGAAGCACTGGTAGACTAAGAATTGGGGACCTACATTCAATTAGGAATAGACGCCACACTGCAGGCACATCACTCAGGTGTCTAGAAATCAAACCCAAACCAACTCCATCGACATTCACCCCCCCATATTTTCTATCCCAATGCCTTTTGACAACGACAGGGTTCAGGAGGATTCCACAGCTGCACCATTTCGCACCATGACTGGTACTGTCAGGGAACCGGTCGACCTTCAAAACCCTCCACCTTCCCCCATCCGAGATTTAGTTACCACACCGGTCGAGAATCCATCCACCGATTTCACGAGTCAGTTGACGAAGCAGCTGACACATGAAATCAGTTCACGCAAATCTGCCTATGGTCTAGCATGTGCCCTTGCAGAGTCAGCTGTGCGGAATGGACACACATTTGTTGCTGAGGAGGATTACGAGGATTATACAGCACAGTCCCCATTCCACCAGGCAGAGAATTGTCGGACTGCGGCTTGGGTAGTTCTGTACCGAGGGACTCTAGGTAGACCCCCATTTCGTGGAAGGGATATGATTGGTCCAGGATCGAA
>Ga0137418_10005871_pt1 | contig 11279 bp, 8 predicted proteins | sample CZODoug3_1_2_16f_FD_122242 | JGI IMG/M metagenome (GOLD analysis project Ga0137418, IMG submission 122242) | Vadose zone soil fungal communities from Angelo Coast Range Reserve, California, USA - CZODoug3_1_2_16fungal (Hybrid Assembly) | ecosystem: Environmental > Terrestrial > Soil > Vadose... | reverse complement strand
TGCAATCGGTGGAAATCCGTCCTCGTGTCAGCGGCTACATCGACCGCATCGGCTTCGAGGAGGGGGTGCGGGTCAAAAAGGGTCAGATCTTGTTTCGCATCGACCCGCGGCCGTTCCGTGCCGAAGCGGAGCGGCAACTGGCCGCCCGCACCCGCGCGCTATCGGAACTGGATCTCGCCAAGGCAAATCACGCCCGCGCGCACCGCTTGATCGGAGAAAACGCCATCTCGCGCGAAGAATTCGAGCGCCTTTCGAGCGCCGACGCCGTCGCCGCCAGCGATTTGGCGGCAGCAAACGCCGCGCTAGACGCCGCCAAGTTGAATCTCGAGTTTACGGAAGTTCGCGCACCGATCGACGGGCGCGTTTCCCGCGCATTGATTACGCAGGGCAATCTGGTGTCCAGCGACAGCCTGCTGACCACGATCGTCTCGGACGACCCGGTCTATGCGAGTTTCGATGCCGACGAGCAGACATTCCTGCGCTATAGCCGGAATGCCGCAAACCGCACCGCCGGCGAGGACCCCGTCTATATGGGTCTCACCGACGAGAAGGACTTCCCGCATCGCGGCCGTCTGAACTTCGTCGACAATCAGGTCGACCGCAAGACCGGAACCATCCGCACCCGCGCTGTGTTCGCCAATCCCGACGGAATCTACACCCCGGGACTGTTCGTGCGCATCCGGCTGGTGGGGCGCGATACGCGCGACGCCGTCCTCATCGACGGCAGCGCGGTCGGTACCGATCTCGGCAAGAAGTTCGTGTTCGTACTCAAGAACGACAGCACGGTCGACTACCGCGGCGTGACCTTAGGCCCCGACGTTGATGGACTCCGGGTGGTGGACAGCGGGCTCGGGGCAGGGGAGGTCATCGTCATCAACGGCCTGCAGCGCGTGCGGCCCGGCGTATCGGTCTCCCCGACCAAGGTCGTCATGGATATGACCCGGAATGGCCTGCGTCAGGTGGCCGCCGTCGAACCGGACGGCTCAGCGGGCAAGGCATCGCCGGCGCACGGACGCGACGTCACGGCGCGCCTCTCCCATTGAGTATCGCATCGGCCACGGCGGAGTCCTAGTCCATGAAACTTGCGCAGTTCTTTATTTCACGCCCGATCTTCGCGGGGGTACTGTCGTCGATCATTCTGATCGCCGGTCTGATCGCACTGCCGAATCTGCCGATCAGCGAATACCCCGAGGTGGTCCCGCCGACGGTGGTGGTAAAGGCCAGTTATCCCGGCGCGAACCCGGAGGTCATCGCCGACACCGTCGCGTCCCCGTTGGAGCAATCGATCAACGGCGTCGAGAACATGCTCTATCAGTCGTCGCAGGCGACCGCCGACGGCGTCATGACGCTGACCATCACCTTCAAGCTCGGCTCCGACGTCGACAAGGCGCAGGTGCAGGTGCAGAACCGCGTGGCGCAGGCCCTGCCGAAATTGCCGGAGGAAGTGCAGAGGCTCGGCGTCACCACCAACAAGGCATCGCCGGATCTCACGATGGTGGTGCACCTGTTTTCGCCTGGCAAGCGCTACGACATGCTGTATCTCTCGAACTTCGCGCAGCTGCGCGTGAAGGACGAACTCGCGCGGCTCGACGGCGTCGGTGACGTGCAGATCTTCGGTGCCGGAAACTATTCGATGCGCGTCTGGCTCGATCCCGACAAGGTTGCCTCGCGCAATCTCACGGCAGGCGACGTCGTCAAGGCGATTCGCGAGCAAAACGTGCAGGTCGCGGCCGGCGCGCTGGGCGCGCCGCCGACTTCAAACAGCGCCGACTTTCAGCTCTTGGTCAACACCAAGGGACGCCTCGTGACCGAGGCCGATTTCGGCGCCATCGTGGTCCGGGCCGGCGATGCGGGTCAGATCACGCGTCTGCGCGACGTGGCCCGCATCGAGCTCGGCGCCGACACCTACGCATTACGGTCCTTGCTCGACAACCAGCCCGCGGTAGCCATCCCCATCTTCGCGCGCCCGGGCAGCAACGCCATCGCCATCTCCACGGCGGTGCGCGCCAAGATGCAGGAGCTCAAGCGAACCTTCCCGGCGGATATCGACTACACCGTCGTCTACGACCCCACCGTATTCGTGCGCAGTTCCATCGAGGCCGTGGTACACACGCTGTTCGAGGCGATTATTTTGGTGGTGATCGTCGTCATCGTTTTCCTGCAAACATGGCGGGCATCGGTGATCCCCTTGATCGCAGTGCCGGTCTCTCTCATCGGCACCTTTGCCGTCATGGACCTGTTCGGCTTTTCGCTGAACGCGCTCAGCCTGTTCGGGATGGTGCTCGCGATCGGCATCGTGGTCGACGACTCCATCGTGGTCGTGGAAAACGTCGAGCGCAACATCGAAAGGGGATTGAGCCCGCTCGACGCGACCCGTCAGGCCATGAAGGAAGTGACCGGACCCATCGTCGCGACCGCGTTGGTGCTTTGCGCCGTGTTCGTACCGACCGCCTTCATCAGCGGGCTCTCCGGACAATTCTACAAGCAGTTTGCCCTGACCATTGCCATCAGCACCGTGATCTCGGCCTTCAATTCATTGACGCTGTCGCCGGCGCTGTCCGCGGTGTTGTTGAAGCCGCGGGGCGCCGCGCCCGACCGGTTGCAGCATCTGATCAATCGTCTGCTGGGATGGTTCTTCCGCCCCTTCAACCGGCTTTTCGCGAACGCTTCCAGCGGCTACCTGCGCGGCGTGGCGCGAATCGTGCGTGCCGGCGGCATCGCGCTTACGGTATACGGCGGGTTGATCGGTCTCGCGTGGCTGGGGTTCGCGTCGACGCCGACGGGCTTCGTCCCCGCGCAGGACAAGCAATATCTGGTCGCCTTTGCGCAGCTTCCCGATGCCGCCACGCTCGACCGGACCGAGGCGGTCATCAAGCGGATGGGCGAGATCGCCTTGAAGCAGCCGGGTGTGGCGAACGCCGTGTCGTTTCCGGGCCTCTCGATCAATGGGTTCACCAACAGCCCGAACTCGGGGATCGTGTTTACGCCCTTGAAGCCATTCGATGAACGCAGGGGCCGGGGGCAGTCCGCCGCTGAAATCGCCGCCGCGCTCAACCAGAAATTCGCGGGCATTCAGGATGCGTACATCGCGATTTTCCCGCCGCCGCCCGTGCAGGGCCTTGGCACCATCGGCGGCTTCCGCCTGCAGGTCGAGGATCGCGGCAGCGCGGGCTTCGAGGAGTTGTACAAGCAGAGTCAGAACCTCATCGCCAAGGGCAATGCCACGCCGGGTCTCGCGGGGTTGTTCTCGAGCTTCCAGATCAACGTCCCGCAGATTCGCGCCGATGTGGACCGCGAGAAGGCGAAATCTCAGGGCGTCGACCTGCAGAATCTGTACGACACCATGCAGATCTATCTTGGTTCCCTGTATGCGAACGATTTCAACCGTTTCGGACGCACCTACCAAGTCAATGTGCAGGCCGAACCGCAGTTTCGATTGCAGGCCGAGGACATCGTCAAACTCAAGACCCGCAACGCGGCCGGCGACATGATCCCCTTGAAGTCCTTCGTCAACGTTGAATCGAGTTCGGGGCCGGACCGCGTCATGCATTACAACGGTTTCGTGACCGCCGAGATCAACGGTGCAGCGGCGCCCGGCTTCAGCACGGGACAGGCGCAGAAGATCATGGAGGACCTCGCCCACCGTGAGCTTCCAAACGGAATGACCTTCGAATGGACCGAACTGACCTACCAGCAGATTCTGGCGGGCAATACCATGATCTATATATTTCCGCTGGTGGTGCTGCTGGTGTTCCTGGTGCTGGCCGCCCAGTACGAAAGCCTGGCGCTGCCGCTGGCCGTGATCATGATCATGCCCATGGTGCTGCTGTCGGCGATCCTCGGCGTGAAGCTGTCCGGCGGTGATAACAATATCTTCACGCAGATCAGCCTGATCGTTCTGGTCGGCCTCGCCAGCAAGAACGCGATTCTGATCGTCGAGTTCGCTCGCGACGCCGAGGCGCACGGCGCCTCGACCCTGCGGGCCATCTTGAAGGCGGCTCACCTGCGATTGCGGCCCATCCTGATGACGTCGTTCGCCTTCATCATGGGCGTCATTCCGTTGGTTCTGAGCAGCGGCGCCGGCGCGGAAATGCGCCATGCCATGGGCGTGGCGGTGTTCGCCGGAATGCTCGGAGTGACTCTGTTCGGCTTAGGTTGGACGCCGGTTTTCTACTACCTCGTGCGTGGTTTGCGACGGCGCGCCGCCCGGCGTGCCGCACCGCCCGCGCTGGATGCGGTAGCGCAGCACTCTCACTGATTGCCAAATCACTCAAAGGAATTCAAATGAGCAAGATCGCACTCATCACCGGCGCAAGCCAAGGGACCGAACGGCGCATACATCCACCTGGGCGAACCGCTGCCGTGGTGAGTAATCGTCCCGCTGTTGTATTCGTCGCCTCACTGGCGCTCGCGGCCTGCGCCGTGGGGCCTGACTTCAAGCCGCCGGCCACGCCGCCGGCGAAGTTGGTCAACGCCTACTCCGCGGACAGGAGTCCGTTGGTGACGCAATCAACGGACGGCCTGTGGTGGCAGCAGTTCGACGATCCGGTGTTGAATGAGCTGATCGCGGGGGCACTCGAATCGAACCTGGATCTCGCATTGGCCGTCGATCGCGTGCGCGCCGCCCGGGCTGCGTTCTCCGGCGCCGAACTCGACTATGCGCCCCATGTACCGGTCACAGCCGGTTACGCGCATGCGAAGGAACAGCAACCCGGATTCGGCAGTCAGCGCTTCAACGCCGAGAGCTACACCGCGGGGTTCGACGCCGCGTGGGAATTGGATCTCTTCGGTCACGTGCGCCGCTCGGTCGAGGCCGCGCGCGGCGATCTTGCCGCCGAACAGGAAGACTTGCAGAATGTGCGAATCACTGTCGCTGCCGAGGTGGCGCGCAACTATTTTTCCCTCCGCAGCACGCAACAGCAGATTCAGGTCGCGCACGACAATCTCGCCAATCAGCAGGAAGCCGTACGCCTGACCTCGGTGCGCTACGAGTCGGGCCGCGGCACGGAGTTGGACGTGCAAAGCAGCCGCGCCCGGCTGAAGGCCACCGAAGCCACGCTGCCGGTGCTCGAGACCGCTCAGGCGGCCGCCCGATACCGCCTCGCGGTGCTGCTCGGCTTGCATCCGGGCGCTCTCGACATGAAGCTCGAGCCGCGCGCGGCGGCTGCGTACGCGAAAGCCCTGCCGATCGGCAGCGACGGCCAGGATGCCGGCAACCTGCTGCGCAATCGGCCGGACGTTCGCGAGGCCGAGCGGCGGCTCGCGGCGGCCACCGCACGCGTCGGGGTCGCCACCGCCGATTTATTCCCGCGCGTAACCGTCACTGGATTCGTGGGCTTCTTGTCCGGTGATTTTGCTCACCTGTTCAGTTCCTCCGCGGGAACGGATGCGCGTGCCTGGTCGATCGCGCCTTCGGTGAGTTGGCCCGCCCTCGATTACGGGTCGGTCAAGGCACGCCTTCGCGCAAGCCGCGCCAATGCCGACGGCGCATTCGTGAACTACGAAAAAACCGTGCTCAATGCGTTGGAGGAGACCGAGAATGCCTTCGTGGGCTATCGCGAGCAGCAATCGCGCCTCAAGAGTCTGATCGAGCAAGCCGAGGCGTCGCGCCGCGCACAGGAATTGGCGGCGGCTCAATATCGAGAGGGCGTAACGGACTTTCTGACGCTGCTCGATGCACAGCGGACGCAGCTTACGGCCGAGAGCGCCGTGGCCGAAGCCGAGGGCGACGTCAACATCGGCGTGGTCGCGATCTACAAAGCGCTGGGCGGGGTGGGGCAACCCCATGGCCCTCTGCTCGTGACCCGGTAGGCGCGCCGGTTGCGCGGGGGATCAGGTCCTAAAAGAACTCGTACTCCAGCTGCAGCAGCCAGGTCTGCCGTGGTGCCGCCGCGTTGATTCCGGCCACCATGCCGATACGATACTCCAAACTGCCCGTGGTGCCGGGAATATGGCGCTCTCCGGAGGCGATGGGGCCGGCCTGATAGGCGTGATCGCCCGGCCGCCCGTACGCCTCGATTCCCGGACGAAAGGCCTGCGACACCGCGTAGGTGCCCGAGTAGCTGTAACGAAACCCGTAATGGCCGTCGGCGCCGCTGCCGACCTCCTTTTCCCAGATCAAATTTGCGGTGTGCGTGAAGCGGCCCGCCGTCTTTTCGATCAATGGTCCGAACTCGACCGCATTCAAAAGGCCGGCGGCGATGTTGTGCTCGAACGCGGCAAGAAATCCAAAGTCCGCCACATACTTGCCCGGTGGAGTCAATTGAAAGGTGTTCTCGAACTCGAAGCCTTTGAAGTAGCCGCGGGTGTCCGGGGTTTTCTCGAATTCCGCCACATAGAATTCCGGCTTCCACCAGTCGGTGACTCCGTAAGCAATGGACAGTTCGGCGGCGCTGCCGCCCAGGTCCGAACGCGAATCGGCATAGCGATAGCCGCGCAGTTCGACTTCGCTCTGCGAGGCGAAGACATGCGGCGAATACACGATGAAGTCGTCGGCCCGCGCCGCGCCGGCGGCTGCTAACAACCCGACGCAGACCGCGACTCCAGACGTAAGGCTCAGGGCAGCGCCTCGTGGCTACCTTCGCGAGGAACTGGGGACGCCGCCGGCGAGGGCGCCGACGCTCGGCGCTGCTGCCAGAGGAGGCCTGCCACCAGCAGCGCGGCGGTGGCCAGGTAAAAGACGATTTGGACACCGGCGGGTGCGGCTTTGTAGCCGATCAAAATCCCCAAGGTCCTGCCGAGCAGTGAATCATCCGATAAGAGATGAGACGTATTCCATATCTGGCTGCCCCAGGTGGGCAATAGATCGCTCTGCACGAGGAACCCGGCGGCGGTCGATGCGAGTCCCGCGGCCAATAAAATCAACATGGCGTTGGTGACGCTGAAGAAGTGCTTGATCGGGATCCGGAGCAGGCCAAAATAGAGGGCGAAGCCCAGTATCGCGCCGGCGCCGACGCCGAACGCAATACCGACCGCAAGTCCCCCGCGTCCGATTCCGCCGGCGGCCATCCCGTAAAGAAACAGTACGATTTCCGAGCCCTCACGCAGCACCGCAAGCGCGACGACGGTGAGCAGCAGGGTCAGCGAACGGGCGCCCGCTTTCACCGCGCCGCCGACGGACCGCATGTGTTCGGACAACTCGCGTCCATGTGAGGACATCCAGACTACGTGCCAGCCGATCATCACCACCGCCGATAGGAGCACGCCGGCATTGAAGATATCCTGTCCGGCACCGCCGGCGAGAGTCGCGATGTAGTCCGCACCCACGGCCACCAAGAGCGCTCCCATCACGCCGAGCCCGATGCCGCCGAGCACGAATGACCCCCGCCGCGGCACCCCGCGTGTCGCAGCGCAGACCACAGAAATGATCAGTGCCGCTTCCAGCACCTCGCGAAACACGAGCAGGGCGACGGCCGGCATCCGCTCACTCCACGATCAGCCGGCCTTGAGCCGTGTCACGGTGGAAGTCGCCGAAGAATCCGTAGGTGCCCGCGTGCAAGGGCCCCACATAGACGACAATGCTGCGGTTCCCCAGCACCACCGTTTCACGATTGAAATCGGTGCTCTCGAACTCCTCCGGCGTCGCATCCGCGTTCGTCACGCGAAGTCTGAACTTGGTGCCGGCCGGCACCTTGAGTTCGCTGGGCTGATAGACGTGATCTTTGATCACCAGGGCGAACTCCGGCATCTCGGCCGCCGTTGCGGGGCCGCCCCAGGCCAGTGCGGTGATTGCCGCCACCGGCAGTAGAAACCTCATGACCGGCTCCATGGAAGAACGTCATGCGAATGATAATCGTTCTTATTCGCATTGTCAATGCTGCCCGCCAAGCGCCGTGGCCGTCAGGAGTGGCCGTGCCGGTGGTGCAAGTCCGGGTAGTGCGGATGCTCATGCGTGAGGATGCCATGGCGGTGTGCATGCGCGTGGGGTTCGGTTCCGTCCCACGGAAAATCGTGCTCGTGCTGGTGATGTGCGTCGTGGACGTGCGGGTGCGCGTGAGTGAGCGCTTCGTGGCGGTGCTCGTGCACATGGCGTTCGGTCAAGTGGAGCGCCACACCGGCAGCCATCAGTAGGGACGACAACCAAAAGCCCGGCGGCATTGGTTCACGCAAGACGATCAGCGCGACCGCCGCACCGAGAAAGGGAGCGGTCGAAAAGTAGGCGCCCGCCCGGGCCGACCCGAGGCCCCGCAGCGCCAGAACGAACAGCACGAGGCTTACTCCATAGCCCAGCAGGCCGATCGCCATTGCGGCTGATATCATCGCGGGCGGCGGAAACTGCGCCCCCAGGGTCAATGCAAGCACCAAATTGGTGGTGCCGGCGGCGAGCCCTTTCGTGCCGGCAATGAAATCCGCGTCGGCCGACGATACCTTTCGCGTGAGATTATTGTCGATTCCCCAACAGAGGCAGGCGCCGGCGATGAACAGGGCGCCACGAATCGTTGCCGGCGCCTCGTTTCCTTGCGGCCAGACCAACACCGCGCCCCCGGCGACGATGAGGGCCATCCCAAGGACCAGGCGTCGGTCGGCATTTTCGCGAAATACGATCCAGGCGATGAGCGAGGTCAATACGGCCTCGAGGTTCAGCAGCAGGGACGCGCTCGAACCTGAGGTCTGGGTCAGTCCATACATCAACAACACGGGTCCGAGCAGGCCGCCCGCGACAATCGCGCACAGAAACCATCGCCAATCGCCGGCCGGCATCTTAGGCACGCCCAGCCGCCGGTCACGCAGCAGGCGGATCGTCCACAGTCCGATTCCACTGCCGAGATACAGGAATCCAGCCAACAGCACCGGGGGGATGTCTACGCTAAGAATCTTTGCGAAGGGAGTGCTTGCCCCGAACAACAATGCGGAGAACAAGGCGGCGACGATGGAGGTGCTCGAACTCGTCACGACAGTTGGATCATTTTTTGGCCGCGACGACTCGAATCATGCCGGCAAGCCCCGGTCCGGTCCGAACGGATAAACCCGTACACCAGAGCCAGGTGCGTTCTGTAGTGCTCGGCAACGGTTGCCATGTTCCTAATGATACCTTGTGCGGTCGCAAGTTGCTCCCGATGGCCGGCGCCGCACCCCTCCGGGGCGTCGGAGCATCCCGCCGGTTGGAGTAGACTGCGGCGGGACTGTCGATCAGAAGCCACCGAAGGAATGATTCATGTTCGCCGAACTGCCGGGTTCCGCAAAAGCCTTTTACAATTCCATCATGGTGGAGTCGCTCAATGCGCTCAAGCTCAATACGTTCTTCGATAACTTCGACGCGGCGAGATTCAATTTAGATGGAGTCGATCGCTCCAAGCTGTTCAACTCCAGCGATCATGCGTTCTATTTCGAGTGGTTCTTTCGGAACATGGAGAATTTGTTTGCAGCCTACTCGCTGCTCGCCGATGAGAACTCCAAGCGGCTATATTTGCATCTGATCGCCTTCAGGCTGGCGGGACACTTCAGCGTGCGGTTGCCCGTCGGTTTCGCCGACAAGGCCGAGGAGCTCGCGGAGTTCACCGCCGCAGCGCATTCGAGTCCCAGCGAACTGCCCACGAGCGGCATGTTCGGCGGATTGAAGCATTTCGATTTCGAATACAAGAACGAGCACTATGTCGTCGATTGCACGAGCCTCGAATACTATTTGGTGCGGCGGCAGTACTTCTACGAGCAGGGCGGCGTCAAAATCGCCCCTTCGAGCGGAGATGTCGTGATCGACGGCGGGGCGTGCGTGGGCGACACGGCCGCCGTCTTCTCCAGCGCCGTCGGTCCCGAGGGCCGCGTGTTTTGCTTCGACCCCGTGGCCGACCACATAACGATCCTCGGATACAACGTCAAACAGTTCCCGGTTGCCAACGTGCAGATCATGCCGTACGGCCTATCGGACAAAAACATCGCCGCCGACCCGATCGTACTCAACCGTTACGCCCCGGGCTTCAGCTCCGGCAACCAGGCGGTGCCGCTGCGCTCGATCGACAATATGGTCCATACCAAAGAGCTGCCGAAGATGAATTTCATCAAGCTCGATGTGGAAGGCGCCGAATTGGAGAGCCTGCGGGGCGCGCGGGAAAGCATTCGGCGTTTCAAGCCGAAGCTGGCGGTGTCGCTCTATCACAAACCGAATGACCTATTCGAGATCGTCGCATTCGTGAAGGAGAATTTTCCATTCTATTCCATGTACATCGACCACTACACGATACACGGTGAAGAAACGGTTCTCTACTGCAAGCCATGAATCGGCGGCGTCCGCCCTCAGGGATTCGCGGAAATTTATTTTACGGGCCGGCGGTTGTTTTTATCGATCGGCAACGTCTAAATCCGAACAGCTTGAAAAGCTGGGACGACGGACCAGGGAGCGATTGTTGTCGCCTAGGGGTGTGACCTGATGGAAACGTGGCGCGGCCATTTTCCGATTACCAATTTCGTGCTGCATGCCTTGCTCAAAAAGCGGGCTGGCGCCGATGTCGCCGGCTTCTCGAGGGCGGAGGCTGTCCTGTTGACGGCATGTCAATTTTGGGCGGCGGTGGCAACGCATGAACTCGCCCTATACCTCGCTCCGGACCCCGTGCAGAGACTGCTCCTCGCATTCGAGGCGTATTCAGAGATCGGAGCTGTTCGGGTCGCCAGCGCCTTGCGCGTGGTGCTGGGAGACCGCCCGGAAGTGCAGTCATCGACGTGGTTGCGGCAACAGGCTGTCGACCTTGAGGCACGTCTCTTGGATACCGAAGATGCGGTCGATCAATTGATTGCGCAATTTGCTTCGGAGCATTTGGAGGAGCATTCAGCGGAGAAGCAGCCCGGCAGCGAATATCCAGAGTCGCTGGCCAAACCTACCCCGATGGATGATGCCGCTACTGACTAACTCATCGGCCGTCAACCGTCGTGCGACCGCACCAGATGCTGCGGCGTGATGCTTGGAGTACCGCGATTCCGCCGATGAACGTACGTCGATTCGGCGACAATCGTCTTCCCTGCACCTTCGCTCCTTGTTTGTTCCCGCTCCGCGAAGCGTACCGGAACTTCGAATCACGGTGCCGCCGGTTGGCCTGCCCGCGGATTACCCATGGAGACGAACAGCGCCGCGGTGTCTGCCAGCCGCGCGGCACGGGCGCGAACGTACTGGACGTTCGCACTCTGATATTGTTGACGGGCGGTCAGAGTGGCGTACAGGGGCGAGGCGCCCAACCGGTATCTTGCCTCGGCATCGCGATCCATGCCGCGTGCGGCGTTCGCGGCGCGCTCCGATTGGGCGAGCGCGTTCGCGTCTTCCTCGAGCGATACCAACGTGTCTGCGACATTCT
>Ga0137418_10005869_pt1 | contig 11280 bp, 8 predicted proteins | sample CZODoug3_1_2_16f_FD_122242 | JGI IMG/M metagenome (GOLD analysis project Ga0137418, IMG submission 122242) | Vadose zone soil fungal communities from Angelo Coast Range Reserve, California, USA - CZODoug3_1_2_16fungal (Hybrid Assembly) | ecosystem: Environmental > Terrestrial > Soil > Vadose... | reverse complement strand
TTTATGCGAAGCGCCGCGTCCACATTGTCCAGCGCCGCCTTGCGTTCTCCCCGCATGGCGTGGTACATGGCCACACTGCTCAGTACTTCGGCGTCGCGTGGGTTGACACGGAGCTGTTCTTCGCCAAGCACGATGCCCTTGCCATAAGCCGCCGCGGCTTCCGCGCGTCTCCCCGGGGCCCAGTAGTAAGCGTCACCCAAGTTGCCCCAAAAAACATAATTGGGGGGATCGAGTTGGGTGGCCTGCTCGAACGCGGACGCCGAATCCGCGTAACGGTGCAACTGGAAATAGGCGGTGCCCAGATTGGACGTCGCGTCCGCAGTTTTGCGGATTTCCAGTGAGCGCTGCAGCAACGGAATGGCTTCCGTGTATTTGCCTTGCAAGATGCGGACGCCTCCCAGGTTGTAGTAGCCGGTAAAGCTGTCCGGAGCCAACGAGACCACCTGGGAGTACATCGCCGCGGCCTCTTCGTACCGTGCATGACGCATGTAAAAGAGACCGAGCCAATTGTGCGTCGCCCAGTAGTTAGGCCGCATTGCAATAGCCTGCTTGAACGTCTTTTCCGCGGCATCGAGTTGGTCGAGCTGCTCGTACACATAGCCGAGACCTGCGTACGCGGTATCGCTCGTCGGCTCCAAGTCGAGCCCTCTCCGGTATTCGGCCAGTGCCTTATCGTAGCGGCCTGTGCCACCAAATGCCCAGCCGAGACAGATGTGCGCCGCCGCCAGCGCGGCGTCACGCTCTGCGCCCCTCTGGCAACTTTCTACCGCTGCGTTCGCCCACTCGTTCTTATGCGTCAATCGGTATTTGCGCCAGTAGGCTTCTCCCAGTCCCGCGTGGGCAGCCGCAAACGCCGGATCCTTCTTTAGCGCCGAGTTGAAAACTTTGATGGCATTCTCTACATTTTCCAACTTAACGTAGTCCTGCAGATAGCCACGGCCCTGTAAATAGAAATCGTACGCTGCGGGTTCCGTCGTGCCGTGAACTTCCAAAGCGCGCTTCTCTTGCGGCTGTAACTGCAATTCCAGCGCTTGCGTGACACTCTCTGATACTTGATCCTGCAGCGCGAACGGATCGCCTCTCGGCGCGGTAATGGTTCCGCCGCGCAACTGCTGATGTGACGTGGCGTCGACCAGGGAATAGTTCACGCGCTCCTGTCCTTCCGAGCGCTGGACGTTTAGAACTAACCCGAGGTTTACCCCAAATTCCTCACGTGCCGCGTCCACGGTAGCCACTTTCCGCGCCCGCACTTCGCTCGCCGGAATCACTGCCAGCGGATGCAATTGCTGGTTCAGAACCCAAACGCGGGTTGGCGTCAGATAGAACTGCACCGCCGAAGCTTCTTCGGTGCCGGCGACGAAACGGCCAGCATCCATCACCTGATACGCGCCGAGCTGCTGAATGGTTTGTGCGGTGCCGCGATCGTGTTTCAGCGGCGGCAAAAGCACCGCCAACAAAAACAGCGCCAATCCGACTGGAGCAAAGGCCCAGGCGTTCCACAAGCTGAGTGGAAGAACCACCAGTGCCGCTCCAGCGATTCCGAGCATGACGCGGCAAGCGGTCCAGGCGCGCGGCGTGGACCGAAGCGTCAAGAGTTTTGGAAAATTACGCGAAAGAAAAAACAGCGACTCGGCAACCGATTCGCGGAACTGCGCCAGCCCAGACAGAGTTTCGGTGGGCGGCAATTCGCCGGGCAGAAGCGGTGGAATGGAATCGGTGCTCATCGTTATTTCGGATGTAAATGTTAGCAGTTCGTTCCATAAAATTTGCAATAGAGTTCACTCATTTTCAGGCCAGGGTTTGTAAGTACAAACAAGGGGGCCCGCACTCGGCGCACCCAGCAAGAGAAAGAGGGCACGATATATCGTGCCCCTACGGGGAGAGGCAAACGCAGTAACTTTATTATATAAAGTACTTGACAAAGACAACGGCTTTGCTAGAATGGAGGAGCGGCGGAGAAAATCAGAGGAACAACTGACATGGTAAAGAGGATTTTGGCGATTGTGGCCATATTTGCGTGTTCGTGTGTGGCTTGGATGATTTTGGGGACGTCGATTTATTTGCGGACGGAGAGTGCGGGATCGGCCTTGAGCGGGAGAGTGGCATCGACGTGGGGAGAGGCGCAGGAGCAGCACCCGCCGGCGGTGAGTTACCTGGTGCCGGAAACGAAAACGGTGGAGGTAGAAGAGAACGGAAAGAAGGTGAAGAAGACCGAAACGGTGAAGGTGGCGAAGAATGTGCCGCTGGACTCGAACAAGATCGCGGCAGACTTCCACATTGACTACCGGCAAAAAGGATTGCTGTGGTTCAGCACATACCGGGTGGGATTTGCGGGCGAGTACAAGTTCCAGAATCCAACCGAGCAGGAAGAGAATTTCGCGATACGGCTGCCGTTGCCGGCGAAGCAGGCGGTGTACGACGGAGTAGAGATTTCGCTGGATGGCACGCCGCTGACGCTGGATTTTGGCGGGACGGAAGTGACCGCGCACGGGCAAGTGAAACCTGGCGCAATTGGAGTGCTGAAAGCGGCATATCGTTCGCAAGGGCAAGACAGCTGGAGCTACAAATTTTCCAGCGGCGATGAGGTGGCGCGGGCAAAAGATTTCCATTTCCTGGTGAAGACGGATTTTGGCGGATTCGATTTTCCGGAGAATTCGCTTTCGCCAACTGAGAAGCACGAGACGCCGCAGGGCTGGGAACTGAAATGGGATTATCAGAACCTGGTGTCTGGATTCAACATTGCGTTGCGCATGCCGCAGAAATTGCAGCCGGGGCCGCTGGCAGGGCGAATTTCATATTTCGCGCCGGTGTCACTGTTTTTCTTTTTCTTTCTGGTGTTCATACTGTCCGCGTTGCGGGGGATCGATTTGCATCCGATGAACTATTTTTTTCTGGCTAGTGCATTTTTTGCGTTTCACTTGCTGCTGGCGTATTTGTGCGACCACGTTTCGATCCATGCGGCGTTTGTGATTTCTTCGGCGGTTTCGATTTTGCTGGTGGTGACGTATTTGCGATTGGTGGTCAATTTGCGGTTTGCGCTGGTGGATGCAGGGCTGGCGCAACTGATTTACCTGGTGCTGTTTTCGTATGCATTCTTTTTTGAAGGGTTTACTGGATTGGCGGTGACGATAGGCGCCGTGCTAACCCTGTTTGTGGTCATGCAGATGACCGGGCGGATCCAGTGGGGAGAGAAGTTTGTGAAGAAGGCGGCGTAGGACCTAAGTGGACTCCGAATAAGACGGAGGCGGAGAGATTCATCGAGCGAACAACGCTCGATGTAAAACCGTACCTCGACTGCGCAGGCCGATCCTTCGACTCCGCTCAGGACAGGCGCGTTCGTCCCGCAAGAGCATCCGGGACGCAAAAACCGCGCAGGGGCAAACGCGAGGAAAAGCGTCGGCCTGCTCCGCTCGGAATGACAGCGTGGGGTGGTGGCGAAATTGTTGCGGCGCGGCTGAAGCCGTGCCCTGACGGAACAAAAGAAAGAACGGGTCTGTCCGGTCGGGCCGGACCGCAGAAATAGCGAAAGACCCGCACTACAGTTCATTAAAAATAGTTAATCGGCAGTTGTAACTGCGGCGAAGTCTTTGCTTGACATCGTCCGTCTTTCGCGCAGAATCAAATGACCCCTTCTTGAGAGCGGATTCCTACTCTCCTTCCCTATCCTTAATTTTGAGCACACGTCGTTTTGGCGCGCACCATGACATTCAAGATAAAACTGATCGCCGGCCTCGCTGCCGCATTCTCCATTTTGCTTTTAGTCGCCGAGCTTTCCTATACGAGCTTCGTTCGCAACAGCGAAGACCGGCGCTGGGTGACGCACACTCATGCTGTCCTTGAAAAGTTGGACAGCCTTCAGATCCATTTGATCGACGCCGAAACCGGTCAGCGCGGTTACATCATTACCGGAGAAGAAACATACCTGGCCCCATATCAGGATGCCATCGTCCGAATTCCTCGGGAGCTCCGCGAACTCCGTGAACTGACTGCCGATAATCCCGTCCAGCAAGGGTCTTTGGACCGGTTGGAACCTTTGATCGCGGAAAAGCTTGGCGTGCTGGAAAACCGGATCGAAATCCGCAGGACGGAAGGACTGGCAGCTGGTGTTGCGGCAGTGGCCGAAGGTTCCGGGAAGCAATTCATGGACCAAATCAGAGTGCTGGCGGCCGCCATGAAGCAGGAAGAGGACCGATTGTTGGTTCTGCGATCAAACGAACTAGAGGCCAGCGGGCGAAGAACCAGAATGATCATGGTGATCGGCGAAGGTCTGGGTTTCCTTTTCCTGGCTGCCGCTGGCTTTCTCATCCATCAGGAAATGCAGCGCCGGGCAAGCGCCGAGCAAGAGGTGCGGACGCTCAATCGGGACCTCGAGCGGCGGGTCGCGGAGCGTACCGCGGAGCTGGCAGACCGGGCCAAAGAGTTGGAACGGTCGAACATGGAGCTGCAGCAGTTTGCTTATGTCGCTTCGCATGACCTGCAGGAGCCGCTGCGCACCATCGCCAGCTTTACCCAGCTGCTGGCCAAGCGGTACAGCGACAAACTCGACGACAAAGCACGCGAGTTCATCAATTTTGCCGTGGACGGTTCCAAACGAATGCAAACGCTGATCAACGACCTGCTCGCATATTCGCGGGTCGGAACGCAGGGAAATCCTTTCACGGCAACGCGATGCGATGCGATGTTGGACCGGATTTTGAAGAACTTGAAGGTTGGCATCGAGAGTTCCGGCGCGGTTATAACCCGCGACCCGCTGCCCGTGGTCATTGGTGATGAAGGACAACTCGCTCAGTTGTTCCAGAACCTGCTGACCAATGCGATGAAGTTCCGCGGCGCGGGCGTTCCTCGAATTCACATTTCCGCTACTGCACAAGGAGCAAACTGGAAGTTCATGGTCCGGGACAACGGCATTGGCATTTCACCGGAACATCAGGATCGTATCTTCGTCATCTTTCAACGCCTGCACACCAAGACACAATATCCCGGCACAGGAATCGGTCTGGCGATCTCCAAGAAGGTGGTCGAGCGGCACGGCGGGCGGATCTGGATCGAGCCCACGCCGGGAGGCGGCTCGACGTTCTGTTTTACGGTCGCAGAAGGAGCAACCAGCGATGCAAATGAAAAGGAGAATTATGAACTACGAACCAGCACCTCAGCCGATTGACATCCTGTTGGTCGAGGACAACGAGGCGGACGTACGGCTCACCCAGGAAGTCCTGACGGACAGCAAGGTTCGCAACAATTTGATCGTGGCCAATGATGGGGCGCAAGCGCTGGCTTGCTTGCGACGGGAGGGAAAATTCAAGAACTGTGCTCGTCCCGACCTGATTCTGCTGGACCTCAACCTGCCGGTGAAAGACGGCCGGGAAGTCCTGGCGCAAATCAAAGAGGACCCGGACTTGAAGAGAATTCCAGTAGTGATCCTGACGACGTCTAAAGCGGAAGAAGATATTCTGAAGACCTACAATCTTCACGCTAACTGCTACATCACCAAGCCGGTGGACCTAGAGCAATTTGTAACCGTAGTGAACTATATCGAGGATTTTTGGCTAGCGATCGTCAAACTGCCAAGAAACGCGAAACCATGAATGCCGAACGAGTAAGAGTCTTGCTGGTCGAGGACAGTCCGAGCGACGCCCGGCTGATACAAGAGTCTCTGGCTGAGGCCACCGACGATGCCTTCGACCTGGAGACCACGGACACGCTGGCAGCCGGTCTGCAGCGCCTGAGCTCCGGCGGTATAGATGCCATCCTTCTGGATTTGGCGCTGCCCGACAGCTTTGGGCAAGAGACTTTTGTGCGCGCCAAGGCACAGGCGATGGGTGCGGCGATCATCGTGTTAACCGGGCTGGCGGATGACTCGTTGGCGCTCAAACTGATGCAGGGAGGCGCGCAGGATTTTGTAGCCAAGGTTGATGTGACCGGCAACAACCTGACCCGGGCCATTCTTTATGCCATCGAGCGTGAGCGTCTGGAGCAGAAATTCCGCAAGCTGAATGAAGAGTTGGAACAACGGATCAAGGAACGCACCGCCGAGCTGGAATCCACAAACAAAGAGTTGGAAGCTTTTTCCTATTCCGTTTCCCACGACCTGCGCGGTCCGCTCACCACGCTGCATGGCTTTGCCGACCTGCTACTGGAGAAATATGGTGCCGAACTCGGGGAAAAGCCGCGGAACTACCTGCACAAAATTAATCAAGCTGCGACGCGAATGGCATCGCTGATCGACGATCTACTGAAGCTAGCGAAAGTGAACAGCCAGCAATTGAGTTTGTGCGATGTCAGCCTGGGCGCGCTGGTCGAGGAAGTGCTGCGCGGGCTAGAGGCCGAAACGGCGAACCGGAAAATCGAATGGCGTATCGGAAACTTGTCGTCGATCCAGTGTGATCCCGGGTTGATGAGACAGGTGTTGACCAATCTGATCTCCAACGCCATCAAGTACACCCGGCCGCGCGATCCCGCCATTATCGAGGTCCGCGGCGTGATTATCGATGGCGAATCGGCCTTTCTGGTTCGAGACAATGGCGTCGGTTTCGATTCGAAGAGCGCCGAAAAGCTCTTTAGTCCATTCCATCGGTTCCACCGTGCCGAAGAATTCGAAGGGACCGGGATCGGCCTGTCCACCGTGCAACGCATCGTTGAAAAGCACAAGGGACGCATCTGGGCGCATTCGGTACCGCAACAGGGTTCAACGTTTTATTTCACGGTGGGATTGAAACAAAATGAGCTGGCGACCGTCGCGGGGATTTAATTCGCAGATGGCCGGGCCGAGCGGGGCCGGCCGAGTAGCGCGGCTGAAAGCTGTGCTAGTGCGGGAGGCAGGAAAGAGTTCGGAAAAGGGGATGCAGATGTCGAGCAGGAGTCAGACCCAGCTGTGAGACCGACACCTGGGGCACCCGACAAAGGCAAAGCGGCGTCAAGCTTGCCTGCGGCAGGCAGGCCGCCGCACTCCAAATTAGATACATAGACGCTTTGCTAATCGAGCTTAGCGGCAACCGATTCAAGCGCTTTCTTGCCGTTTCGCAAAACCCCGGTGACCTTTTCTTCCCCTTCCGCGACCGCGTCCTGTAACTGTCGGATCGACCGGCGACCCGCGCGACGAAGCAGCTTAAATTTCTGTTCCGCCGTATCGGCAATCCATTCTCGTGTTTCTTCACCGGAACGAGGCGCAAACAGAGCGGCGAGCCCCGCTCCGATTCCAAGGCCCGTGAGGAAGACGAGGGTCGTGCGTTCTGTATTATTCATTGAAAATTCTCCTTTTGCGGATAAGTATCTCCATCAAGACTGGGGCATTTTCTTCGCCAACAACCGTGTCGCTTTCTCAAAATCGCCTTGAGGGCTTGTACACCCAGTTGACCCAGGCTTGCTCCGATTTGTGCAATGAAATGCGAATCCGTTTCATGACACGCCGGACGGCCTTGCGAAAGAATCCGCACTTTACGTTGTTATTCATAGGCTTTCAGCAGGTTTCCGCCGTACCCCCAAACAACAAAGGTAAAAAGACAGCCGACTGTTGGTGCTGGCCGGTAATTGTCACCTTCTCCGATGGGGAAACCTCCGGCAATAGGGTGTTCAGGGTATGCGCCAAAAATGTCGCCGCCGCTACAGGGAGAGAACAGCGGATTAGTGAGTTGCGGGCTGGGCGGTTGGAGGAAGCACGCCGTTGAGGCGGAGGTACATGGATTGAGCGGAATAGTGATCGGCCCAGGAGCCGGAAAGGATGAACATAGCGCCGGCACGGGAGAACGAACGATTGGGGAAGAGCGCGATGGATTCGGAGAGCTTGGAGTCGTCGAGTTTGCCGAGCGCCGAGGAGCAGAAGTCGAACGAGGCTTTGACGTTGGCGACGAGTTTGTCTTTGGAGTCGGTTTCGGCGAGTTTGGGAGCTTCGGGTGCGGCTACGCCGGAAACTTTGGAGCAGAAAAGAAGGTTGGACTCGGCGATATGCAGCGTGAGGTGAGCGAAAGTGATCTGGTCGGGAGTGGGTTTAAAGGAAAATTTATCGGCGGGCATGGCATCGGCTGCCGCAGACATGTTCTTGGAGTAGCGGGTAAGGCCAGCACGGAGAGCGTCGGAAACGGGATTGGCGGAGGCGGCTGGTGCGGCGGGCGCCGGAGTTTGCGCGAATGCTACGAGTGGACTACAGACCAGAGTTGCGATGACGGCTAGCTTGCGGATCATGATTGCTCCTTTTAAACGCAGATGGGTGTGCGCGATGAAGTCTAACGCTGATAGAGACGGGGCGAAAGTTCAAAAGTCGCGTGCGAGATCGAAGTGTAGGTAACTCTTTTTTTAACGCAGAGAGCGCAGAGGACACAGAGAAGAAAGGCGGAGCGTTACTGCCGATCGGAGCGGGTGCGGAGGCGATACCAGACGGTGATGAGGATGATGGAGACGAGGAGGATGAGCGTGGAGATGGCGTTGATTTCAGGAGTGATGCCGCGGCGGAGACGGCCCCAGATTTCGAGCGGGAGAGTGTATTCGCGGCCGTAGAGGAAAAAGGTGACGGCGATTTCGTCCATGGAGAGAGTGAAGATGAGCAGAGCGGCGGCGATGAGCGAGAGTTTGAGATTGGGAAGAGTGACCAGCCAGAAAGTGCGCCAGGGAGTTGCGCCGAGATCGAGAGAGGCTTCTTCCTGACGGCGATCCGTTTTTTGCAGGCCGGCAAAAATTTCGGTGGTGGCGACAGAGATAAGCGCCGTGCCGTGGCCGAGAAAAATGGTGACCAGGCTGAGATCGAGTTGGATGCGTACGGCGAAGAGGAGCAGAGAAAGTCCAGTGATGATGCCGGGGAGAATTAAAGGGAGGAGGACGAGGCGACGGAAATAGGTTTTGCCGGGGAAGTCGGCGCGATCGAGCGCGAGCGCGGCGAGGAAGCCGAGGGTCAGGGAGAGAGCCACAGCTCCGGCGGCGACGATGAGGCTGTTGAGGACGGAGTCCCAGATGGCGGAATCAGCGAAAAGCTGGCGGTACCAATCGAAAGTGAAATGGCGCGGCGGAAAGCCGCCGACGCCATCGCGATTGAAGGAGTAGACGACGAGAACGACGATTGGCAGATAGATGAAAGCGAAAACCAGCACGGCGTAAATGCCCAGCAACGGAGAGCGCTTCATTGAGTTGGCGGAAGTGGCGCTCATTCGAAGGGACCAGCGTTTTTCCACGCGTTGGGCAAGCGAAAGCATTGCCAGCGTGATGATCAGAATAAAAACGGAGATGGCGGCGCCGAGAGGCCAGTCGTAGGCGGCGCCGAAGAGCGATTGGACGAGGTTGGCGATCATGGTGCCGGAAGGACCGCCAACGAGAAGTGGCGCGAGGAAATCTCCAAGGGAAAGAACGAAGGCGAAGGTGGCGCCGGCGAGAAGTCCGGGAAGCGAGAGCGGGAGAATGACGCGGAAAAAAGTCTTGCGCGGAGATGCGCCGAGGTCCTGCGAGGCTTCGATGAGTGGGCGGGGAATATGTTCGAGGGAAGCGTAGATGGGGAGAAAGACAAATGGCGTGTAGATGTGGGTGAGCATAAGAACTACAGCGAAAGGGCTGTAGAGAAGAGCGGAGACCGGACCGTGCGTGAGGTGCAGATATTGCAGAAAACCGTTGAGGACGCCGTCGCTGCCAAGAATGGTTTTCCAGGCGTAGCCGCGGACGAGGTAGCTGACCCAGAGCGGAACGATCACCAATTGGTAGAGAAGTTCTTTGCGCGGGCCGGCGTGGAAAGAAAGGAAATACGCGAGCGGGTAGCCGAGAAGCAGAGAAAGAAGAGTTACGGAGGCGGCGATGCGCGCGGTGCGGAAGAGGACTTCGATGTAGAGAGGATTCTTGAAGAGTAAGGCGTAGTTGGAGAAGTTCCACTGGTGGAGGATGACGCCGTCGCGGACGGTCCAAAAACTGTGCAGGAACATGAGGAGATATGGAACGAGCAGGAAGAGCGAGACCCAGAGGATGGGCGGCAGCGAGACAAGAAGTTTGTAGGTGCGGGAGTACATGACTTTGGTTGCCGTCAGTCGTGGACGGCGATGGCGTCGTCGGCTGAGAAAATGAATTCGTGGGTGCCGGAAAGTGCGGCGCTGGAGGGAATCCGGGCGCGGAGGATGGCGCCAGAGTCGGTTTCGAGTTCGAGGAGTTCGGTGGCGCCGGAATAGATTTGCTGGCGAATGGTTGCGGTAAAGCGAACCGGCGAGGAGAGTTGCGCGGAGTTTGGTTTGGTAGGAGACGAATTGTTAGCGATGGAAATGGTTTCTGGGCGAAGCGAAAAAAGTGCCGAGCCGTCGGGAAGCGCGGCTGGGAATTGGAACGCGCCGCAGCCGGCAACGCCATCGCGAATGATGGCGCGGAGCAGATTGGTTTGACCGATGAACTGAGCAGTATAGGCAGTGGCCGGATGGCCGTAAATTTCGCGAGGCGAAGCGACTTGTTCGAGCGTGCCATTGCGAAGAAGAGCGATGCGATCGGAGAGGGCCATGGCCTCTTCCTGATCGTGGGTGACGAAGAGGAAGGTGATACCGACTTCGCGTTGGAGGGATTTGAGTTCAGATTGCATCTCTTTGCGAAGGTTGGCGTCGAGGGCGGAGAGCGGCTCATCGAGTAGCAAGAGTTCGGGACGATTGACCAGCGCGCGAGCGAGTGCGACACGTTGTTGCTGGCCGCCGGAAAGTTTGGTTGGCTTGGCGGCGGCAAATTCCTGCATGCGGACCATGGCGAGAGCATCGTTCACGCGCGACGGAATTTCGGATTTGGGAGCGTTGGCGGCGTGCAGGCCGTAGGCCACGTTTTCGCTGACGTTCAAATGCGGAAAGAGCGCGTACTGCTGAAAGACGGTGTTGACGCGGCGGTGGTAGGGCGGAAGAGTGTCGAGCCGGGAGCCGCGCATCCATATTTCTCCGGAGGTGGGTTGTTCGAATCCGGCGATCAGGCGAAGCAGGGTGGTTTTGCCGGAGCCGCTTTCGCCGAGCAGAGTTAGAAATTCGCCGGCGGCAATTTCAAGTGAAAGGTTTTTTAGGACTTCGCGCGGGCCAAAACGTTTGCTGACGGCGCGGACTTCCAGCAGCGTTGAACCGGCAGCCAGTGAGGCGGGGCCGGACGAAGCAGCGGTTGGCAAAGCAGTCTTTAATGAAACGGTGGTCATTGCGCGGCTTTGACCTCGTTCCAGATTTCGTTGTATTTGGCGCGGCGCGAGACATCTTGCCAGAAATAGATGCGCCGCATATAAGGGTCCGGATCATCGAGGTGCAGGGATTTCTTCTCGTCGGGGGAAAGAAAAGCGGCGGCGCCAGGATTTGCGGGAGTGTA
>Ga0137418_10005867_pt1 | contig 11282 bp, 15 predicted proteins | sample CZODoug3_1_2_16f_FD_122242 | JGI IMG/M metagenome (GOLD analysis project Ga0137418, IMG submission 122242) | Vadose zone soil fungal communities from Angelo Coast Range Reserve, California, USA - CZODoug3_1_2_16fungal (Hybrid Assembly) | ecosystem: Environmental > Terrestrial > Soil > Vadose... | reverse complement strand
AGCTGCACCTCGCCGGCGATCAGCGCCGTGATCGCCTTCGGGACGCCCAGGTAGTTGATCTTGACCATGTCGAGGCCAGCGCTCGCCGTGCGCCCTTGAGTCGCTGCGAGGACGGGTCAGAACCGGAACTCCAGGCCGACTGTGGTACTGCGTCCGGGGTTCACATTAGCGTTGCTTGACTCCGGGGTGTAACTATTGGTGAGATTATCGGCATTCACGAAGCCGGTAAGCTCGGGACCAATCCTTCCTCGCAGCGCTTTAAGGAACAAATCAAGTCGATGGCCCAAACGAGCGAAGCGCTGTTCGCCCTTAAGCCCGTCACCTTCCGTTACAAGAATGAATTCGATCCAACAGCAACACCACAGTTTGGCCTCGTAGCCGAAGAAGTGGAAAAGGTAAATCCTGACCTGATAGTGCGCGACAAGGAAGGAAACCCCTACAGCGTGCGCTACGAGGCGGTGAACGCCATGTTGCTCAATGAATTTTTGAAAGAGCACAAAAAAGTGCTGACGCTAGAAACGCAGTTGGCCCAGCAGCAGAAGGAGTTCGGATCGAAGTTGTCGCAACAGGAAAAACAAATTGAATCGTTGTCAGCAGGGTTGCACAAAGTGAGCGCGCAACTGGAGACGAGCAAGCCAGCCCCGGAAGTGGCCGTAAACAATCAATAACCGCGGATACAGCCCGACCCCGGCCTCGTAAACGCGAGTAATGCGCAGGCGGCGCGCACGGAGTGACGCGCCCTACCTGGTAGGGCGGGCAGTCCTCTGCACGCTGATTCGCGGACACGGAATAATAATCGCGTGCCGTCTCTCTTTGCTTGACGAATTCGGTGCGACTTGTGACTTTCGAAAGTATGAAGGTGGAATATACGGATGCGCCGACGGCTGCGCCGGAGCCGACCACAGGCAATAAGATGCCGTGCCCGTATTGCGGGCATCTTCTGCCAAAAGACGCCGAACGCTGCGACCGCTGCGATTGGGTGCGCGGCGCAACACAAACCGCGGAAGGCAAGGCCAGCGACATGGTCGCAGTGATGTTCAGTATCGTTCCCGGTCTGGGACATATCTATAAGGGACACATCCTGGCAGGCCTGCTCTGGATGCTTGGCGCGATCCCGGTCGGCATTTTTGTTTGCCTTGCTGCGTTCGCCTCTGCCGGGTGGGGCCTCGGCCTGTTTTTCTTTTATCTCGCCGCAGCGATGCTTCATGCCTACGGGATCCACGATCGGGTAGTGCCGCCGAAAGAGGACGAAGGCGAGGAGTATTAGGTCGGTTGAATTGATCCGCAGATTGACTCGTTCCGAATTCACGCAGACCAATCAGGAATGCAGGAGACTGATTCGAGAGATCCCTCGACTTCGCTCGGGATGACAACCAAACAGGAAATCTGTGTAAATCTGCGCAATCTGCAGAGAAATCATTTTGTAAGCGCGGCGTGAATTTCTTCGAGGATATCGTGCAGCCCGAAGCGAAACTTCCAGTTTGGATAATGCGCCCGGAACTTTCGAACATCGCTGATCCACCAGATGTGGTCGCCGATGCGATTGGTTTCCTCGTAGCTCCAGTTTAACTTTTTGCCGCTGATCTGTTCGCACATTTCGATGGCTTCTAGCATGGAACAGTTGCTGGGGCGGCTGCCGCCGATGTTGTAAACCTCGCCTGCACGCGGTGCCCGAATGAATTCGGCAAACGCTTCGACCAAGTCGAAGCTGTGAATGTTGTCGCGGACCTGTTTTCCTTTGTAGCCGAAAACACGATACGGTCGACCGCTCACGGCACAGATCATCAAATAAGAGAGAAAACCATGCAGTTCGGTCCCGGCGTGCGCCGGTCCGGTCAGACAGCCGCCACGGAACGAGACCGTCGGCATTCCGAAATATCTTCCGTATTCCTGGACCAGAATATCCGCTGCAACTTTCGACGCGCCGAAAAGTGAATGCTTGGTGTAATCGATACTCATCGTCTCTGAAATACCGGGTTCGTATTCGTGACCGGGTTCTATTTCCCAGCGTTTCTCGAGTTCGCGCAGCGGCAAACCGTTCGGCGTGTCGCCATAGACTTTGTTCGTCGACGTGAAAATGAACGGCGCCTCGGGAGAAAACGTTCGCGCAGCTTCAAGCAAATTCAGCGTGCCGTTGGCGTTCACCGTGAAATCAGTCTGCGGATCGCGCGCAGCCCAGTCGTGTGATGGTTGCGATGCGGTGTGCACGATGGCTTCAATTGTGCCGCGATGCTGCTTGAATAAATCCATGACCGCGGCCGCGTCGCGAATGTCCATGTCCTGATGTTCGTAATCGCGAAAGTTCGCGATCAAGTCATCGCGCGTTTTTTTCGTGGAAGCTTCGGCGCCAAAAAACTTTGCGCGCATGTCGTTATCGATCCCAAGGACACGCGCGCCGTCTCTCGCGAAATGCCGCACGGTTTCCGAGCCAATCAATCCCGCAGAACCCGTAACGATGATCGTGCGCATCATGATTATCGTAGCACAGCCATCCTGGCTGTGGGGCCGACAGGCATCTTGCCTGTCTTCCTACAGTTTGGCAGGCGAGACGCCCGCCTGCCCCACAGGCAGGATGCCTGTGCTACTCGCCAATCATCCATGTCACTTCGCCTGCGACGGGATTCACTCGCCCGGCGGGAAATTGCCGGTCGCCCGCGAGCACACGCTTGATCAGCTCGGGATTTTTCGATGCGCCGACAAGAAACAAAATGTGCCGCGCATGATTGATGAGCGGAAATGTGAACGTCAAACGCCACGCATTCAATCTGGGAACAAAATTTGCGACGACGCGACGCGTCATCTCGTCCAACGCGGCGGTGCCGGGAAAAAGTGACGCCGTATGGCCGTCGTCGCCGAGGCCGAGAAGAATCAAATCGTGTTGATAAATCGGCTCACCGCGCCCGGTGGCGATGGCGTTTAGCTGGTCTTCGTACTCCTGGGCCGCGATTTGCGGATCAATTTCGCCGCGCATACGCATGATTGATTTCTCAGGAACGGCAGCAGGCACAAAAAGATTTTCGCGCGCCATTCGGAAGTTGCTTTGCGGATCATCCGGCGGCACGCAACGCTCATCTCCGAACGTAAAGCGAACCGATTCCCACGGAAGATCATGCGCCTCCACCGCAACCCGCGCGTAAACCGGGGCCGGAGTGTGCCCGCCTGAGAGCGCGATCCTAAATTCGCTCCGCTCCGCGATTGCTTTGCGCGCCTGTTCGAGAATGAAGGCAGCGGCGTCAGCAACGAAATTCTTAGTGCGGATGACTGTTGGGGCAGCGCTCACGCTGGTTCCCAATCAAACCGCGCAATGCGCCTGGCCGCGTTTCTGGAGGTAATGCTGATGATACTCTTCAGCGCGCCAGAACGTTGGAGCCGGTTCGACCTGCGTCACAATTGGCCGATTGTACCGGCCGCTCTTCTCCAGTTTTTCTTTCGCAGCGTTCGCGGAGGCCTGTTGCTCGGGCGAATGATAGAAAATCACCGAGCGATATTGCTTTCCAACATCCGGGCCCTGCCGGTTCAGCGTAGTAGGGTTATGGTTCGACCAGAAAACATCCAGCAGTTCGTCATAGCTGACTTGTGATGGATCGAACTCCACCTCGACGACCTCGGCGTGTCCGGTCTTGTCGGTACAAACATCCTGATAGGTGGGATTCTGCTGTGTTCCGCCCGCATACCCGACGCTGGTAGACAAAACACCTTTCATGTTGCGAAAAGTCTCTTCCACTCCCCAGAAACAACCCGCACCGAACGTAGCTTTCTCCGATTGCATGCGAACACGATGAAACGATTACATCACGTGCGCAACCAAATGCTTGTCGGCAATCGCTGCTTGACTTGGAAGTCTCGTTCTCATTTGAATATTAGGTCCAATAGCGGTCGGTTGAGATCGCTGCCACCGCAAATGCCTTAACCGTAATGAGCGATTCTGCCACGACCGTTCAGCAAATTCGTCCGCAACTGCCTGTACGGCTCTTCAATGGATTTGGAGCACTGCTGGAAAAGAGCCGAATTCCATCGACGCGACTGGTTGCGACGGACTTGATCGAGACTGCAAAACGACGCAGCCACCTCAATAATTTTGGCGAGGGCGATTTCTTTGAAGCGTTATCGCGATTGCTTGAATCATGTCAGGACGAAGCACGGCTCAACCTGATCGGAAAAATAGCGCTGAAGACCGATGTTCTGGAGACTTTGTCCGCGCGTCTGAAAATGGAACGGGACCGGCAGCTGTATCCAAACATTTCACGCCAGGAAATCCGTGAACCGGTTTTTATCGTCGGGCTGCCTCGCAGCGGCACCAGCCTGTTGCATCGCCTGCTCTCCGCAGACCCGGAGCATCGATGTCCGTTGATGTGGGAGGTGAGATCGCCGTCTCCACCTACGCGCGTCCAGGAGAAACGCCGGATTCAGCGAGCGACGCAAAGCTGTAACTTCTTTAACTGGCTCGTACCTACATTCCGCTACGTGCACGCCATTGGCGCAGAAGTTCCGCAGGAGTGCGTCAGCCTCATGACTCCGACGTTTCTGAGCGATCAGTTCGATGCGATGTATTATGTGCCGTCATACCGCGCCTGGTTTTTTCGGCAGGATTTGCGGCCGGCATACGAATATCACCGTCGTTTTCTTCAACAGTTGCAGTTTCGGCGCGCCGCTCGCCGGTGGATCTTGAAAGCGCCTACGCACATGTTTGCCATGCCGGCGTTGTTGTCCGTTTATCCGGATGCGCTGTTCGTGCAGACCCACCGGACACCCGTCGATTCGATGGCCTCCGTCTCAAGTCTGGTGACGATCCTTCGCAGCGCTTTCAGCGATGCCGTTGATTCGTTTACGGTGTCTCGTGAGGCAATCCATTACTGGTCCGAAACGATGAAGAAGTTTTTGCGCGAACGCGATCGTCTGGCAAACAATCGCATCTGCGACATTCAATATGACGAGATTCGTCGCGAACCGATTCGCGCAGTTCGGCGGATCTACGAATATTTCGGCTGGTCGTTGTCGCACGAAGCAGAGCGACGCATGCGCTTACTCGTTGCCAACCAGGCCAAGAGACAATCCGCCAACCACCGATACGATCTATCGCAGTTCGGTTCCTCGGCCGGAGAAGTGCTCAGTATGTTCGAGACATATTGCCAGCGATTTGGTTTAGCTCAGCCAAGCGGTGCGCAGAAGCAAGCAGCGCGATCGGTCGCCTGATCCGATGCAAGACACAATTCGCGGATGACTTTTGAAGCTATCCGTATAGTCCGCGCGAATCATCCAAGTTTGCCGGGACATTTTCCAGACGCGCCTCTGGTGCCCGGGGTTGTAATTCTCGACGAAGTGATCGCAGCGCTGGCTGAATGGCAACAGAACTCGCAGCTCAGCGGCATACGAATGGTAAAGTTCCTTGCGCCACTCCAGCCCGAACAGGCATTCACGATTTCTCTCTCCCTGAGAAATGAGCATGCTGCTGAGATCAATTTTTGTTGCCGCGCGGAAGACCGCGTAATAGTCGAAGGTCAACTTGAAGTCGCCTGGGGAGCAGAATGAGTCGATGAACGCGCCATTGCTTGACGCTCCAAAATTTGAAACCGGACTGAGCGACCCACGCCTCGCCGAGTGTCTCAAAGAATTTCCGCCAGCGATATTCAGCGAGCGCTTGTATCAGAGCATCGAACTGATGGAACGCTACAGCATCGAACTGGCTGTCGATTTGTTAGGCCAGTTGAATTTGGCAGACCAGCTAGGCACGTGGCGATCAGCTGATGAGCTTTGCAGCGTTCTCGGTTTTCAGCCGCGCTTCAGGCTTCCCTTACATTGGATCCTAACGCGCCTCGTAGAAACCGGCTGCGTCGAGGTGCAAAGCGACAGCGGGACGCGGTCCTATAGGTTGCGTAAGACGCCATGGCAACCTGATCTCAGACGCTTGCGCGCTCTCGCGCTCAACATTGATCCCGGGAACGCGGCGACGCTGGATTTGTTGGAGCACGCCGCAAGTCTTTATGGGATTGTTGCGACGGGCGAAAAAAGCGGCGATCAAAATCTGCTCGGACCTCAAGGCGTCCCGCTGTGGCTCAACTATTTTCACAACGACAATCTGACCTACGCGGTAAACAACTGGGTCGGTGGTATTGCTGCCGCGGATCGTCTTTACTCCCAACCGACGCTACGAGTTCTTGAAATCGGCGCGGGCACGGGAAGCGCCACGGAGATTTTGCTAAGGCTACTCGGTGAACGCGACCTTTTGCCGCGACTTGAACGTTACGTCGTTACCGAGCCAAACGCGTATTTCCGTCGCTGCAATCAACGCAAACTAGCGGCGCAATACCCGAACCTCCCGCTGCAATGGACGACCGTCGATCTCGATCTGCCGTGGAGCGAGCAAGGAATTCCGCCGGGAGAATTCGATCTCGTGTACGCTGTTAACGTCATGCACATCTCGAAGAATCTCCTGTTCAGCTTGAACGAAGCGCGCTCGGCGCTTGCTGCGGGCGGTTGGCTCGTCATCGGGGAATGCGTGCGGCCTTACGATAACCAACCGATGTATCCCGAACTCATGTTTCAAATCCTGGACAGTTTTACGAATGTGAAAACAGATCCGCAAATTCGTCCAAACCCGGGCTTTCTGACTGCCGAACAATGGCGTCGCGCTTTTTCGCGAGCGGGCTTTCCGCGCGCGGAAATTGCGCCCGATATCGAGCGTATCCGCGAGATTTACCCGCATTTTTTCACGGGCGCCATTTGCGGACAAAGCACGGGAATCGCAGAATGATTTCGGAAATTGTCGCCTCCAAGCGCTCGGAAGCAGATCGCTGGGTGAGCGTGCCGGAGCGCGGCACACCCGCTTCACTGGGATTGATCGCCTGGATCGCGGAGCGGGTCGGTCGACCGGTAGCAAGGCTGTTGTTATTTCCGATCATAGTTTACTTCCTGATCACGGCACGTACGGCGGGGCGGGCGTCTTACGAATTCCTGAAACGGGCGCGCGGCAGTTCAGTCCACTGGTGGCACGTGTTGCGCCATTTTTATTATTTTGCCGCGACGATTCTGGATCGCGTTTATTTGTTGCGCGGTGAATTCGACCGGTTCCGCGTCACAATTCACGGGAAAGAACTTTTGCAACGCCAAAATGAAAACGGCAAGGGCTGCATCTTGTTAGGCTCTCACCTGGGCAGTTTCGAGGTGTTACGGGCGCTCGGAGTTATGCAGCGAGGCTTTTCGCTCAAGGTGTTAATGGACACCGCGCATAACCAGAATATCAGCCGGTTTTTCGATGGGCTAAATCCCGCCATTGCCGAAACTGTGATTGCACCTGACCGACCAGATACATTGATCAGGGCCAGGGAGAGTCTGGACGCCGGCTGCTTCATCGGGATGTTAGGCGATCGCGTTTTCGGCGCCGACAAGACAACGCGCTGTGACTTCCTTGGCGCGCCTGCGACCTTGCCGTCCGGCCCAATGTTGCTTGCTGCCATGATGCATTGCCCCATCATCTTGTTCTTCGGCCTCTACCGCGGCGGGAATCGCTACGACATTTACTTCGAACATTTCGCCGACGAGATTGTGTTGAATCGGCAGCATCGCGCCGAGGAGACCCGGTCGTGGATGCAACGCTACCTCGCACGGCTGGAGCATTATGCGCGTCTGGCGCCTTATAATTGGTTCAACTTTTACTCGTTCTGGGATTGAATAAAGAAGAGCTGCCTACCAAACATACCGACAGACACGAAAATTTTCGTGGATAGACAGCACCGAATCTTTCGTATTTTTCGTGTGTTTTGTGGGCAATCACCGCCGGCGAATCGTGCTGGGGTCCTCCAATGGCGAGTTATATTGTAATCAACAAAGCGGAAATTCGCACGCTGATCCCCCATTCCGATCTGATGTGCCTGGTGGATGAAGTCGTGCAGTGGGACGATCGATCGATCTCGTGCGTCAGTAATACGCATCGTGATCCAGCAAACCCGTTGCGCCGTCAGGGGTGTTTGTCCGCGGTACACGCCTTCGAATATGGCGCGCAAGCGGCGGCTGTTCACGGCGGTTTGCGGGCGCGCGCTGCGGGTACGGTCGCGCCACCAGGATATCTGGCTGCGTTGCGGGATGGACGCTTACACGTGACGCGACTAGATTACATTCACCTGCCGCTTCGAATTTTCGCGACACGTCTTTACGGCGAAGGCGCAAACACGGTTTACGAGTTTATCCTTTCGGCCGCAGCGGTTCTGGTAGCGGAAGGCCGAGTGACGATTGTGGAACGGGCGTGAAGTACAGCCGCGCGCATTGGCCAATGTCGCGCTCGGCGGTCACAGACCGCCGCTACAGAACTCACATCGCGATGCCGCCATCGACACACAGCACCTGCCCCGTAATATAAGCGGCTTCTGGCGATGCGAGGAATTCCACCGCGGCGGCAATTTCCTCCGGCGTCCCGGTCCTGCCGAGCGGGATTTTGCTATGAATCGTTTCCTTAACTTGATCCGATAGCCCGACGGTCATGTCGGTTATGACAAAACCCGGCGCCACGGCGTTGACGGTGATATTGCGGCTGGCCAGCTCACGCGCGAGCGATTTGGTTAGCCCGATCAAGCCTGCCTTACTCGCCGCGTAATTTGTCTGTCCGGCGTTGCCCATTAAACCGATCACAGAGCTGATGTTGATGATGCGGCCGTTGCGCTGCTTGGTCATCGCACGAACTAACGCGTGGATAAAACTAAACGCGCCTCGCAAATTGGTGTTGACGACAGCGTCCCAATCTTCAAGGGACATTCGCATCGCAAGCGCGTCGCGCGTCACACCTGCGTTGTTCACCAGGATATCGGCCCGACCAAAATCCTCCAGAAGCCGAGCGCCGATTTTTTGCACAGCTGCATGGTCTCCCACATCGACTGCGTACGCTTTTGCCGATTCAGTCCGGAGAGCGTTGATTTCGTCAGCAATTTTTTTGGCGTTTTCCTCCGTCCGGCTCACGCACGCCACACGCGCGCCTTCACTGGCGAAACGCAAAGCAATTGCGCGTCCGATGCCTCGCCCTGCTCCGGTGACAACTGCAACTTGACCTTCAAATCTCATATCGCTGTCCACTTCTAGCCACTAAATGCCACGAATAAACATCAATTTGGCAGGCCGATCACTCCCGTGAGCGCCACCACCGGCGCGCAGAGGACTGCGGGCCCTACCAAGCACGCCAACTTCAGTTGCCCTTTACTCCACCGCTCCGTAACGTCGCTGGCGGCTGCCGAATTCTTCGACTGCGGCGAATAGATCTTGCTTTTTGAAGTCAGGCCACAGCTTTGGCGTGACGTACATCTCCGTATAGGAAGTTTGCCAAAGCAGAAAATTCGAGAGCCGCATTTCGCCGGACGTGCGGATAAGAAGGTCAGGATCAGGATAGTAACGCGTGTAAAGATGTTTGCTGAACATCGTCACATCGATCATCGCCCTGTCGATATGCCCCAGTTCGATTGCGCGGAGCAAACTTTTGATGCCGTCGATAATCTCGAGTCGGCCACCGTAGCTGAGCGCCAGGACGAGGATGAGACCAGTGTTGCCGGAAGTTTGCTCGATACTTTTGTGAAGTTGTTCCTGGGCGCTACGGGGCAGATCAGTTAACCGGCCAATCGCCTGAAGACGCACATTCTTCTCGAGCAATTCCGGCGTTTTCTCCTTCAAAAATTTTTCCAGCAAACGCATCAGCGCGATGATTTCCGCTCTTGGGCGCTGCCAGTTTTCAGCGGAGAACGCGTAAAGCGTGAGATATTCCACCTTTAACTCGCCGCAACCTTCGACACATTCTCGCACTGCCTGAGCACCGGCTTCGTGGCCTTTAATGCGAGGTAGTCCGCGCGACTTCGCCCAACGGCCGTTGCCATCCATGATTATGGCAATGTGTCGGGGAACAGTTTTAGTGCTCACAGATATCAGTGCAGTCGTAACTGTTGGAAGTTGCGAGAGAAAGGCAAATGTAGCCGGTGGCAGCGATAGCGGCTGTAGCGTCCGCTGTCCTCAGCGGAGTTCTGGCTGCGGGCGGTTCTGCGCTGAGGACAGCGCACGCTACAGCACATTTTCGCCAAGCGACGACCAGCGACTCACAAACTTATCGTCTCCCCGCGCGTAGGGCCGACGCTCACCATTGAGAGTTTTGCACCGGCGAGCTCGGAGATGTATCTGACATATTTTCTCGCGGCAGAAGGAAGCTGCGAAAATTTGCGTGCAGTGTGTATAGACTTGTTCCAGCCAGCGACCTCTTCGTAGACCGGCTCGCAATTCGCGAGTTGAGTTGCGTCGCACGGCGGGACATCCAGCCGTTTTCCGAGTAGCTGGTAGCCAACACAAATGCGAATTGGATCGACCTGATCTAATCCATCCAGGTTGGTGATCGCGATCTCATCGATGCCGTTGATCATGCCCGCGTAACGAGCCGCCACAAAACCGGCTTTAGCCGCTGAAGAAAGCTTGTTCAATGTCGACACCGAAGCACAGAACCGCATTAGGCACCTCCTACTTCATCACCACAAAGTGCTGGCAAAGCCGCGCTATCTTCCAGGTCCCAGAGACTGCTGAAATCCTGATAGAAACTCTCCTTAACTATCGCGACCGCGAAGCCTACGCACTTCATGAATTCGTTGTAATGCCCGACCATCTCCACCTCCTCCTCACTCCGAGCTCAACAACGAGCGTTGAAAAATCAATGCAGTTCATCAAGGGCCGCAGCTCTCACCAAATCCACAAAGCGCGCAATCAAAAAATGGAGATCTGGCAAGTTGGCTTTCACGATTGGACTATTCGCGATTGGAATGACTGGCAAACCAAGGTTGAATATATTCACAGCAACCCAGTTCGAGCAAAACTAGTCCAGAGAGCTGAAGATTGGCCGTATTCTTCCGCGAGCGGAAAATTCTCCCTCGATCCAATTCCAGAGAAGTTCCTACAGCTTTCTTCAGGGGCTAAAGCCCAAACCGCATCCGAACTAACGCAGGGGCTGAAGCCCCTGCCTCCTAAAGAGACGGGCAACGACAAAAGCGTGCCAGCTCAATCCAAGGTTGCCAGCGCATGAGCCGCATACGCATCCTGCCCGAAGCTGTCGCCAACCGCATCGCGGCGGGCGAGGTCGTCGAGCGCCCCGCCTCCGTCGTCAAGGAACTTCTCGAAAACTCTCTCGACGCCGGCGCAAAAACCATTCGCGTCGAAGTCGAAGCCGGCGGCAAGCGCATGATTCGCGTCATCGACGACGGCCACGGCATGTCCCACGACGATTCGCTCCTCGCTTTCGAGCGCCACGCCACAAGCAAGCTGCGCTCCGCCGA